>FTKM01015983.1_pt1 | contig 47108 bp, 43 predicted proteins | sample 1658051 | NCBI WGS metagenome assembly FTKM01 (sample SAMEA3914794, study PRJEB12502) | metagenome | biome: forest; material: soil | place: Canada | collected 2011-07-05 | depth 0.1 m | reverse complement strand
CCACCTGCCGCAGAAGCCCTTTCTTCGACTCGCCGAAGTCAGCCATGTCCGCACAACTCTCTGCCCCGCAAAGCAGTGCCGCAAGGGCTATGAACAGGACTGTCGTCAAGTCGTGGCGGGTATTCTCCGCACGGGGATCCGGAACATCGCCAAACACAGATACAAAGCCGTCCATAAAAGCCTCCCAAATCATGGAAGGCTTCTAATGAATCCTTTTTTGCATCACCTTCAATAGCTTATCAGCCATATGCGATTCCCCTGGCTGCGCAGGGGAGGAGAGTTCCGATGATCAATCCCCCGACGGGGGCTCGACCCGCGTCTTGCGCTTATGGATAAACCGCTCCAGCTCGGCATAGTCGCCGTGAAACAGGCGCTGCACCAGGTCGTCGAGCAGGCTGGCGACCAGGGCGTCACGTTCGATCAGGGCGCGGTAGACCAGTTGCCCCTCGACGCGCTCGGAGCGCACGATTTTCTTGCGCATCAGCCGTGCCAAGAGCGTCTTGATGGTGGAATCGCCCCAGGCGCGCCGCTGCTTCACCTCGGCGAAGAAGCTCGCCGGTGTCAGCGGCCCCCGGCGCCAAAGGGCTTCCAGGAGCTCGCGCTCGGCTTCGGTGACGTCTATGCGCGGTTCCAAGTCAGGCCTGCAAACCATTGCGCTCACGCGCGCGGATCACGCTGTGCGCCGCCGCGGCAGCGAGGCCCGCCAGGGCGCCGGTGACGACAAGCGCGGACATTTCCATAACCCCGGGCGCCAGCATTTGGACGGTGGGCTCGAAGGGCAGGCGAAGCGTTGTCTGCATCATGTGAAAACCGTTCAGCGCGGCACAAAGCACCCCTGCCAATGGGCACAGCAGGCTCAATGCCTTCATCGGCGCGGACAGACGGCTGAAGGGTTTGACGCGGTTAAGGACGGCGGTCGCAACGCCCAGACACATCAGGGCGATAAAGACGAGGAAGAGGCTCCTCTGCGGGAGGGCCGCGCCCTCGAAAAGGGTCCAACAGGCTGAGAGCATAACGGCGCCTACTCGGCCAGAACTTGACGATCGATCCGTGCTTCGATCGCCCAGGTCAGGACGATGGCGATGATGCCCGACAGGGCGCCCAGCGCGATCAAGGTGGCGATCTCGGCCAGGCCGGGTGCCAGCACCTTCAAGGACGGCGTCATGGGCACGGTGGCAATCCCTATGCACATCTTCCAGCCGGCGTAGGCGGCGCCCAAAAGGCCCGCCACCGGACCGGCGAAGCGCAGGCTGGACACGAAGGTCGATCCGCCGGAGAGGCGGCCGGGCCGTAGTTTGAGGACCGAAAGAATGACCGCCGCCACGGTGGCGACCACGATCGCGAGCATGAGGCATTGCTGAAAGGGCGCCGCATCGGCGGCGACATCGATGAAGCTGAACGGCGTCGCATGGGCGGCGGCCGGAACCATAAGGAGGGCAGCAACGAGTCCGGGGCGGACCAAACGAGACGACATGAGGCATCCTTTCGAGACTACATCTGTAGCCCAATATGCGACCGGACCGAATGGCTGTCAACCCGACGGCTTGCAATTAGACTACAGATGTAAACTTTTCTCTTCTCAATTCCAAAAGTCTGGACTACGCTTGTAGTCTAACAAGAACGAATGTGAGGAACCGCCTATGCCTAAGTATGCCCTGAATTCCCTATTACGCCGGCGTTGGCTCGCCACGGCCTTGGCGCTTGGATTGGGCCACGCGCTCTTCGCCGCCACGCCCGGGCAGGCGCAGGATACGACGCCGAAACCCAGCGCCCTGGTGCCGGACTATACCCAGCCGGGGCAATTGGTCACCTTGGCCGATGGCCGGCACATCAATTTGCGCTGCACGGGGGCTGGAAAAACCACGGTGATTCTCGATGCCGGCGGCGGCAATTTCAGCCTGGCCTGGCGCCTGGTGCAGGGTGAGGTCGCCAAGTTCACGCGCGTCTGTTCCTACGATCGCGCCGGCTATGGCTTTAGTGATCCCAACACCCGGCCGTCGACGGGCACAAACATCGTCGACGATCTTCACCAGACGCTTGCTCTGGCCGGCATTCATCCGCCCTTGCTGTTGGTCGGGCATTCGGCCGGCGGCCAATATGCGACCCTCTACGCCGAAACGCATCCCGAAGACGTCGCAGGCCTTGTCCTGATCGATCCCGGATTTGCCACCTGGAGCCATGACATGGTCACCATGGGCTGGTCCGCCTATCCCGACCTTCTCGCCAAAAGGCGCGCCGACCAGGCGGCGCATACGGCACTGATGCAGACTTGCGTAAAACGGCTGCGATCGGGCGTGTATAAGACGGGCGATCTGGGCGAATGCGACTGCATGGACACGACATACATGCCTGAACTGGCCGACTATGTGCACCGCTATTGCCGCGACCCCAAACAATTCGAAGGCATGATTGCCGAAGAAGCGGCCGGCACCGGCAACATCGGTGACTGGCCCTCCCAGACCGAAGAGGAGCTGATGGAAGCCAAGCGTTCATTCGGCGCGATGCCCATCACCGTATTGGCGCACGGGCGGCCCTTGGCGTTTACGGACAACGACAACCTCAACGCCCGATTGGATATAGTATGGCGAGGGGGGCTTGTGGGGCTGGCCGGACAGTCCGAGCGGGGCAAGGTCGTGGTGGTCCCAAGCTCGGGCCATAGTATCCAGCTTGAGCAACCGCCGGCGGTCATCGACGCCATCCATGAGATGCTGGAAGGGCTGTCCGCCCCAAGCGATGGCGTTCGCAAATGACCATTGGCGCCATCCAGGCGGTTAGTCGCCTACCTGGGTCTCGATCCGCTTCTTGCGGTGGGAAATAAAGACCCAGGCCAGGGCGACGATCACGGCAATGACCGGCGCATACAGGATGTGCGCCGTCTTCAGGCTGAACATCGGCTCCATCAGGTACTTGACCAGGTTGAAGATATAATAGCTGACGGCAAACACCGACAGACCCTCGACCACGGCCTGAAGTTTCATTTGAAGTTTTGAGCGCAAATCCATGCTTCGCAAGAGGTTTTGGTTTTGCGTCTCAAGTGATATGGAAATGCGGGCGCGCAACAGGTCGCTGACCCGGCCGATACGCGTCGAGATATCATCCAGCCGCCGCGACGCCGCCTGGCACGTCCGCATCGCCGGATGCAGCCTTCGCTCGATAAACTCATGCATGGTCGAAAAGCCGTCGACCCGGCTTTCGCGCAAGGAGGCCAGGCGGTCCTCGGTCAGTTGCGCATAGGCCTCCGTTGCGCCCTGGCGATAGCGCACGGCATTGACGCGCACCTCGACTTCGGCCGACAGGGCCATCAGCCGCTCCAGGATCTGCTCCTGCGAGGCGGTCTGGCCCGCCATGTCGGCGGTCACAGCGGCCAGTTGCGCCTCGGCCGCCTTCAGCCAGCTCATCAGGTCGCGCGCCACCGGAAAGCCCAGTAGGGCCAGCTTGCGGTAGTGGCCGATTTCGATCAGGCCCTGCAACAGCCGCGACAGCTCGTCATTGCGCAGGCCCTTGTCCTGGACGTAGATTCGTCCGGAGCCGCTCTCATGCAGGCGAAAATCCGACCAGATGCGCGCCGCCCCGTCGAACACGTCGCAGCACACGGCCTGGCCCAGGTCGATCTTGTCCTGAAGCTGCTCGGCCTTGGGCATGTGACGCAGCACGGCGATCTCGACGCTGCGAAAGACCTGGCCGGGTGCTTCCGTCAACCATGGAAAGACGTCGTCGTGCAATTGCCCGAAACCCAGGGCGCCGCGCTTTTCGGCGGCCAGGTTGACCGCGGTCGTAAACGACAGATAGGTCGAGAATTCGCCGTGCCGTTCCCAGATCAGGCCGCCGGTGGGGCCGATATCGTGCAGGGTCCAGCCCTCGGCGCCGTGTTCGCCGGCCAGGCTGTCGATCCATGCGCGCTCGGCCGCGCGCTCATCATCGCCGACCAGGTAGACCCAGCTGCGCACGACGACCGGCGAGGCGAAGATCGGCAGGGCGCGGGCGTGCATCAGGTCGCTGAGTGTCGCGCGGAGAGGATGGTCTTCGGACATGGCGCGACTATAGGCGGCGCGTTCCGCGGCGTAACGTCAATTCCTGTATCGGATTGCAAAAGGGTAACTTGCCCGTTTTTACCTATGCGATTATCCCTTACACCCCTCGGGAATGGGAGATGCGCGCATGGACTCCAACGCGACCGACTGGCGTAAAGACTATGTCGCCTGGGGCGCCGCGGCGCTGGCCTTTTGCCTGCATGCCGTCTTCGCAGGTCGCTACGACCTGTTTCGCGACGAGCTCTATTTCATCGTCTGCGGCCAGCACCCGGCCTTCGGCTATGCCGACCAGCCGGCGGCGGTGCCGCTGCTGGCGGCCGGTTTCTACGCGTTTGGCCATAGTGTGTGGCTGACGCGGTTGCCGGTGACCCTGGCCGCCGGCGCCATGGCTTGGCTGGCCGTGCGCTTTGTGCGGACGCTCGGCGGCAGCACTGTGGCCGCCATCGGCGCGGCGCTCTGTGTCACCATCGCGCCCATCCTGATGGGCATCGCCGCGACCTTCAACACGACGGTGTTCGAGCCGCTGGCCTGGACGGCCATCGTCTACGGCCTGGTCCGCGCCAACCAGACCGATGACCGGCGTTATCTCTGGCTCTGCGGCCTGGTTGCCGGCCTCGATTTCGAAGTCAAATATGCGCTGGTCTTCTGGCTGTTCAGCCTGGCCGCCGGTCTTCTGCTGACAGCCGAGCGCAAGTTATTGGCCCGCAAAGACCTGTGGATCGGCGTGGCATTGACGGTGGTGATCGCCGTGCCGTCCGCCATCTGGCAGGCGGCGCATGGCTTTCCCTTCCTCGAACTGGCCGCGGCCGCCAAGTACAAGAACGCCGACACCCCACCCGTCGCCTTTTTGCTGAACCAGGTCCTGATCCTGAGCCCGCTGCTGGCGCCGGTGTGGATTTGCGGCCTGATCGGCCCGTTCGTCATCCAGCGCCTGAAGCCGCTGCGTTTCGTCGCGATCGCCTTTGTCGTCTGTCTCGTCCTTGTCATGGCGACGCACGGCAAGGACTACTACCTGGCCGCCTGTTATCCGGCGCTGTTCGTCATCGGCGCGATCGCCATCGATCACTGGGTGACGAACCGGGCCGGGCGTATCGCCCTGGCTGGCTGGGCCGTGGCTGCCATCGCCTTTTCAGCGTGGCTCGCCCCCTTTGCCCTGCCGGTCCTGTCCGTGCCCGGGCTCAAAGCCTATGTGCAAAACTCGCCGATCAAGCTGCAGCCGCAGGAAAAGGGCTTCAAGGGCACGCTGTTGCCCCAGATCTTCGCCGACCAGCTGGGCTGGCATGATTTTACCAACCAGGTCGGCGCCGCCTGGGACAAGATCCCGGCCGCCGAGCGCGCCCAGACGTCGATCAAGGTTGACAATTACGGCGAGGCCGCGGCGCTCGACCTCTACGGCCAGCCCTACAGCCTGCCGCCGGCCTTGAGCGGCCACAATCAATATTACATCTGGGGTCCGCGCGGCCAGCACCCGGTCAACCTGCTGGTGGTGCAAAACCATTTCGAGCGCCTGGTGCCCCATTGCCAGCAGGCGACGATCCTGGGCACGACCAACTCACCGGACGCCATGGCCTATGAGAACGGCAAGGTCATCGCCTACTGCAAGGGATTAAAACCCGATATCCAGACCATTTGGCCCGACCTAAAGAACTTCAGCTGAGAAGCGCCCCAAACCTCTCCTCCCCATTTGGGACAAATGGGGAGGTGGCGCGGCGGAGTGCGAAGCACGTAGTCCGTGACGGAGGGGTCACTTTCCGGTGTCAGAGCAGTTCTTACTGTCGGCAAGTGACGCTCGCCGGGCCGCGCCCTCCGTCGTCGACTTGCCCTTCGGGCGCGCGCCGCCACCTCCCCATTTGTCCCAAATGGGGAGGAGAGAGCCTTAGCCGATCTACATCATTCTCACGATAAAGCCGCCTGCAAGGCCTCAAGCGGCGCCGTATATTTGCGCAAAAAGTGCGCCCGGCTTTCGGCATCGAGCTTGGCCAGACGGTCCGGGTCGGCGTTTTCCGACATGTCCGCCAGCTTGACCTGAAGCGCGTCGCAATTGCCGCCGGCGATCAGCGCGGCAATCTTCTCCGGATATGACCGCGCATCGCCGGGCTTTTGCGTCACCCATTCCACGGCGTCGAGCGTGCGCTCGCTATAGCCCAGGGCCGCCAACTGCTCCCGCGTGTAGGGTGTATCCTCGATCACATCATGCAGCAACGCCGCCAGCCGGACCTCGTCGTCGACCCCGGCCGGCAACCGATGCATCACGGCGATGGGATGCAGATAATAGGGCTCACCCGCCCGGTCGGTCTGGCCGGCATGGGCGCGTTCGATAAAGGCAATGGTCTCCTCGATCGTCGGCACGTCAGGCCTTCCGCAGACCTTGCCACAGCTCGCGCTCCGTGGCGTTCGGATCGTTGACCACCTTGCACTGCGCATCGATCAGCATGGTCGCGCGGTTCGTCTTATCGTACACCGGCCACGCCGGCTGGCCCGGCGCCGACGGTTTGCTGTCGCGCGCGAAGCTGGCCCACAACGCGCTCATATTGTGCGCGGCGCCGGCCAGGGTGGGGCTATTGCCCTCCAGCCCGGCCTGGTCGTAGCTGAGGAATTTCAGCGTGATCTCGGTGGCGTGGCCGGCTTTCAGCGTGGTGTCGGTGCCCTTGATCGGGACGTTCGACTCGTAGTCGCAGCGATAGCGATAGACCGGCGCCGGCTGGGCCGACTTGCGATCGGCGATGGTGACGACGTCATTGCCCATCGAGGTCGCGGTGGCGATGGCCAGGTAAAGCTCGCTCGGCGTCGCCTGCGGCCGGGTCTGGCGGTAAACGCCCAGGATCTTGTCGGCCTGGGGGCCGTATTCCTCATGCATCCGCTTGGCCAAGGCGGCCTCGTCCATCTTGAAGATGTCCGGATTGCTCATGAAGAAGAAGCGCGCCTCGTCGCGATTATTGCCGACCATCAGCGGGATGTGAGCGGCCAGGGGCGTGACCTCCGGATCGAACGGATGGGTCGGCAAGACCGTGCCATCGACGACGGGTCCGAAGCCGCCCGGCTGTTCGGAAGACCAGGCGGCGCCGCGCAAGCCGGGCGGCGTGTCGTCGACCATGACATAGGTGCCCGTGCCGACGCCCATCGGCCCCTTGCCGCCGGCCATCTGAATATCGAGGATGGCTTGGGCGGGGACGTCGGCAAGCTTGTGCAAGTCACCCGGCGCAATGCCCAGCCCCTTCAGCACGCGCCGTGCCGTCTCGGTGGCCGCATCCTTGTTCAGGCGGCGCAGCGCCGGGCCGCTTTCGACGCTGGCCTTGTGAAACAGGCCCTGCGCCCCCGGCATGGCCAGCAGGGTGCCGGTCTTGAAGCCGCCGCCGCTTTCACCGAAGATCATGACATTGCCGGCATCACCCCCGAAGGCCGAGATATTGGTCTTGACCCACGACAGGGCCGCGACGATGTCGAGCATCCCCTGGTTGCCCGAGGTGGCATAGTCTTCGCCGCCCAGCTCGCCGAGATAGAGATAGCCCAGCAGCCCAAGGCGGTGGTTGCTGGCGACCACGACGACGTCGTAGGTGGCGGCCAGGTGCGCGCCATCCTGGCCGCGGCTGCCGGCCGAGCCGGTGGCATAGCCGCCGCCGTGGTTATAGACCATGACCGGCCGCTTCTTGCCGTCGCAGGCCGGCGTCCAGACGTTTAGCACCAGGCAGTTTTCCGAATAGCCGGGCTCCTGCTCGCCATAGGTGGTGTGCGGCGGCTGGATCGACGGCGCGCCCAGCGTCAGCGCATCGCGCACCCCGGTCCACGACACGGGAGGCGGCGGGGCCTTGAAGCGGTTTTTGCCGTCGACCGGCCCGGCATAGGGAATACCCTTGAAAGCCAGGGCGCCGCGCGAATGCCCGCCGCGCAGCCGGCCGTTGGCCGTTTCGACCTCGACAAACGGTCCGGTGGTCATCGTCGAGACCGTGTCGAAGGTGGAGGTTTGCGCAAAGGCCGGCAAGGCCAGGCCCGACGCCATCAGGGCGCCTGCGCCGGTGAGAAGGGTACGGCGGTTCAACGCGTGGCTCATGACGGGGCTCCCTGAGTTTTGGGGCATGCTAGAGCGGAATGGGGGCGGGTGGAAGCGCTCTCTACTGTTCTCCTGCCCATTTGTCCCAAATGGGGAGGAGAAGGTTGCGATTGCCATTGGCGGGAACTGTGTCAAAGTGGTTCCAAATAAGACGAGGGGGCTTCATGCTGCGCATCAGTGATCTGGTCCATGTTTACGGCAATGGCGTGCGGGCGTTGGACGGTGTGTCGCTGGACCTGCCCGCCGGCATGTTCGGCCTGCTTGGCCCCAACGGCGCAGGCAAGTCGAGCCTGATGCGCTGCATCGCCACCTTGCAGACCCCGACGTCGGGCCGCATCCAGTTCGGCGATATCGACGTCATTGCCCAGCCGGAAAAGCTGCGTGAGAGCCTGGGCTACCTGCCCCAGGACTTCGGCGTCTATCCGCGCATCTCGGCCTATGCCATGCTCGACCACCTGGCCGTGCTGAAGGGCCTGTCCAAGGGCAATGAACGCAACGACGTGGTCTGCAGCCTGCTGAACCAGGTCAATCTCTGGGACGTGCGCAACAAGGCGCTGGCCGGCTTCTCCGGCGGCATGCGCCAGCGCTTCGGCATCGCCCAGGCCCTGCTCGGCAATCCCAAGCTGATCATCGTCGACGAACCGACCGCCGGCCTCGACCCGGAGGAGCGCAACCGCTTCTTGAACCTTTTGGCCGGCATCGGCGAGGACGTCGTCGTCATCCTGTCAACCCATATTGTCGAGGACGTCGCCGATCTTTGCCCGCGCATGGCCATCCTGGCCGGCGGCCGTATCCAGCTGCAGGGCGCGCCGCTCGACCTGATCGCCTCGCTCAAGAACCGCATCTGGAAAAAGACTATAGAGCGAAGCGAAGTCGACGCCTACAAGGCCAAGTACACATTGATTTCGCAACGCCTGTTCGCCGGCAAGACGGTGATCCATATCGTCGCAGACAGCGATCCCGGCGACGGTTTCGAGGCGGTGCCTGGCAGCCTGGAAGACCTCTACTTCATGACCATCCACGCTCCGGCCAAGGCGGCGTAAGATGTGGCGCGCCATTACCGGATTTGAGCTGGGCTACCAACTCAAGAGCCCGACCTTCTGGGTCTCCTTCATCATCTTCGCGCTGCTGGGCTTCGGCCTGGTCGCCGCGCCCAATGTCAGCATCGTCGCCGGCGCCAACGTCCACAAGAACGCGCCGATCGTCATCGCCGAAGCCCTGCTGATCCTGACGACCTTCTACATGTTCGTCACCACGGCCTTCGCCGCCAACGTCATCATCCGCGACCAGGAGACGGCGTTCGGACCCTTGCTCTATACGACCCGGCTGAAGCGCGGCGACTATGTTGTCGGCCGTGTGCTGGGCGCCTTTATCATCTGCGCGCTCTGCCTGCTCAGCGTCCCGCTCGGCATCTTTGTCGGCACCTTCATGCCCTGGCTCGACAAGGAGACCATGGGGCCGTTCAACATCGTCTACTATGCCTGGCCGTTCCTGACCCTGGCCCTGCCGACGGTGCTGTTCATGGTCGCCCTGTTCTCCAGCGCGGCGACCCTGACCAAATCAATGATGGGCAGTTACCTGACGGCGGTCGCCGTCATCATCCTCTATTTTACGCTGAGCGCCCTGTCCGGCCAGAACGAACTGGCGCGCCACATCTTCGCCTGGCTCGACCCGATCGGCGTCGGCGCCGTCTCGGACGTGACGCGCTACTGGACGCCGGCCGAAAGCAATACCAAGCTCATACCGTTCACCGGTATCGTGCTGGCCAACCGCTTGTTGTTCACGGCCCTGGGCATCGGCCTGGTCGTGCTGACGCGCACGCTGGTCCGCTTCGATAATCCGGGCGCCAAGGCCGAAAAGCGCCGCAGGAAAACAACCGAGCCGCGCGCCACCAATATCGTCCTGGCCGACGTGCGTCCTTCATTCGGCGCCGCCACCGCCTGGGCCACCCTGGTCAAGCGCACGCGCTTCGAGGTCGCCCAGGTTTTCACCGGGCCGGTCTATCCGATCCTGATGCTGCTGGCCGTCGCCATGACGGTGCTCTTCACCTTCGCCGCCAACCAGATCTACGGCACCGCCGTCTATCCGGTGACCCGGGTAATGATCGCGGTGGTCAGCAGCGGCTTTGCCCTGTTCTCGATGATCGTCGCCATCTTCTACAGCGGCGAGCTGGTATGGCGCGAACGCGGCCGGCGCATCAACGAGATCATCGACGCCACCGCCATTCCCAACTGGGCCTTCCTGGTGCCCAAGACCGTCGCCCTGCTGATCGTCCTGGGCTCGACCCTGGTGGTCTCGATCGCCGCCGACGTCGTCGTGCAGCTGTTCAAGGGCTATAGCAACTTCGAGTTCGGCAAGTACATCGTCTGGTACCTGTTGCCCTACACGGTGTCGTTCGGCCTGATCGGCGTGCTCGCCATCGTCGTCCAGGCCCTGTCGCCCAATAAGTTCGTCGGCTGGGCGGTGATGGTCGTCTACCTGGTCTTCACCATGGTCGCCGGCGCCATGGGCTGGGACCATCATCTCTACATGTATGCCTCAAGCCCCGCCATGCCGCTGTCCGACATGAACGGCCTGGGCGACATGTGGTTCGGCTGGCTCAGCTTCAAGCTCTATTGGGCGGCCTTCGCCATCATTCTGCTGGTCGTCGCCCACCTGTTGTGGCGCCGCGGCGTCGCCTCCGGTGTTGCGGCCAAGCTCGTCACGGCGCGCGGCCGGTTGAAGGGTGGGGCGCTCGTCGTCCTGGCCTGTGCCGCCGTCGCCTTCGTGGCGCTGGGCGCCTTCGATTTCTACAATACCAACATCCTCAACCCCTACCGCACCAAGTCGAAAATCGAGCATGACGAGGTGGCGTTCGAGCATACCTTCACGCCGGTCGCCGACCTGGCCATCCCCGCCGTGACCGACGTCAAGCTCAGCGTCGACCTTTACCCGCACGCCCAGCGCTTCACGTCCGCCGGCATCTATACCCTGCAGAACAAGACGACGGCGCCGATTACCCAGCTCTACCTCAACTCGCCCGAGGAACTGGACTATAGCGCGGTCTCCCTCGACGGCGCCCACCAGGCCCAGGCGTGGCCGGACGACGGCGTGCGCAAGTTCGTCTTCGATCGGCCGATGCAGCCGGGCGACGTTCGTGTCCTGCGCTTTACCGCGTCCCAGGCCCAGAAGGGCTTTTCCAACAACGGTGTGACGACGCGCATCGTCGACAACGGCACCTTCCTCAACAACCTGGAAGTGGCGCCGCGCATCGGCATCGGCGACGTTCAGGTCATGGGCGACAAGCGCCTGCGCCGCAAATACGGCCTGCCGGCCCTGAAGCGCATGCACACGCTCGACGACCCGGCGGGTGATGCCCATAACTATATCGGCGCCGACTGGACGACCTCGGACATCACCGTCTCGACGGTGGCCGACCAGACGCCGGTGGCGCCGGGGTACAAGGTCTCGGACGTCACGGCAGACGGCCGGCGCACGGCGCGCTTTGTCTCGACCACGCCGATCCTCAACTTCTTCTCGCTGCAGTCGGCGCGCTACCAGCAAAAGCATCTGATGCATGACGGCATCGATCTGGCCGTCTATTACGACGCCCAGCATCCCTACAATGTAAATCAAATGCTGTCGTCGATGGCGACGGCGCTCGACTACTACCAGGCCAATTTCTCGCCGTACCAGTTCCACCAGGCGCGCATCCTGGAATTCCCGGCCTATGCCGGCTTTGCCCAGTCGTTCGCCAACACCATCCCCTATTCGGAAAGCATCGGCTTCATCGCCGACGTGCGCGACCCGAACAAGATCGACTACACCACCTACGTCACGGCCCACGAATTGGCGCACCAGTGGTGGGCGCACCAGATCGTCGGCGCCGACAAGGAGGGCGCCGAAAGCCTGTCGGAGACCCTGGCGCAATATTCGGCCCTGATGGTGATGCAGAAGATCTACGGCCCGGACAAGATCCGCCGCTTCCTGCGCTATGAGCTCAACACCTATCTGATCGGCCGCCAGACCGATCCGGACGAGGAAAAGCCGCTGTATAAAGAGCAGCACGAAGCCTACATCTACTACAACAAGGGCTCGCTGGTCATGTACCTGCTGGCCGATCGCATGGGCGCCGACAAGGTCAATGCGGCCCTGCGCACATTGCTGGCCAAGTACGCCTTCAAGGGCGCGCCCTATCCGCGGTCTTCCGATCTCGTCGCCGCGCTGCGCGACCAGGCGTCCGCGTCCGAGCAGGGGCTGATCACCGACCTGTTCGAAAAGATCACCCTGGTCGACCTGCGCGCCCGCGATGCCCACGTCATCAAGCGCGCCGACGGCCGCTACGACGTCGTCTTCACCGTCGAGGCGCACAAGTTCTACGCCGACGGCAAGGGCAAGGAGACCGAAGCCCCCTTCGACCAGCCGGTCGACCTCGGCCTCTTCACCGCCAAGCCGGGCGAGGGGGCGTTCGGCGCCGCAAACGTCATCGCCATGGAAAAGCGCCAGGTGACCTCGGGCGTGCACACGGTCACCTTCACGGTGGCCAAGAAGCCGAGCTTTGTCGGCATCGATCCCTACAACAAATGGATCGACCGCGACTCCGACGACAACGTCACGGAAGTGAAGGGGAACTAGCAAACTTCTCCTCCCCATTTTGTTAAAATGGGGAGGTGGCGCGGCGCTCGCCGAAGGCGAAGTCCGCGACGGAGGGGTCACTTGTTGTCGTCAGAGTATCCGCTATCGGCGGTAAGTGACCCTCGCCGGGCCGCGCCGCCACGCCACGGGGCGCCCCGCTCCCCATTTGTCCCAAATAGGGAGGAGAAGGATCAAGGCACCTGCGGTCCCACCGGTTCCCCGTCGATCATCACATGCCGCAGCGATTGCAGCCTCGCCTCATGCTCTTCAAGTGACCGCAGCCCGGCGCGCACCACGTCGCTGGCAGACCCATAATGCCCCGACGCGATCTGCGTGGCGATAAAGCCGGCAAAATGGTCGTCGAGGGAAATCGAGAGGCTGCATTCCATGGTGACCGACTCAAATGCCAAGTACAATTAAGGATTGTTCTTAACACCTTTAGCGAGAATAACAAGGTTCAGTGTTTGACCTTGGGCGCCGCACCGACCCACTCGGGCGGCTGGAACGATTGGTCATCCGACGCGGTCTTGAGCTTGGCCTTGTAGACCGGTCCCCACACATCCGGCCCCGTCGCGCCGCCCGCACAGACATGGTGCGAGACAGCATTGCCCTTGGCCTCGACGATCCAGCCATCCTGCGACCAATTGGGCGTCATGCCGGTATAGAGGACATAGGCGAAGTCGCCGTTGGTGACGCGGACAAAGTCGATGCCGCCGCCGCTCAAGCCGGTTTCGCCGGCGCTGAAGGCCTCCGGGTGCGCCGCCTGGGCGATCTCCAGTTCAAGCTTGCCCGGCGCACCGGAGGCATAGCGCAATTGCGTGCGACCCTGGCCGCCCGGGACCTGGGCGGCGCACAAGGAGATAACCTTGTGGCCTTGGGCGCAGTTGAAGACGACCTCTTCGGCCGCCGCGCACATCGAAGGCGCGGGCTTGGCCGCGACAAAGCCCGGGACGGCCAATACCGACAGCGCGGCCGTTACCAGAAGCGGCGTTTTCATAAGATCTCTCTCCCCGGGTTTGGGAGATAGTCTACGCAATTCAATACGATGTCAAAGAATGCTTACGCGGCCAGTCTTTACGCAACAAGGCGGGCCTCGGTCTCGGCGATCAGGTGACGGTCGTCGACCTGCCACGGATGAAAGCCCGCGCCGTAGAAGGCGAAGTATTCACCGAGGATGCGCCGGTACAGGCCGGGTTTGCCCCATAGCCAGCGAAACAGTTTCACCCGCGCTGAAAACCCGGTGATGCCGTCCTGTTTCAGCAGCATCAAACTGGCCCGCCGCACGACCGTCAGGAACAGCAGGGTCGCCAGGGCCATGGACCAGCGCCGGATGGCATAGCGCTTCCAGGCCGACAGGTCCCGCGTCGCGTGCATGAAGACATCAAACGCCACGGCCTTGTGCTCGATCTCCTCGACGGCGTGCCATTCCCAAAGCCGGGCCAGCTCCGGCGGCGCACCCTGCAGCAGGGTCCGGTCGCTGAGCGCCAGGTGGGCGAAGCAGGCGGTGAAGTGCTCCAGCGCCACGGTGGCCGCCAGTTGCAGCAATTCCTTACGCTCGCGCGCCTTGCCCAGCCGCATCTCGACAAGGGCCTCGATCGGCGCGATGTCGAAGCCCGATCGCGCCACCATGGTGTTGAAGGCCATGTGCTCACGCGTATGGGCGCCTTCCTGGAGGGTAAAGGCGCGCACGTCGCGCGCCAGTTCCGGCGGCAGGTCGTTTGAGAACCGCTTCACCGCCTGGATGAAGAACCGCTCGCCCTCGGGGAAGGTGAGGGACAGGGCATTCATCACGGCCGTGCCGATGGGATCATTGCCATACCACCACCGCGGCGCGACGATGTCGGCATCCAGCCCCAACGGCCGGGAATGGATATGAAGATCAGGCGGGGAGGTGAGCATATCGAGTATTGTACCGTAACGGGAGGCTATTCTTTTTTCGCCCGCCCCGTTTACGGGGAGGGGGGACCGCGCCCGGAGGGCGTGGTGGGAGGGGGGAACCGGCGGCAGGTTCGTGGCTCAGCCTGAAGCCATCGAGCTGCGGATAAGCCGGTACCCGCTCTCACCACCGCTTCGCGGCGGTCCCCTCTCCCCGTAAACGGGGCGAGCGAAGAAAGAGCGATCAGACCTCAACTATCGCCAAATTACGCCCACCTTGCGGCGCCGCCTACCAGATCTTCACCCGATCCTTCGGCGCCACATACAGCGCATCCCCCGGCTTGACGCCGAACGCCGCATACCAGGCATCGATATTGCGCACGACACCGTTGACGCGGAACATGCGCGGGCTGTGCGGATCGCTGACCACCTGCTTCTTCACGTAGTCGTCGGTCACCTTGCCGCGCCAGGCCTGCGCCCAACCCAGGAACACCCGCTGATCCCCCGTCAAGCCGTCGATCACCGGCGCCTTTTTCCCATGCAGCGACGCATGATAGGCATCCAGCGCCAGGGTCAACCCACCGAGGTCGGCGATATTTTCACCCATGGTCAAATCCCCATTCACATGGGCGCCCGGCACCGGCGAATAGGACGAATACTGCTTACCCAGCGCCGTTGTGCGGGCTGTGAACTTGGCGGCATCCTCCGCCGTCCACCAGTCGCGCAACGCCCCGTCGGCGTCGATCTTGCGGCCCTGGTCGTCGAAGCCGTGAGTCAGCTCGTGGCCGATGACCCCGCCGATGGCGCCGTAATTGATCGCCGGATCGGCGTTGGCGTCGAACATCGGAGGCTGCAGGATGGCGGCCGGAAAGACGATGTCGCGCAGCGAGCCGTTATAGGCGTCATTGGTCTGCGGCGTCATGCTCCAGTCGCTACGATCGACCGGACCATTCAACCGCCCGGTATAAAACGCCCAGTCGCCGGCGGCGGCACTCTTGACGTCGCCAACCAGATCGTCGTCGCTGATGACAACCGAGCCATAGTCGCGCGGATGGTCGGGGTAGCCGACCTTGATCGTATAGGTGTCGAGCTTCTTGATCGCCTCGGCCTTGGTCCTGGGGCTCATCCAGTCGAGCTTTTCCAGCCGCACGCGATAGGCGGCCAGCAGGTTATGCACCAGGCCCTCGATCTTGGCCTTGGCCTCAGGCCCGAAATAGCGGTCGGTATAGAGCTCGCCGACCCCGAAGCCCATTGTGCCGAAGACGCCGAACGTATTGCCGGCGATGGCGTCCTCGCCGCTGACCGCCGAGATGGCGCGCTTCCAGCGTACGCGTTGCTCGGCCTGGCCGGCCAAGGTCTTGTCGTGCAGCTGGAAGGACGCGTCGGTAAAGGCCTTGCTGAGGTACGGCGCGGCATTGTCGGCGACGTGGAAGGCCTCCCACGCCTGGATCGTCGCGACGGGCGTGCCGGCATAGAGGGCGGCCAATTTGGGAAACGCCGTATTCTGGGCGACGATGACCTGGCCGTCCTTGCCCAGCTTGTCCGGCCCCAAACCTTCCGCGGCCAGGAAACCGCCCCAATCGAAGCCGGGCGCCAACGTCGCCAAGTCCGCCGTCCTGGTCGGATTATAGGTTGCGACCTCATCACGGTTTTGCACGTCGCTCCAGCTGGCCTCGGCGATCTTGGTCTCAAACGCCACGACGTCGGCGGCGCTCTTTTCGGGATCGGCCCAGCCGGCCAGGCCCAGCATCTTCGCGACATAGGCCTGGTAAGCCGTCTTCTGTGCGTTGAACTCCGGCTGCAAATAATAGTCGCGATCAGGCAGGCCCAACCCGCCTTGCCCGACATAGACCGAATAGATCTTGGGATTCTTCAGGTCGACATCGATATTGGTGCCGAACAGGGAGGGCTCGAAATCGACATTGGATCGGCCCATCAACGCGGCCAGTTGCTCCAGCGTCGTCGCCTTGCGGATGGCGTCGAGTTCGGGCGCGATCGGCGCCGCGCCCAATTGCTCGATTTTGCTCTCGTCCATGAAGGCCTTGTAGAAAGCGCCGGCCTTGCCTTCGAGATCGCTCGGCAGGTGCGGCGCCTTGGCCGCGGCCGCCTCCAGCAGATCATGCAGCCGCCCCTGGGTGCGGTCGGTCATCTCCAGGCGCAGCGTCACCGCGCTCTTGTCGGCCGGGATGGTGTGGGCATCGAGCCAGGTGCCGGAAGCATAGCGAAAGAAGTTGTCGCCGGGCCTGGTCTTGGTGTCCATGCCGGCGGTATCCAGCCCCCACTGGCCATAGACCGGCTTGTCGGCGGCAAAGGCAGGCGACGCGAGAACCGTCGTCCCCAGCAGCAGGGCGAGGGCGGCAGGGCGAAAAACGGTCATGACGGTCTCCGGCAAAGAGCGAAGGGTAGCATGCGGGGAAGGGCCGTCAATCAGGGGAGTGGGCGTATCAATCACCCAAAACCGTTCGGTAATCCACCTGTCGTCGAAACCCCGCCCAACTGTACAGCATTTGTCGATGGTGATAGCAATGACTCGCGTCAGGGTGGGCATATAAGGCCGTTCAGGTTTCAAGGGGGAAAACATGGCAGACGATCAGGTACGCGGACTGACCTCGCGGGATTTCAGTGCGGATTCCTTTCAGCATACGGTGCTCGCCTTGCGCGAGCAGTGTCTCGCCGGCCAGGCCGGCCCCCAACAGACGGAGGACTGGCGCCGGCTGGCCGATTGGCTCGGCTGCGGCGACGGCCCGGTCACCAAGCTGCAGGCGGATCAGGTGAAGGATGCGCGGATCGCCTTCCTGCGGGCGGCCAACGGTTCGGCCTTCGACGCCGCCATGCTGCCGCCGCCCGACATCAGCGCCATTTTCGAGCGTCTGTCGCCCGCCGCCATCGCCATAGCGCGGCTGCAAGCCAAGGGCAAAGGCAGGGAAAAGGTTCCGGCATTGGGCATTGGCCGGCAAGTCGGCAGTCTTGTCGGCGGTCTGATCGTCTTCGCGCTGATCGTCGCGATGGCCCTGAGCCGGGGCGCGGCCCGCCCGGACGGCCTGGCCTATCTGGCGGGGCAGGCGATGTTCCCCGCGGCCGTGGCGGCGGCGGTCGCCGCCATCTGGCGCGGCGGGCCTGAGTTCCGTCCGCTAAAGGACAGCTTGATTCTCGCCCTGGCGGCGGGAGGCCTGGAAGGCCTGACCGCTGCATCGTCGGTGGGCAGTGCGACGGGCGTGCTCGTCGGCGGCCTTGTCTTCCTGACGGTGGCCCTGCCGAGCGGCATCCTTACCGCGGGGATCAACTGGGGGCTGAACCGTCTGGCCGTGCGCGTGAAGGCGAGCAAGCGTCCGCCGGCCGCGCCCCTGGCCACGGACTGATACACCTCAACGGCCTCCCGGCACCCGGGCCGCCTTCGGCCAGCCGGAAGCAAAGCCCGGCGCCACGCACGGCTCAAAGATCATGCCACCCAGATCGGCGACCAGAACGGGTGCCGACGCCCGCGGCCACGGCCACCGGTAAAGGCAGCCGTCGCGCGCGAACAGGATGTCGCCGTTATGTTCGACGTCGGCCCAGTCTACACGGCCGAGGTCGACTAAAGCTTCGTCACCCAGAACCTGTGCCGTCTGGTTATACCAGGCGCCATTGCGGGCGCCGATGCCGTGCAGGCTGAGGCGCAGGTAGCCCTTGCCGTCGACGGGCTTTTCGATGGTCGCCGGCGTGTCGAAAGTCCAACTGAACGGCCCCGTATGTTGATATCTGGACACTTCGCCTTGTGAGGTGATCGTCCAGCCGTCGCGGATCAGGCGCAGGGTGTCGATCGGGTCGTCCTCGCCCCAGCCCGGGCGCTCGCCCAATGGCTTTACCCGAAAGCCTTTCGGTAAGGAAAAGCCGTCGTGAAGCTGCGACTCAGGCCCCGGGCGATGGTTGAGCCGCAATGTACGCGCATCGTCGAACAGGCCGCCACCGCCCCAGCCGTCGCCCTTGGGCCACAGCGCCAGCGCCTTCAAATAGGGCGGCCGCGAGATCGCCGTCCATGACCGCAGCGCCCCCTGGTATTTCGCGGCGAAATAGACCAGCAGCTCGCCATCCGGGCTGAGGTCGCAGCGCCGCTCGTAGATGCGGCCCTTGAACCACTGCCCAGGCGTCAGCGTGTCGGTTTTGAGGTCCCAGCTCAGCAAAAGCACGGATTTGCTGGGGCCGCGCCGGAACACAACGGCTTGTCGCGCCTTGCGGGCGATCATGAAATAGAGGCGCGTGGCGTTGTCCGTCGTCACCTGATGATGGCCTAAGATCGTGAGTGTCGCCACGGCACATTACACCCAACCGCCCACCGAATGACATAGGCGATCAAAGCCACTCCGCGCTTGATCTTGCCGGCGCGGGCAGGGCGCCAAGGCCGCCTTCAAATGCCGATCCTAATCGATTCCTTACACTATTCTTATTAGTTTTTAATGGATTAGCCCTCGGTCGCACCTCGATTAGTAGTGGCATACCGTGGTCGTATTTGACCCGGAACATCCACCCGCGACTTGGAATTTGTCGTCAGTCATGGCCCATGATGAGCATAAGGCGTTGGATACCTCGCATATCGTCGGATGCGACCAGGAGCCGATCCGCATCCCGGGCACCATCCAGCCGCACGGCATCCTGTTCGTCCTGACGCCCGGTAGCCTGGTCATCGAGCAGTTAAGCGACAATGCCGGCCGCATTCTCACCGTGCCCTGCGACGCCGCCCTCGGCCAAAAGCTGGGCGACGTCCTGTGCTCGGGCGGGCTGAAGCTGTCGGCCGCTATGGCCGCCCATATCGGCGACGGCGCGCCGGCGTCGCTGGGCACCGTCAGGCTTCTGGCGCAGACCTACGGCATCCTGGTTCATCACGCCGGTCAATCCCTGATCCTCGAACTGGAGGAAATCGAAGACCAGGCGCGCGGCTCGCTGGACAGCCTTTACCCGCAGATCCGCCGCTTCGTCGAAGCGCTGCAAAGCGCAGAGACCGTCGAAACGCTGAACGCCACCGCCGTCGCCCAGGTGCGCGCCCTGACCGGGTTCGACCGCGTCATGGTCTATCGCTTTGACGCGCAATGGAACGGCACCGTCGTCGCCGAAGACCGCAACGACGCCCTGCCGGCCTATCTCGACCTGCATTTCCCGGCGTCGGACATACCGGCCCAGGCGCGCGACCTCTACCGGCTCAACCGCCTGCGCATCATTCCCGATGCCGGCTACCGGCCCATTGCCATCGCCCCGTCGCGCAACCCCAAGACCGGCGCCGTGCTGGACATGAGCTTCTCGGCCCTGCGCAGCGTCTCGCCGGTGCACATCGAATACATGCAGAACATGGGCACGCCGGCCTCGATGTCGATCTCCATCGTCATCGACGGCGAGCTGTGGGGCCTGATCTCCTGCCACCACAGCCAGCCCAGGCGCGTGCCGCCCCATGTGCGCACGGCCTGCGACTTCCTGGGCCAGATCCTGGCGATGCAGATCGCGGCCAAGGGGCGCGCCTTCGACGCCCTGCAACGCGTCGCCTACCAGGAAATCCAGTCGCACCTGCTGGCGACCATGGCCGGCGAAGACCCCTTTATCAACGGCCTGAAGAAGAACCCCGCCGAACTGCTGAACCTGGTCGGCGCCACGGGGGCGGCGGTCGTTTTCGACGGCCATACCCAATCGTTCGGCGATGCGCCGCCGGCCGACGACATAGCCAGGATCGTCAAATGGCTGTGGACCGAGCATCAGGACGACGACTGCTTTTTCACCGACCGCCTGGCGACCGAAATGAACCTGGCCTCGCTGACCGCACGCGCCAGCGGCCTGGGCGCCATTCCGATTTCCAAACTGCACCCGAGTTTCATCCTGTGGTTCCGGCCCGAGGTCATCCAGACCGTCACCTGGGGCGGCGATCCGCGCAAGACCACCGCCGCCGCCGAGGAGCGCCTGCATCCGCGCAAGTCGTTCGAGCAGTGGAAGGAAACCGTCCGCGCCCGCTCGCTGCCGTGGACCCAGGTCCAGATCGACACGGCGGGCTCGTTCCGCAACGCCATCGTCGGCATCGTCCTGCGCAAGGCCGAGGAACTGGCCGCGCTCAACGAGGAACTGACGCGCAGCAACAAGGAACTGGAAGCCTTTTCCTATTCGGTCAGCCACGACCTGCGCGCGCCGTTTCGCCATATCGTCGGCTATGCCGAACTGCTCAAGGAACAGACGGACGACAAGCTGTCGGCGCGCGCCCTGCGCTATATCGACATCATCATCGAGTCGTCGTTTTCCGCCGGCAAGCTGGTCGACGACCTGCTGGGCTTCTCGCAGATGGGGCGCACCGTTGTCATACCGATCAATGTTGACATGGAACGCCTGGTCGACGAGGTGCGCGCCGTCCTCGACACGGAGACGAAGGATCGCCAGATCGAATGGCGCATCGGTCGATTGCTGCCGCTGCGCGGTGACCCGGGCATGCTGCGCCAGCTGATGCAGAACCTGATTTCAAACGCCATCAAATATACCCGTGGCCGCACGCCCGCGGTCATTTCGATCGACAGCCAATCCACGCCGGCCGGAACGACCTATACGGTCGCCGACAATGGCGTCGGCTTCGACATGGCCTATGTCGACAAGCTGTTCGGCGTCTTTCAACGCCTGCACCGCATGGAAGACTTCGAAGGCACCGGCATCGGCCTGGCCAATGTCCGGCGCATCGCAGAGCGGCACGGCGGCAGGGCCTGGGCCGAAGGCGCCGTCGACCACGGCGCCCAATTCCATTTCTCAATCCCGCAGTAGGAAAGGACCTGACGGTGGCGACGATTAAGCCCATTCTCCTGGTCGAGGACAATCCCAAGGATCTCGAACTCACCCTGGCCGCGCTGGAACGCAGCCAGTTGGCCAATGACATCGTCACGGCTCGAGATGGGGTTGAGGCGCTGGACTGGCTGTTTTGCCGCAACGCCCATGCCGGCCGCGACAGCGGTGATCCGGCCGTCGTCCTGCTGGACCTGAAACTGCCGCGCATCGACGGGCTGCAGGTCCTGGAACAGATCAAGGGCGACGAGGAGATGAGGCACCTGCCGGTGGTCATGCTGACAGCATCGCGCGAGGAAAGCGACCTTGTCCGCTCCTATGCGCTGGGTGTGAACGCCTTCGTCGTCAAGCCGGTTGCCTTCACCGACTTCTTTGCCGCCATCCGCGAAATCGGCGTGTTCTGGGCCGTCGTCAACGAGACGCCGCCGCGCCGTCCCCCATCGCAACCCATGAAGGTGACGGAAGCGTGAGCTACGACATGACCATGCCGCGTGTGCTGATGCTGGAAGACAGTCCGCTCGATGCGGAATTGGTCTGTGCGCACCTGCAAAAGGGCGGCATCCGCCATACGGCGGACCGCGTGTCGACGCGCGAGGAATTCGTCGAGGCGTTGGGTCGCCATGACTACCAACTGATCCTGGCTGACTACAATTTGCCGTCCTTCGACGGCTTGGCCGCGCTGGCGATCGCTCGCGAAAAGGTGCCGCACGTCGCCTTTATCCTGGTTTCAGGCACGCTCGGTGAAGAGGCGGCGATCGAGGCCATGCGCAATGGCGCCACCGACTATGTCGTCAAGCAACGCCTTAACAAGCTGCCCGACGCCGTCAAGCGCGCCTGGTCGGAATCGGACGAACGCGCCGCCCGCAAGTCGGCCGAGCACAAGCTGGAAGAAATCAACGCCACCCTGGAAGCGGTGATCGAACAGCGCACCAGCGAGCGCGACCGTATCTGGCGCCTCGGCCAGGACCTGTTCGCGGTGGTGTCGCTGGACGGCACGATCGTCAGCGCCAATCCGGCCTGGCAGGCGATCCTGGGCTATAGCCCCTCCGAGATCGAGGGCCAGCGCTATGACACGATCCGCCATCCCGACGATCGGGACCTGGGCGCGCAGTGGCTGGAACGCCTGAAGGCCGGCGATAACAGCACGGAACTCGAAAACCGCTACCGGCACAAGGACGGCACCTGGCGCTGGATCTCCTGGCGCGCCTCGCCGCCGGACAAGGACCTGATCTTCGCCATCGGCCGCGACGTCACCCAGGCGAAGCTGAATGCCGAGGCGCTCAGGCTGTCCGACGAGAAGCTGCTGCAATCGCAAAAGATGGAATCGATCGGCCAATTGACGGGCGGGGTGGCGCACGATTTCAACAACCTGCTGACCGTCATCACCGGCAATCTCGAATACCTGCTGCGCCAGACAAATGTCGTCCTGAAGGGCCGCGAACGCGCCGCGGTCGAAAACGCCACCAAGGGCGCCGCGCGTGGCGTTGCCCTGACGCGCAGCCTGCTGGCCTTTTCCCGGCGCCAGGCGCTGGCGCCCAAGCCGATCGCCGTCGACAACCTGTTGGGCGGCATGCTCGACCTGTTGAAACGGACGCTGGGCGAGCAATTCACCATCCGCTCCGAACTGGCCCTGGATACCTGGGCGGCGCAGGCGGACGCCAACCAGCTCGAAAACGCCATCCTGAACCTGGCCGTCAATGCTCGCGACGCCATGGGCGAGGGCGGAGACCTGACGATCAGCGCCGCCAATGTCGAATACGGGCCCAGGTCACCACTTGTTGCGGACCTGGAACGCGGCAGCTACGTGGTTATTTCCGTCAAGGACAATGGCCCGGGTATGCCGGCCCATGTGCTGGAACAGGCGTTCGACCCGTTCTTTACCACCAAGCCCGTCGGCAAGGGCACGGGCCTCGGGCTTTCCCAGGTCTACGGTTTCGCGGCCCAGTCCGGCGGCGCCGTCCATATCGAGTCGGCGCCCGGCAAGGGCACCGATGTGCGGATCTACCTGCCCAAAGCCGAAGGCCCCGTGGAGGCCCAGCCGACCCCAACCCAGGCCGGGGCGACCGACTTGCGCAGCCGCGCGGGCGAAACCGTGCTGCTCGTCGAAGACGATGCCGACGTACTGAACCTGTCGTCCTCGATCGTCGAGGAACTGGGCTACACCGTGCTGACGGCGACCGACGCGACGGCCGCGCTGTCGCTGCTTGACGCCCATGCCGAGATCAAGCTGCTGCTCACCGATATCGTCCTGCCGGGCGGCATGGATGGCCGGCAACTGGCCGACGAAGCGGCCAGGCGCCGTCCGGGCTTGAAGGTCTTGTTCGCCTCGGGCTATTCGCGCGAGACCATCATCCACAATGGTCGCCTCGACAGCGGCATCTCCCTGATTGCCAAACCCTTTGCCTTCAACGACCTGGCCGCCCGGATCAAGCAGGCACTGGCCGACACGCACGTGTCCCGCGTCCTGCTGGTCGAGGACGAGCCGCTGATCCGCATGATCGCCGTCGAATTCCTCGAGGCAGATGGCTATGTCGTGGAAGAAGCCGAGACGGCGGCCCAGGCCCTGGAAATGATAAAGAAGATCGACGGCTACGACGCCGCGATCGTCGATATCGGCCTGCCCGACACGCCCGGCGACAAGCTGGCGGTGGAACTGCGCCAGGTCGACGCAGACCTGCCGATCATCATCGCCAGCGGCTACGATGAAAATACGCTGAGGGACAAGATGACCGGCGTCGACCATGTCGGCTTCGTCTCCAAGCCCTACCATGCCGGACAACTGACCGACATCCTGGCCCGCCTCGGGGTCAAGTCCTCCGGCCACTAGTGTTGTGTGGTTTTACATGGGAACGGTGACCACTCTTCGCCCGCGGCCGTAAACGGGGCGAGCGAGAGATTTGCCTGCTTTACGCTAAAAAACTAACGCTCTAAACGCCGGTGCGCTCGGCCATCAGCGCGCCGTCATGTGCAGGGTGAACCGCGTTTCCACGTCCGACGAGGTGACCTCCAACCGGCCCTCATGCGCCCGGGCGATCTCCGAGGCGATATAGAGGCCGAGCCCCAGGCCGTTCTGGCTGGGCCGCGCCTTTTCGCGCGTGAACGGCTGGAACAAAACGGCCTGCAACTCGGGCGGAATGGGTCGGCCGCCATTGGCTACGGCCAGGACAAAATCATCCCCGTCAATACCGGCTTCGACGATGATCGGCTGGTCGGCCGAGCCATGCGTCACCGCATTGGCGACCAGGTTCGACAGCAACTGGCTTATCCGCGCCTGGTCGCAGTGGACGATCAGGCCTGGCGGTATCCCGGTGCGAATATCGCGCCCATGGGAGGCTGAGCGCACCTCGTTGACGGCGTGGATAAGCGCCGGCGCCAGGTCGGCCGTGTCACGGACCAGGCCCATGCCGCCGCCCAGGCGCGCGCGGGCAAAGTCCATCACGTTTTCGATCAGTTCGCCCATGCGCTCGGCGCTCGACCGCATCATCTCGACAACCGATCTTTGGCGCGCATCGAGCTCGGTACGGGCCAGCAACTGTGTCCCGGAAATCATGGCGCCCAGCGGGTTGCGCAAATCGTGGCCGAGGACGGCGATGAACTGCTCGCGAATGACCGAGGTTTCACGCTCGTCCGCCAGGCTGTGCTCAGCCTGCTGCTTGGCGATCTGCAGGTTCTGCTCCAAAAGCCGGCGATCGGTGGCCTTGAACAGGGCCAGTCGCACGAACATCGGCGCGCCGGTCTCGTCGCGCTCTTCGCCGGCATTGACCAGGAAATGGACGCGGTCTCCGCTCTTGGACACCAGCTCAAGCGCGGCTTCCTCGAACGCGCCGGTCATGCGCAGCAGCGGCGCCAGATGGGTTTCGTAGAAGATCTTGCCGGGAAGGGTCAGAAGGTCGGAAAACTTCGTGCCGACAAGCTCCGACGGCTCATAGCCCAGCCAGTTGGCGAAGCGCTGATTGCACTTGATGATCTTGGCCCGGCCTTCGGCCGTGACAAAGCCGCACGGCGATTTCTCGAAGAAGCGATCGTAGTTGTCCTGGAAATTATGCCACGGCGATGGCGGCGCGTCTTCGCCCATCACAGGAACGCAGCGATGGCGGCGATCGTCTCGGCCGGCGCGCTGAGATTGGGGCAGTGGCCGGTTGCGTCCAAAAGAACGAAGGTGCTGCCCGGGATCTGGCTGTGGACGTACTGTCCGACCGCTTCGGGCGCGATGACGTCGTCCGAGCACTGCAGGATCAGGGTCGGCACCGTGACCAGCGGCAGCGCGTCGCGGCTGTCGCTGAGGAAGGTCGTGCGGGCGAAGGCCTTGGCAATGGCGGGATCGGTGCGGCAAAAGCTGGCGGCCAGGTCCTGGCCCAGCTCCTCGCGATCGGCATTGCCCATGATCACCGGCGCCATGGCCATCGACCAGCCCATGTGATTGGCGTCCAGCGACTCGAGCAACTCGTCGATCTGCGGCCGCGTAAAGCCGCCGACATAGTCGCCCTCGTTGATGTAGGACGGGGAGGGGCCGACCAGGACCAGGGCGCGAAACAGGCTAGGCGCCCTGTTGGCGGCGATGACGCCGATCATCGCGCTGACGGAATGGCCGACGAAGACGACGTCGGTCAGGTTGAGCGTTTCGACGATTTCGATGACATCGTCGGCATAGCCGTCAAGCTCAGCATACTTGGCCGCCGAATAGGCGCCAAGATCCGAGCCGCCGGCCCCGACATGGTCGAACAGCACGATGCGAAAGCGGTCTTCGAAGGCCGGCGCCACATAGCGCCACATGTTCTGGTCGCAGCCATAGCCGTGCGCGAACATCAAGGTCGTTTCGGCCTTGGCATTGCCCGTCACTATAACGTTGTTGCGTTCGAGGATTTTCATTCGAGATTGCCGCCATCTCTATCAAAACCATCGGGTAAAAGAAACCGTTTCGATGTAAAATCACGCAACCGTTGCAGGTTTTTTCCACGAAAATCGGGATTTTCGAAGTCTCTCTTAAAATATTTCAGCGCATCGATATTTTATTCTTTCCAAGCCTATACTGAATTCTTATTTTTGAGCCCGGTACTGGTCGGCCGTCGTTCACTGTCATGACCCGTGCTTCAGGTTGCAAAATGGCGTCAGTCGCCCCGATATCTTCGCCCCCGTCGAAAATATTGCCGAAAATATTAATTGTCGAAGACGAACCGGCCCAGCGGTTTCTCGTCGCCACGGTGCTGGAAGACGACGGCGGGTTTGACCTCCTGGTTGCCGGCTCCGCCGACGAGGCGTTGAAGGTCATCGCGCAGCACGAGGGGATTGATTGCGTCTTCACCGATGTCAACATGCCCGGTCGATTGGACGGGCTCGACCTGGCCAAGGGCGTCCTGGCCGACCACCCGAAGATCAAGGTCGTCATCACGTCCGCAAACACCTATCCGGGCCCGCCGCTCGAGGGCGTTCCCTTCCTTGCAAAGCCGTATGACCTGACGAGCCTTCCGCAATGCCTGCGGGGTGTGCTCTCATCCCGCGGGGCCTAGAGCCGAATGCGATGACGCAGCATCGCCTTCTTATACGGCTTCCTTCATACCCTTTGTATATGTGGGCCCTTCGAGAACCTGGGCGCCCCTTGCGATTTTTCCCTGATTAGTCTTTCCCTCGAACTGGACATCCCGATCGCCGCCTTCACGACAACCTCGCCCGCCTCGGGACATGTCATCGCCGCCTTGATCGGGCTCGCCATCTTCGCCGTGGCCGGCTTGGCCGGGGCCTATATCGCCGCGGCGCGCGACAAGTCCGACCTGTCGGTCGCGGCGGCGCCTGCCGGCGCGGATGCCGCGACGAATATAAGGGGCGCCGCCTCTTCCTGAATGCCGTCGCACCCTCCATATTGGGGGACGGTGCAATATCACCCAGGGCCGGGCGGCCGCGTTTCGCGGGCGCCTTGCGCCATTTTGAAAGGGCTATATGCGCCCCAATCTCTACCCATTTGTTGTCTTGACGCGGTCGTGCGAGGGTTTGTCATGAGCGCGGAGACCACGGACCTGGAACGCCGTGTGCTGGCGCACGAACAAATCCTGCAAGCCTTGATTGCCCACATGGTCGAAGCCGAGCCGAGGTTTCTCGAGCGATTGAGCGCGACCTTCAGTCATCCGATACGGATGGGTCCCGAACATCCCGATCGCACCGATACGGCCGCCTATGCCGCCCAATTCGTCCGCGAAGTGATCAAGCTGGGCGGCCGCGACGGCCAGGTCCCGCCGGAGGTGTCCCGCTGGGACGACCTGTGGCCGACGCACGGCGAGATCAACCTGGTCAACGAAAACGTTCCGGTACGTTTCGAGGTGCGCCAGGGCGACGAGCTTTGGGAAGTGCTGCGCAACGGCCGCCTGTTCGGCGGCTATGTGTCGCGCGCCGGCGCCCTGGAAGCGGCGCAGATCGCGGTGCACGACGTCTTCTGCGGCGGCGGCTCGGCCGAGCTGCTAACCCTGGCCCCGCGGGTGCACACATGAGTTTTCGACTGTATGAAAGCGCCTGGGTGCGCGTCGAGGGCATCGAGGAGCCGGTGAGGGTGCACAAGGATCCCAGGCAGCCGGGCACGTTCCGGGTGGCGGATCACGCCTACGATATCGACGCCCGGCCCATGACGCGCGACTCCGGCGCGCCGGACATCGTGTCGATCCTCAGTGTACAGGCGGCGCGCGAAGCCGGCCTGAGCACCGCCTATGACGCGCGCCGGGACTAGCTTGGCGTCCCCTTCGAAATTTGAAAGCCGAAATTAGAAAAGGAAGACCTGATGCTGGTCTTGACCGGTTTGGCCGTGTTGGCGGCAATCCTGGCTGTGACGGCGATCGTCACGTTCGTTTTCGCGGCGCGTATCGCCGCCGGCGGGCCGATGCTCGCCAAGGGCAAGACCATCGAGATGGACGAGCAGGATAGGCGCGACCTCTTGACCGCTCGGTTGCGCTGGGCGTCCTTTGCCTGCGTCGTGCTGCTGGCCGCCGATGGTATCGCCGCCTATACCTTCATAAATTATGTCAGCCAATAGCCACGGGCGTCCCGTTCAGCCTTCCAGGATATCGCGGACCCGCGTCGCCAGTTCCTCGATCGTGAAGGGCTTGCCGATCAGTTCGACACCCTTGTCGACGACGCCGTTGTGGACAACCGCGTTTCGCGTGTAGCCCGTCGTATAGAGCACCTTCAGGTCGGGCCGGATCACACGGGCCTGGTCGACCAGCTTGCGGCCGTTGACGTCGGGCATGACGATATCGGTGAACAGGAGTGCGATCTCCGGATGGTCTTTCAGAACCTGCAAAGCCGTCACCGCGCTTTCGGATTGCAGGACGCTGTATCCCAGCTCTTCGAAAGCATCGACGCTGAATTGCCGCACCGCCGGTTCGTCGTCGACAACCAATATGACTTCGCGGGCCTCGCCACGCATATCTTCGCCCACGGTCTGCGAGGACGGTTCCAGAATGTCTTCGTCGCTCCGCGGCAGGTAAATCTTGATGGACGTGCCGTCGCCGACCTCGGAATAGATTTTCACGTGACCACCGGATTGCTTGACGAAGCCATAGGCCTGGCTCAGGCCGAGGCCCGTGCCCTTGCCGATGTCCTTGGTCGTGAAAAACGGGTCGAAGGCCTTGGCGATGACCTCCGCCGGCATGCCGCTGCCCGTATCGCTGACCGCGATCAACACATATTGGCCGGCCGGCACGCCGATTTCCGACTGGACATAGCGGTTATCGAGATGGCTGTTCTGCGTTTCGATGGTCAGGCGGCCGCCGTCCGGCATGGCGTCGCGCGCATTGACCGCCAGGTTGAGGATGACGTTTTCCAGCTGATTCGGATCGACATTCGCTTTCCATAGCCCCCCGGCCAGGACGGCTTCCAGTCGGATCTCGGCGCCGATCGAATGCCGCAGAAGATCCGACATTCCCGACACCAGGCGATTGATATCCAGCGTTTCCGGCTGTAGCGGTTGTTGCCGGGAAAAGGCCAGCAGGCGCTGGGTCAGGTTGGCCGCCCGCTTGGCGCTTTCCGCCGCCGCTTGGACGTATCGACGCGATCTTTGATCCTCCGGACCGATGCGTCGCTCCAGAAGATCAAGCGATCCCATAACAACAGATAACATATTATTGAAATCGTGAGCAATTCCGCCTGTTAGTTGACCGACGGCTTCCATCTTCTGTGATTGACGCAAGGCGTCCTCGGCGACGAGCAGCCGGGCGGCGCTTTCCTTTTCGGCGGTGACGTCGCGGCCGTAGCCATAGATCAACTCGCCTTCAAAGGCGGTTCGCCAGGTAATCCAGCGCGTGGTGCCGTCCTTGGCGCGATAGCGGTTTTCAAAGCCGTCGACATCCGCCCCGGACGTCGCGGATCTGACGGCCCGGGTCGTGGCGCCAAGATCGTCCGGCCATACGAAATCGCTGAAACTATGGCCGATAACCTCTGCCGGCGCATGGCCGAGGATGGTGGTCCAGGCCGGGTTGACGTCCCGAAACACGCCATAGCGATCGGTGACGACCAGGATATCGCGCGAGCTCGTCCACACACGGTTTCGCTCGGCGGTGCGGTCGGCGACCTGGGTCTCCAGCGTTTCGTTCAGATGCCGCAGCCCCATGGTGGCATGGGCGCGCTCGACGGCCGTGCGCGTGCGGTCGGCGAACTCGCGAATCAACGCCAGCTCGTCGTCGCTCCATTTGCGCACCTTGTCATCATTGACGAAGAAGACGGCGACCAGGCGCCCCTGTTCCAGGACGGGCGCGTTGACGAATGACCGCGCGCCTTGGCTCTCCAGTGAAAGGGCGGCGCGGTCGGCGGTGCGAGGATCGTCGCGGACGTCGGTCACCACGGTGAATTCGCCGCGCTTGAGGGTGTCGATAAAGGTGCCGTAGACCCGCAGACTGACGACACCGGCCAGAGTCTCGACGCCCGGCGCCGCCCAGTCGCGTGCCACGTGCAGCGTCTCGCCCTCATGATCGATCCCGCCATAGCCGACGCGCGCGACGCCCAGGAATTCGCCGAGAAGGCTCGCCGCGACAAACCCGATTTCAACCGGATCTTCCAGATCGCGCAGCGCGTCGCTGAGCGCCGTCAAGGTCGACCGACGCGCCTCCGCCTCGTGTTCGACGGTACGGTCCCTGAAAATCTTGAGGTAGCCGTCATCGTGTTCCAGGCGCATCATCAGGCCCGAACCCCAGAAGCGCGATCCATCCTTGCGGATGTGCCAGCGTTCGTCGCCGACCTTGCCCTCGGTCGCCGCCCGGTTCATCTCGTGCTCGGGTATCGTTTTCTGTTGGTCTTCCCGCGTAAAGAAGATGGCGCCGGGCCGGCCGATCGCTTCCTCGGCGGCATAGCCGATAAGGCGTTCGGCGCCGCGGTTCCAGGCGGTGATCATACCGTGCGGATCGAGCGTGACGATGGCGAATTCCTCGGCGCCCTCGACGATCTGCCGATAACGCGTTTCGCTCTCGGCCAACTGGTCTTCGGTGCGCCGCCGCTCGGTCACGTCGCTGGCCATGCCGAACCACTCGATAATCTCGCCGTGGTCGTCGCGAACGGGCACCGCTCGGGACGAGGTGCAGCCGGCCGAGCCGTCGGCCTGGCGCACCCGATGTTCCAGCTCAAAGGTGCCGCCGGTCCGGATCGCCTCGTCGATAACCGCAAGGATGCGCGGCCGATCCTCGGGGAAGAGATAGTCTTCCTGCCATCTTATCGACGGTTTCCCCGTATCCGCCAGGAAGCCGCGTCCGTCGAGCTGGCGCATCTCGGACCAGTCGGGGCTCATCCGGTACACCACGTCCGAACTTGCATTGACCAGGGCGCGGAAGCGCGTCTCGCTCTCGTGAAGCGCCTGCTCGGCCAAGACCTTGTCGGTCTCGTCGAGCGCGGTGACGAAGATCCCGCCGACGGAGCCGTCATCATCGTAAAGCGGCGCGAAGCTATAGACCCACCAGGTGTCGTCGACACGGCCGTTGCGGTTCATCTTGAGCAACTGGCGTTGGGTCGAAAATCCGTTGCCGGTTTCCCGCACCGAAGCGACGTGCGGACCAAGGACGTCCCAAATCTCCGCCCAAACCTCGCGAAACGGCCGGCCCAGCGCCCACGGATGCCGCTCGGCAAGCGCCGGAGCGTAGGCGTCATTATAGAGGATGCGCAGTTCGGGCCCCCAGTGGACGGCGGCGACGATCGGCGTATTGAGGCAGATCAGCAGGGCCGAGCGCAGGGACTGCGACCAGGTCTCCGGCGCGCCGAGGGGGGAGGCCGGCCAGTCGTGCGCGCGGATGAGACCCGCCATGGCGCCATCGCCGGCCAGGAATCGAAGGCTTGATTTTTCGACGGGCGTGGTCACGGCAATCCTTTGAGAAAAGACGCCTGGCTACCTAAGGTCGCAGACTGATCGTCAATCCGACGGCAAATACCATTGTCGAAGATAAGGGATCAATGGCCGGTGACGAGAGCGCCAGGCCGGGGACTCTATTCGCCTTCCGTAAGCGGCCTCATTCCGCGCTCAGGACGTCTTCGCGATATCGACCACGTGAAGCTGGGCGCCGGTAAAATCGCTATAGACCAGGTTGATCTTTTTGCGATCGACGGCGCAGGCGATAAAGCCCGATTGCAGCGAGCAAAAATCGCTGCCCTCCATGTCGCAATGGGTGCGTGTCTTGGAACCTGCGCCCGTGCAGACATAGTGCGTGACGCCGCGCGCCACGTGCTGCAGGTCGTGGTCGTGGCCGTTAAGGTACAGGTGCACGCTATGCTTTTGCAGGATCGGATCGATCAGGTTGACCAGGTCGATCGAGCCGCCGGGTGAGCTTTCGCCCTTGTTGTCGGCCGCGGTGTTCGCGCCGACGGTCGCCAGCTTGCCGCCCGAATAGACCGGGTGGTGGCCGATGACGATCTTCCAGTCGGCGTCCGACGCCGCCAACGCCTGCTCGAACCAGGCCAGCTGCGCCGCCGTATCCTGGCCCGCCACCTTCACCTTTTGCGCGCCGTCGTCATAGTATTTCTTGATCAGCGGCGAGGTGTCCAGGACGAAAAAGTCGACCTTGGCGCCGTCGGGCGCCTTTTGCGAGAAGGAGAACCAGCGCGACGGCATGCGCCAGCGCCGGCTTTTGCCGCTATAGTCGATCTGCGCCTGGGAATTGCCGTGATAGTCATGATTGCCCAGCGCGACATACCACGGCACCTGCAGCGAGGGCGCCTTGTAGACATTTTCGAACGAAGCCTGCCAGGCGGGATCGTCGACGCCGGTGACGCCGTCCTCGTAGAAGTTGTCACCGACGGAGACGATGAACGACGCCGACAGGTCGTTCGCCGCCTTGCCCATCTGGTCGGCGACATCCTGCTGGTGAAAGTCGCCGCCGCGGCCCCAGTCGCCGACCGCAAGGAAGGTCAGCGCCGCCTTGTCCCGCGCCATGGCATCCAGCGGAAACACGGCCGCGGCCGACAGCGACAGGACAACGTGGCGGCGGGTGATCTTGAATGTCATGGGGAACCTCTGTGCGGCGGTCAGCTAGCACCCGCCGATAACAGAGGCATGACGGCCGCCGCAATCCCCGACGCGCTTTATGACGCTTTCATCGCGTCTTCGCGCGGCCAGTACCGCAGCTTGGCCAGTTCAACGATGTAGGCGGCCACTCCGTCCGGGCCCAGTTCGATGCAGCCGTCGTCCAGGGCCTCGGCGACGCCGGCCTTTTGCAGCAGCGGCAAGGCTTCGGGCGAATAGGCCAGGAACTTGAAGTGGGCGAACGCGTCGGCCACGAAATCGCGCGCCGGCGGCAGCTTGGCGAGGACCTCCGCACCGGCAGCCGAGGCCACCACCACGGGGAAATCGAAAAGCACCGAGGGGCCGCCGTCGACCTTGTACTGTGACGCGACCACCGACCCGTCGCTCAAGGTCACGCCGCCGATCTTCGGCGTGACGACTTCAAGCGTGGCGCCGGCCTCGGTGACCGCCGCGACCAGCGCGGTGAACAGGTCGGCGTCAGCGCCGTCGGTCAGCAGGACGCCGAACTTGCGGCCTTGCAGCGTGCCCGGATTTTTCTTTTGGATGCTGAGCGCATCCGACGCCGGCAGGTCCTGGCGCGTCGGCCGCGCGGCCTGGGCCGGGGCGGGCAGGGCGGCCAGGCCCAGGCCGTCGGCGACCGCTTGCGCCAGGGTATCGTCAATATTGCGCAGGTGGCTGACGACGCGGCTGCGGATATCGGGCCGTTCGACGCGGCTCAGTTCGAAGACCAGGGCATCCTGGATGTGGCCCTGCTCGATCGCGGTCTGGCTGATATAGAACTGGCGCGCCTGGCTATAGTGGTCGGCGAACAGCTCCGGACGGATGCGGCGCTTGTCGCCGTCATTGGTTTCCGCAACCGAACGAAAGCCGGTGTTTACTTCGCGAGGCCCGCCGTCGGCGCCCTGCGCCGGTGTCCACGAATTGGGCTCGTAATTGGCGCGGCCCTTGGGATTGGTCATCGCCATATGACCGTCCTGCTGGAAGTGGGCGAACGGGCACTTGGGCGCATTGACCGGGATGTGGGTGAAGTTCGGACCGCCCAGGCGCTTCACTTGCGTATCGAGGTAGGAAAAATTGCGGCCCTGCAGCAAGGGGTCATTGGTAAAGTCGATGCCCGGGACGATGTTCTGGGTGCAAAACGCGACCTGTTCGGTCTCGGCGAAGAAGTTGTCGGGCATGCGGTCCAGCACCATCCGGCCGACGATACGCACCGGCAGGATCTCTTCCGCAATAAGCTTTGTGGCGTCCAGCACGTCGAAGTCGAAGCTGTCGGCGAAGGCCTCGTCGAACAGCTGCACGCCCAACTCCCATTCGGGATAGGCGCCCGACTGAATGGCGGTCCACAGGTCGCGGCGGTGAAAATCCGGATCGGCGCCGTTGATCTTGACCGCCTCGTTCCACACCACCGACTGCAGGCCGAGCTTGGGCTTCCAGTGGAACTTGACGAAAGTCGATTTTCCCTCGGCGGTCACCAGGCGGAAGGTGTGGACACCGAAACCTTCCATGAAGCGAAAGCCGCGCGGAATGGCGCGGTCGGACATGGCCCACATGACCATGTGCATCGCTTCCGGCATCAGCGAGATAAAGTCCCAGAAATTGTCGTGCGCCGTCTGGGCCTGCGGGAAGTCGCGATCGGGCTCGGCCTTGGCGGCGTGGATCAGGTCGGGGAACTTGATGGCGTCCTGGATGAAGAAGACCGGGATATTGTTGCCGACCAGGTCCCAATTGCCCTGCTTGGTATAGAACTTGACGGCAAAGCCGCGCACGTCGCGCGCCAGGTCGGCCGAGCCCTTGTTGCCGGCCACCGTCGAAAAGCGCACGAAGACCGGCGTCTTTTCGCCGGGGCGCGCAAAAATGTCGGCGGCCGTGACGTCAGCCAGGCTGTCATAGGTTTCGAAATAGCCGTGAGCGCCATAGCCGCGGGCGTGGACGACGCGTTCGGGGATACGCTCATGGTCGAAATGGAAGATCTTCTCGCGCAGGATATGGTCTTCCAGCGCCACCGGGCCGCGCGGCCCGCCGACCTTCAGCGAATTCTGGTCGTCGGATATGGGGGCGCCCTGGGTCGTGGTCAGCACCGCGCCGCCATCCGTCTGATGCGTTTCACCGCCCGCGCCTTGCTGGACCGTTTGTCCATCGAATTCGGCGTCGGTGCGTGCGCGGTCGTCCAGGTGATCGGCCATGGGAATGTCCTCGGTCAGGGGCGCAATTGCGCGGATGGGTGGTGTTGTGACGTCTGGCACACCTATCAGCCCGCACATAAAGAAGTGGCGGTCGCATAGTCGTTTTAAATAAAATTCTTATAGAGTCGCTTAAATTACCAATAAATGTGCACAAGTGTACTTATAAATATAACTATATTCATGCTTTCCCAATCATGAACTTATGGACATTGCGGTAAGGTGCGAGCTCACATAATATATGGAGGCCCTCATGGCCAAGATCAAATCTCTCGAAGACGCCTTTATTCATGCTTTGTCGGATATATATAGCGCCGAAAAGCAATTGACGAAGGCCTTGCCGAAAATGGCCAAGGCCGCCAGCAATGCGCAACTGGCCGACGGCTTTACCACCCACCTGGAAGAAACCCGTGGCCAGATCGAGCGTATCGACCAGATCGTCGAGCTGACCGGCGTCAAGCTGCAGCGCGTCAAGTGCCTGGCCATGGAAGGCCTGTGCGAAGAGGGTCAGGAAACCATCGACGAGATCGACAAGGGCCCGGTTCGCGACGCCATGCTGATCGTCGCCGGCCAGAAGGTCGAGCACTATGAGATTGCGTCTTACGGCGCGCTCGTCACGATCGCCAAGTCCCTGGGGCATAACGACGCGGCCAAGCTGCTCGCCGAGACCCTGGCCGAGGAAAAGGCGACGGACGAAAAGCTCAACGGCCTGGCGCTTTCCGAGGTCAACAAGGACGCGCTCGCCCAATCCCCCGAGGCGGCGAAAGTCCTGACGCCGGCGCAGTAAAGGCTCGGCCCCTGGGCCCAAGCCGAATGTCACACCCGAGCCTGCCCTTTCCCGCCGGGCTTCCCGGCGGGAAAGCTCTCTTTTCAACACAGATTGGACTATTTACATGGACGACCAGACCATCCAAAAGACGGACGGCATCACCGAACAAAATCCGCTAATCCAGGATCGCACCGTCGTGGCGCTATTCGACGGAGAAGGCGATGCGCGCTTGGCCCAACAAGCCTTGATCGAGGCCGGCTACGACAAGGTCGTCGTCACCTCTAACGGCGAGGAAGCGAACGGCCAAGACGCCACGGGCGAACCGAAGGCCGTCCACGAGCACGGCTTCTGGGACAGCGTCAAAGCCTTCTTCGGCGGTCATGACGACGCCCATCTGTACGGCGAGGGCCTGCGCCGCGGCCAGACCCTGGTCACCGTCCATACCGAGCAGGGCCGGGCGGCGAACGCCGTCGACATCCTCGACCGGTTCAACCCAACCGACGTCGAAGGCGCCGAACAGGCGTGGCGCAGCGAAGAGGGTACGCAAACCGGTACCACGGCCTTGGACGACCTGCCCGCCGAGGACAGGCCGGCCTATCTGGCAGCCGCGGCTGACGCCGAACCCGTCACGGCGGTCATCGCGGTGGTCGAAATGCCGCAATCCAGCGATCGCGACCTCGATATCGGTAATGCCCGCGTGCGGTCCTATGTCCCGCGCGGCGACGACCGCCTTGCGGGCGAGCCGGACGACGTGGCGCTGCGCGACGATGATTCGATCCTGAGCGATACCGACGAAGACCGTCTTCTGGGTGATGAAAGCGAAGCCACGTCGGCGGACATGCCGAACAAGGCCTGGCTTGATCGGACCCATGGTCTGGAAGACGGGGGCCTGGAACACAACGGCGGCACCGGCGCCGCGAACGATCGTGAGGCCGCGCCTAAACCCTGAGGCCCTAAAGGTACGGACCGGAAAGGAAAATCTTTCCGGTCCGAACGTCAAAGATCGGGGTGCGCGTTCTGGAATGCCTTGATGGCGCAAAGGCCGACGATGGCGGTCACCGCGGCGACGACAAGGGTAATAAGCGCTGGATACAATGGGAAACCTGCTGTTCAGAGTTGGCTAAGCTTACAGGACGCAAGATAAGTAAGCGCCGCGGCCCTTGATCTCGATTATACGGGGCCCATGTGCTAGATCGAGCTCAGAACATCGTTCAGGTATGTCGCCCAGGTCTCGACACCGCGTTCGTCGCGCAAATGGTCGTTACGGATTTCCATCAAGATGGCGGGAATGCCGCGATCGTCTCCGTGGACCGGCACCGCGAAGTCCTCGGTCCGGTCGGTGCGATACGGGACATTGGCCTCGACGTTCAAGCCCGCTCGGCGTAGGCCGCCGACGACCCGCATGCCGAACGCCTCGGCACGATCGAACAGAACCCCTCCGTCCCAGGGTCGCTGAACGCCCAGAAAGACCGGCGTAAAGCTGTGGAGGCTGACAAGGCGCACAGGCCCGCCGGCGCGCTGACGGCGATCGAGATGGTGGCTGACCCAGGTGTGAAACGGCCGGAAAATGCGTCGGGCGCGATGGTCGCGTTCCAGGCGGTCGAGATCCGCATTGCCCGGGATATTGGTCGTTTCCGAACGCGTGACGATGCTGGTTTCGGCTTCCAGCGGCCGGTTGAGATCGATCAACAATCGCGAGGTCGTGCCGAGAAAGGCAGGCGCGTCGAGCAGGGCCGACAACCGCCGGGTCACCGCCGCGGCGCCGATATCCCAGGCGATATGGCGCGCAAGGTCCTCGGGTGTCAGGCCAAGGCTGGCATATTCGGCCGGGACATGGTTCGACGCGTGCTCGCACAACAGCACGATATCCGACTTGCCATCGGGATTGAGCGCCTGCACGGGCGAGGGCCAGTCGTCGATCGCGTCGGTCGGGGCCACGGCTATGACACCACCTCATCCGTGACGACGGTAAAGCCGGTCAATGTCGCCGGTCCGAACTGGGTCGAGATGGCGACGTCGGTGGCATCGCGGCCGATCGCCATCAGGATGCGGCCGACGCGCGGCTTGTTGTGGCGGGCATCCGCCGTGTACCAGTGACCGCCGAGATAGACTTCGAACCATCCGGAGAAATCCATCGGTCCGGGTACCGGACCGGTATCGATATCGCCGAGGTAACCGGTGCAATAGCGGGCGGGAATATTCATGCAGCGGCAGAGCGTCAGGGCCAGGTGCGCGAAGTCGCGGCAGACGCCGACACGATCGGTATAGGCGCCGAACGCGCTGCGGGTCGGATCGGCCTGCTGATAGTCGAAGCGGATATGGCTGTGGGCAAAGTCGAGGATGGCCTGCACACGCGGCCAGCCCGGCTGGGTGTCGCCGAACGTCCGCCAGGCGAAATCGGCCAACTTGTCGGTTTCGCAATAGCGCGAGCCCAGCAGGAAGACCAAAACGTCGTCGGGCAGGTTGGCGATATCGTGCTGGGCGGCATCGAAGGGCACGTAGTCGTACTTGCCCGAATCGTGAACCACGAAGGCGGTGGAGAGTGTCAGCGGGCCCGCCGGCGCCATGATCCGCGTGCAGACATTGCCGAAGCTGTCGACGTAATCCCAATGGTCGATGGGCGGCGACAGGCGCAATTGCTGCGGCGTCAGCAGGTCCGCGCGGCGCGAGGGATGCAGGTTCAGGCACAGCAGCATCGGCGTCGGTTTCGGACAGTCGAAGCTTACCGTATAGCCGGCTTTAATTCTCATGGGTTTTGCTCGTGAAATCGTTGAAGGGCTCTTCGACCGTGGTCACCTTGACCTCGACCGTCATGCCCAGGCTGTCGTCGGACGTGCCGGTGTGCGTGCCCCATAAGGGCAGGGCCTGGCGCGGGTCGCGGGTCACGCCGACACGGATCAGGTCGCGGTTGCCGATAATGCCGTTGGTCGGATCGAACTCGACCCAGCCGGCGCCGGGCAGGAAGACCTGGGCCCAGGCGTGGGTCGCGCCGCCGCCCAGGCGCTCAGGCCGGCGTTCGGGCGTATCCTGGGCCGGTACGTATATATAGCCGGTGACGAAACGCGCCGCGAAACCCAGCGACCGCACGGCTTCGATCATCAGCAGGGCAAAGTCGCGGCAGGTGCCGACGCCGCTGGACAAGGTCACTTGCGGCGCCTGGGTACCCTTGTCCAGGCGCCGGCTATAGGTCAGCTCCGCCTTGATGGCCAGGGTCATGTCCTCCAGAAGCCGCGCCGTATCGGTCGGGCCGGACACCGCGACGAAACGTCGGGCCCAGGCCTCGGTTATCCAGTCGTGCGGATATTGCCGCCGCATCGAGGGCTCAAGATCCGGAAGCGTTTCGTCGTCATAGGCGAACGGCCAGGTCCTGGCCTCGTCATCGGCCCGGAAGTGCGGACTGAGCAAGGGCGTATGTTCCAGCACGATGTCGGTTTCAAAGCGGAGGCGGTCGGCCTCGCCGGTAAAATCGGCGACGGCGACGCAGTTGCCGAACACGTCGTGCACCCAGAACAGGTCGCTGGGTTCGGGCGATACGCTTAAGGTCGATTGCAGCAGTCGCTGGTCATAGCTGTCGCGCGGGCGAAACAGCAGCCTGTGCCGGCCGAAACCGACCGGCCGGCGATATCTGTATTGGGTCACGTGATGGACCCTGAGAATGGTCATGCCGCACCATTTAGCGTCGGCCGCCATCAGGAAGCGATGATCATTTCATCCCGGTCAACATAAAGCAGCTTCCGCGATACGGGCGCCTTAGCCGCGTCATGCGGTCAGGGCGCCGGCGGGCTCGGGACCTTGATGCCCAGCAGGACCAGCGGTTCGCCCGGAATGCCGAACCAATGCGGCGTGCCGGCGGGGATCAGCACGACATCGCCGGCGACCAGGGGGCGGGTCGTTCCGCCTTCGATGGCGTCACCGTCCTGCTGGCCGGGGCTGACCTGGTGCAGGTTCTTCATATGGCCGCCGGTGACCAGCGTCCCGGCCCCCTGGAGGACCGTGAAATACTCGGCCTGTTCCTGGTGGATCGCCGGCCGGCCGGGCGCCTTCCAGATTTCGATTGCCGCGATCCGCTTGCCGTCCTTCAGTGTCGGTTGCCACATGAAGGTCTGGCCGGGCTTCATCGCCGCGAACATGGCGGCAATCTGGCCCTTGATGTCGTCGGAGGTGACAACGGTGGTTTGGTCGGCGGCGTCCTGAGCATGTGCGGACCCGGCCGCCGCAAGGCAGGCGGCCAACACAATAGCGCGTATGGTGGTGATTTTAGGCATTGTATCGGCTCCCTGTATGTTTGCGCTAACATAGCGTCGTTCGGCGCGCTTGGGAAAGCCTTTCACATCAGGCTAGCGGGCTTTTGTCGGCTTGCCGGTCTTATCGTCGCCGATTGCCACCCGAAGCTCCGCCCGCTTTTGATCGCAGTAGCGAAACAGCGCGCCCGCCAGCGCCGCCGACAGATCCTGAGCCAATTCCGGATCGCCGGCTTCGACAGCCAGTTCCTGCAACATTTCGAGCTGTTCGAAAATCGCCGGCAAAATCCGGTCTCTCGTGGAAGGGGTACGGCGCATGCTTACCTCGCGTAACAGTGGTATGTGTCATCTCTGAAATGATTCTGCGCGACCACACAATACGGTGATTGGTGGCGACACATAACACGCTTTGGCAGCGGCCGTGCCGGCGCCCATTCCCGCCGGATTCGCAGCCTCTTGTCGGGTTGCCTGCAAAAGCGTAGCGTCCCGCGCACACAAGGGGCGGCGGTTTGAACACACTCTATCTGTCGGTAATCGCCGCATTGTTCGCGGCCTCGGCCGCCGTCGCGCACACCGGCCAAGCTGCGGTCGGCCTTGAGGTCTATGCCCAGCCGCAACGGCTCGTCACCTTGCCGGACCATCGCCGCCTCAACCTCTATTGCACCGGTGCGGGCGGCCCGGTGGTGTTCCTCGACGGCGGCTGGGAAAGCACCACGGCCTCGTGGCGCAAGGTGCAGCCGGAACTGGCCAGGCACGGCCGCGTCTGCAGCTATGATCGCGCGGGCTACGGCTTCAGCGACATCGGCCCGATGCCGCGAACGGCCGACGCCCTGGCGCAGGATCTCGCCGCCGTCATCACCGCCAGCGGCGAAAAAGGCCCCTATATCGTCGTCGCCCATTCGATGGGCAGCTTTCCGGCCCGCCTCTACGCCACGCGCCATCCGCAAGACGTCGCCGCCCTGATCCTGCTCGATCCGCCGGTCGAGCACACCCAGGCGCGCTACGAAGCCATCCGGCCCGACGCCGGCGACGCCGGCTTCGTCACCGCCGCCGTCGCCTGCAGCCAGGCCGTCCTGGCCGGCAAGACACCTGCGGCCGGCGCCGATTTCTGCGTCGATGCGCCGTCCCCGTCGTTGCCGCCCGCGCTCAACGCCGCCCGTGACGCCTTCGAGCACAGCCCGGCCTTTCAGCAGACCGCCCTGTCGGAAATCCAGGCCTTCCTGACGACCGACGGCGACCAGATGGCCGCTGCCCGCCGTCCGCTCGGGACCCTACCGGTCATCGTCATCACCTCGGGCGCCTCGGCGACCGACCCGTCGTTCAGCGAAAGCCAGAATACGGCGCTACGCACATTGCAATGGGACACCCAGAACGGCCTGGCCCAACTGTCCAGCCGGCCGGTGCATCGCCTGCTGCCGGGTGCCTCCCACTTCATCCCGACCGAGCACCCCGAAGCCGTCGTCGCGGCGGTCACGGAAGCGCGCACGATGATCGCGCGCCACTGATCTTGGCGGGCGGGCGCGTTCTGAGTGTCGATCTTGAATTGTCCGGTAATTTGCCGTACAATGCCGGTTGAAAGCGAGGCGCTATGCTGAACCCGGACTCCTCAAAGACGGCCCGTATTGAAGCCCGGATCGCGCCGGATGCCCTCGCCGTTGTTAAGCGGGCTGCCGAACTCCAGGGGCGCAGCGTCAGCGATTTCGTCGTGGCGGCTGCACAGGAAGCCGCCAGCCGCGCTATCGAGGACGCGCAAATTATCCGCCTGTCGGTGGAAGATCAGCGCGCCTTTGCAGATGCCCTATTGAACCCACCGCCGCCGTCCGCGGCCCTCAAGCGCGCGGCAGCGGCTCACCGGAAGCTGATCCGGAACGCTGAGTGACCGCGACATTCGAGATCGTCGGGCTGACGGCCGCGCATGATCGCAAACGCTTTTCGAGCGGAAGCGAGCCGCTCGACCGCTATCTGCGCGAACTCGCAACGCAGGACATGAAGCGCCGCGTCAGCAATTGCTTCGTCGCGATCGATGGCGAGGGTTCGATCGCCGGCTATTACACATTCGCCGCGACCGGTCTCCCCCTGGGTGAATTGCCGCCGGACGAAGCCAAGCGCCTGCCGCGTTATCCGCTCGTGCCGGCCGCGCTGCTCGGGCGCCTGGCGGTCGACCAAACCTATCGATGGCAGGGGCTCGGCGGCGCCCTTATCATGGACGCCGCGGCCCGAGCCGCGCGCGCCGATCCCGCCATCTTCGCGCTGATCGTCGACGCCAAGGATGCCGGCGCCGTCGCATTCTACCAACATCTCCAGTTTACACAGTTTGCCAGTCGGCCGAATTCATTATTCCTTCCCTTGACTACCGCACTGGCAGCAATGGGCAAGAGCAAGTAAGGCGGGACGCTTTTCGTAGTACGGTGACAGGTTATGAAATGCCTAAATAGGCACGACCGGATCTATTTCGGCATTTCATAACCTGCTGTCACCGTAATCGCCCATCGCAAATTTGATCAACGCCGTCACCAGCCCCATCAAGGCTTTCAGACGGAGACCGGAGCCGTAAGGCGCCAGGGGCAAGAGCACGGCGGATTGGCGACGCCGTCACAATCTCATGTGTGCCAATTTAGCTAAATCCTATCTCTCGCCCCTTAGTCGACGGTTCACAGAGGATCAACATAGTCGACGCCGCACGCATCACTTATGGCTTCGAAGAACGGCCGCAATGCTTTCTCACAGGGCTCATCTATGCTGAGCGATCCGTGTGCCTCAATCGTATGCTGTACACAGTGCCCACCGCTCAAAACACGACCACGTTCGGGCCCGAGCTTGCGCCCGAAGGTTCCCTCCATACCCGCAATCCATCGAAATGGACCGCTCACGCCGAGTCTCAACAGGACGGTTCGAAAATTATCCAGAGACTTCGTCCACGATATCTGATCAGCAATGATAATATTGTGAGGCGCTGAAACTGCCGGCATTCCAACTTCTAGGCCCCAGATTTCTCCTGTGGTGAAAAGCATAGAGGCGCAAATTGTCGAACCATCCTCGTTATACATCACACGCGTACCGACCCCATCTTCGCGACGCAGGTAGCCGATTCCAGCGCTGCTCCATGAAAGCGTGCCGAAGGTCACCATCGTAGGCTGATCTTGAAGGGCCGCCTTTTTTAACTGCGTGATTTTCCATGTCCGGTCCGGGGCGGCGGCCGGCATCAGCCTGAGCCAGTAGACCGGCCCACCTTCCAACGTGACAGGGTATGCAGATCCCAATTTCCAAGGTTCCTCTGCTACGCCTAACGGATCGGTGCTGAGCACAAAGCGACCTGGTGTCTCGGCAGATTCTCTTGGTTCGAACTCCTTGATTACGGGGGGCGGTGGTGCAGGCTCATTTTGCAAAATTGCCCTAAGGGCTTCGACTAGGTCTTTCTTTAATTGATCTCGGATACGCGCGCGCTCATCCGGGGTGGCACCTTCCTCAAGATGATAGGTAATGGGATGACGCAAATGTCGCATATCGAAGGGTAGGGGCTCCTTCGCTGGATCGCCATATGCCGTGTTTAGAACCGGTACGAAGCGCGAATGTGTGAGGCCGCGCATTGCCCAGCCATATTCGATGAGGACGTTCGGATTGGGCATGGGTTCGCCGTTCGGTCGCTTGGCGATGAAAGTTAAGTCTGCGACGAACGCTGTCGCCGCATTGATCTTATTAAATATAGTGTCCACGATCGGGGGTGTGCCAGGCACATTTTTGGTGTCGCGGTCTAGAATGACTTGCCCATTATCTTCGTTACGTTCAGCGTCTTCCACTTCCAGACCAGCATTGATTTCTTTGAGCGCTTTTTCCAAAGCGGTCTCAATGAAATTCCGACATACATTTTTCGGGCGGTCAGCTTGCCAGGAATAAAAAATGGTCTTTGTCATTGCTTCACCATGGGACTGAAATGTGCGTTGATCAAGCTGGTGTTAGGCGGTGGCACCTTCGTCCCCGGGAAACAGAATGGCTTGCATCAAATCGACGGCGTCGGGCCCATCAAGTTTTGCCGGCGGGCCTTCGGGGAATTCTGGGCGTGGGGTAATGCCAAAGGGCGCGTGTTCGCCCCAGCCGGAGTCTCTCATTCGTTCCAAAAGGTCGCCCTTGTCGTTCCAAGCTTCGGGGTACCGCGATTTTGCCATCAGGCCGGCGATGACGTCGCATAGCTGAATGGCGTGCCTGTTTTTTGAATCATCGGGCTTTGTTTCCTCAACAGGAAGTGGAAATTTTACAGACCCGCCGCCCGCCGTTGCCTGGACCTGGTGCGGTACGTCCTTTCCAAGTAGCCGTTCCCAAAGGTCCTTTTCTTTGAAAAAGCTGGTCGACCGGTCATGCACAAGGGTGAGGGGGCCATCAATTACATTTGCCCAGTGACCAACTGAGCAAAGCATTGTGGTCAAATAGATTTCGAGCGATCTACCAAACGCGGCGAGGTGGTGGTGCTCCTCGAACCTCGCGGCGCCCTCAATGGCGAATTCGAAAAAGAATTGTATTTCGTTAGGCGAATTATCGCGCATAGACATGAGCGTGTAGATCAGCTTGACCAGCAGTCCCCCGCCTTTCCGATGCGCGCTGATTGGGCGGCGCTCGTTCAGCGTTATGTACTAGCTCCCGCGGCCGTCCCTAGCGGTGATCGCAACACCATAGAAAAAATAATGGAGAGTCATGCGAGGGATAATAACAGTCGCCAAGTTATGCGCACCGACATTCTGAGGGCTTTGTATCTTACAACGGAAGGACCTATAGAACTGGGTTCAACAATTCATTTGGTTGAAGATGGTCAGATATTCCGAACGGGATATTCATTGCAAGGTGGAATGGCCGCAAGATTTTTTGGCCGTTCTGCCTTGCTTGATTTGAAAGGTCTTAAGTATTTTTGGAATTTGCTAAATTCATTTAGTCAGAGATCGTCAATAAATGTTGCGTTAGATCGTTTGGGCTTGGCTACGAATGATCATGATGCGGCGGACAAGGCGATCGATCTTGGCCTCGCTTTAGAGATTGCGCTAATGGCAAGTGATCCTGCTGCCAACCAAGAGATAAAAAACAAACTTTGCTCCCGCGTGGCATGGCTTCTTGGAAGTGACTTGGGAAGTCGGAGAGAGAGCTATCGTGCAGCAGGTCAACTTTATGACGCGCGGTCGGATGCCGCCCATAGAGGTATCCTTAGACCGGAGACCGCAAGCAGGTATAATTTTGACGACAGCCGACGTATTGTTCGAGACTGCCTTGCAAAGCTTCTCGAACGAGGCAGATTTCCAGATTGGATTGATTTGACGCTGGGCGGGGCCGGTTAGAGTAGGACGCCCGGTTGGGCCGCTGCCGGCGCTTCGGTTGGCGCCCGGCTGAGGTGACATGATACTAAATGCATAATTATCTTCTACCTCGAGTTCCCCCGGTCCTTTCGCTATTTGGCTTCGCATGATCCCCATCCGGCTTCATTCGCGGCAAGCTTCAGCCAAATCATTCCCTTGACCTGCCGTGCGCTTTCCGCCAAGAACCGCGCCGGACCTGCGGATGTGGCGGAACTGGTAGACGCACTGGGTTTAGGTTCCAGCGCCGCAAGGCGTGGAGGTTCGAGTCCTCTCATCCGCACCACCCCTTTTTCCTGAAATCGACAGACGCTGACTCGCATGTTAGCGTGCCGCCAAACGGGGAGGGCGACATGATCATCCAGATATTGGCCGCGGCCATGGTTGCGGCGGCGCCTATGCCGACGACACCGCATGCGATCGTGCAGGCGCTGTATGCGCCGTATCTCGCCGATCCGCATGCCAATAACGGAAGTCATACGCCTGACTCCGAGGACATGGTCCGTCGCTACGGCAGCAAAAGCCTGAAGGCGGCGATCGATTTCGACAAGGCCTGCGAGAAACGCGAGCAGGGGATCTGCAATCTCGACAGCGACGTGCTGATCGACGGCCAGGACTGGGACATCTCGCAACTCGCCGTCACCGACGCGCCGGCGACGCCTGACCATCAGGCCGTTGTCGTGACCTTCATCAACATGCGCACCCATTGCCGCATCACCTTCAACTTCGTGCGTGAAGCCGGCGCCTGGAAGATCGACGATATCGAGGACCGGGACGATGGCTATGACGGCCAGCCCGGCTCGCATTTCTGGCTGAAAAAATTGCTGCGAGGGCAATCCTGATCAAATGCGGCGTTTGACCAGGCCCTAAGGTCGCCTGGCAACTAAGGGACTTTCATGCGACCCGCCGTCAATCCTGCCTCCAAGGCGCTCTGGTATATCGAAACCAATTTCGGCAACGCGCTGACGCTCGACGATATCGCCAAAGCCGCCGGCGTCAGCCGGTTCCACCTGGCGCGCGTCTTCGACGTGCGCATGGGGCGCAGCGTCATGGGCTATGTCCGGGCGCGCCGGCTCAGCCTGGCCGCCTCGGCTCTGGCGGCCGGGGCGCCCGATATCCTGGCTGTGGCGCTCGACTGCGGCTATGGCTCGCATGAGGCCTTTACGCGCGCCTTTTCAACGGCTTTTGGCGTGACTCCTGAAGCGGTGCGAGAGGCTGGAACCACGCAAACCCTCGAATTGCAGGAGCCTATCCTGATGACCCATACCGTAATCGACACCTCGAGCCCGCATAGCCTGAAGCCGGGGCGCGCCATGCTGATCGGCGGCCTGTCGGGCAGCTATACGCCCGAAACCTCGGCGGCGATTCCCGCCCTGTGGCAGAGTTTCGTCCAATGGCTGCCCGATGTGCCGGGCCGCACCGGCGAGGCCTTCACCACCTACGGCCTGGCCTATAGCCAGACCGACACCAGCTTCGACTACATGGCCGGCGTCGAGGTCGATGCGAAAGCCGACTTGCCGGAAGGCTTTACCAAGGTGGCGCTCAAGCCGCTGACCTATGCGGTCTTTCCCCATACCGGGCATATTTCCGGCATCCGCAGCACCTGGGCCGCCATCTGGGACAAGTGGCTGCCGGAAAGCGGCCTGAAGGCGCTGCCCGAGCCGGTTTTTGAGAAATACGGCCCGAACTTCAACGGCATGACCGGCGAAGGCGGGCTGGAACTCTGGGTGCCGGTGGAGGCGTAGTTCTCCTCCCCATCGT
>FTKM01007381.1_pt1 | contig 47721 bp, 39 predicted proteins | sample 1658051 | NCBI WGS metagenome assembly FTKM01 (sample SAMEA3914794, study PRJEB12502) | metagenome | biome: forest; material: soil | place: Canada | collected 2011-07-05 | depth 0.1 m | reverse complement strand
TGCAACAGGCTGTCCAGCATCACCGACGCCATCTCGTCGGCTGGCCGCCAATCGAAGTTCGGCCGGGTGATGCGTAGCGCCACATGGCCATGGCAGGCCATCCACAACATCTGGGTGGCGGTGTCTGCATCGCCGTAGCGAAGCCGGCCTTCCTTGGCGAGCTCGGCCACAGCGCCCTTGAAGCGATCATAGGTCTGCGCGCCCAGATCGCCCGTCAGGTCGGTGCGGGCCGCCGCCTCATCGTCGAAAGTCTCGCAGAACACCAACCGATAAGCGTTGGGATTGCTCAGGCCGAAATCCATATAGGCCTCGAGCATCATCCGCACCCGGGTGGCGGAGTCGATCGGGCGCAGAGAAATCTCGGTATTGTTGGCGAGCATGATCGCGATCGCGCCTTCGCAGATCTCGCGCAGGATCTGATCCTTGTCGCGGAAGTGCATGTAGAGGGCGGTCGAGGAGACCCCGACTTCGTCGGCGATCTTGCGGATGGTCGCGCCTTCATGGCCATCGCGGACGAAGATGGCCTCGGCCGCCCGCAAAATCTCGGCGCGGCGCAGGTGGCCGTCACCCTTGGCCTTACGGGCCGAACGGTTCTTCAAAACGACGGATGCGGACAAATCCCCCCGGCCGCCAGCTCGCTGATCTATCAAAATTCACCCTGCGCTGTGACGCGATCCCCAGGTCTTTGCTTTTCGTTGCGGAAGCCTCGCCGGTCAAGGACTCTGGACGGCGAAGGGCCATTCCGCGTAAGCCGCAGCCATGTCTCTGCTCCTCAAACCCATCGTTGCGCCAGCGCCGATCGTGATGCGCGCCGGCGGCTGGTCCGACTATGCGCTGCTCGACAGCGGCCACGGCAAGAAGCTCGAGCGGTGCGGGCCCTATCGGCTCGTCCGCCCGGAGCCACAATGCCTGTGGGCGCCAGGATTGGACGCCGAAGCGTGGGAGGCGGCCGACGCGGTGTTCGACCCCACCGACGAAGACGAGGCTGGCCATTGGCGCTTCCGCACCAGGCCGAAGGAGTCCTGGCCGATGCGGTGGGAGAATGTCCGCTTCCATGGCCGCCTGACCGCCTTCCGCCATCTGGCCTTCTTTCCAGAGCAGGCAGCCAACTGGAGCTGGCTAGGCGAGCGGCTGCGCGGCGGAGCGCCGGGCGCGCGGGTGCTGAACCTGTTCGGCTATACCGGCGTCGCCAGCCTGGTCTGCGCCGAAGCCGGCGCGGCGGTCACCCATGTGGACGCCTCCAAGAAGGCGATCGGCTGGGCGCGCGAAAACGCGGAACTCTCGAACCTGACGGACCGGCCGATCCGCTGGATCTGCGAAGACGCCCGCCGCTATGTTCAGCGCGAGGTCCGGCGCGGCTCCAAATACGAAGGCGTCATCCTCGATCCGCCCAAATATGGGCGCGGCCCCACCGGCGAGGTCTGGCGGCTGTTCGAGGACCTGCCGGAACTGCTCAAGCTCTGCGTCGAATTGCTCGCCGACGACGCCTCCTTCCTGATCCTGAACGGATACGCCGAGCGCATCTCAGGGCTGTCGCTCGCTGGCCTGGTAGCCGACGCCATGGCGGGACGCGGCGGGCGGATCGACTGGGGCGAGTTGGCGCTGATGGAGGATGCCAGCGAGCGGGGCGTCGGCCTGTCCTTCTTCGCCCGCTGGAGCGGCCAATGAGCGCTCGCCAGATCACCTCCCTGGCCAACGCCACGGTCAAGGCCGTGCGCGCCCTGCACATGCGCAAGGAGCGGGAGGAGAGCGGCCTCTTCCTGGCCGAAGGGCTGAAGCTGGTGATCGAGGCCATCGATCTCGGACGCGCGCCGAGCATCCTCCTGTTCGGGCCCGACGCGACAAGCCACCTGCTGCTCCGCCGCGCCATCCAGGCGACCGAAGCGGCCCATGGCGAGGTGCTCGAGGTCAGCCGCGACATCCTGGAGAAGATTTCCCGCCGAGATAATCCCCAAGCGGTGGTCGCGGTGTTTCCGCAGGTCTTCACACCGCTGGAGGCCTTGGACCCCGCGTCCGCGACCTGCTGGGTCGCGCTACAGGCGGTGCGCGATCCCGGTAACCTCGGGACCATCGTCCGCACCGCCGACTCCGCCGGCTGTGGCGGCGTGATCCTGGTCGGCGACTGTTGCGATCCTTATTCGGTGGAGGCGGTACGCGCGACCATGGGCTCCATCTTTGCCGTGCCCCTGGCCAAGGCCACAGTCGCCGAGTTCATCGCCTGGCGCGAACGTTGGCCTGGCTCCGTGGTCGGCACCCTGCTGACCGCCACCCATGGCTACCGTGATGCGCCCTACCGCGCCCCGACGCTGATCCTGATGGGTAACGAGCAGGCCGGCCTGCCGCCAGAACTGGCCGCCGTCTGCGACGTCAACGTCAAAATCCCCATGCGTGGCCGCGCCGACAGCCTGAACCTGTCCGTGGCCACCGGGATCATGATCTATGCGGTAACGGGGTAGGCCCTACTGCCCGCGCGGCTTGGCCCGCGTCGTCGGCGGCGCGGCGGCTGGGTCCTCGGGCCACGGGTGCTTGGGGTAGCGACCACGCATGTCCTTGCGCACGTCCGCCCATGAGCCTTTCCAGAATCCCGGCAGGTCCTTGGTGGTCTGGATCGGCCGCCGCGCTGGCGATAGCAGCGCCAGGGTGAGCGGAACCGCGCCGCCGGCCACGGCGGGGTGGCGGGTCAGGCCAAACAGCTCCTGCACCCTGATCTCGATGCGCGGTCCGCCCTCGGCCGCATAGTCGATGCTGGCCGCGGTTCCAGTCGGCGCAACCCAGGCTTCCGGAACATCCGCGTCCAGGCGGGATTGAACGTCCCAGGGGATCAATCCCCGCATCGCCGTATGCAGGTCGCCGGCGTTGATCTGAGTGAGACCGGTCTTGCCCCGCAGCAAAGGGGCCAGCCATTGTTCAGCGCTATCGGCCAGCCCCTCGTCCGTCAGGTCCGGCCAGGCGCCGCCACGCTCGGCCAGGAAAGCGACTCGCGCCCGCAGCCGGTCTGACGCCTCCGTCCAGGGTAGGACGCCCACGCCCTCTTCCCGCACCCGCGCCAGCAGCGCGGCCTGGAGCAGGGCCGGGTCGGGGTTATCGATCCGCCGGCGGTCGATAACGATCCGGCCCAAGCGGCGGACGCGGTGAGCACGGAGCCGGCCGGCGTCGTCAGTTTCCAGAGCGTCCAGGGTCTCGATGCGATCGGCGAAAGCCTCCAGCAGCGACGCCTCGTCGAGTCGCGCCGCGGACAGGATGCGGTCGCGGGTGTCTCCGCCGCCCAGTTCCGCCACGGCCAGCCAGGGCTCGCGGGCCAACGCCTGCCCAGGATCGAGATAGGCGCCCCGGCCGTTGGCGAGCTGATATTCCCCAAGCTGGCCGCGCGCTTTGGCCACCCGTTCCGGGAAGGCCTCGGCGAGCAGCAGGCCTTCATCCATCTGTCCCTCTCCCGCCAGGAGGCCCCGCGCCCACCGGGCCGCCAGGGCGCGGGCGTCCTTGGCTCGAGGGCCATTGTCGCGCGCCCAGCGCTGCATCCGGTCAGTGAGATCAGGCGACGACCCGCCCAGCCCCTGCTCGCCCAGCAGAGCGGCCAATCCCGTCGCCTTGGTCGCCGCTCCATGCTCGGCGCCTCGCAACACCATGTGCGCCAGCCTGGGCGGCAGCGGCAGGGCCGACATCGCCTTGCCGTGGGCCGTCAGGTCGCCCTGCGCGTCCAGAGCCCCGAGCTGGGTCAGGAGCCCCCTCGCCTCACGCCACGCCGCCGCGGGCGGCGGATCCAGGAAGACCAGGTCGCTCGCGTCCTTCGCGCCCCACTGAGCGAGATCGAGGGCCAGGTGCGACAGGTCGGCCTCAAGGATTTCCGGGCGGGCGAAGGCCGGCAAGGACCGCGTCTCCGGCTCATCCCACAGCCGGTAGCAAACCCCGGGCGCTGTGCGGCCGGCGCGGCCCCGGCGCTGGTCGGCGGAGGCGCGGGACACGCGCACCGTCTCAAGCCGGGTCAGACCCCGCGCGGGGTCGTAGCGGGGTACACGGGCCAGGCCGCAGTCGATCACCACCCTCACGCCCTCGATGGTCAGGCTGGTCTCGGCGATGGAGGTCGCCAGCACCACCTTGCGCCGGCCTGTCGGCGACGGCGCGATGGCCCGGTCCTGCGCGGTTGGATCGAGGGCGCCGTAAAGGGGTTCAATATCGACCGAGGGATCGCGCAGCCGCTCGGCGATCCGCTCCCGCGTGCGTAGGATCTCGCCCTGGCCTGGCAGGAAGACCAGCAGATCCCCCTCCGTCTCCGCCAGGGCCGTCAGCGCGGCTCGCGCGACCTGATCCTCCAGTCGTAGCGCCGGGTTACGGCCGAGGTGGTGGGTCTCGACGGGATATTGTCGCCCCAGGCTCTCGATCACCGGCGCATCGCCCAAGGTTGCGGCGATCCGCGCGCCGTCCAGGGTCGCTGACATGACCACGATCCGCAGATCGTCTCGCAGCACAGTCTGGCTGTCCCGCGCCAGCGCGAGGCCGAGGTCGGCGTCCAGGCTGCGCTCGTGGAATTCGTCGAACAGCACCGCGCTGACGCCCTCCAGCGTGGGGTCGTCCAGGATCATCCGGGTGAAGACCCCCTCGGTGACCACCTCGATCCGCGTGCGGGCGGATATGCGCGACTGCATCCGGACCCGGAAACCCACGATCTCGCCGACCGGCTCGCCCAGGTTAGACGCCATCCGCGCTGCGGCGGCCCTGGCGGCGAGACGGCGAGGTTCGAGGACGATGATCTTGCCACTGGCCCAGGACTGGTCGAGCAGAGCCAGCGGAACGACCGTGGTCTTGCCAGCGCCAGGCGGGGCGACCAGCACGGCGCAGTTGCGCTCAGCCAGAGCGGCCCGGAGGGCCGGCAGGGCGTCGTGGATGGGAAGGGTCGTCATGACGGGCCGGTCTTAGCCCGAAAAAGGCGGGACGCCCCCGTGCTTTGCAACGATCAGCACGGGGACGAAGCGCTTAGGCGTCCGGCAGAGACATCGGCTCCGGCTCGTGACCGCCCACGGGGAGGCCGCGGCCGAGCATGGAGTGGGACATGCCGTAGACGAAGTAGCCGAGGAAGCCGACCGCCAGATAGATCAGGAAGAAGTTCCGCGTGTCCGGGTTGACCATCAGGCTCTTCAGCAGAAAGAGACACATGATCGCGCCCAACGGAGCGGTCAGCCAGAACACCGGGGTCCTGAACGGCCGCACCAGGTCCGGATTGACGATGCGCAGATAGATGACCGTCACGCAGACGATGGCGAAAGCTGCCAGCGAGCCGACGTTGGACAGGTCCGACAGGGCGTCCAGCGAGCGGAATCCGGCGAAACCCGCCGCCAGCAGGCCAACGATGATGGTGTTGATCCAAGGCGTCTTGAACTTCGGATGTACGGCGGCCAGCGCCCGCGGCAGCAGGCCGTCGCGGGACATGGTGTAGAAGATCCGCGTCTGGCCATACATCAGCACCAGCATGACGCTGGACAGGCCGCAGATGGCGCCGATCTTCACCAGCACCGCGAACCAGGGCATGCCGATCTGATTGACCGCCACGGCGATGGGCGCAGGGTTGTCGAGCGACGCATAGGGCACGATGCCGACCAGCACCGCCGAGGTGGCGATGTAGAGGACGGTGCAGATGGCCAGGGCGCCCAGGATGCCGATGGGCATGTCCTTGGCCGGGTTGCGCGCCTCGGCGCCGGCGGTGGAGACCGCCTCGAAGCCCAGATAGGCGAAGAAGATCACCGCCGCGCCGTGGATGACGCCGCCGATGCCATACTTGGTTGAATTGTCGCCGGTGATGACGCCCCACAGAGCGCGGCCGAGCTGATGGCCTATATCCATCGGTGTGCCGGCGGCCGGCGCGGGAATCTGCGCCGGCACCAGCGGGTGCCACAGCGCCGGATGCACGAAGTGCGAGCCGATGGCGATGAAGGCCACGACCACCGACAGCTTGATGAACACGATGATGTTGTTGACCGTCGCCGATTCAGAAACGCCGAGGGTCAACAGACCCGCAACAAGGCCGATGATGACGATGGCCGGCAGGTTGAACAGGCCGTGGGCGATGACCACGCCGGCGGCGTCCTTGACCGCGACTCCCGGCGCGGCTGTCAGCTCCGGCGGAATAATGATGTGGATATTGGCCATCAAGCTGACGAAGTAGCCGGACCAGCCCACCGCGACGACCGAGGCGGCCAGGCCGTACTCCAGCAGCAGCAAGAGGCCCATCACCCAGGCCACGACCTCGCCCATGGAGGTGTAGGTGTAGGAATAGGCGGAGCCAGACACCGGCAGGGCCGAGGCCAGCTCGGCGTAGCAGAGCGCCACCAGGGCGCAGAGTACGCCGGTGATGACGAAGGAGACCATGATGCCGGGCCCGGCGAACTGGGCGGCCGCCCGGCCAGTCAACACGAAAATCCCGGTGCCGATGACGCAGCCAATCCCCAGCAGGACCAAGTTGAGCGCCCCGAGTGAGCGCTTCAGCTCGCTGTGCGAATTTTCAGATTGAATCAGCGCGACCGATTTTCGTCGGAAGATCCCCGGCACGCCCTGACCGGCGCCTTCAACAGTAGCCATAAGGCTTTTTCCCCATGCACATGTCTGACGCAGCACGTCAGTATGGCCGGTACGCTATCTTCGTCCCGCCGATTGCACAACGGCGCAGCATGGCCGCGCCGTCATGCTGCGCCGAACCAGTCTCATTAACGACAACGGGTTTGAAATCGCCCGCCGCCCGCCTAGTTTGGAGGCGACAGCGGTGAAGGCCGCCTCCGCTTTGACGTCAAGGACTTGCGATGGACGACGCATCGGGCGCTGAAGGCCCGCCGATCCGGGCGATGATTGCACCGGTGACGCCGCTACAGCAGAACTGCACCATCGTCTGGTGCACCAAGACCAAGAAGGCCGCCGTGATCGACCCCGGCGGCGAAGTCGATCGCCTGCTCGCCGCCATCGAGGGCCAGGGCCTGACGGTGGAGAAGATCTGGATCACCCACGGCCATATGGACCATGCCGGCGGCACGGCCATGCTGAAGGCCGCCACCGGTGCGCCGATCGAGGGGCCGCACCCCGACGATCAGTTCTGGATCGACGGCATCGAGGAAGCCGGCGCCCGCTATGGCGTGGCCGGCGCCAAGAACTTCACCCCGGACCGCTGGCTTGCAGACGGCGACGTGGTCACCCTGGGCGAGACCCAGTTCGAGGTCTTCCACTGCCCCGGCCACACGCCGGGCCATGTGGTCTTCTTCCACCGCGAAGCCCGCTTCGCCCAGGTCGGTGACGTCCTGTTCCAAGGCTCAGTCGGCCGCACCGACTTTCCGCGCGGCAATCACCAGCAACTGATCGACTCGATCACCGGCAAGCTCTGGCCGCTGGGAGAGGATGTCGCCTTCGTCCCCGGCCACGGGCCAATGTCGACGTTCGGCCGAGAGCGGCAAACCAACCCGTTCGTGTCGGATGAGGCGCTGGCGGACTGAGACCAAACCTTCCCCATTTATTGGAGGAGGAACCATCCCCGCCGAGATGTGTGCATCCCCTCGCCAACAAGCGGGGAAGGTTTGGATGACGCCTCTACTCGACCACCACCTCGATCAGCCTCTCGGCGGCAACCTCGCGCTCTCCAATGAGCCGCCCACCCCTCAGCGCCACAACCCGCCGCTCCGACGCAGGCAAGACCAGCGTCACCCGCCGATCAGTCTCAAACGCCCCCACGACGCTCACAGCCAGGCTGATCCGCTCAGCCTCCGCCCGCCCCTCGACCCGCCAGGCCGCGGACGGTCCGTCGATGCGCTCGCCGTCGTCTTCGACCCATCGGCCGACAATCGCGCCAGCCTCAGGCGCGGCGACCCGCGCGCCCCGAGCGAAATCCCGCCGCCCGAAATGCGCCGGCGCCAAGTTCAGCGGTATCGCCGCCCCCGCGCGGATCAGCATCGGCGTCCGGTCCAGTGGCGCATCGAGCGTCACCGCTTCGCCGCCCCCGAACCGGCGGCCCGTCCACCAGTCCTCCCAATCCGCGCCGAGCGGCAGGACCATCTCCACCGCATCCGAACCCTCATCGAAAGCCGGCGCGGCCAGCAGGTCCTCGCCGAGCATGAAGGCGTCCTGTTCGGCCCAGGCCGCGGGATCGTCCGGAAAACTCGCAAACAGCGGCCGCAACGCGGGCTCATACCCGTCGGCATACCGCCGCAGGCATTCCTTCAAGTACGGCGTCAGTTGATGGCGCAGGCCTAGCAGCGCCCGCACGGTTGGGACCGCATCGGGATACATCCACGGCTCATTGGCGCTGCCATCGTCGTTCCAAGAATGGATGCTGAACCGGGGCAGCAGCACTCCGGCCGCGATCCAGCGCAGAAAGAGTTCGCGGTCCGGTTTGCGCCCCGCGAACCCGCCGATGTCGTGGCCGAAGTTGGAGACGCCGCTGAGCGACAGGCCCATCCCCATCCGGCTGTTCCAGCGTAGGGTGTTCCAGGCCGTGGTGTTGTCGCCTGACCAAGTCTGGGCATAGCGGTGCATGCCGACGGCGCCGGACCGAGTGACCACCATAGGCCGCTTACCGGGCGCGTGTTCGAGTTGGGCCTCGCGGGAGGCTCGCATCATCAGCAGCGGCTGCTGCGGCTTGCACTCCGCCGCGGCTCGCGGTTCGCCCGCGCCGTCTATGCGGGCCCGGGGGCTCGGTATCTCGTACTCGTTGTTGTCGTTCCAGGTCGCCGCGACCCCATAGTCCAGCAGGCTGTCCGTGACCTTGGCTTTCCACCATTCCGCAGCCGCCGGGTTGGTGAAGTCAATGTAGCCGCCCACCTCGTCCCAGAACTGCACCCAGTGCGGCGCGCCGTCGGGCTCGGCGATGAAGTAGCCGGCCGCCCTCGCCTCCTCGAACAGTGGGTGGTCGGCCAGCAGACAGGGCTTGATGTTGGCCACCAGCCGTACGCCCGAGTCCGCATAGCTGGCGACGAAGGCGGCGGGGTCCGGAAACTTGTCCCGGTTCCAGTTGAACACATACCGCTTGTCGCCAATGGAGGTATAGCCGGACGACAGGTGGAAGCTCTCGCATAGGATGTCGTGCTCGGCGCAAAGCGCCAGGAACTCGCCCATCCGCGCCTGGGCGTCCGGGGCGTCGGTGTAGGCCATGGTCGAGCCGGAATAGGCCAGCGACCAGTCGGGCATACGCGCCGGCTTGCCGGTCAGCCAAGTGAAGCGCCGGGTCACGTCCAGCGGCGCTGGCCCGGCGATGACGTAGTAGTCCAGGTCGCCGTGGTCGGCGACGAAGCCGCGATAGAGGCCGTGGTAGTTGTCCCGCTCACAGCCGAAGTCGAACTCGCAGTCCGACAGCGTGTCGTAGAACAGCCCGAACGCACCGCCCTCGCCCGTCCGCGTCAGATAGAAGGGGATGTGTTTGTAAAGCGGGTCCGAGGTCTCGGCGTCGTAGCCCATGGAGTCGAGATTGGTCAGCCGGTAGCGCCGGCCAGCACGGTTCATCGGTCCGGACCGTTCGCCGAGGCCGTAGTAGGCCTCGCCATCGCTTCGCTTCAGATAATGGCGCACGCGCCCGTCCCACCAGCCGAAGTCATAGGCCTGGGTGGGACGATCGGCGGCGACGCTTCGCCACTCGTCCCAATCTCGCTGGGACCAGCGGCAACGAAGGTTTTCCCAGTCGATCTGCAGCCGCAGCCGTTCGGTCGTGATCGTCAGTCCCTTGTCGTCTTCGGCAAGGTCGAAGGTCGGCAAGCTGAAACCTGAGAGATCGAACCGATCGCGGCCTTGATGCGGCACGTCCTCCTGTCCCTGCGCGATGGCCCAGGTGCGCGGGAAGCGCATGACGCCGTCCGGGAGCACCAACACCCGGATGATGGCCTGCTCCAGCACGAAGATGTGCGCCTTCTCGCCGCCCTTGGCCTTCAGCATCACCCGGGCGCCGTCACGCTCGGCAAGGCGAAAGACCGGCGGATCGTTGAGCGTGGTCATCAGGCCACCGCCGTCAGGACAGGCGCGGGTCCCCGGCTGGCCAGGATCAGCACGCCCGCGCCGATCAGGTCGAACAGGGCCAGGCAGGCGAACAGCGGGCCGAAGCCGATGGTGTCCGACAGTGCTCCTACCAGGAGCGAGAACGACAAGCCTCCGGCCCAGCCCGCCATGCCGATCAGGCCATTGGCGCCGGCGCGGTTGCGGGCCGGGAAGACGTCGGTGGTCAGTGTGTTGATCAAGCCGGAGATCATTTGGTGCGCAAAGCCGCCCATGCAGAACAGGGCGATGGCGCCATAGGCCGTATGGACCAGGCCGATGCAACCGGGCCCGATCATCAGCACCGCGCCCAGCACAACGCCTGCAACGCGAGAGTCGATCAGCCCGGCGCCGAAGCGCTTCATCAGGAACGGCGACAGATAGCCGCCCAGCACCCCGCCCAGGTCGGCGGTCAGGAAAGGCAGCCAGGCGAACAGGGCGATGGACTTCAGGTCCATGTGCCGGACCTGGAACAGATAGAGCGGGAGCCAGAAACTGAAGGTCTGCCAGGTTGGCTCCGCCAGAAAGCGTGGAATCGCCAGCGCCCAGAAGGCTCGCGTCCGGATCAGCCGCGCCATCTCGGCCAGCGGCGGCCGCTCGGGCCGCGCCGCCACGCCCTCCGGCGAACGGTAGAGCAACCACCACAGGCCGGCCCAGGCGAACCCGGCCGCCCCCGTCGCCACGAAGGCCGCGCGCCAGCCGAAGGCCAGCGACAGGCCGATCACAACGGGCGGGGCCAGCAGCGCACCGATGGAGGTGCCGGCGTTGAACCAGCCGACGCCGACCGATCTCTGTTCGGGCACGAACCATTCCCCGACCGCCTTCACCCCCGCCGGGATGGCCGCGGCTTCACTGAAGCCCAGCGCCGCGCGCCAGCCGGCCAGGCTGAGCCAGCCCGTCGCAGAGCCATGCATCACGCTCGCGGCAGACCACAGAGCCGCGAACAGGGCGTAGCCGAGCCGCAGGCCGATCAGGTCGATCACCAGGCCGCAGACCGGCTGCATCAGCATGTAGGCGAACTGGAAGGCGCCGACGACGTAGGAATACTGTTGGGTCGAGAAGCCGAGATCGTGCTTCAGCGCCGGCGCCAGCACGCCAAGGGCGTTGCGGGACAGGTAGTTGAGGATGGTCCCCAGCGAGATCAGGGCGACCACGCCCCACTTGGCCCAGCTCGGCGTGGCCTTCAGCGAGGTCACCAGTTCCACATGGTCCCGTCTTCCAGCCGCGCGACCGGAAGCTGCTTCGGCGCATAGGGGTATTTGGCCGCGAGCGCCTCGTCGATATCGCAACCGTGCCCTGGCGCATCGCCGGGATGCAGCCGCCCGGCCTCGAACCAATAGGCATGGGGGAAGACCGCGTCGGTCGCCTCGGTGTGGCGCATATATTCCTGGATGCCGAAATTGGGGACCCAGGCGTCGAAATGCAGGGCGCTGGCCATGGTGACGGGTGACAGGTCCGTCGCCCCGTGACAGCCGGTCCGCACCTGCCAAAGCGCCGCGAAGTCGGCGATCCGGCGCAGGTGCGTGATCCCGCCCGCGCCCAGCACGGTGGCGCGCAGATAGTCGATCAACTGGTTCTGGATCAGGTCCTTGGCGTCCCAGATCGCATTGAACACCTCGCCCACGGCCAGCGGGGTGGTGGTGTGTTGGCGGATCAGGCGAAAGGCTTCCTGGTTCTCGGCCGGCGTCGGGTCCTCCAGCCAGAACAGCCGGTAAGGCTCAAGGCTCTTGCCCAGCTGCGCCGCCTCGTTGGGCGTCAGCCGATGATGGACGTCATGCAGCAGCTCGATGTCGTCGCCGAACCTGACCCGCAACGCCTCGAACAGCTTGGGCGCGTGGCGCAGGTATTGCGGCGTCGACCAGGTGGTCTCGACCGGAAGTTCGTCCTCCGCCGGCTCGTAGAAGTCCTTGTCGCGGGAGACGCCATAGGGCTTGGCGACACCAGGAACACCGGTCTGGGCGCGGATGGCCTTGTAGCCGGCCTCGATATAGCGGGCGACCTCGTCGCCTGTCTCCTCAAGGTCCGCCCCATTGGCGTGGCCATAGACCAGCACGCCATCACGGCTCGGCCCACCCAGCAGGTCATGGACGGGAACCCCCAGCGCCTTGCCCTTGATGTCCCACAGCGCCATGTCGACGGCCGAAATGGCCCGCATGGTCACGGGACCGCGTCGCCAATAGGCGCCGCGATAGAGATACTGCCAGATGTCCTCGATCCGCCGCGCGTCGCGGCCGATCAGCACCGGTATGACGTGATCTTCCAGATAGGCGACCACCGCCTTCTCCCGCCCGTTCAGGGTGCCGTCGCCAACACCATAGACGCCCTGGTCGGTCTCGATCTTCAGTGTGACGAAGTTGCGCCCCGGGCAGGTGACGATCACCCGAGCGGAGCGGATGACGAGCGGCGGCAATCCCACGCTCCGGCTCTTGGTTTCGTCAGGCACGCCAGGTTCCTCCCGCGCCGGGAACCTAGGTAGCGGCTCCAGCCTTGTCCAGGCTCGCACGGCCATCTAACTGGGTGCGTCCTCGCGCTTCGACCGGTTCAGCAAGAGGACGAATAACGGGGCGGTGCAAATCCACCTCATGCAGAGCTTGTCGAAGCGTGAGAGCGCCGAACCCAGGAGGGTCGCCCATGCCTGAACTGAGCCTTCATCCCGACCGCCTCTTCCCCGCCGACCACGCCACCCGCACGCTGGCCCGCGAACTTTATGGCTCTGTCGCCGACTTGCCGATCATCAGCCCGCATGGCCACTGCGATCCGGCCTGGTTCGCCGAAAACGCCGCCTTCACCAATCCGGCCGAGCTGCTGATCACGCCAGACCACTACGTCTTCCGCATGCTGCACAGCGCCGGCGTTGCGCTGGAAGACCTTGGCATCCGGACTTTGGACGGAACGCCGATCGAGACCGACCCGCGCGTGGTCTGGCGCCGGTTTGCCGAGCGCTACCACCTATTTCGCGGCACGCCCTCGCGCCTCTGGCTCGACCATGTCTTCGCCAAGGTCTTCCACCTCGAGCGCCGCCTCACCACCGAGACCGCCGATTTCTGCTACGACGCCATCATCGCGGCCCTGGCGACGCCCGAGTTCCGGCCTCGCGCCCTGTTCGAACGGTTCAACATCGAGGTCCTGGCCACGACCGAAAGCCCGCTCGATCTGCTGTCTCGCCACGCCGCCATCCGAGGTTCCGGCTGGGGCGGCCGGGTGATCACCACCTTCCGGCCCGATCAGGTGCTTGACCCGGATCAGCCCGGCTTCAGCGCGCGTCTTGGCCGGCTGGGCGAGATCACCGGCGAGGACGCGTACAGCTACAAAGGCTATCTGCGCGCGCTCGAAGCGCGCCGCGCGGCCTTCCGGGAAGCCGGCGCCACAGCGACCGACCACGGCCATCCGACGGCGGCGACCTTCGATCTCAGCGACGCCGAGGCGGAAGCCCTGTTCCGCCGTATATTGCACGGCAAGTTTACCGCGGCGGAGGCCGAGCAATTCCGCGGCCATATGCTGATGCAGATGGCGCGGATGAGCCTGGACGACGGCATGGTGATGCAGATTCACCCCGGCGTCGCCCGCAACCATGATGCGGCAACCTTGCGCCGCTTCGGCCATGACAAGGGCGCCGATGTGCCACTGGCCACGGAATACGTCCAGGCGCTTAAGCCGCTGCTGAACCGCTATGGCGCCGACCCGCGCCTGACGCTGATCGTCTTCACTCTGGACGAGACCACATACAGCCGCGAACTGGCTCCGCTGGCTGGCCATTATCCGGCGATGAAGCTCGGCCCACCCTGGTGGTTTCATGACAGCCCGGAAGGCATGCGCCGGTTCCGCGAGCAGGCCACGGAGACGGCCGGCTTCTACAACACCGTCGGCTTCAACGACGACACCCGCGCCTTTCTCTCCATCCCCGCCCGGCATGATGTGGCGCGGCGAATGGATGCGGCCTACCTGGCGAAGCTGGTCGTCGAGCATCGGCTGGAGCGGGACGAGGCGCATGAGTTGGCGCGCGGCCTCGCCTACGACTTCGCCAAGGCCGCCTACAAGCTTTGAGCCAGCCGCCGCGCCTTTCGCCGACGACCCTGGCCAGCTTGGCCACCGATGTCGCGCGCCCGAGCTATGACAGAGCCTCGGCCAAGGTCGGCGTGGTCCATCTCGGGGTCGGGGCGTTTCACCGCGCCCATCAGGCGGCGGTGTTTGACCGGGCGCTGAACGGCGGCGACATGCGCTGGGCCGTCACCGGCGCCTCGCTGCGATCTCGAGCCGCGCATGAGGCGCTCGCGCCGCAAGCCGGTCTCTACGCCCTGGTCGAGCGCGACGGGGCCGGCGAACGGCGGCGAGTAATCGGCGCCTTGCGAGATGTCCTGACAGCGCCGGGCAACCCCGCCGCCCTGATCGAGGCCATGGCCTCGCCCGACGTTCACCTGATCACCTTGACGGTAACCGAGAAGGGCTACCATCTGGGGCCTGATGGCGACCTGTCGCTAGAGAGCCCCGCCATCGCCGCCGATCTGGCGAACCCCGATGCGCCGGCGACCGCGATAGGCTTCATCGTTCGCGCGCTAGCAGCGCGGCGAGATCGCGGCCTGCCCGCCTTCACGGCCATCTCCTGCGACAACCTCGCCGGCAACGGCGCCAAGCTCGGCGCGGCCGTGCAGACCTTCGCTCGGGCTAGCGACCCAGCCCTGGCCGACTGGATCGCCGCCAACGCAGCCTTTCCCTCCACCATGGTCGATCGCATCGTTCCGGCGACGACAACTGACGATATCGACGCCCTGGCCGAAGCGATCGGCGTTCGCGACGAGGCCATGGTCAAGACCGAACCCTTTCTGCAGTGGGTGATTGAGGACCGGTTCGCTGGCCCACGACCTGATTTCGAAAAGCTCGGCGTCCAGGTCGTGCAGTCGGTCGAGCCGTGGGAGGCGGCGAAGCTGCGCGTGCTCAACGGCGCCCACTCGGCAATGGCTTATCTCGGCGGCCTGGCGGGCCTGCGGTTCGTGCATGAGTTCGTCAGCGGTCCAGACGGCGTCGCCTTCATAGAACGGTTGTGGGACGAAGCTGGCCAAACGCTCGCGCCCACAGTGGGCTTCGACCTACGGGCCTACCGTTCGGCCCTGCTCGCTCGCTTCGCCAACCGGGCCCTGAACCACAGCCTGTGTCAGATCGCCATGGATGGCTCACAGAAGCTGCCCCAGCGCCTGGTAGCGCCATTGCTGGTGCGAACCCGGCAGGGCCAGTCTTCACCCGCCCTTACCCTCGCCATCGCCGCCTGGATGAAATGGCAGGGCGGACGAACAGATGTGGGTGAGGCGTTCACGGTCGATGATCCACTGGCCGGCGAGATCGGCCGACGCCTCGCGGGATCGAAGGACGCGACCGATCGGGTAGATGCCTTGCTGTCGGTCCGCGCCGTCTTTCCACCCGACCTCGCCACCAACGCCAATTGCCGCGCGCACCTGATACAGGCCCTGAACGATCTCGACCGCCTAGGGGCAGCGCATCTCTTCAACCTCAAATCCTGAGCGTCATCCCGCCGTCCGCTGCGATGGCCTGGCCGGTGACAAACCCTGAATCCTCCGACGCCAGGAACAGCGCCAGCCGAGCCACATCGATGGGCTCGCCCAAACGTCGCAGCACCGACTTCTTGGCCCAGATGGCGGCCACATCCGGGTTCTCGAAGCTCGCCCGCGTCATGCCGGTGCGGATGGCGCCCGGCAGGATGGCGTTGGCGGTGACGCCGTGCTTGCCGAGTTCCAGCGCCAACGTGCGTGTCAGTCCCACAACGCCGGCCTTCGATGCGCAATAAGACGCCAGCCCATAGTCCGTACCATTGGCCATCACGCTGGCGGTGCAGATGATCCGCCCGGCGCTGGAGGCGATCACATGCGGAATAGCTTCCCGCGACAGCCGGAACACGGCGCGCAGGTTGACGTCCTGAGTATAGTCCCACTGTTCGTCGGTCATCTGAGCCGCCAGGGCGTTGGAGCCCGTGCCGGCGTTGTTGAACAGGATGTCGATCCCGCCGAAAGCGGCGGCGGCCCGGTCCACCACGGCCTTAGGCGCGCCATCACCAGCCAGATCGACGTCAAGGATCTCGATGCCAGCATCCGCGAACGTCAGGTCGGCTCCTGGCCGATCGACCGCCAGCACCCGCGCGCCCTCGGCCGCGAACAGCTCCGCGCTCGCCCGCCCGATCCCCGACGCCGCGCCGGTGACGATGGCCTTACGGCCTTCAAGCCTGTTCATGAGACCTCTCCATTTGACTCACACAGGTTGATCTTGATGACGTCGGGGCCGCCAACTGAAAACCGCGGCGGAGCAAGCTATGTAGGCAAAATAACTCCACACAGTTGTGCATTCTTGCCGCATTTCAATTTGACTCGCCCAATACTGGCAGGAAAACTGAGCGCCGGGGGCACGGACGATGGCAAAAAGACATTCAAAGCATCACCGTGACTCGACGGTTGAGCGTCTAAATATCGACAGCGACCTGGGTGACCCGAAGGTATTTGTTCTTGAGCGGGAGCTGGCCGAAGTTCACTTGCTTCTCGAAAACCTGTCGACCAATCCGGACAAGAGATTGTCCATCCGGCCGGAAAAGCGCGACCAATTGCCGAAGGATTGGATAGAGCAGATTTGCCTGATGAATTGGCCGCCGCAGGGCGACAGAGCCACTCTGGCCAGGCAGGCAGCGCTCCTTATTCGAGCCAAGGATTTCTTGAATAGGCAGGCCAAGCCGGCCAGCGGCGCCACAATCGCGTTCACCGTCCTGCTGACGCAAAGGCCGTCGGATTCAGAGCCTCCGTCAGAGACTAGCTCAGGGTCGGACGCCCAGCCGCCGTCGGGGACTAATACGAATCATTCCAGGCGTTCACTTGCTGAGCAGGCCTACCCGGAACTGATTGGGCCGGCGCAATTTCTAACCTGGTTCAGGAACGGCCTGCACTGGTTCGTTCTCTGCTGCCTGGTCATTACATGTTTGATTTCGTGGTATGCCGCCTATGGCGCCGCGACGCTTAGCCAACAGAGCGTCGCCGAATCCACGTTCGATGCGGCGCTTAAGCGACTTAACGATGCGGAAGCAAACGCCAACCCTCCCCTGCTTGGCAGCGGCGCAAGCGTTGATCCCACGCCGCCTGAGACACCTGGCCAGGGCCAAGCATTGCGTCCGGTCCCGTCAACAATCTATGCCGTACGCCTATGCCAGCGCAGCGAGCTATTGCCGGAATTGCGCAACCCACCGGGGCCGCCCGTGGCCAAATTCTATTCGGTCCCCGACATCCAGGTCTGCGACGCGGCGTATACCGCCAAGTATAATCTCAATGTCATCGACGGCATCTTGAACGCGTGGTTGCTGAGAGACCTTTTTTCCCACGCAGCCCTCGGCTCAACCACGTCGCTAAACTCGCTCGGGAATCATGATGTCACCGCGGAGGTTCTGGCGGCGGCACGGCTGAACGTCATCGGCGGCGGCATATTGCCGGTTTTCTACGGCCTGCTCGGCGCGGGCGCGGCCGTGGTTCGTGGCATGTCCCGAAAATTCAAGGAAAGCCGCCTCTCGCCACGCGACGTCACGCTTTCGCTCCAGCAACTGGCGCTGGGAGCCGTAATGGGCAGTTGCATCAGTCTCTTCGTGGCGCAACCTTCAACGTCGGCCAGTGAGGCGACGGCCGGTCTGATCAGCGCCGTGGCGCTTTCAAGCTCCGCATTGTCGTTCGTCGCCGGGTTCGCCGTCGAGCAGGTGTTCAACACGTTGGAATCGCTGATCCGCCGGATTTTCCCTGAGGATCAGCCGACTACGCACCCGCCACAGCAGAAAGGACAATAGCGGTAGACTGTGCGAGTTTTCTCCGGTCGCTGGGAGACCGATAATGATCAAGCTGACCTTCTGCCTCGTCCGCCGTCCGGAACTGACGCGCGAGGCCTTCCAGGACTACTGGATCAACACCCACGCACCGCTGGTCGCCAGCGTCAGTGAGGTGCTGCGCATACGCCGCTACGTCCAGCTGCATAGCCTGCCCGCCAAGGTGTCCGAACAGATCCGCGCCACTCGCGGCGGGCCGGAAGGCTATGACGGGGTCGCCCAGCTCTGGTGGGACAGCCTGGCCGACATGGCCCTGGCTAGGGCCGAGGACGCCGGCGCGGCCGCCATGATGCTGCTGGAGGACGAGCGCAAGTTCATCGACCTGCCCAACTCGCCGCTCTGGTGGGGCGAAGAGAAGCAGATCTTCTGACTTGCCGTTCCGCAAAGGAAGCCGTGCAGGCTTGGCCATGCCCGACACCGTCCTCGACACCCTGAACGCCCGCCCCCTGCCCGCCTGGTACGACGACGCCAAGTTCGGCGTCTTCATCCATTGGGGCATGTTCGGCATTCCTGGATTCGCGCCCAAGGTGGGTTCGATCGGCGACGTCTTCCGCACCGACTACGACCGCGCCGTGGCCATGACGCCCTATACGGAGTGGTACTGGAACGCGATCCGCACGCCGGGCACGCCATCGGCGACCTTCCACGCCGAACACTATGGCGACGCGCCCTACGAGGCATTCAAAGAGCCCTTTCTCGCCGGGCTGAAGACCTGGGACCCCGACCAGTGGGCCGAGAGCTTCCGCGACGCCGGCGCCCGCTACGTCGTGCTGGTGACCAAGCATCACGACGGCTTCTGCCTGTGGCCCAGCGGCGTGAAGAACACCCATCAGCCGGATTGGACCACGGATCGCGACGTTGTGGGTGAACTGGCCCGCGCCGTGCGCGCCGCCGGCCTGCGGTTCGGCGTCTACTACTCCGGCGGGATCGACTGGACCTTCAATCGCGAGCCGCTGCTCACCCTGGGCGAGTTCATGACCTCCACGCCCGGCCGCGACTATCTCGACTATGCCGAACGGCAGGTTCAGGAGCTGATTGATCGTTATGAGCCGTCGGTGCTTTGGAACGACATCTCCTGGCCAACGGGTTCGAAGCGGCTCTACGCCCTGTTCGAGCGCTACTACGACGCCGTGCCGGACGGGGTGGTCAACGACCGCTGGGTGACGGCGGGCACCGCGAGCAACCTGCTGAAGAACCCCATCGCCCGCAAAGGCCTGGACGTCGCGCTGAAGGCGGCGATGGCGCGGCGCGATCCCGACGAACAGCGCGGCATCATCCCACAGCGGGTCCCGCACTCCAGCTTCCGCACCCCCGAATACGCCGCCTTCAAAACCATCCAGGCCAAGAAGTGGGAAGCCACCCGCGGCATGAGCCACTCCTTTGGCTTCAACCGCAACGACACGGAAGCCGACTACGAGACTACCGAGAGCCTGATTTCGAGCCTGGTCGAAGCCGTTTCGCGCAATGGCAATGTGCTGCTCAACGTCGGGCCCCGCGCCACCGACGCCGGCATTCCGGCCGAGCAACTGTCTCGCCTGAAGGCCATGGGCGCCTGGCTGCGCGCCAACGGCGAGGCGATCTATGGCGCCGGCTGCTGGGAGCGGTCCGACGGCGAGACGGCGGACGGGATGCCGGTGCGGTTCACGATAAAGGATGGCGCGTTGAACATCGTCCCGCTGGGACGGGTGACCGATGGGCGGATGGTAGTGCGGGATGTTACGGTGTCCGGGGCCGCGACGCTTCTGGCCGACGGTTCACCGATCAAGGTGGAGCAGTTGGGACCGGACCTGGCGCTGAGCTTTAAGAACCCGCCGACAGGGTTTGCTCCGGCGATCAGGCTGAGGCCCGCCTGAAGCAGCCCTCCTTCGCCAAGGCTTCGGCGGGCATCCGCCTTCGCCTCCAAGAGCAGGACGTAAGTCCGCCAAAGCCCGTAAGGGCGAAGGCGGATGGTGGGCGGCGACGGGTTCGAACCGCCGACCCTCTCGGTGTAAACGAGATGCTCTAACCAGCTGAGCTAGCCGCCCTTATCCACTCGGCGACACGGCGTATCGCCCCCTTGCGTCGGAGACAAGAAAAAGGGCGACCAAATCGCGGCCGCCCTCCTTCGATCTGGAATTCTCGCGCTCAGTTCAGGGCGCTCTTCAAACCCTCGCCGATGCGGAAGCGGGCGGTCTTCGACGCCGGCCGCTTCACCGAGGCGCCGGTGCGCGGGTTGCGCGCCATGCCCGCCGGCCGATCGACCGGCATGAAGCTGCCGAACCCTACGAGACGGACCTCCTTGCCGGACTTCAGGGAGTCCGTCACCGAGCCCAGAAAAGCTTCCAGCGCATCGCGCGCCTGGCTCTTGTTCAGCCCCGCCTTGTCCGCGATCGCAGACACAAGTTCGGCCTTGGTCATTTTTTGGCTCCCAACCCTATCGCGACGGCAGGTCGATACGCCCGCCGTTCTGCGGAGCCGAGTATGAGGCGCGAAATTCGACGCCGTCAAACAAAGCCCGCGCGGAGAAACCCCGCGCGGGCCAAGTTATCGGCGTTCAGAGAGCCCTAGTGGGTAATCACTGAATCCGCGTCAGCGTCATCCTGGTTCAGGGGCGCGGCTGGCGTCTCTTCGTCAGGGTTCCACTCGATCGGCGTAAGCGGGCCGGCGAGCGCGCGCTTCAGCACATCGTCCACGGTCGCGACCGGCACGATCTCAAGCGCGTTCTTCACATTGTCCGGCACCTCGGCCAGGTCCTTGGCGTTCTCTTCCGGGATCAGCACCGTCTTGATGCCCGAACGGAGCGCCGCGAGCAGCTTCTCCTTCAGGCCGCCGATGGGCAGAACCCGGCCGCGCAGGGTGATTTCGCCGGTCATGGCGACCTCCTTGCGCACCGGAATGCCGGTGAGCACCGAGATCATCGCCACGGCCATGGCCACGCCCGCCGAGGGACCGTCCTTGGGCGTCGCGCCTTCCGGCACGTGCACGTGGACGTCGGTCTTCTCGAACAAGGTTGGCTTTATGCCGAAGTGCGTCGCCCGGGCGCGGACGTAGCTGTTGGCCGCGCCGATCGACTCCTTCATCACCTCTTTCAGGTTGCCGGTAATGGACATGCGTCCACGGCCCGGCATCTTGACCGCCTCGATGGTCAGGATGTCGCCGCCGAACTCGGTCCAGGCCAGGCCGGTGACCATGCCCACCAGGTCCTCCTCGTCCGTCTCGCCATAGTGGAAGCGGCGAACGCCGGCGTACTTGTCCAGCCGCTCGTCGTCGATGGTGATCGAGAGCACCTTGTCGCGCTCCAGATCGCGCACCGTCTTGCGCGCCAGATTGCCCAGTTCCCGCTCCAGCGACCGCACGCCAGCTTCCCGGGTGTAGTAACGGATCAGGCTGCGGATGGCCTCGTCGGGAACGATCCATTCGCCTTCCTTCAGCGCATGGTCCTTGGCCAGCTTGGGCAACAGGTGCCGCTTGGCGATCTCCAGCTTCTCATCCTCGGTGTAGCCGGGGATGCGAATGATCTCCATGCGGTCCAGCAGCGGCTGGGGCATGTTCAGGCTGTTGGCCGTGGTGACGAACATGACGTTGGACAGGTCGTAATCGACCTCGAGATAGTGGTCGTTGAAGGTCGAGTTCTGTTCCGGATCCAGCACCTCGAGCAGGGCCGAGGACGGATCGCCCCGCCAGTCGGCGCCCATCTTCTCGATCTCGTCGAGCAGGAAGAAGGTGTTGGTGGTCTTGGCCTTCTTCATCGACTGGATGACCTTGCCGGGCATCGAGCCGATGTAGGTCCGGCGGTGACCACGAATTTCGGCCTCGTCACGCACCCCACCGAGGGACAGGCGCACGAACTCGCGGCCGGTCGCCTGAGCTATAGAGCGGCCGAGCGAGGTCTTGCCGACGCCCGGGGGCCCGACCAGGCACAGGATCGGACCCTTCAGCGTGCCGGTGCGGGCCTGCACCGCCAGGTACTCCAGGATGCGCTCCTTGACCTTCTCCAGGCCGTAGTGGTCGTCGTCGAGGATCTTCTCGGCCTTGGCCAGGTCGATCGGCTTGCCTTTGGACTTGCCCCACGGGATCGACAGCAGCCAGTCGAGATAGTTGCGCACCACGGTGCTCTCGGCCGACATCGGGCTCATGTTGCGCAGCTTCTTCAGCTCGCCCTCGGCCTTGGTGCGGGCCTCCTTGCTGAGCTTGGTCTTCTTGATGCGCTTTTCGAGCTCAAGCAGTTCGTCGCGGGTGTCGTCCTGTTCGCCCAGCTCGCGCTGGATCGCCTTCATCTGCTCGTTCAGATAATACTCGCGCTGGGTCTTCTCCATCTGGCGCTTGACCCGGCTGCGGATCTTCTTCTCGACCTGCAGCACGCTGATCTCGCCTTCCATCAGCGCGTAAACCTTCTCCAGCCGCTTCACGACGTCGAAGGTCTCGATCAGCTGCTGCTTATCGGTGATCTTCACCGCCAGGTGCTGGGCGATCGAGTCGGCCAGACGGCCGGGCTCGGCGATGTTGGGGATGGTCGATAGGTTCTCGGGCGGAACCTTCTTGTTCAGCTTCACATAGTTTTCGAACTGATCGACCACGGCGCGCGACAGGGCCTCGGCCTCGTGGGCCGCGCCGGCGTCTTCGACCACTTCACTGACTTCGGCCTGATAGAAGTCGGCCTGGTCGGTGTAGCGCACGATCTGCGCCCGCGACTTGCCTTCCACCAGCACCTTGACGGTGCCGTCGGGCAGTTTCAGCAGTTGCAGGACGGTGGCGACGACGCCGATTTCATAGATGGCGTCGGCGGAGGGATCGTCGTCGTTCTCGTTCTTCTGGGTCGCCAGAAGAATGGTCTTGTCGGCCCCCATCGCCTCTTCAAGGGCTCGCACGGTTTTGTCGCGGCCTACGAAGAGCGGCACCACCATGTGCGGGAACACAACAATGTTCCGCAAAGGCAGCACGGGCAGAACTCTAATCTCGGACATGATGCATTGCTCCTGCCAGCGCCCAACAGTGGCGCGCCGGCTTATGTCCGCCCCCATAAGGAGTGCGGGTCCGCCCTAATGTGGCTTGTTCGCGTCCGCATTCAAGCGAAGCGGCCGCGGGCAGGCCAATCCATCCCCAACTGGATGGACGGCGAAGTGTCGCGCGTGTTCAAGCCAAGCGCACTTCGCCTCTCTTTCGGCGGGAGGTGTTAGGGTTGTTTCAGACGGTGGCGCACGAGTTCGCCCAATGACTCGGGGTGATCGAGAACTTCGCTGTTCCAGAAGCGGAGCACACGGAAGCCTTGGCCCTGGAACCACGAGTCACGCCGGAAGTCGTCCATGCTCCCCGCGTGCTGGCCGCCATCGACCTCGATGATCACTTTCGGGTCAAAGCATGCAAAGTCCGCGATGTAGTTGGGCCCGATCGGCGCCTGCCGCCGGAACTTCATGCCGCCGATCTGGCGCTGACGTAGGACGATCCACATGGCCTTCTCGGCCGGAGTGGGCTCCAAACGCATAGCGCGGGCCCGCTTCGTCAGTTCATCGACCACGGCTTCCCCCATCCTCCCACTCGCTACGCGAGCGGGCCCCTCCTTCCCCCATGAAGGGGGAAGGTAAGACAAGCGCACCTGAAAAACCTTCCCCCTTCTATGGGGGAAGGAGGGGCCCGCGCCGCAGGCGTGGGAGGATGGGGGTACTAAGCCGCCCCACCCGTGTCGCGGCGCTCTGCGTAGATGACCAGCGGCTGGGCTCGGCCTTCGACCACCTCGGCGTTGACCACCACTTCTTCGACGCCTTCGTAGGTCGGCAGTTCGAACATGGTCTCCAAAAGGATGTTTTCCATGATCGAGCGCAGGCCGCGGGCGCCGGTCTTGCGGGTGATGGCCTTGCGGGCAATGGCTTTGAGCGCATCGTCGGTGAAGGTCAGGCCGACATTCTCCATGTCGAACAGGCGCTGGTACTGTTTGACGAAGGCGTTCTTCGGCTCGGTCAGGATGGTGACCAGCGCCTGTTCGTCCAGGTCTTCCAGGGTCGCCAGCACCGGCAGACGGCCGATGAATTCCGGGATCAGGCCGAAGCGCTGCAGATCGTCGGGTTCGACGCCGCGCAGCACCTCGCCGGTGCGACGGTCTTCCGGGTCGGCCACGGTGGCGCCAAAGCCGATCGAGGTGCCCTTGCCCCGTGCGGAGATGATCTTCTCCAGCCCCGCGAAAGCGCCGCCGCAGATGAACAGGATGTTGGTGGTGTCGACCTGCAGGAACTCCTGCTGGGGATGCTTGCGCCCGCCCTGCGGCGGCACCGACGCGACGGTGCCTTCCATGATCTTCAGCAGGGCCTGCTGCACGCCCTCGCCCGACACGTCGCGGGTGATGGAGGGGTTGTCGGACTTGCGGCTGATCTTATCGACCTCGTCGATGTAGACGATGCCGCGCTGGGCCCGCTCAACATTGTAGTCGGCCGACTGCAGCAGCTTCAGGATGATGTTCTCGACGTCTTCGCCGACGTAGCCGGCTTCGGTCAGGGTGGTCGCGTCGGCCATGGTGAACGGCACGTCGATGATGCGCGCGAGCGTCTGGGCCAACAGGGTCTTGCCGGTGCCGGTGGGGCCGATCAGCAGGATGTTGGACTTGGCCAGCTCGACGTCGTTGTTCTTCTGAGCGTGGTTCAGCCGCTTGTAGTGATTGTGCACCGCGACCGCCAAGACCTTCTTGGCGTGGTCCTGGCCGATCACATAGTCGTCGAGGACCTCGCGAATCTCCTTCGGCGTCGGCACCCCGTCCTTCGATTTGACGAAGGCGATCTTGTGCTCTTCACGGATGATATCCATGCAGAGTTCGACGCACTCATCGCAGATGAACACGGTGGGACCGGCGATAAGTTTGCGCACCTCATGCTGGCTCTTTCCGCAGAAGGAACAGTAGAGGGTGCTCTTGGTGTCGCCACTGGCGGCTTTGGTCATGGTCGATCTCGCTTGAAAGCAACTCTAGCCTGTTGGCTTTTGTCGCCCAACCCCCGACGTTCCTGTGCGAACGAACACGCAGGATATGCGCTGGTAGTTGTCTAATCCTTGACATTCCCCGATCCAACGCACGATCACAAGCGTTACCACGGGACCAGGGGGTGGTTTTCGATGATAGGCATGCATTTCCGTGACGGTGCGCCGCCAGGGACTCCCTAGATGGGGAGCGTTGACGACCAGCACCAGCCGCAGGGTCAGTTCCGACCCATCGTGGCCTTCGATTTCGACGGAACCTTGACCAGTCGTGACAGTTTCATCGCGTTTCTGGCCTGGCGAGCCGGCGCGGCGCGATTCGCCGCAGGGGCCGTGGGCCTTGGCCCGTCGCTCGCCAACTATCTGATTCATCACGACCGGGGCCGTCTGAAGGCCCGATTCGCCAGGGCCTTCCTGGGCAAGATGTCCCAGGACGGGATAGCCGCGGAGGCGCGCAAGTTCGCCGAACAGCAGGCGCGCAAACTCTTGCGGCCCGACGCCGTGCGCAGCTGGAAGCGCTGGCAGGCCGAAGGCGCGCGGATGGTGATCGTCACCGCGTCGCCCGAGACCATCGTGGCGCCCTTCGCCCGCGGCCTCGGCGCCGATCTTTTGATCGGTACACGGCTGGAATTCGATGAGCACGACCGCTTCACCGGCCGACTCGACGGCGCCAACTGCCGCGGCGATGAAAAGGTTCGCCGCCTGCGCGAGGCCTTTGGCGAGGATGTGCGACTCGAAGCCGCCTACGGCGACACCGGCGGCGACACCGCCATGCTGGCCATCGCCGACGAGCAGGGCATGCGGGTGTTCAAGGGCGCGGCCTGACCATGAAACACGCGGGCTCGGCAGCGCTGGACCAACTCGACCCGCTGATCGAACGCCTGCGCGCCCTACCCGGCCTGAAGGAAAAGTCGCGCGGGGTCTTCTACCTGAAATCCCGCGCCTTCCTGCACTTCCACGAAGATCCCAAGGGCCTGTTCGCGGATGTCCGCACGGCGGATGGCAAGGACTTCGAGCGGTTCAAAGTGGATGAGCCGTCGAGCTGGGATGGGCTTATCGAGGCTGCGGAAGCACGCCTCTAACTCGCGCTCATTCCCGCGAAGGCGGGAACCCAGGGGACCGGGCGCTCGCCATCCGCGTCGATTCAGCTAGCCCACCGCGCAACCGAGCTTGTGCCCATGGGCCCCCGCCTTCGCGGGGTGAGCGCCTAAAAGGGGTTAGTCCCTACTTCTCTTCCGCCGGGTCTTCGCGCTTTTCCATCACCAGATCGACGATGCCCCAGGTCTTGGCTTCTTCGGCGTCCATGAAGTGGTCGCGGTCGAGGGTGCGTTCGACTTCCTCATAGGTGCGGCCGCAATGCTTGGCGTAGAGCTCGTTCAGGCGGCGCTTGGTCTTCACGATGTCCTCGGCATGGCGCTCGATGTCCGAGGCCTGGCCGCGGAAGCCGCCCGAGGGCTGATGCAGCATGATGCGCGCGTTGGGCAGCGACACCCGCTGGCCCGCCTCGCCGGCCATCAGCAGGAAGGAGCCCATGGAGGCCGCCATGCCCATGCACAGGGTCGCCACCGGGCTCTTGATGTATTGCATGGTGTCGTAGATCGCGAGACCCGACGTCACCATCCCGCCCGGCGAGTTGATGTAGAGGTCGATCTGCTTCTTGGGGTTTTCCGACTCCAGGAACAGCAGCTGGGCGCAGATCAGCGCCGAGACGCCGTCGTCGATCGGCCCGTTCAGGAACACCACGCGCTCGCGCAGCAGGCGCGAAAAGATGTCGAAGGCGCGCTCGCCCCGGCTGGATTGCTCCACCACCATGGGCACGAGGTTCATCGCCATTTCCCGCGGATCATGCATGAGGGAGTTCCTTTATCCTTACCTGCGCCCACGGTGACTCACCGCGCCGACCGGCTGGATATCGCGTGGACGAGCGGCTGTTGCAAGGTCGGCTTTGCAGAGCCGCGCGGCGTTCCAATTGCTCCCCCGCTGGGGGAGCTGTCAGCGAAGCTGACTGAGGGGGCCTTGGTGAGCTACCTGCCCCCTCTGGCGCGCTAAGCGCGCCTGCCTCCCCCAGCGGGGGAGGAATTAGCGAAAGCGCCTTTTACTGCCTTACCCGCCATACCCCTCGGGCATGTCGTCGTCCTTCAGCAGCTCTTCCTTGGTCACCTTCTTGTCGGTGATCTTGGCCTGGCCGAACAGCATTTCGACCACCTTGTCCTCATAGACCGGGGCGCGGAGCTGGGTCTGGGCGTCCGGGTTCTGGCGCAGGGCGTCGAACACCTGCTGCTCCTGGCCGCGATACTTCATCGCCTCGACCCGCATCGCCTGCAGCAGTTCCTCGTCAGTGACCGCGACATTGTTCTTGCGTCCGATCTCGGCCAACACCAGGCCCAGGCGCACCCGGCGCTCGGCGATCTTGCGGTACTCGGCCTTCAACTCGTCCTCGGACTTGCCGGCGTCTTCCGGCGGCAGGCCGTTGCCGGCCTGGTCGGCTTCCACCTGGCGCCAGATCGAGTCGAACTCGGCTTCCACCATGCGCGGCGGCAGCGGGAAGTCATGGCCCTTGTCCAGTTCGTCCAGCAAGGCGCGCTTCAGCTTGAAGCGGGTCTGGTTGGCGTATTCGTTCTCCAGCTGGCCCTTCATGGCTTCCTTGAGCGCATCGAGGCTCTCGAGGCCGAGCTTGGTGGCGAACTCGTCGTCGATGGCGGTCTCCACCGGCGCCTGCACGTCCTTGACGGTGACTTCGAACTCGGCCGCCTTACCGGCCAGGTTCGCGGCCTGATAGTTCTCCGGGAAATCGACCTTCACCATCACGGTCGCGCCCGGCTTGGCGCCGACAAGCTGTTCTTCAAAGCCAGGAATGAACCGGCCCGAGCCCAGCACCAGAGGCATGTCTTCGGCCGTACCGCCCTCGAACGCCTCGCCGTCGATCCTGCCGATGAAGTCGATGATCAGCTGGTCGTCGGTCTTGGCCTTCACCGTCTTGCCGGTGCGGGTCTCATAGTTGCGGCTCTGTTTGGACAGCTCCGACACCGCCTCGTCGACTTCCTTGGCCGAGGGCGAATAGACCAGCTTCTTCAGCTTCAGGGTCGACGGGTCGATCGGCTCGAACTCGGGCATCACCTCGACCGCCAGTTCGAAGTCCAGGTCCGACTGGCCGGCGACCACCTTCTCCATGTCCGATTCGGGCTTCAGGTCGGGCTGGGTGGCGGGGCGCAGATTGTAGTCGGTCAGCACCTTCTGGCTGGACTCGTTGATCGACTGCTCGATCACTTCGCTCATCAGCGACTTGCCATAGACGCGGCGCACATGGGCCGTCGGCACCTTGCCGGGGCGGAAGCCCTTCAGGTTCATCTGCGGCGCGATCTCGGCGATGCGCGCGGTGAGCTTCTCGCCCAGGTCCTGCGCGGAGATCTTCACGCCATAAACGCGGCTCAGGCCTTCGCCCGACTTTTCAACAATCTGCATCGACATCCTGATATCCGACCGCGATTTGGGCGGGAGATTTACCCGCGCCACAGCTCAAACAAAGGCGCCGCCGGGATACGGCGGCGCGGTTCGCCGCCCTTATGTCACGTCGATGTCGTGTGTCCAAGTCCCTAAGCCGGGCGTGCGTCAGCGCGCGGTCTCTTGCTCCTGCCTGCGCTCTACGCCATACCGCCGACGCCTCATGCGGATGTGGCGGAACTGGTAGACGCACTAGATTTAGGTTCTAGCGCCGTGAGGCGTGGAGGTTCGAGTCCTCTCATCCGCACCACGGCTTAGGGTCAGCGCTTCGGGGGAAGCTGCAGATGTATATCGCCATCGTTCTGCTCACCATGCTCATCCTGCCGGCGGGATCGGTCTGGCTCGACCATGGCGCCCATCCCGCCGCCGCTGTCATGCTGTTGATCGGCAAATGGTTCGTCTTCTGGGGCGTGGGCGTCCGGCTGGGGACCGCCGGCCTGCGCCAGATGCTGCAGCCGAGCTTCACCGCCCGGAAAATCTTCCACATGAAGAGCGACGAGGCCCTGCTGCTGATCACCGAGCTGGGCCTGTCCAACGTGTGCGCCGGCGCCATCGGCCTCATGTCCTTCGCCGCGCCGGGGTTTGTGCTGCCGAGCGCCATCTATGCCGCCATCTTCTACGGCGTCGCCGGGGTCCGGCACGTGGTCCAGCGGGGCAAGTCGTTCAATGAGACCCTGACCATGGTCAGCGATCTTTTCATCGCCGCGGTGCTGGCGGCGTTCGTCGTCTTCGCCATAAGCTCGGCCCATGGCGCGATCTTCACAGCCTTCACCGCTCAAGCCGTGTAATGCGCCGCGCAAGGCCGGTCCGAGCAGACCGTCGTCGCCCTGCGCGAAGCGGCGGCCCAGGCGCCGGAGCGCGACGGCCTGGAAAGCTTCAACACCAAAGCCTTGGCGCACAGCAGGCCTTAGAGGCCGTTTGAAAAGGCTTAGCTTGCAACCATCTTGGGTTTAATCGAGAGTGGCGCGTTACCGCTCTCGATTGGGACACCAAATGACGGAACATCCCGGCCAGCAGCCTTCTCAAAAGCAAATCGAAGAGCTTGTGGTGAGGACAGAGGCCGCGACACGTATTGCTGCGTATGCGATTGAATTTGTAGGAAGATTGGCGCTGGCCGCAAACCAACCGTCACCTTTCGACGGGCTGATCGGTAGCGTTGATAGACAACCAATCCCCAACACGATGGGACCGCAAGACCGCGATCTAGAGGTCCGTGTGCGTCAGCGTATGAAAGAGATTCTTCACCAAGCGAAGAGCAGCGCCGAAGCAGCCGTTAGATGAATTAGGGTCCGGACCCATTAACAGGATTCCGTTGTCGTTCGGCTCGTGATTCACTGCCTCCAGATTGGAGGCATGGGATGTCTGATTTCTTTTGGTTTTCGGATGCGCAATGGGCGCGGATTGAACCGCTGCTGCCGACAGACGTGCGCGGCAAGGAACGGGTGGATGGCTGCGCGCACGGACTGCGATTGCAGCGTGCTGCTAGGAACTGGCAAATCAGCGAAAGACGGCTTGGCCCTGACCGACGTTAGGGGCAGCTATGTTTAGGGTGCCCATAATCCTGATGGCCACGGTGGCGTTGGTAGGTTGCAGCCAGAAACCGCCAGCCCAAACTGCGCCGATCAGTGGGTCGCCAGCCGCATCAAGCGCAAGTGTTGCGTCTATCAGTGCCGCGCCAAGTCAGCCCATCGTCACACCCAGCTACAACGACAAGGAAGCACTCAAATACCTGAAAGAGGGCTGCCCCACCGCTGATCACGACACCGGCAGCTTCGACGTTCCCGAGGACTCCCGTCTGCAAACCGCGAGGGACCTTTCGGACAACTATGACACGGTCTTCAAGGCCGGCGACCCTGAGGCGGAGAAGTACGCCGATTGTGCCAAGGGCGCGAAGGAGGTCGTGAAGTTCATGACCCCGGATCCGAACGGGTAGCAATCGTGAACGTCTGGGAATAAAATTGAGCGTGGGAGGCACGATCTCCCACGCTCAACTATAGTGAGGTACTTCATGAGTGACATGGAGAGACTGACCTATCTGCTCCACAGGTACGACGGTCTCAACAAGAGGAACAAGCTTTCAGCCGCGATGCAAATTCAAAAGCTGATCGCTCGACTTCGCTAGAAAAGCCTCTACGCTTCGATAGCGACGAAAATTGATAGTCTGCCAACGCACCTTTGGGCGCGTATAGCTGGCACTGGCCGGCCGGGGGCAACGCCAGCAGTGCGGTCCCCACCTCGCCAGACTCGTCACAACGGCACAGGAGCGACACGCATATGTCGGCTGAGCAGCGCGACCAGTTGGTGGACGACATTGTGGAGACCCAGCCCGCACTCGGAGTATTTGTGCGGCGGATGCCGAGTGATCTGATGGCGGGTTCCTGGGATCTACTGGCCTACAGTTTTCAACAAGCATTCGAGGTGTTGTGGGACCACGCGCGGTCTGACATCTCCGGACTGCTGGTGCGGCCTTTGCTACTGCTCTGGAGGCAGAGCGTCGAGCTAGCCATCAAGTCCGCCATTACCGAACTTGCTGCCGGGGTAGAGCCCAGACCAAGTCATGACATCAAGGATCTATTCGCGCAGTTGCTCAAGGAACGCGCCGCTGCGGGATACTGCGATGACGACGATCTTGCGCAGAATGTAGTCGCCATGGTCGCACTAGTTCAGCGTTTCGACCCCTCCGGGGATCGCTTTCGCTATCCTACGAGGAAGGGCAAGCCGTTCGAGGGCATCGACGTCGATCTTGACCAATTGTTCCAAGCGCATTGGATCATCACGACCTGGTGTGAGGGGGCTGTGATGGAGATCAAGGAAACCCGGTTCGCAGATTATTGACCGCGCCCGATCGGAACAAGCTTTGCAGTAAAATTCGCGCGCAGCATATTGTTTTCATTGCATAAAGTTGACTGATCAGACCGACTTTTCAAACAGTCTCTTAGACAGCAACGCGCCCGGAAGGTCTCCCCTCCGGGCGCGCGCTAAGTCAGATGCCAGGCGTGATCCTAGAGGAAGCCGAGCAGGCCCAGCACGCTCGAGGTGCTGAAGCTGGCGCCGGAGTTCTCACGGTCCTTCAGCGTCTTGGAACCGAAGTTCCAACGCGCGCCGACGGCCCAGGTGTCGTCCTTCACCGTGCCGTGGTCGGACAGTTGTTGATGGTTGTAGCTGACGAAGAAGCTCGCCGGGAACTGGGTCTTCCACTCGGCGCCAACGCCAACCTGGCTCAGGTTGACGTGTTCGCCGGTCTCACTGAACTGGCCCGCGGATCCATTGAGGCTGACAAGCAGGTTGGGGGTGACGAAGTACTCACCGCTCACGCCGCCATTGTAGAAGGAGAAATTCCCACCGCCGCTGTGGTCGAGTTCACCGCCGGTAAAGTTCGCGCCCAGCTGGAACTGGCCGAGGTAGGCTTGACCTTCGACGCCCGCGGAATAGAGGCCGGCGCCTTCAACGTTATCAACGCTGACAACACCGCCGACCGCCCAAGCGGGGGTGCGGTAGAAAACGTGCGCGTCGCCATTGGAGAAGGTTTCGTGGTCGCTCCCGACCGTGATGCGGTCGTAGTGACCGTCGAACTGGGCGTTCCAGTTGCCGCTCAGGTTGACGGCGGCAGCGCCACCGAAATTGATGTTGTCGAAGTTCTCATTGGAGCCACCGCCGCTGATCTTGTCGCCCGAATAGCTGAGATCGACTTGGCCGGTCGCGGCCAGAGCCGGAGCCGCGCACAGCATGGCCGCGGCGACGGCCGAGGCGAATAGAATGGATTTCATATTATTGATTCCCCGTTGTAGTTCTTTTTTGATTCAACGGCGGCCATCAAGATCAGGCCGCTGTCACTCCATCGCCTTGACGATGGCGGCGCTTGTTGAACCTGTGCGCTCAACAAAACAACACCTGTGGCTGAGCCGAGGCTGGGAAAGCTATTCCTGAGGGCGCCTATTGCAGCGCTTAGTGACATCAAAAGCACGACTCGTTAACGGCGCTGCGTATCTGGCCGCGACACTCCGTTTGGTCGGGAGTTCCCGCCCGTCTTAACTATTGTCAGCCGGGTTCTGGCGCCGACCGCTGCGATCAACCTATGCTCCGCTCGGTCATCCAGCCGCGCCGATCCTTCTGGCGCCCCGAAGGAATTTTGCATGGTCCGTCTTTCGTTGCTTGCGGGCTCCGCCCTGCTGCTCCTGTCCGGTATCGCCGCAGCCGCCCCCGCGGACGGCCCGTCGCGGACCTTCCAGCCGCGCGACCTGTTCGGGCTGGAGCAGGCGCAGGATCCGCAGATCCGTCCTGACGGCGCCGTCGTCGCCTATGTCCGCTCGTCGGAAGACATCATGACCGACAACGCCCACAAGGCGATCTGGCTGGTGGACGCCGCCAGCGGCGCCCAGGCGCCCCTGGCCACCGGCGGCGGCTCGGCCTTCACCCCGCGCTGGTCGCCGGATGGCAAGCGGCTGGCCTATGTGTCCACGGCGGACGGACGACCGCAGCTCTATGTGATGTGGATGGCCACGGGCGCCTCGGCGCGGGTGGCGCAGCTGCCGGAATCCCCGGGCGATCTGGCCTGGTCGCCCGACGGCCGCACCCTCGCCTTCTCCATGCTGACCCTCGACGACGGCGCCAGCCTGGGCTCGCCACTCGCCAAGCCCGATGGCGCCAAATGGGCGGCGCCGCTGGAAGTGATCGACACCGTCACCTACCGCGCCGACGGGGAGGGTTACCTGAAGCCGGGGTTCGACCACCTCTACACCGTCTCGGCCGAAGGCGGCGCGATCCGCCAGCTCACCTTCGGCGCCTTTAACGAGGACGGCGGCCTGTCCTGGGCGCCGGACGGACGCGCCCTGGTCTTCAGCGGCAATCGCGACAAGGCCTGGGCGCTGGAGCCGGACGATTCGGACGTATTCGAGGTCAAGCTCACCGACGGATCGGTGACCAAGCTCACCAACGGCCAGGGCCACGGCTTCAATGCCAACCCGCAGGCCTCCCCCAAGGGCGACAAGATCGCCTATCTGGGCTTCGCCGACCGCCATCGCGGCTATGAGAACATCCGCCTCTACGTCATGGACCGCGACGGCAAGAACGCCCACAGCCTGACCGAGGGCCTGGACCGGTCGGCGGTCTCGCCGCGCTGGGCCGCCGATGGCCGTAGCGTTTTTGTGCAATACGACGACCACGGGTCGGCCAAGGTCGCCCGCGTGTCGCTGGACGGCCATGTACAGGACATCGCGAGCGGCATGAGCGGCGCCGAGCTCGACCGGCCCTATACCGGCGGCCAGTACAGCGTCGCCGCGAACGGCGTGGTCGCCTTCACCCAGGGCGCCCCCGACCAGCCCGGCGACGTGGCCGTGGTCCGGGATGGCGGCATGCATCGGCTGACCCACCTCAACGAGGACCTGTTCCTGGGCAAGTCGCTGGGCGCGGTCACCCATATGCAGGTCGCTTCGAGCGTCGATAAGCTGCCCATTGACGCCTGGATGATCACCCCGCCCGGGTTCGATCCGGCGAAGAAGTATCCTATGATCCTGGAGATCCACGGCGGGCCGTTTGCATCCTACGGGCCGGTGTTCGCGTCGGAGCTGCAGCTCTATGCGGCGGCGGGCTATGTGGTGGTCTACGCCAACCCGCGCGGCTCCACGTCGTACGGCTTCGATTTCGCCGACCAGATCAATTACAACTATCCCAGCCATGACTACGACGACCTGATGAGCGTTGTGGACGCGGCCATCGCCAAGGGATCGGTCGATCCCAACAACCTGTTCGTCACCGGTGGATCGGGCGGCGGCCTGCTCACCGCCTGGATCGTCGGCAAGACCGACCGCTTCAAAGCGGCTGTGACCCAGAAGCCGGTGATCAACTGGACCAGCGAGGTCCTGACCACCGACGGCTACAACGGCATGGCCCAGGACTGGTTCGGCAAGATGCCCTGGGAAGACCAGGCCAGCTACTGGCGCCGTTCGCCCCTGTCCCTGGTGGGGAATGTGAAGACCCCGACCATGGTCATGGTCGGCGAAGAAGATCACCGCACCCCCGGCAGCGAAGCCGAACAGTTCTACCAGGCGCTCCAGTTGCGCAGCGTGCCCACGACCCTTATCCGGGTCCCTGGCGCGAGCCACGAAGGCCTGGCCGAGCGGCCGTCACAAGAGGCGGCGGAGGCGAGTGCGATCCTGGCCTGGTTCGGGCGGTACAGGACGACGCAGGGGTCCTGATCCGAACGGATCAGACCTCCCAAACCTCCATCGGCTCAACGCTCTTATTCAGCCGCCGCACCACCCGCATAAAGGCCAGCGATCCTGCTTGCTTGAAATGCTCGTCCAGGGGCGCGCGGTCGCGCCACTTTTCCACGAACACCAGGCGCAGCGGGTTCTCCGCGTCCGTATGCAGCGAATGCAGGATGCAGCCGTCTTCGGTGCGGGAGCGTTGCGTGTGGGCGAGGCCCTCGCGACGCAGCTCCTCCAGCCCCTCCGGCTCGGCGACGACAGCGCCATAGACGATGATCATGGATATCCCCCGCCGCCGACCAGCATGGGCATCGGTTTGCGGGGCTCTCGGAGCCTCGTCAACGGCGGCTCCGCGAAAGAAGCTGTGCGGGGCGACTGGCAAAACCCGGTCAGGTGGGCCACATCGTCGGAACACATCCGCACAAAGCGGAACCTCAGACGCCAGGGAGCCGAACCAGATGACCGACGCCGCCGAATACGTCCCGCCCAAGGTCTGGACTTGGAACAAGGATAACGGCGGCCGCTTCGCCAACATCAACCGCCCCATCGCCGGGCCCACCAGCGAGAAGGTGCTGCCGGTCGGCAAGCATCCCTTCCAGCTCTACTCCATGGGCACGCCCAACGGGGTGAAGGTCACGGTTATGTTCGAGGAGCTCCTGGCCCTCGGCCACACCGGCGCCGAGTACGACGCCTGGATGATCAACATCGGCGCCGGCGACCAGTTCAGCTCCGGCTTCGTCGACATCAACCCCAACTCCAAGATCCCCGCTCTGCTCGACCGCAGCGGCCCCAAGCCGATCCGAGTGTTCGAGTCCGCCGCCATCCTGCTGCACCTGGCCGAGAAGTTCGGCGAGTTCCTGCCCACCGAGCCCCTCGCCCGCGCCGAATGCTATTCCTGGCTCTTCTGGCTGATGGGCTCGGCCCCCTATCTGGGCGGCGGCTTCGGCCACTTCTACGCCTACGCCCCGACCAAGATCGAATACGCCATCGACCGCTTCGCCATGGAGGTGAAGCGCCAGCTAGACGTGCTGGATCGCCGCCTGGCCGAGGTCCCCTATCTGGCCGGCGAGGCCTACACCATCGCCGACATGGCCACCTGGCCCTGGTACGGATCGCTGGCCAAGGGCGTGCTCTACGGCTCCGGCGAGTTCCTGGATGTGGCCAGCTACAAGAACGTCAACCGCTGGGCCGACGCCATCGCCGCCCGGCCCGCCGCCAAGCGGGGCCGGATGGTCAATGTCGCCTGGGGCGATGCGGCCAGCCAGCTGCTCGAACGCCACGACGCTAGCGACTTCGAGCTGAAAACCGCCGACAAGCTCGCCTCGGCGACCTGAGGACCACACATCATGCTGACCGTGCACCACCTCGGCATCTCGCAGTCCGAGCGGATCGTCTGGCTCTGCGAGGAGCTGGGCATTCCTTACGAGCTGAAGGTCTACGACCGCGATCCGATCACCCGGCTCGCGCCGGCGGCCTATAAGGCGCTGCATCCGGTGGGCACCGCGCCGATCATCACCGATGGCGATGTGGTGCTCCCGGAGTCCGGGGCGATCATCGAATACATCATCGGCAAGTATGGCCACGGCCGGCTGGCGGTGGGGCCGGAGGCGAAGAACTTCGCCGACTACCTGTTCTGGTTCCACTTCGCCAACGCGTCGATGCTGCCCCGCCAGTCGGTGCTGATGGGCGCGCGATCAGCCGACGGCGAGATGAGCCCGCGCGAGAAGTTCATGCGCGACCGGGCCGTAAAGGCCTGGGATCTTGTGGAAGCGCGCCTCGGCGAAGCGGCCTACTTCGCCGGCGCCGACTTCACCGCCGCCGACATCATCATGGGCTTCGCGCTGACCACCATGCGCGCCTGGGCGCCGGTGGATATCGCCGGCCGGCCCAACATCCTCGCCTACCTGAAGAAGATCGGCGAGCGGCCGGCCTACAAGCGGGCCATGGAAAAAGGCGACCCGGCGATGACGCCGATGCTGGCCTAGCGGTTAGGCCTTCTCCGGCGAATTGCCGCCATTGAAGCGCCCGAAGCTCCGGGCCGACAACAGGCTGATCAGCAGCCCGCCCAGAGCCGCCGCGCCCACATGCGGCAGGGACTGGATGTCGAAGTGGCCGAGCCGCGCCAGCAGCCCGTAGGCCACGGCCAAGTTGAAAGCGCCCCACACGACATTCACCGCCGAGGACGAAAACCCCTGCCCCGGCGGCTTGGCGAACGGGCTCTGGAACGGACGGCCCATCTGGCCAGCGATCAGGTGCGGCATCGCGTTGGCGAAAACGGCGCCGCCGAAGAAGCAGGCTACGAGGGGTGGCCAATCCATGTCAGGCGCTCCGGGTCTGATTGAGAAGATCGATGATGTCCTGAGTCCGGCCCGTCTCGCCGATGCGCGGAAAGATGTGGGTGACGCTGTTGGCGTGCGCCCCGGGGCTCATGTCGGCGATGGCGTCGATAGCGACGGTGATATTGAAACCGAGTTCGTGCGCCTGGCGCGCGGTGGACTCCACGCCGGCGCTGCTGGCCACGCCGCAGACGACCACCTGGGTCACGCCCAGCCCCTTCAGGTGCCTGTCGAGGTCGGTGTAGCTGAAGGCGCCCCAGGTGCGTTTGGTCACCTTGTGGTCGCCGGGCTGCTCGTCCAGCTGGGGCATGATATCGGCGAAGTCCGCGGGCAATTGGCCCATCGACGACCGGGACTGCTCCGTCCTGCCCGGCGCGACGCCCGCTGCGGCCACCAGCACGACCGGCAGACGGGCGGCGCGGAACGCCTTGGCCAAGGCGCCCGCCCGCTCGGCGATCTCGCCGAGCGGCTGGCTGGTGGAATAGGCGGCGATGCCCTTTTGCAGATCAACGACGATGAGAGCGGTTTTCGGATCGAGGGTGGTCACGGCCATGACGGCCTCCTTAGCTACAAGGTGTTCCTTCCTACATTTCCATCCCGGCCTCCAGCCTTCCGGTGTAGACCGAGCCATGCCCCGCTGAACGAGGGCTCGGGAGGCCCGCCGTGATCGAGTTCTTTTTCGACTGCTCCAGTCCGTGGACCTATCTCGCCTTCCACAACATTCAGCCGATGGCGGCAGAGCTGGGCGTGGAGATCGAATGGCGGCCGATCCTGGTCGGCGGCATCTTCAACAGCGTCAATCCCAGCGTCTATGAGAGCCGCAAAACCCCGGTGCCGGCCAAGGCCGCCTATATGCTGAAAGACCTGCAGGACTGGGCCAGAGCCGCCAGCCTGAAGATCAAGATGCCGCCCAGCGTCTTTCCGGTGAACAGCGTCAAGGTCATGCGCGCCTGCATCGTGCTCGCCGACCAGGGCAAGCTGGTCCCCTTCGCCAAGGCGGCCTTCGAAGCCTACTGGGGCGACGACCGCGACATCAGCCAGGACGCCGTGATCGCCGACCTGTGCGCCGCCACGGGCGTTAACGCAGCCTGGCTGGCGGCGGCTATCGGCGAACAGGCGGCCAAGGATCAGCTGAAAGCTAACACCGAGGAGGTCATCGCCCGCCACGGCTTCGGCTCCCCAACGATCTTCGTGAACCAGACCGACATGTACTTCGGCAACGACCGGCTGGAGCTTGTGCGCGCGGCGGTGCTGCGGGCGAAGGCTGGCGCTTAGCGCGCCCGGCTCAGGTTCAAAAAGGTGTCAGAGTCATTTATCGACCCTGCAATTCGTCCCGGTGGCCGACCGGCTGGCGAGGGTCGATAAATGACTCTGACACCTTTTGAACCGCCCGTCCTAGCGCGCCTCCCACAGCCCCTTCAGCACCGCCACCGCCAGCTCCGGCAGGTCCTCCGCAATCAGTCCCGGTCCGTGCCGCCCCGCCGCCTCGGCGTGAATCCACACCCCGGCGCAGGCCGCTTCGAAGCTGTCCATGCCCTGGGCGATCAGGCCGCCGATGAAGCCGGCCAGGGTGTCGCCTGACCCGGCCGTAGCCAGCCAGGGGGAGCCGTTCATGTTCACAGCGCAGCGTCCGTCCGGCGAGGCGATCACTGTGTCCGGTCCCTTGAGCAGCACTACCGCCCCCGCCCGTTCGGCGGCGCGGCGGGCGGCCGTGACCCGTTCCGGCGATTTCTTGAGCAAGCCCGGAAACACCCGTTCGAACTCGCCCACATGCGGGGTCAGCACGTCATCGCGGTCCAGCGCCTGGAACAGCTCGCCGGGATCGTCCTGGAAGACGGTCAGGGCGTCGGCGTCCACCACCATGGCCGCGCCGGTGCGGCCGAGCGCCAGCAGGTTGGCCACGGTCGCTTCGTTGACTCCCGCCGCCGGCCCGATCACGGCGGCGTCCGCATCCTCGGCCGCGTCTTCCAGCTCAACATCGGTGTCGAAGGGCTTGACCATCACCGCTTCGAGCTGGCTGGCGTTGACCATCAGGGCGTCCGGTGGCGACAGCAGGGTCACCAGGCCCGCGCCGATCCGGAGGCCCGCACGGGCAGCCATGCGCGCCGCGCCGGTGCTCCACATCTCGCCCGAGACGACGATCAATCGCCCACGCGAGTGCTTGTGCGCCGAGACCTTGGGCCAGGGCATGCGCGCCGACCATAGCGCGGGCGTGTTCTCGAACAGCTGCGTCGGCGCGGAGACAAGACCGATGTCTGCCACCACCACCTCGCCGCAATAACCGCGCGCGGGCTCCAGCACATGGGCCAGCTTGCGACGATGGAAGGTCACGGTCAGGGCGCACCGGGGCGCGTAGTCCAGCGGCGCGAAGCCGTCGCCGGGCAGGCCGGACGGCAGGTCCACCGCGACCAGCGGAACGCTGGACGCCTCGGCAGCCCGGAGCAAGTCCGCCACTGCCTTGGGCAAAGGCCGAGACAGGCCGGCGCCGAACAGGGCGTCGATCACCAGTTCGGCGCCCGAAAGACTGGCCGGCGACAACTCGCCGACCTCGCCGCCCCAGTTGTGCGCCGCCTCGGCCGCATCGCCCCGCAGCGCCCCCGGCTCGCCCATGAGCCAGACCGAGACGGGCCAGCCGGCCTGGGCCAAAGCCTTGGCGATGACAAAGCCGTCGCCGCCATTGTTGCCCGGTCCGCAGAGTACGGACGTCCGACGTGGCGACCAGCGGGCCACGATGGCCTCCGCGACCGCGGCGCCGGCGCGGCGCATCAGCTCGATGCCTGGCGTACCGGCCTCGATCGTGCGGCGGTCCGCTTCGCCCGTCTGGGCGACGGTAAGGATGTCCGCGGCCTGGTTCACCGGATGGCTCACAGAACCTGCGTCGCCGCCTCTGGCCCGCGCTCGATCAGGCTGAGCTTGCCGGCCTCGACGTCGAAGGTGGAGATGGAGGCGTGGTCGGGGCGGAAGGTCAGCACCTGCTCCTCGCCGGTGATGCTGGAGATGGCGGCGTTGATCGCCACGAAATGGCTGAACACTGCGCAACCCGCCCGCTCGGCCAGGGCCGCGCCGGCCGCCTTGCGCCAGAGGTCATAGTCCAGATCGCCCTTGATATCGGTCCAGCGGCCCTGGAAGGCCGCCCGCAGCCACGGCCCGCGCTCGTCCTGGGTCAGGGCCGAGGGGGTCGGGATTTCGCCGAATCGCTCGTCCACCTCGACCGCCACGCCGATCAGGTCGGCGTAGGGCTGAGCCGTCTCGCGGCAGCGGCGCAGGGGCGACGAGAAGACCCGCGTCGGCCGCACCGGCTCCGGAAGGGCGATCAGGGTCTGCGCGGCCGCTTTGGCCTGAGCATGTCCCGCCTCGTCCAATCCGGGATCAGGATCGGGGTGCTGGCCCCAGGTCGAGGAGGGCTTGCCGTGCCGGATCATGTAAAGCCGCGTCATCCAATCCTCGTCGTTTCGCCGCGCGATCGCCACGCCAGGGGCGCTGTTTTGCCTGTGCGGTCAAGGTCTTCCCAAGGGGCGCGGATGTCGTTCAGGATTGACTGCTTCGGCGACATTTCCATGACCGCGCGGGCGGCTCGAAATCGACGCCCCGGAGACCTCGGCCGGGCATGGATTTCGCCGCAAACTTCATCAACGGCCCGGCGAGGCCGACAAGGCCGGCTTTCGCGAAAACCCGGTTTCCAGCGTCAGCGGGACCAAAGCCTTCGCCGTTTGGCCAATCCGCGCACCACGCGGCCAGCGACGAGCCACGCGAGCCCCCGGCACGAAGCCGCGCCGTGGGGTTTGTCGCCATGATGCCGAAATAATCATCTGGCGCCCAAACAGCAGGCGCCATAATTTCCAGGTTCGTCTTCGGGCGAGGTTCCGCCCGTCCTCCCCTTGTGACCTGTGTCCTGTCCGTGCTGCTAGGCCCGGCCTGCAGCGATCGGGGGCATATTCCGCCTCCCCGGCCCCTTAAACGTCTAAAAGTCGGTCAATGAAAAAAGTCGAAGCCATCATCAAGCCGTTCAAGCTCGATGAAGTGAAGGAAGCGCTGCAAGAGCTGGGTGTCCAGGGCATGACCGTCCTGGAAGCCAAGGGCTATGGCCGCCAGAAGGGCCACACCGAACTCTATCGCGGAGCCGAATACGTCGTGGACTTCCTGCCCAAGATCAAGATCGAGGTGGTGATCGGCGACGACCAGCTTGCATCCGTGCTTGAGGTCATCCAGACCGCCGCCCGTACCGGACGCATCGGCGACGGCAAAATCTTCGTGTCCGAAATCGCTGAAGTCGTGCGCATCCGCACCGGCGAAAGCGGTTCGGCCGCCATCTAACCCAACTACTTTCTCGCGCTCTGAAGGGGATTTACGAGCATGACGACCTACAAGGACATTCTGGCCGAAATCAAAGAAAAGGATGTCAAATACGTCGACGTCCGCTTCACCGACATGCGCGGCAAGCTGCAGCACGTCACCTTCGACATCATGATGGTCGATGAGGACTTCCTCACCGACGGCACCATGTTCGACGGCTCCTCCATCGCCGGCTGGAAGGCGATCAACGAGTCCGACATGAAGCTGCGCCCCGACCTGGCCACCGCCCGGATCGACCCCTTTTATCAGCAGTCCACCCTGTTCCTGATCTGCGACGTGCTGAACCCCGACACCAACACCCCCTATGACCGCGACCCCCGTTCGATCGCCAAGTCGGCGCTGAACTTCGTCAAGTCCACCGGCGTCGGCGACACGGTCTTCTTCGGCCCGGAAGCCGAGTTCTTCATTTTCGACGACGTGCGCTGGTCCACCGCCCCGCACAACACCGGCTATTCCTTCGACTCCACCGAATTGCCAGTGAACAGCGGCAAGGAATACGAAGAAGGCAACATGGGGCATCGCCCCGGCCCCAAAGGTGGGTATTTCCCGGTCAACCCGGTGGACTCCTGCCAGGATCTGCGCGGCGAAATGCTGGCGGTCATGCTGGAGTTGGGCATGGAGCCGGAAAAGCATCACCACGAAGTGGCGCCGGCCCAACACGAACTGGGCCTGAAGTTCTCCGACCTGATCACCATGGCCGACCGCTTGCAGCTCTATAAGTACGTCATCCACAACGTGGCGGCGGCCTATGGCAAGACGGCCACCTTCATGGCCAAGCCGATGTTCGGCGACAACGGTTCGGGCATGCACGTGCACCAGTCGATCTGGAACGAAGGCAAGCCCCTGTTCGCCGGCGACAAGTACGCCGGCCTGTCGGACATGTGCCTCTGGTACATCGGCGGCATCATCAAGCACGCCAAGGCCATCAACGCCTTCTCCAACTCCACCACCAACAGCTACAAGCGCCTGGTCCCCGGCTATGAAGCCCCGGTGAAGCTGGCCTATTCGGCCCGCAACCGTTCGGCCTCCATCCGCATCCCGCACGTGGACAGCCCCAAGGGCAAGCGGATCGAAGCCCGCTTCCCCGACCCCATGGGCAACCCCTACCTGACCTTCACGGCGCTCTTGATGGCCGGCATGGACGGCATCATCAACAAGATCGATCCGGGTGGCCCCGCCGACAAGAACCTCTACGACCTGCCGCCCCGCGAACAGAAGAAGATCCCGGAAGTTTGCGGCTCGCTCCGCGAAGCCCTGGACAGCCTCGACAAGGACCGCGCCTTCCTGAAGGCCGGCGGCGTGATGAACGACGACTTCATCGACGCCTACATCGAGCTGAAGATGGAAGAAGTCGCCCGCCTGCAGCTGCACCCGCACCCGGTCGAATTCGACATGTACTACAAGTGCTAAACCGAAAAGCTTGATCTGAGATGCGAAGGGCCGTGGAGCGATCCACGGCCCTTTTGTTTAGAGCGTGTTTGCTTTTGACTGAATCGCTCCCCCGATGGGGGAGCTGTCAGCCTGCAAGGCTGACTGAGGGGGCCTGGCCGCTACGCCGGCGGCTGGATCAAGCCCACTCAACTATCGGCGCAGCTCTCGCTTGCCACGCCTGCGTAGCGGCAAGGCCCCCTCAGCCCCTCCGGGACAGCTCCCCCATCGGGGGAGCGATTCAGTCACCTTGCTTCCGCCTAAAGCCAACACGCTTTAGTCTCCTGTTTTGGCGCGCCAATCACCGGCCGCCTGACAGCGTCGCGGGGACATGCTAAGCTTGTTCGTCGCCAGACACGATCGGCCCAGTTGCGGCGCGGAAGGTCGAATGGGGCGTAGACGCGATACAAGGACGGCGATGGCGGCTGCTTTGCCAGGTCAGCGAGCCCGGCTCGAACGCCACCGGCGGTCGAGGCCACAGGCGTCCCTGTTCACCACCACCATGCTGGCGCCCGGCGAACGCTTCGAGGCCTGGCGCGAGAGCATGAGCGTCTTCCTCGACGCCGATCTCAAGGGAATGGTGGACCCCGAGACCTTCAGCGGCGAAATCGAGAGCTACCTCATCGACGACATCATGCTCACCCGCGCGATCACCAAGCGGCAGAAGTATGATCGGGCCGGGTCCAAGATCGCGCGGGATGGCCTCGACCACTACATGATCCAGGTCTTTCTCGGCGGCCATACCGAGATCAATCTGGGTCGGCGGGAGGCGCGTAGTCAGGCCGATCACCCGATCGCCTTCGATCTCGGCGAGACCCTCGACAGCTTCAACTCCGACTTTCATATCCTGTGCGTCGTCATTCCCAGGGCGCGCCTGGCGCCCTTGCTGGTGCGGCCGGATTCCCTGCAAGGACTGACACCGGATCCTGACAGCGGCGGCGGCCGGCTGCTGGCGGACTTCCTGCGCAGCCTCTACCTCATCGCCCCCGTGCTGACGCCGCTCGAAGAGAAGCGGTCGGCGCTCGCGCTGCTGGAGTTGGCCGCCTCGGCCTTCAACGGCGTTGACGCCGGTGGCGAAGCCGAACTGCGGGCCCGTGACTACGCCCTGTTGCTCCAGACCCAGCGATTCATCCGCGACCACCTCTCTTCACCCGATCTGTCGCCCGAGGTGATCGCCCTGGGCGTCGGCCTGTCCCGCACCGCCCTCTATCAGCTGTTCGAACCGATCGGCGGCGTGGCCGAATATGTGCGGGAACTGCGCCTGCGAAAATGTCTCGGGGAAATCGTCTCGGCGCGCCACGCCCATCGCCATGTCTCGGACATCGCCTGGAGCTGGGGTTTCGCCAGCCCGTCCCATTTCACGCGAGCGTTCAAGCAGCGTTTCGGCCGCACGCCCAGCGAGGCCCGCGCCTCCGCCGGCGCCATGGCGCCGCTCAATCGAGTCGAGCTGGACCCCCGGGTCGGCGATCGGCGCTATGAGGAATGGATCGCCGCGCTGGCTTGAGTTGGGCCGCCGCTTTGCAACGCGTCCAAATTCCTTGACCGAGCGTCCGGTCGATTCAGATTCCCCACCAAGCCCCCACCATTTCGGGTAACGCCGATCCGGCAATCCGCACCGCCTCAACGCTCAAAACAGCGGCGAAACGCGGTCGCGACGACGGAATTCGGGGAGTTCAACGGTGAACAACACGGCACAGAGGACCCGTCGCGCGGGCCCGGCGGTTCGGCGTGGCGCGGGGGTTTCGCGCTGGATCTTGCTGAGTGGCGTCTCCCTTGCCTGCCTCTCCATACAACCCGCCCACGGCCAGGTCTTGCCGGTCGGCGGGGTCTATGTGAGCGGCCAAGGCGCCATCGCCACCAAGGGGGCGGTGACGACGATCACCCAGTCCAGCACACGGGGGGTGATCGACTGGCAAAGCTTCTCCATCGGCGCGGGCGGCAAGGTCCAGTTCGACAACGGTACCGGCGCGACGCTCAATCGGGTCACCGGCGGCGATCTTTCCCAGATCGACGGGCAGCTGAGCGCGACGGGCTCGGTCTATCTGATCAACCCCAACGGCGTTGTGGTCGGCCCCGGCGGCCGAATCGTCACCAGCGGCGTCTTCGTCGCCTCGACGCGCGACGTGTCCGACAGCCAGTTCATGGCCGGCGGTTCACTCAGCTTCTCGGGAACATCGGCCGGGAGCGTCAGCAACGCCGGCTCCATCGTCTCCCAAGGCGGCGACGTGGTGCTGATTGGCTCAACGGCCATCAACACCGGCGACATATCGGCGGCGAACGGCACGGCGGCGCTGGCGGCCGGCAATGAAGTGGTGCTGAGCGCCGCAAGCGGGCCCGCCGGAATCTATGTCGCGCCAGACACCGGCGCGAACGGCGACGTGGGCGACAGTGGGCGCATCAAGGCCGCCGCTGTCGAACTGGCGGCGGCTGGGGGAAATGTCTACGCCATGGCCGGCAATCGCGGCGGCCTGATCCAGGCCTCCGGGACGCAGACCATCAATGGCCAGGTGTGGCTGACCGCGCCCAATGGGGTGGTTTCGGTGGATGGCGCGGTGAGCGCGGTCAATGTCGATGGTTCCGGCGGGACCATTGTCGCCGACGGCCGCCAGGTGCGGGTCGGCGGCGGCGCGGTGCTTTCGGCCTCAGGGATCCGGGGCGGAACCGTATTGGTGGGAGCCACGGCCGCCGGCGGCGTGGACGAGGCGCAAAGCACCAGCATCGCGGCGGGCGCACAAATCCTCGCCACTGGGCAGGGCGCCGGCGCGGGCGGTTCTATAGAGACCTCTGGCCACGCGCTGCATCTGGGCGGCGCCACGGTGAACGCGGGCGTCGGCGGAACCTGGCTGCTCGATCCGGACGACCTGACCATCGACAGCGCCGCGGCCACCACGATCAGCAATACGCTCAACGCCAGCACGGACGTCGTGGAGCAGACCTCCTCAACAGTCGCCGGCGGCTCGGGCGTGACGTCCAGCGGGTTAGGCGACATCACCGTCGCCGCGCCGATCAGCTGGAGCTCCGCCGCGACCCTGACCCTGTCGGCGTTCAACAGCATCAACGTCAACGCCCCGATCACGATCTCAGGCGCGGGCGGTCTGGTGCTGACCACCAACAATAATGTTGGCGCGGCGAGCACTGGCAATGGCGCCCTGAACTTCAGCCTGAACAACGGAAACGTCGCCTACACCGGCGCCGGCGGCAGCCTCACCGTCAACGGCGCGGCCTATACCCTGGTGTCGGACCTAACGACCCTGGCCAACGACATCGCCGCCAGCCCGTCCGGCGACTACGCCCTCGCCAACACCATCAACGACTCCACCGCCTATACCACCGAGCCGGTCACGACGACCTTCACCGGGACGTTCGAGGGCCTCGGCAATTCGGTCGAGCTCAAGAGCATCAACTCCGGCGACCTGCAGGTGGGCCTGTTCGCGGTGATAGGCAGCGGCGGCGTGGTGCGCGATTTTTCGGTCTTCAGCGACCAGGGTATCAGCGGCAATGGCTTCCTTGCCGAGGTCGGCGGGGTCGCCGGAGAAAACGACGGCGCGATCATCAACGTCCATTCCGGCTCGAGTGTGAGCGGCGCCGCATCTTTCGCCAACGACATCGGCGGCCTGGTCGGCAGGAACACCGGTTCCATCGAGAATTCTTACGCGACCGGCTCGGCGTCGGCCGAGTCCAGCGCCGCCGACACCTATGTCGGCGGCCTGGTCGGGTTCAACTCCCAGGGTACGATCAGCAACAGCTGGGCCACCGGATCGGTCACCGCCGTCAATGACGGGTCTGCCTCAGGGTTCGAACTTTCGGCAGGCGGCCTGATCGGGCACGACTTCCGCGGAACCCTCACCAACGACCACGCCAGCGGCGGCGTCGACGCCGAGATGGACGGCGCGAGCAGCAGCACAGTCGGAATCTTCGCCGGCGGACTGGTGGGCCTGGCCTTCGAAAATTCCGTCAGCGACAGCTACGCCTCGGGCACGGTGAACGGCGCCATTGAGGCGGATGTCACCGGCTCGTCCACCGTGACGATGGACGTCGGCGGTCTGGTGGGCGAGAGCGAAGGCCCGGTGACCATCACCACCTCTTACGCCGCCGGCTCGACGACCGGGACCGTGGCGGGCGCGGTCAGCACGTCCGGCTCCATCATCTACGCCACCGGCGGCCTGAGTGGCGGTGACGATGGGGCGACGATCAGCGAGGCTTACGCTACCGGCGCCGTCACCGGTCCAGCCGGCGGCGATGCCGGCGGCCTGATCGGCGAATCGAGCGGCTTTGCGACGGTCACTGACGCCTATGCCATCGGCCACGTCTCAGGCGGCGCGGGCGGCCTGACCGGTGGACTGGTGGGGACCGACCCCGGCACAGGGACCTTCACCAACCTTTATTGGAACACCACCACCTCGACCATGTCTGCCGGGCTCAGCGGCGGGACGCCCGCGGGGATGACCGGTCTGACCACGCAGCAATGGCTGACGGCCGGGCCGGTCGCCAACGGGACCTTCGACACCACCAACACCTGGGTCGCCGGCTATCCCTATCCGGTGCTGAAGGCCCTTCCCTATGTGCTGGTCACCGCCAACGGGACCCAGACCTACGGCGGCGGAGGCGCCAACATCAGCGTCGCCTCGATCGTGGACCAGAACGGCGCCGACGCCACCGGCCTGGTCGACCTGAGCGGAATTTCTTACCTGACCAACATCGCCCCGACCGACGGGGTCGGCAGCGGCTCCTACGTGGTCGGCGGCCAAGGCGGAACACTGACGACCGCGGGCTATCAGCTGACCTACGTCGGCGCGGCCACCGTCACGCCCGCCACCCTGACCTACACGGCGACTGCGGCGAGCCAGGTCTATGGGGCGGCCACGCCCACATTCGGTGGAACCGTCACCGGCTTCGTCAACGGCGAGAGCCAGACCAGCGCGACAACCGGCACGCTCGGCTTCACCAGTTCCGCCGGTTCGACCAGCAACGTCGGCTCCTACGCCATCGATGGCTCCGGCCTCAGCGCCGCCAACTATGTCTTCGTCCAAGCGGCCGGTAACGCCACCGCGCTCGACGTCACCCCGGCGCCGCTGACGATCACCGCCTCCGATCAGCTCAAGACCTATGGCCAGAC
>FTKM01000005.1_pt3 | contig 49305 bp, 49 predicted proteins | sample 1658051 | NCBI WGS metagenome assembly FTKM01 (sample SAMEA3914794, study PRJEB12502) | metagenome | biome: forest; material: soil | place: Canada | collected 2011-07-05 | depth 0.1 m | reverse complement strand
GGCGAGGTGGTGGAGCAGATTCGCCGGCTGACCGCCGACGGCTACAACGAGGTGGTGCTGACCGGAGTGGACATCACCTCCTGGGGCTCGGACCTGCCGGGCCAGCCGACGCTCGGCCAACTGGTGGCGCGGATCCTGAAGCTGGTCCCGGACCTGCCGCGCCTGCGCCTGTCGTCCATCGACGCGGCGGAGATCGATCCGGACCTGATGCGCTGCCTGGCCGAAGAGCCGCGGCTGATGCCCTATCTGCACCTGTCCCTGCAGGCCGGCGACGACATGATCCTGAAACGGATGAAGCGCCGACACCTGCGCGCCGACGCCCTGTCGCTGATCGACCGGGTGCGGAGCGTGCGGCCCGATGTGGCCTTCGGCGCCGACTTCATCGCCGGCTTCCCCACCGAGACCGAGGCTATGTTCGAGAACACCGTCTCCCTGGTGGAGGAGGCTGGCCTGTCCTTCCTGCACGTCTTCCCCTACAGCCCCCGCCCCGGCACGCCCGCCGCGCGCATGCCCGCCGTCCCCCGCGCCGAGGTCAAGGCCCGCGCCGCGCGACTGCGGGCGGCGGGCGACCGGGCGCTCACGAGGCACCTGGACCGGCAGGTCGGACGCACAGTCCGCTGCATCGTCGAGAAGCCCGGCGTGGCGCGGGCGGAGGATTTCACCGAAGTCCTGTTCACAGGCGAGGCCGCGGCTGGAACGATCCTGACCGGGACAATTGCCAGCCACGATGGCCGGCGGGCTCGGCTGGCTTAAGGTTCACCACAAAGCGCACCAAGAACACCAAGGCGGGCTTTGCCCGCACGCTAACCGGCTAGTTCGCGCATAACTCGATTGCGCTTCGCGCATTTCACGCTTTCCCGGTGAACCTCGAACACGCCGACCCCTTGGTGCTCTTGGTGTGCTTGGTGGTGAGTCCTTCTCTTGTAAGCACAGGCTTTGGCCAAATGGCCCGCCCCTGCTAGAAGCGCCGCAATGAACGACGCTCCCAAAAAAGCAGGCTGGTTGCAGCGCCTTGCCGACGGCCTGACCCGGTCGTCGAAGCAGTTGACCGAACAGGTCGTCTCTGTGGTCGCCAAGAAGCCGCTGGACCAGGCGGCGCTGGACGATCTGGAAGAGATGCTGATCGAGGCCGACCTCGGCCCAACCTCCGCCGCCAAGATCACCCAGGCCTTCGCCGCCGCCCGCTTCGGCCGCGAGGCCAGCGAGCTGGAGGTCAAGGAGGCCTTGGCCGAGGCCGTCGCCGCCGAACTGATCCCGCGCCAGGGCGACTTCGACCCCCTCGGCGGACCGCGCCCCTTCGTGGTGCTGTTCGTGGGCGTGAACGGCTCCGGCAAGACCACCACATTGGGCAAGATCGCCGCCGACCTGACCGGGCGCGGGGCCAAGGTGCTGATCGTCGCCGGGGACACCTTCCGGGCCGCCGCCGTCGAGCAGCTCAAGGTCTGGGCCGAGCGAGCCAAGGCCGGCTTCATCTCCCGCCCCACTGGCGCCGACGCGGCCGGCCTGGCCTACGACGCCTGCGAGCAGGCCAAGGCCGAGGGCTATGACGTGGTGCTGATCGACACCGCCGGCCGGCTGCAGAACAAGTCGCATCTGATGGACGAGCTTTTGAAGATCGTGCGGGTGCTGAAGAAGGTCGATCCGGACGCCCCGCATGAGACCCTGCTGGTGCTGGACGCCACCGTGGGCCGCAACGCGCTTGCCCAAGAGAACATCTTCGGCAACACCGCCGGGGTGACGGGGATCGTGATGACCAAGCTCGACGGCACCGCGCGCGGCGGGGTGCTGGTCCCGGTGGCCCAGGCCTCCGATGCGCCGATCAAGCTGATCGGGGTCGGTGAAGGCATCGACGATCTGCAACCCTTCGACGCGCGGGCATTTTCCCGCTCCCTGGTCGGACTGGACGCCGCATGAGCACGCCAAACCCCAACGCGGACGAACCCAAGCCCCTGGCGGCAAAAGCCAACGGGACCATCCGCGCCCTCGTCGATTACGGCGGCATCCTCCTATTCGCGCTTGCCTACTTCCTGCGCCTGAAGTTCGTCCCCGGCGGTTTCGTCGGTTGGATGCTGACGGCGAGCCTGCATGGGAAGTATGACCTCGTGGGCGCGTCTTGGTGGCTGGTTGGTGGATCGGCGGCGACATTGATCGTGGGCTTCGTCATCGAAAAGCGGCTCGCGCCCATGCCTTTGGTGGCGGGAGGCTTTGCGCTGGTGTTCGGCGTGCTAACCCTCGCCCTTCACGACCCGCGCTTCGTGCAGATCAAGCCGACCGTCACCAACCTGGTCTTCGCGGCCGCCCTGTTCGGCGGCCTGTTGTTCCGCCGCAACCCGTTGGCCTGGATGACTGGCGACGCGTTGCCGCTGCCGGAGGACGCCTGGCGCAAGCTGACATTCCGCTATGCCGTGTTCTTCGTCGGCATGGCGATCCTCAACGAAATCGTCCGACGCACAACCACCGAACAGATATGGTTCCTGTTCCACTTCCCGGGCCTGATGCTTCTGACTGTCGCCTTCTCCCTGACTCAGCTTCCCTTCCTGATGACCTATCTGGAAGATGCCGAGCAGCCTGCTCCGCCCACGGAGTCGTGAGCCGTCGCCGCCTTGCAACGTGCACGGATAGTCTGTCGCCAAACCTTCGCAGGAGTGTGCTAGGGTCGTTTCGCTAAAGGCAGGGATGGGTCATGTCCAAAGCGAAGACCAAGGCCAGCGGGAAGAAGTCGGCCAAGAAGGGCCACGGCGCCCGAGCGCTCGAACATTCCCCGAGCCATCTGCTGCATCGCGCCTTGCAGTTGGCGCTGGACATCTATGCCGAGGAGACCGGCCCGGATGCGGTCACCCAGCGTCAGTATGCGGTGCTTTCGGCGGTCGCGGCGCATGAGGGGCTGACCCAGACCGATCTGGTCCGCGCCACCGGCATCGACCGCTCGACCCTGGCCGACCTGGTCGCCCGGATGATCGGCAAGCAACTGCTGGGCCGTGAGCGCTCCACTGCCGACGCCCGCGCCAACACCGTGCGCCTGACCGACGCCGGCCGCGCCGCGCTGGAGGCCGCCGGCCCCCGCGTGGCCGCGGCCGACGAACGCATCCTCAAACTCCTGCCCGCCCGCCGACGCGAAGCCTTCCTCAGCGTGCTGCTCGAACTCAGCCACGCCGCCGAGGCCCTGGTCGAGGAGGAGGCCGAACCCGCGCCCAAGGCGAAGAAGCCAAAGAAGAAGCCCAAGGCGGAGAAGGCTCCCAAGCTCGCGAAGGCGGCCAAACCCGCCAAGGCGGAGAAGGTGAAGCCCGCCGATAAGGCCAAGAAGGTCAAGAAGGCCGCGCCGGCCAACGCCGCTTAGAAAGCCGACGAGAGAATCTGACCTGCCGCCTGCCTATTTCTCGGCGGCTTAACTTAAGCCCAACCATCCGCATCTATCCTCGGTCACCTTCGGGGGCGCCGCGCCTTCGCGCGCACGATGGAGTTGGTCGGACATGGCGAGGCTGCTTGATCACCGTCGGCTAGAGCGGGCCGACCGATGATGAGCGTTCCGCGCATGCTGGCGACCCTGATCCGGCGGGTCCTCGGCGATCGCAGGGCCAATGTGGCGCCGATCGTGGCGATCCTCGCGCCGACCCTGATCCTGCTTGGCCTGGGCACAACCGACGCGGCCCTAGGCCTGGACACCCGCAACGATCTGCAGAACGCCACCGACGCGGCGGCCCTGGCCGTCGCCCACGCGGTGCTGGCCAATCCCAACACCACCGAGGCGTCGCTGAAGACCACCGCACAAGCCGTACTGAACAGCGATTTCCGGGGAAAGGCCCCGACGATTCTCACCTTCCAGGTCTGCGCGCCGGTTCAGAACGACTGCAAGTCGGGTTCGACCACCCTGCCGACCGATACGGTGAACATCACCACCTCCGAGAACGCCCTGTGCACCCTTTGCCTCAGCGGCGGGTCGAGCAAGACGGTCTACGGCTCCAGCCAGACGGTGATCGGCTTCTCCAAGACGATGCAGATCAACATCGTCATGGATTCGTCCGCCTCCATGATCGTCGGCTCGACCACCACCGACGTGAACACCATCTCGACCTGGGTGTCCAACAACTGGAATTCGGTCAAGGTCGGGGACCCGGGTCCCTGCTACAACGGCGGCAGCGGCTCCTGCGGCTCGAGCGACAACCCGCCCTGCGCCTTCGCCTGCCACGATCGGGGCTCTAGCACCACGGCCGCCGACATCGCCACCGGCCTGACCAACGCCCATACCGCCGGCGCCACCACCCGCTTCGATGTCATGACCTCGGCCGCGAGCCAGCTGATCACCTATGTCGCCAGCCTGGCGACGAGCAACACCCTGCTGGCCAAGAACACCTATGTGTTCAACGTCTATTCGTTCGACACCACCCTGCACACCTATGGCACCTCGAACATGACATCGACCAAGGCCCAGACGGCGGTCTCGTCGGTGGTCCCCGGCCTCGACACCTACCTTTCGACCATCATGACCACCCTGACCACCACGATCGGTTCGACCGGCACCGGCGCGTCCGCCTCCTCGCCGCTGAAGTTCGTCATCCTGGTGACCGATGGCCTGCAGTCCGACCGCAACAACAACTGGGCCTGCACCTCCTCGGGCTATGACTCCGCCTGGGCCTACAGCCCCACCTGCTACGGCGCCTACGACGGCCCGATCAGCACCACCCAGTGCCAGACCATGAAGAACAACGGCATCGTGCTGGCGGTGCTGGAGACTCCCTATGTGCCGCTGACCGGCCAGTCGCCGAACGTGCAGCCCTACGAGAAGACGGTGCGCCACACCATCTATCCAAACGGCCCAAACACCACGAGCGCGATCAGCACGGCCCTGCAGACCTGCGCCTCGAGCGGCTACTATTTCCAGGCCACCAGCTCCTCGCAGATCTCCACCGGCTTCCTGCAGCTGACCAACAAGTTCCTCGAGCACTCGACCTACATCTCGCAGTAGGCTTTGATCCTGGCTGGGACGCCTGCCAGGGAGAACATCGATGGCCGACTATGCCGAGCAGATCGCCGGGGCGATGCAATGCCTCGACGCCTTCATGGTCGCCTTCAACAGCCGCGACGTGAAGGCCTTCGAGGCGACCTTCAACCTGCCCAGTGTCCGGCTGGCCTCCAACACCTTGCGGATCATCAACGCCGGCGACATGGACCCCGGCATGTTCGAACGCGGCGCCTTGAGCGAATGGGACCACTCCGCCTGGGAGCGGCGCGCGGTGATCCACGCCGGTCCCGACAAGGTCCACTTCGACACTCGCTTCACCCGTTACCGCAAGGACGGCAGCGTCATCGGCGGGTTCGATTCCATCTATGTGGTGACCTGCGAGAACGGCCATTGGGGCGTGAAGGCCAGGTCCAGCTACGCGCCATAAGGGGTGTGGCTGCACGGGCACGCCTCGCGCGCCGATTGCACGAGGCCGCCAAATTCGGATGGCGCGTCCGTCTAACCGTGTTATCCGCGCCGCCCCGAGAGAGCTGAACCGATGCAACGACTGCCAACCAACCGTCTGACCATGTGCGCCCGCCCCGACCATCAGGTCGAGGGTAAGCCGGCGCGCGCGTGGGAGTGGGCAGTCATCTAGCGGTTCTCGCGAACTCGGATGTACGAAGGAACCCCTCCCGGCCCGGCCTGGAGGGGTTCGTCGTTTCTGGCGGACCCCATCGAGGACCGGACCCGGGAGGGGCGGTTTAAGGAAAGGACGCCGCCATGAGCGGGTTTGAAGTTATCGAAAGCGACGCCGGCCTGATCAAGGCCTGGACCCACGGCGTGCCGATCGAGGAGTCGGCGATGAAGCAGCTGCGCAACGTCGCCAGCCTGCCCTTCATCCACAAGCACGTGGCGGTGATGCCCGACGTGCACTGGGGCATGGGCGCCACCGTCGGCTCGGTGATCCCGACCGTCGGCGCGATCATCCCGGCCGCCGTTGGCGTAGACATCGGCTGCGGCATGATGGCGGTGCGGACCTCGGTCCGGGCCGAGCATCTGCCGGACACGCTCGGTCCCCTGCGGAGCGCCATCGAGGCCGCCGTACCGCACGGCCGGACCGACAATGGCGGGCGCAACGACGTGGGCGCCTGGCAAGACGAACCGCCGGCCCTGGCCACCGAGAAGTGGGCCTCGCTGGAGACCGGCTATCAGGCTGTAATCGACAAACACCCCAAGGCCGCGCACCCGCGGGGCCTCGGCCACATCGGCACCCTGGGCACGGGCAACCACTTCATCGAGCTCTGCCTCGACGAGGACGGCGACGTCTGGGTCATGCTGCACTCCGGTTCCCGGGGCGTGGGCAACCGGTTCGGCTCCTACTTCATCGAACGGGCCAAGCTGGAGATGCGGCGGTGGTTCATCAACCTTCCGGACGCCGACCTCGCCTACTTTCCGCAAGGGACGGAGGGGTTCGCCGACTACCTCCGGGCGGTGAGCTGGGCGCAGCGCTACGCCCGGGCCAACCGGGAAGTGATGATGGACCAGGTGCTGGCGGTGCTGCGGGAGGCCTTCCCGGATCTTGTGACGACGCAGGAGGCGGTGAACTGCCACCACAACTACGTCTCGCAGGAGCACCACTTCGGCAAGGACGTGTTCGTGACCCGCAAGGGCGCGGTGCGGGCCGGCGAAGGCGAGCTGGGCATCATTCCCGGCTCGATGGGCGCGCGGTCGTTCATCGTGCGGGGCAAGGGTGAGGCGCAATCCTTCTGCACCTGCTCGCACGGCGCCGGCCGGGCCATGAGCCGGGCCGAGGCCAAGCGGCGGTTTACGCTGGAAGACCACGCCCGGGCGACCGAAGGCGTGGAATGCCGGAAGGACGCGGAGGTGATCGACGAAACGCCGATGGCCTACAAGGACATCGACGCGGTCATGGCGGCCCAGGCCGACCTGGTCGAGATCGTCCACACGCTTCGGCAGGTGGTGTGCGTGAAGGGGTGAAGACCAGCGCTCCTCTGCGGGTGCTGTTCGTCTGCTCCCGCAACCGATTGCGCAGCCCCACGGCCGAGCAGGTGTTCGCCGGCGTCGCCTCCCTGGAGACGGCGTCGGCGGGCCTTGCGCCGGATGCGGACAATCCGATGACCGCCGAGCTGGCCGAGTGGGCGGATGTGATCTTCGTGATGGAGAAGGTGCATCGCACCCGGCTGCGGCGCCGGTTCGGGCGGCATCTGAAACGGGCGCGGGTGTTGTGCCTGGATATTCCGGATGACTACGGCTTCATGGACGAGGCGCTGGTGCGGCTGCTGAAGGCGCGCGCGGGGCCGAGATTGACGCGTCGGGAAGGCGGTCTCTAGGTCGCTGGCAGGGGCGGCGAAGAAGACAGAACCGCGACTGCCCGCTCCAGGCCTTCGAGGCGGCTAAGCAAGGCCGCGCGCTCAAGCTTGTCGGCGTCGGCGCTCGCTTCGCGTCTGATGGAGGCGGCGAGGCCACGCGCAATGGGCTCGGCGACTTCGACAAGGGCATCGCGTTCGTCCTTGCCATAGAGGCTGCCATCGGGACGAGGCCCGAGCAGCAGCCAGCCGGCCGGCGGAGAGCCTTCGCTGGCGAGATGGATATGGATGGGCAGAAGCGGGTCGCGGTGGTCTACGAGACCGTCCGGCTGCCTGGGCAGAGGCGATCTTTGATCCCGCCAGGCCGCGAACTCGTCTTCCGCCAAATGTTCGCTCGCGAACAGCTTCCCGTCCACGCCGATGATCGCGCCCGCCCCGGCGTGCAAGGCGTGGGTCACGCGATGCAACGCCGCCTGCGCCAGCTCCGCCGGATGGGCGGTCTCGTGCAGGTTGGCGACCAGCAATGGCAGGCTCTGGCGCAGGTGCAGCAGGTCATGGCGGAAGCGGTGCTCCACCCAATGGCTGATGCGATGGTGCAGCGGCGCCACCATGACCGCCGCCAGCGCCGCGCCGAGGCCGCCGGCCAGGGCGCCGAGACCGTGGCCGAAATACTCCTCGCCCAGCAGCTCGATCACCTTTTCGGTGCAGGCGAACACCGCGACCAAGGCCAGGGCGAGCACGGCGTAGACGGTGGACCGGGTAATGACCGTGTCGGCGTCATAAAGCCGATAGCGCATCAGCGAGACGAGCAAGCCCAGAGGAAAGGCCAGGGTGACGACATTGTCGTGGAACAGCATGAACAGATAGGCCCCCGATGGTCCAATCTGGCGGGCCACCAGGTCACTCTCCGTCGCCAGGCCGATCAGCGCCGCCGCGATCATGATCGCGCCGCCGAACAGCGCCCATTTGATCTGCTGGCGCTGGACCCCCGGGGGCGTGCGCCTGAAGCGAATCAGGATCGATCCGACCACAATGATGAAGATCGGCGGGTCCAGCGCCAGGTTGAGCAACGGCGCCTTGCTCCACATCACGAAGTTGGTCGAGGCGTTGGCGACGACATAGAGGCTTGGCACCATCCAGGCCAGCCTGGCCCAGCGGGTGGTGAACCGTCCATCGGGAAAGGCGCAGATGCCGACGAACATGGCCCAGAAGCCGAGCACGCCGAGCACATTCCTGACCCAGCTGACCACCGCCGCCGGCGCGGTCGGGTGCAGCTGCCAAAACCAGATGTCATTGGCCCCGCCATAGACGAGGAGCAAAAAGCCGAACGACAGCAGCACCGCTTCCGGATCGCGCGGGCGCCGGCGCGCCAGTAGCAGCGAGAGGGAGACGAGGATCAATCCCACCATCAGCGGGTCCGCCACGCCCAGGGCGCCGGCCAGCGGCAGCGGCAGGCCCGACTGGGTTTCGCGCGCGTCGGTCAGGTCCTCCGTCCTCGGAATGACATGGCGCCGCACGCGTCCAGCGGCGTCCTGGGTGTCGAGCATCAGCGGGCCGCTCGTCCGCGCGATCAGGCCCCCGGCGTCGATCACGGTGGCTTGGGGTGCAAGCCGGACACCGCCGATGGCCACGATCCGCTCGGCCCGGACCATTCCGGCGGCCTTTGCAGCGCCCTCGACGCCGAAAATAATCGGCCGGCCAAGACCGTCAGGGTTGAGCTCAAGCCCATAGTGGGCGGCGCCGGGCAGGTCGCGGAATTCCGCAATAGCGCCAAACACGGCGGCGGCCAGCACGATGGCGACGACCAATGTAGCGAGAACGGCATAGGTGGCGCGCACCAGAACACCTCGGCGCCCGTCAAGCGATGGCAGTCCTTCCGGTAACGTCATCATATGCTCCGCCCGACATTCCTATCGAGCGAACACGGTTCCGCAACAGGCAAATGCGCGGCCACCGCGAGCGCCTTCACGGAGATCGCCTTGATGTTTTTACTTCGGAAGCCAGCTTGTGCGCCGTCTCAGCCGTCCGCCAAGCCCGCCAGTTCCAAGCTCAAATCCCGCAACCGCCGGCGGGCCGTCTCGTCGTAGGCCTGGTCGTTGGCCTTCGCGAGAGTCTGCTGATTGAAGAAGACCCCGGTCTGGCCCTCGACCTCGGCCGAAACGGCGAGCCGATAGACCGCCTCAACGCCCTGCTCCACCGGCGTGATCGGCTTGACCCCCGCGCTGATGACCATGTTGGTGTTCATGTAGGTGCCTGGATGCAGCGAGGTGACGGTGACGCCCGTTCCCTCCAGCTGCGCGGCGAGATCGATGGTGTTCATGATCTGCGCCAGCTTGGACTGGCAGTAGCCACGCATGGCGGAATAGCCGGTCTCAAGCATCACATCGTCGAAGTCCACCGGCGCCTGGCCGCCCGACGAGACGTTGACGATCCGCGCCGGGGCGCTGGCCCGAAGCGTCGGCAGCAGAAGCTCGGTGAGCAGGAAGGGTGCGAGGTAGTTGACCTCGAAATGCAGTTCCAAGCGGTCGCTCGTCACCTGGCGGGTCTCGCGGCCGAGCACGCCGGCATTGTTGATCAGGACGTCCAGCCGGCTGTGCTTGGCCATCACGGCCTTGGCCAGGTCGCGCACCTGCGCCAGAACCGACAGGTCCGCGCGATAGAACTCCAGGCTCCGATTGCCGCTCGCCGCCACGATCTCGGCCAGCACCGCCTCGCCCTTGGCCTGATCGCGGCCGTGCAGCAAGACGCGAGCGCCGCCCTGGGCGAGCTTCACGGCCACCAGCTTGCCGAGGCCGTCGGTGGCGCCAGTGACGAGAATGGTCTTTGCAGCGAGCGTCATGGAGCGGGCCTTTCAGTCTCCCCACCCATTGCGGGAGGAAGAGAGCCTAGCCCTACCGCTTCACCGGCCTGTGCTTCAACACCGGCTTCAGGGCGTCGGTGCCGAACAGGGCCACCGCCGCGTTGCGCCAGGCGCTGAGCTTGGGCGAGGCCAGCGACTTGACGAAATAGTAGGTGGCGATGGTGCCGCTGAGCAGATGGATACGCGCGGCCGGCGCGAACCAGGCGTCGGTGTGATTGCGGCGGAACAGCCTGGCGGTGAACGAGGCCAGTTTAAGCGCGACCAGGCCGCCGAACACTTCCCAGGCGATCTTGCCGGGCTTCAGCGTCGAGACATGCAGGTGCGGCGCATGGATTTGCGGCAGGTGCAGATGATGGTCGGGGTGGTTCGGGCCCGGAACCGACGCAGGCCCGGTGATCGCGCCGCCCTCCGTGGGGGGCGGAGGCGGGATCAGCTCGCCGGTGACCGGATCCACCGCCGGTTCGTGCGCCGCGGCTTCCGCCGCCACATGGGCGTTGTGGATACGCCGCTCCTCGACCAGCAGTTGTTCGACCAGGAGGCCGACGCCGATGCCGACGAGGTTGGGGTGGTTGCGGGCCACCTCGGCCACGGTCTCGATGATGGCCCGGCCGGTATGGCCATGCACATTCATCCGGTCCGTATAGTGGGAGTGGGCGAGGTTGACCGCCTTGGCCAGCTCGGTGCCCGCCAGCGATCCGATACGCTCGATGATGCCGGCCATGATCTCGAAGCACGCCCCAGAGAGAAAGGTTAACGAAAGCTAGTGCAAACGCCGCGCCAAGGCCATGGTTGCCGGACCACGGCTTGGCTTGAAGCTCAATCGGCCTATAGTCGGGCAGATGGGGAGCTACTCAACACCATTCAACCAACGGGCGGGCTTAGCCTCCGCCCTCGGTTTGGTTGCGGTCGGGGCCTTGCTGGCGGGATGCGGCGCGCCTGGATCATCATCACCCTCTTCGGCTCCGGCTTCCGGGGGGCCATCGTCCGAGCCAGCGTCTTCGTCGGCCGCGGCCTCCGCCGCACCGCCGGCTTCGGGGGCGCCGCCCGCGACCATGGCCGGATGGACCCGCTATTCGCAGGCCGGGTTCTCGATCGCCGCGCCGTCCAGCTTCACGCCCGATCCCAGCCATGACTACCAGGCGCTCGGGCCGGGCAAGGATATCAAGGGCTTCGCCCTGACGATCCCCGCCGCCCTGGCCAAGGGGACCAACCTGGCCAGCGACTCCTATATCGCCGTCGAGACCCTGCCTGGGACATCGCCCTGCACCGCGGCGGCCTTCCTGGACTCGCCGACAGCGGCGCCCTCGGTGACGACCAACGGAATCACCTATTCCGTCGCCACCGGCAACGACGCTGGCGCCGGCAACTTCTATGACGAGACGGTCTATGCGGTTCAGGGCGCCTCGCCCTGCCTGGCGGTGCGCTATTTCATCCACTCGCTGAATATCGGCAATTTCGATCCCGGCACGGTGAAGGCTTTCGACGGCCCGGCCCTGATCGCCCAGTTCGACGCCATTCGCGCGACCCTGACGGTGGACCAGGGGAAGTAGAGGGCGCTCTCACGCTTCGACAAGCTCAGCATGAGGTGCGTTTGTCGGCGAGCGCTTCGGATTTCACAGGCCCATCCATCGCCTCATGCTGAGCTTTTCGAAGCGTGGGGCGACGCATTCAGACGCGCGAATAAACGCAGCGAGAATGTGAGTGAGCGCTCACTTGCGTTTCTAACCCGGCCATGGCATAAACCGCCCATGGACGAAATCACCCCCACCAAGGACCGCATAGACCGCGCCGCGCTGGATCTGTTTGTTCGGCTCGGCGTCGATGCCGCCACCACCCGCGAAATCGCCGCCGCCGCCGGGATTTCCGAAGGCGCCCTCTATCGCCACTATCGCTCGAAGGACGCCCTGGCGGTCAGCCTGTTCATGGGCATCCACCGCCGCCTGTCGCTACTGGTGGAGGAGGCCGCGGCAGATAAGGGCGACATCAACGCCAAGGCCGCCGCCATCGTCGCCGCCTATTGCCAGGTGGCCGACGAGAACTGGACCCTGTTCACCTTCCACATGCTCTCGCTGCACCGTTTCATCCCCTACTATCAGGAGGATGGCCGCGACCCGGTGAGCGTGGTCGAGAACCTGCTCAAGCAGGCCATGGTCCAGGTGGAGATCCCGCCGGCGGACCCCCGCGTGCTGGCCTCGATGGTCATCGGCGTCGTGATCCAGACGGCGCAGAACAAGGCCTATGGCCGCATCGACACCAGCCTGTCGGCTCATTCGGCCCTGATGACCAAGGCCGTCCAGGCCATCCTTTTCGCCCGCTGACTCCGAAGGATCAGAGCGCCATGCGCAGCGTCTTGTTCGAGATCGCCTATTGGGTCCTGTCCGGCTTCTACGCCATCACCGGGGCGCTGTTCGCCCTGCTGCCTGGGCGAGGGCCGGTGACGGCGGTGATCCGCCTCTACACCCGCCGGATGATGTGGGCGATGCACTGGATCGCCGGCATCAAGGTCGAGCTGAAGGGCAAGGAGCAGTTGCCCGAAGGCGCCTTCATCGTCGCCGCCAAGCACCAGTCCTGGGGCGACGGCTACGTCATGTTCGCCAACATCGACAGGCTGGTGTTCGTCACCGGAGATCACCTGGAAAAGATCCCGCTGCTGAAAGGCCTGCTGCACAAGCTGGGCGCCATCGTCGTCAACAACTGCGGCGGGCTGGAAGCGCGCAGGGCCCTGGCGGACTCGGCCGCCATCGCCAACGCCGAGGGCCGGCGCATCCTGATCTATCCGGAGGGCAACCTGGCCAAGGCCGGCGAACGGTTCCGCTACCGCACCGGCGTCTTCCACATGTACCGTGACTTCGGCCTGCCCGTGGTTCCCGTCGCCACCAACCTCGGCCTGTTCTGGCGCCAGCAGGAGTTCAAGAAGCACGCCGGCATCGCGACCGTCGAATTCCTCGACCCCATCCCGCCAGGCCTGGACCGCAACGAGTTCATGGCGCGGCTCGAAGGCGTGGTGGAGGGCCGAACGTCGGAGCTGATCGCGGCGGCCACGGGCGAGCCAGTGCGGGAGTCGGTGCTGGTTCCGGCGCCGGGGGAGTGAGGCGCGCGTATTTTTGCGCTCATTCCTGCGAAGCCCTCATTCGTCTGACTTACCCCGTTTCCCCGGCCTTGTGCCGGGGATCCATTGTGCGCGAACGGTTGGCGTGACGCAGAGGCGGGTAGGCCAGGGCGGACTTGCGATGTTTGGCGCTCAATAGGCCCCCGGCACAAGGCCGGGGGAACGGCGTCTTTAAGAACGGGGAGCGCCTAATCCGCCAGCTTCACCAGCATCTTGCCGATGTTCTCGCCGTGCATCAGGCCGATCAAAGCGCTGGGCGCGTTCGCAATCCCTTCCACGACAGTCTCGCGGTACTTCACCTGGCCGGACTTCACCCAGGCGGCCATGTCGCGCTGGAAGTCGGCGTAGAGGTGCATGAAGTCGGTGCCGACGAAGCCGCGCAGCATGACCCGGCTGTAGATGATGTTCGACAGGTTGCGCACCGGCGCGCCGCCATCGTTGTAGCCGCTGATCATGCCGCACACCGGGATGCGGCCCAGGGTATTCATGCGGCGCAGCGCCGCCTCCAGCGTCTCGCCGCCGACATTGTCGAAATAGACGTCGATGCCCTTGGGCGTGGCGTCTTCCACCGCCTGGCGGATCGGCTGGGCTTTATAGTTGATCACCGCGTCCAGCCCGACCTCGTCGCGCAGCCAGGCGGCCTTGGTCTCGTCGCCCGTGGAGCCGACCACATAACAGCCCTTGATCTTGGCGATCTGCGCCGCGACCGAGCCCACCGCGCCGGCGGCGGTGGAGACGAACACCTGCTCGCCGTCCTTCAGCGCGCCGATATGCAACAGGCCGCCATAGGCCGTGAAGCCGGTCATGCCGAGGACGTGCATGTGGACAGTGAGCGGCAGGTCGGGGTCGGGGGTCAGCTTGGTCAGGCCCTTGCCGTCGGAGAGGAAGTATTCGCGGAAGCCCAGCCGATTGGTGACTAGGTCACCTTCCTTGAAGGTCTCGCTGCGCGACTTGACGACCCGGCCGAGCGCGCCGCCCAGCATGGCCTCGTCCAGCGCCTGACCAGCGGTCAGCCGGGGCCGCATGGCCGGATCCACTGACATATAGAGGTTCTGCACCAGCACCTCGCCCTCAGCCGGATCGGCGACGGCAGTCTCCAGCACCTTGAACTCGGCGGGCGTCGGCATGCCGGATGGGCGTTTGATCAGGTGAACTTCGCGGCTGGTGGTCGTCATTTCGTGTCCTCGCCTAATACAGGTCCCGTCGCCCATTGGCTGGGCGCGATTGTGCTCAAAGCCTTAGGCCAGCACGCCATCGTCGGCAAACTGTCCGCGCGGGGTGTGCCGAAGGCGGGACTGCCGCTATAGCTGTCCGACTTGATCCGTTCGCTGAGGGGACTTGAAGACCGTGTCTTCCGATACAGCGGTGATGCCCCGCAGGCCTCGCCAGACCCAGGCCGAGCGCAGCGCCGCCATGCGGGCCAGGCTGGTGGACGCCGCGATCCGCTGCCTGAACAAGCACGGCTATTCGGCCACCACGGTGGCGATGGTGGCCGACGAGGCCGGCGTCTCCAGAGGCGGCATGCTGCATCAGTTCCCCACCAAGGTGGATCTGATGCTGGAGGTGGTGCGCCACGCCAGCGGCTACGACGAGAACTCAAGCCGCCCGCCGCCCAAGAGGGAGCCGGACAAGCGCGCCGCCTTCATGGCCATGACCGACCGAGCCTGGCGGGTGATGACCCTGCCACCGGCCATGGCCAAGCTGGAAATCATGATCGCCGCCCGCAGCGACTCGGCCCTGGCAGAGCGGCTGCCGGAGATCATCCAGGCCATTGAGGAGCGCCGGCATGAGAATGTCTGGCAGGTGGCCGAGGACGCGGGCATCACCGACCGCGCCGAGGTGGACGCCATGGTCACCCTGCACATGGCCGCCATGCGCGGCCTGGCGATCGAACTGATGTTCACCCAGGACCAGGCCGTGGTCGATCGGGCCTATGACCTGTTGAAGCGCTACAAGGGCTGGCTGTTCGAGACGCTGACGGCGGCCGCAGCCAAATAGATCAAAAAATCCGCTCATCCCGGCGAATGCCGGGACCCAGATGACATAGCGCCGGCTAAAGTTGTTATCCGAGGCTTCGTTCCCGCGCTCAGAGCCATACGATCTGGATCCCGGCATTCGCCGGGATGAGCGGATTTTAGAATAGCGGTTAGACTCTACGCCCCCGGAATCTCCGCCACCCCAACCCCGCCCGCTTCATCCCCCCAGGCCACCCGCGTCCCATCCGCCGACATCGCCAGCGCTGAAATCGCCGCGCCCTTCTGGGCCTTGATGGTTTCCATCCGGCTGGTGGCCACGTCGCAGACCCAGACCCGGCCGTCGTCCAGGCCGGCGGCGATCAGGCTCTTGTCGGGCGCCGCCGCCACGCGGGCCACCATGGCGCTCTCGTCGAAGCCGATCTCCGCCGCCTCCTTGCCCAGCGGCCCATTGGCGCCGGCGAAGGGCCAGACCACCACGCCCGGCGCGCCGGAGGTGGCCATCAAGAGGCCCTTGGAGAAGAAGACCAGGCTTTTCACCTTGCCCGGATAGCCGCCCATCTTCAGGTCCTTGGTGTCCGCCAGCCGCCAGCCGTGCAGCTGGTTCTCCTGCATGGACGACATCAGGTATTTGCCGTCCGGGCTGAAGGCGACCGCGATATGGCTGCCGGCCCACTTCAGCGGCGACGGCTTCTGCTCGGCGATGCGGGCGTACCAGAGCATGGCGCCGCCATAGGTGGCCGCGGCGATGCGCCGGCCCTTGGCGTCGAAGGCGATGTCGGCCACCGACCGCTCGTGCGTGAAGGTGCGGGCGAACTTGGGGTCGGCGACGTCGCGCACATGCAGGTCGCGTCCGGCGCAATAGGCGATCAGGCCCTGGTCGGGGCTGGTCGCCACCGCGTCGATCCAGCGCCCCTTGATCTCGGCCAGGACATCCAGCCCATTTGCTCTGCTCCAAACCAAACGTCCATCATCGCCGCCGGTGATCAGGCCCTCGGCCTTGGGGTGAATGGCCGCGCAAAGCACCGCGCCGTCGTGCGCTTCCACGACGGCGCCGTCCTCGAACCGGACGGTCCCGTCGCCAAGCGCGAAGGCGGCCTTGCCCGAAATGTCGAACAGGGCGGCGGTGACATAGGCTTCGAAGTCATTTTTCATGCAGCGAGCGAATAGCCGACAACCCACAGGCTTGCCCAGCCATGGAATGGCGCCCTTATGAGCGTTCTAGGCTTTACTTACCCATCCCGACTGTGATTTTTGTCGGCTAATCGTTAAGGCCCGTGCGCGTGCGCGGCGTGAGGAGACAGTTTGCATGGCCGCGAAACTTGGGGGCCTTAAGGGCGGGAAGTACACGATCGGCCAGAACGCCGATATCAACGTGACCCCGTTCGTCGATGTGATGCTGGTGCTGCTGATCATCTTCATGGTCTCGGCGCCGATCGCCACCGTGGCGATCAAGATCGACCTGCCGCCGGCGGAACCGCCCCCGCCGGGCACGCACACCAAGCCGGTCTATATTTCGATGAAGGACGATGGAAACATCTACATCGTCGCCGACCACACCACCCTGCCGACCCTGGAGACGGATCTGCAGCGGGCCTATAATGAGACCGATCCGCGTCACGAATCCATCCTGATCCGCGCCGACAAGCTGGTGCGCTACGGCGACTTCATGTCGGTGGTGAACCAGTTGCAGAGCGACGGCTTCTACAAGGTCGCGCTGATCAACGAAGACCTGTCCGGCGTGAGCTGATCGACACAGGCTTCGACTGAACTCTGAAACGGCCGCGGAAACGCGGCCGTTTTGCTTTTGGAGCTAGGCTTTGCACCTCGATCGATCGTGCATCGACATATTCAACGAGGACCTGTCCGAGCCGAACTGGTGACAGCCAACTTTAGGCCGCGCAGCGCTCGAAACTGGCCTTGAGCGCGGCCTCATCGAGATTGCGGCCGATGAAGACCATGCGGCTGTAGCGTTCCTCGTCGTCCCGCCAGGGGCGCTGCATGTCGCCTTCCAGGATCATGTGCACGGCCTGGAACACCAGCCGCCGATCCTCGCCCTTCACGTCCAATATGCCCTTGGCCCGCAGGATATCCGGCCCCTGGCTCTGCAACAGGCCGTTCAGCCAGACGGTCACCTTCTGGGCGTCCAGCGGCTTGTCCAGCCGCAGGGAGACTCCCTTGATGTCGTCATGTTCGATGTCGTGGTGGCCGTGATCATGATGATCATGCCCGTGATGGTCGTGGCCGTGGTGATCGTGCCCATGATCATGATCGCAGTTCTCGTCATGCACATGGCCGGCCTCGCCGTGCGCCGGGTTCAGGAACTCCGGCTGCAATTCGACGATGCGGTCGAGATCGAAGCCGCCGCGGCCAAGGATCGCGTCCAGCGGAACGTTGGAGCGCACGGCGCGGTGGATCGGCGCCAGGGGATTGATGCGGCGGATGCGCGCCTCGAGCATGCGCAGGTCGTTCTCATCCACCAGGTCGGTCTTGTTCAGCACGATCTGGTCGGCGAAGGCGATCTGCTCCAGCGCCTCGCGGCTGTCGGACAGGCGCAGCAATATATGCTTGGCGTCGACCAGGGTGGTGACGCTGTCGAGCCGGGTCTTGGCCTTCACATCGTCATCGACGAAGAAGGTCTGGGCCACCGGACCCGGGTCAGCCAGGCCGGTGGTCTCGACGATGATGGCGTCGAAGCCGGCGCCGCCCTTGGTCATCCGCTTGGTCAGGCCCTGGACCACCCGGATCAGGTCGCCGCGCACGGTGCAGCAGACACAGCCATTGTTCATCTCGAACACTTCTTCGTCCGCGCCGACGATGAGGTCATTGTCGATGCCGATCTCGCCGAACTCGTTGACGATCACCGCGTACTTGCGGCCGTGGTCCTCGGTGAGGATGCGGTTGAGCAATGTGGTCTTGCCGGCGCCGAGGTAGCCGGTCAGCACGGTGACGGGGGTGCGGGTTTCAGGAGCTTGGGTCATGGGCTCCTAGTTAGGGTAGCGCGGCCTCCGGTTCCAGAGCCGGCGGCGTGTTGACACCCAAGGTCATCGCGATCAGCGTGCGCCACCAAGGCGGGTATTGGCTCGCTGGTGGGGGCGCCGCTATGATCAAATTCTCCAGACCGCTCTTGATCTCGCTTTGCCTGGGCGTCGCCGGCATGGCGAGCGGATGCGCAACGGACCAGCCCGCGCCTTCGCCGCCTTCGCCGCATCCGATCCTGCGCCCGTCGATGGTCGGCGGTCCGTGCAGCTATACCGACCACCCCGGGACCTTCACCGTCACCAAGGTCGATGGCGCGGCGGCCCACTTCAGCTTCCGGCTATCAGCGGCCGGCCCGGCGGACACTCCACCTTCAGGGAGCGATCTGGTCGGGACCGTGTCGCCCGCTCCGGCCGTTGGCCAAACCTTCCCGGGCGCCCTGAAGCAGGAGGTCCACGGAACCTGCTCGCCCTGGGTCTACAGCCTGTCCATCGGCGGAAGCACGGTGATGCTGGAGCCCGCGAACTAGCGGCGTTTCGCTTCAGACTCGCGTTGACTTGAGGCGGCCCCTGCGTATAAGTCCCCGCTTCCGCCCGCGGGCTATCTCGCGGGCGCCTCTATTTGTGAATCAAGACCACATTTTTTGTGGGTCCAAGACAAGGCGCAACGGCCATGTACGCGGTCATCAAAACCGGCGGCAAACAATATCGGGTCCAAGCCGGCGACCTGCTGGTAGTGGAAAAACTGGGCGGTGAGCCCGGTTCGACCGTGACCTTCAACGAAGTGCTGATGCTGGGCGACGCTGCCGGCGTCACCGTCGGCGCCCCCGTCGTCGAAGGCGCGGTGGTCGAAGGCGCCCTGATCGAGACCCGCAAGGGTGTGAAGATCAAGGTCTTCAAGAAGATCCGCCGCCAAGGTTATCGCCGCACCGGCGGCCATCGTCAGCAAGAGACGGTCATCCGCGTCACCTCGATCGCCGGCGCCGGCGCGACGGAGACCTGGGACGGCGAAATCGACCTGACCCCCAAGTCGGTGCTGAACGCCCGCGCCCGCGCGCTGAAGGACGGCGCCGAGTGGGAAGCGCCCGGCGCGGCGAAGAAGGCTCCGGCCAAGAAGGCCGCCAAGGCCGAGGCCGTTGCCGAAGAGGCTCCGGCCCAAGACGTCGCCGCCGAAGCGCCCGCCCCCAAGGCCCCCGCTAAGGAAGCCAAGGCTGCTCCGAAGGCCAAGGCCGAAACCACTGCTGAAGCGCCCGCCAAGGCTCCGGCCAAGAAGGCCGCCCCCAAGGCCAAGGCCGCCAAGGCCGACGGCGACGACGCCTGAGACCCTTAAGACCCAAGGAGACGCACCATGGCACACAAGAAATCAGGCGGTTCGTCCCGCAACGGTCGCGACAGCGCCGGCCAGCGCCTCGGCGTGAAGAAGTTCGGCGGCGAAAAGGTTCTCGCTGGCAACATCATCGTGCGCCAACGCGGCACCAAGTTCTGGCCAGGCGTCAATGTCGGCCTGGGCAAGGACCACACCCTTTTTGCCCTCGCCGCCGGCGCGGTGAAATTCGTCACCAAGCGTGACGACCGCACCTACGTCACCGTAGTGGCCGCCGCCCAAGAGATGCACGCCGCCGAATAGCGACCTGAAGACATCTTCTTCGGACCGCGCCCCTTAAAAGACGCGATCCGGACAGCCAAATAGGCGGGGAGTTCGGGCGCGAACTCCCCGCTTTTCGTTTGGCCGTAACGGAGGTGATCATGGCCGGACTTCCGACCGTCAGTACGCCCAGGCTTACGCTGCGCGTGCCCGATACCGGCGATCTCGATCGCATTCTGGCGCTCGCCAACGACATCGACATCGCGCGCATGACCACGAGCATGCCCTATCCCTATTGCCGCGCCGACGCAGAAGCCTTTCTGCGGCGCGCCGAAAGCGTCGATGTGAATCGCGAAGCGGTGTTCGCCATCGACGATGGCCGGGACGGCCTGGTGGGGGTCATCGGCCTCTTCCCACACGGCCCACTCGGGCCGGAGATCGGCTACTGGATCGGCCGCGACTATTGGGGCCGGGGCTACGCCACCGAGGCCGCCGCCTCGACCCTGGTCTGGGCGGGCAAGGATTGGGGCCGGCGCATCGTCATGTCCGGCCACTTCGCCGATAACCCGGCGTCGGGGCGGGTGCTGGAGAAGGCTGGCTTCCTCTACACCGGGGAAGTCCAGGCCCGCCGCTCCACCGCCCGCGATGCGACAGCGGCGACGCGGATGATGGTCTGGCTGGCGTGAGGCCCTTTACCGGCGCCCGCAGCGTGGCTTAATCAAGCGCCATGTCCCTGTTTCGTTCCCCGCGCTACGCCGACGGCGACCACATCGTGGTGGCCGGCGCCCGCGTGCGGCTACGCGTCAGCGGCCGGGCGCGGCGGGTGAGCCTCAGGATCGACAGCGCCAAGCGCGAGGTGGTTGCGACCGCCCCCACGGCCAGGCGCCTGCCCGAAGCCGCCGCCTTCGCTAACGAGCGCACCGCCTGGATAGCCGCCCAGATGGCGGCCCTGCCGGATGTCGCCACGCTGGCGCCCGGCGCGACAATCGAGGTGCTAGGCCGGCCGTGGCGACTGGAAAGCGCCCCTGGCCGCACCCGCTGGCGCGAGGTCACCGCGGACAAGCCCGCCGCCCTGGTCGCGTCTGGCGAGGGCGAAGCCTTTACCCGCGCCGTCCTGCGCGCGCTCAAGGCCGAGGCGCGACGCGTGCTGACGGAGCGGACAGACTATTATGCGCAAGCCGTGGACCGGCCGGTTCCGGTGCTGGCGATCATGGACGCGCGCGGCCGCTGGGGCTCCTGCCGCCAGCCTCGGCGCGCGGGTTTTGGCGCCACGGCCGAGGTCGGGCGGGTGCGCTATTCCTGGCGGCTGGTGCTCGCGCCTTATCCGGTGATGGACTACGTCGCCGCCCACGAATGCGCTCACCTGGTCGAGGCCAACCACTCCCCCCGCTTCTGGGCCGTGGTCCACGACCTGGTCGGCGACCACCGCCCCCACCGCGCCTGGCTAAGGGATCATGGGAACAGGTTGCAGGCGTTCGGGCGGTAGGTGCGTGGTTCGAGACGCGCTCTGAAGAAGAGCGCTCCTCACCAAACCGAATATTTTGCATCTCCCAAAAGCCGAGTTTCCTGAGGAGCCCCCTTGGGGCGTCCCGAAGGACGCACGCGGCTTCTGCAAGCCCTCGTCAGTCCGCTCCCCTACCCCGGCGGTGGATCGGCGGTTGCGGCGGCCGGCGCTTTCGCGGCCGCACCGCTCTCCGTCTGAGCCCGGTTCAGGATGTCATCGATGCTGGTCGGCGCGGCGGCGGGCGCGGCGCCGCCCGGGATCGGCTGGACGCTGAGGCGGGCCAGGGTCGGGACCATGAAGGCGCGCCAGATGTCGGCGGGGGTGGCGCCGCCGGTGACCCGCTTCATCGGCGTATTGTCGTCCCGCCCGACCCAGACCGCCGCCGTGAAGCCGCCGGTATAGCCGACGAACCAGGCGTCGCGGTAGTCGCTGGTGGTGCCGGTCTTGCCGGCGAGATCGCGGCCGGCGATCTTGGCGCGGACACCGGTGCCATTGACCAGCACCTGGCGCATCATCCGGATCATGTAGCCAAGCGCCGGCTGGTTGATCACCTGGGTCCGGGGCTGCTGGCCCAGGTCGTGGTCGAACAGCACCTTGCCCTTCGCGGTGCGGATACGCTCGACGCCATAGCCCTTGGCGAGGACGCCGCCATTGGAGAACGGGGTGTAGGCTTGGGCCATTTCCTGCGGGCTCACCTCCACCGCGCCCAGGGCCATCGAAGGACCGGTCTGGATCTGCGAGGTGATGCCGAGGCGGTGGGCGGTGGCCGCGACATTGGTCGTGCCGATCTCGTTGCCCAGCCGGGCGGCCACCGTATTGATCGACTGAGCGAAGGCTGTCTCCAGGGTCATCGGACCCAGATATTTGTTGGTGTAGTTGTGCGGCTGCCAGTTGCCGATGGTCAGCGGCTCGTCATTGACCATCACGTCCGGCGTACGGCCCTGCTCCATGGCGGTGAGATAGACGAAGGGCTTGAACGACGACCCTGCCTGGCGCTGCGCCGTCGTGGCGCGGTCGTACTGGCTCTGGGCGTAATCGACGCCGCCGACATAGGCGCGGATGCGGCCCTGGCCGTCCTGGGCGACCAGCGCGGCCTGCTGCACTCCACGCGTGACGCCGTCGCGGGCGATCATCGCCTGCACCGCATGTTCGGCGTTGGTCTGGATCGGCAGGTCCAGGGTGGTTTCCACCACCAGGTCTTCCTGCGGCTGGCCCACCAGGGCGCGCACCTGCTGGTCCACCCAGTCGACGAAATACTGCGCCTTCTGGCTGGCCAGGGTGGAGGAGACGCGGACCGGGGTATGGAAGGCGATGTCGCGCTGCTCGGGCGTGATGGCGTGGGTGGCGACCATCTCGTCCAGCACGATGGTCGCGCGCCGCTCCGCGCGGTGCTGAGCCGAAACAGGGCTGTAGCGGGACGGACCCTTCATCAGGCCGGCCAGCAGGGCCGCCTCGCCGACGCTGAGCTGAGCCGCCGGCTTGTTGAAATAGCGCTGCGAGGCCGCCTCGATGCCATAGGCGCCTTCGCCGAAATAGACCCGGTTCAGATAGAGGGCGAGGATCTGCTTCTTGGAGAATTTAGTCTCCAGCCAGACCGCCAGGATCAGCTCCTGGGCCTTGCGGCGGATGTTCTGGTCGGGGGTGAGGAAGAGGTTGCGGGCCAGCTGCTGGGTGATGGTCGAGGCGCCTTGGACCGTGTGGCCAGCCTTCAGGTTGGCGAACACCGAGCGGGTCATACCCCAGAGGTCGAAGCCGAAGTGGTGGTAGAACCGCTTGTCCTCAATGGCCACAAAGGCCGCTGGCACATAGTCTGGCAGCTGGTCCAGATTCACCGGCGGCGAGAACTGGCTGCCGCGCACGCCGATGGAACCACCTGAGCGGTCGAGGTAGGTGATCGACGGCTGGCGGGTGACGTCGAACATCTTGGACGTGTCGGGCAGGTTGGTGGCGAACACCGCGAAGAAGGCGATGATGGCGATCAGGCCCCAGACGCCGACCACCAGGCCCCAGTAGATGGTCGCTTCCAGCGGCGTGCGCTGAGCCCGGCCGCCGACGCCAGGACGAGCGCCGCGAGCGCCGCCGCGCGGCCCGCTCCCATTCTGACCGCCGGTCCTGCCGGAGCCGCCCTGGCCGTTCGCCATCTGGTCTCGTCTCCGAAGGGGCGCTCGCGCGAAGCCGCCCCAAATCGCCTAAGAAGGCCTCATTAGCCCAGGTGGAAGGGGTCGCGCGAGAGGGTTGACGAATGGTGAACGCCGGAAGACCGAGCAGGGTGGGTTAAGTAGTGTTGGGCATGACAGGGCCCGCGCCAGCCTCTAGGTTGGATGGGGTGCAAAAGCGCGAGGCGTGATGACCGTCAGGACGAAGCTTTGGGTCGGCCTATGCGCCGTGGGTCTCCTGGCCGGTTGCGCCAGCGCGCCGCCGCCTCCACCCCCCATCGTCTGGATCGGCGGCGACGCCGCCCATCTCGCCGTCGACAGGGCCGCCTGCGAGAAAGAATCGGTGGAAGTCGATTACCGGTCGGCGGCCGGCTACTCCGACCCGGCCTATGGCGCCACCAACGCCATGGCCGCCCAGCTCAATCGCGACGCGCCGCTCCGGGACCAGCAGGCCGCGGTCAAGGCCGCCAACATGGCCGCCTGCATGGCGCATAAGGGCTGGAAGCCGCAGGAGTAGGCCGAGACGGGTTCACCCCGCCTCGATCGCCTCGATGTCGTCGTCGCTGAGGCCGAAATGGTGGCCGATCTCGTGCACCAGGACGTGGGTGATCAGCTCGCCCAGGCTGATGTCGCCGTGATCGGCCCATTCATCGAGGATCGGCCGGCGATACAGAAACACCATCGAGGCCGCCGGACCGGGACCCAGCACCGACCGGGTGGTCAGATCGACGCCCTGGTAGAGGCCGGTCAGCTCGAACGGATCGTCGATCCCCAGCGCGTCCAGCACCTCGTCGTCGGCGAAGTCCTGCACCCGGAACTCCACTTCGCCGGCCAGCTTGGCGAAGGGCGTCGGCAGGGCCGCCAGCGCGGCCTCGGCCATGGCGGCGAAGTCGTCCAAGGTCGGCGGCGTCGCGCCGCGCCAGTCGGATCCCACGGGTTTACTCATGGGAGGCCTACTCATCGGGCATCAATATATGCGGTGCTTCCGGCGGCCGAAACTCGAACAGGCCGACGTCCAGCGGCTGCTGCGGCTTCACCGGGCGCAGGGGCTGGCCGATGCGTTCGCGCAGAGCGTTGGGATCGTGGGCGACGGCGGCGCGACGACCGCCGGCCTGCTCCTCCGGCGGCTGCAGGATGGGCGCGGCGGCCTCGGCCAGTTTCCAATAGCTCACGGACAGCCGCCAGACCGTGGCGGTTGGGGGCAGCGGCGGCGCCCAGCGGCGGCCGTCGCGATAGATGGGGGCCGGGGGCAGGCTCTTGCCGGGACGCGTCGGCGGCTTCTCGGCCAGCTCCCTGATGTCGCAGAAGCGGTCTTCCGACTGAATGGACGCCGTGCGCCCCGGCCGTTCGTCATCGACGCGGCCCACGAAGGCGTCCAGGGCGGCTTCGCGGCTGGCGAAGGCGGGACCGGTCGGTTCCGTCGCGAACACCACATGGCAGGCCGCCAGGACAGCCGCCTCGCTGGCGCGGGCTGCGCGGCCCAAGGGCGCACTCAGGGCGGCGGCGGCGTTCGCTGCGATGGGATAGCGGATGGCGCTCATGACCCCACTTTGCAGCAGATCAGGCCGCGTTGGGAGTGACAAGCGTGATCAGGTATGATGTGAGCCAATGATTCTTACCTTCTCCTCACCGCCGGGCCAGCCCGGTTGATGGCGCCCGACCTGATCCAGATGGCGGCCATCGGCGCGGTCTGCCTTGCGCTGGCCGCCACGCTTTGGGCCCTGTCGGTGCGACGGGCGTCCGATCGCCGTCTGGCGGCCCTGAAGGATCGGCTGGCGCGGCTGGAAGGCCTGGCTGACGCGACCCAGGCCTCGGCCGAAGCCTTCGACGCCGCCATGATCACCATCGAGGACGGTCAGGCGCGGGTGGCCTGGGGCGAGGACAGCCTGGGCCTCTGCGCCGAGATGCTGGCCTTGCCGGAAACCGAAGCGCTGGCGCGGCCCAATGCGGTGGTCGAGGCGCTGATGGCGGATCCCGATCACCGCCGCCGTATCGGCGCCCTGGTCGAGCATGGCGAGGCCTGCGCCTTCCAGGTGCGCGGCGCGCAAGGCTTCATCGCCGTCGATGGCCGGGCGGCGGGCGCCTGCGCCTGGCTGCGGCTGCAGCCGCAGGTCGCCGCGGCCGACGGGGGCCTGCCGACGGCCGGCCGGTTCGCAGCCCTGCTGGACGCCCTGCCCCAGCCGGTCTGGGCGGTCTCGCCCGGCGGCTCACTGATCTGGGCCAACAAGACCTGGCTGTCGGCGGTGGACGCCGTCTCGGTGGAAGACGCCGTCGCGCGCAAGCTGGTGTTCGACCGGGCCGCCCAGGCCACCGTCACCGAGGCGGTCGCGGCCGGCGAGACGCGCGAGGCCCTGCGCTGGGCGCCGCTGAAGGGCCAGCGCCGCGCCTTCCGCATCACCGCCCAGCCCCTGGACGGCGGCGATGTCGGCGCCTGGGCCGTGGACGTCACCGAGGCCGAGGACACCAAGGAAGCCTTCAAGCGGCACGTGGAGGCCCACGACGAGACCCTGAACCACCTGGCCGACGCGGTGGCCATCTTCAGCTCCGCCAAGCGACTGACCTTTTACAACACGGCCTTCGCCCAGCTCTGGGGTCTGGAGCCCGCCTGGCTGGCCGAAGGACCGACCCATGCGGAAGTCCTCGACCGGCTGCGCCAGCGCCGCCGCCTGCCGGAGACCGCCGACTACAGCCGCTGGAAGACCGACGAACTCAGCCGCTATGAGGCCCTGGGCGCCTCGCCCGACGACCTGTGGACAGTGCCTGACGGCCGGACCTTGCGGGTCGTGCGTCAGCCGCACCCCCTGGGCGGCCTCCTGCTGCTGTTCTCCGACATTACCGGCGAGCTGCGCCTCAAGGCCCAGTACAACGCCTTGATCCAGGTGCAGCAGGCGACGCTGGACAAGTTGAACGACGCCGTGGCCGTGTTCGGCTCCGACGGGCGGCTGCGGCTGCACAATGAGGCTTTCGAGCGGTTCTGGAACGTCTCGCCCGGCGGTCTGGAAGCTGCGTTCGATTTCGACGGCGTGGTCGAGCTCTGCGTGCCGCGTCTGCACGACCCGGTGTTCTGGCGCGAGCTGAAGGGCCGGGTCACCGATCCCGACCCCCGCGCCCGCATCGCCATCAGCGGCGAGACCAAGACCTCCGACGACCGTATCGTCGCCTTCCAGTCCCGGCCCCTGCCCGACGGCGCGACCCTGGTCGCCTTCTCGGACGTCACCGACACCCGGCGACTGGAGAAGGCCGTGTCCGACCGCGAGCAGGCGCTGGAGGAGGCCGAGCGGCTGAAGCGCGACTTCGTCGGCAACGTCTCCTATGAGCTGCGCACGCCGCTGACGACCATCATCGGCTATTCCGAACTGCTGGATCACAGCGGCGACGCCCTGCCGGCCCGGGCCCGCGACCATGTGGCGGCGGTGCGCTCGGCCGCCAACCAGCTCGCCCGCTCCATCGACGATGTGCTGGACACCGCCCAGATCGACGCCGGCGAGATGGCGCTGAATCTCGGCGACGTGCCGATCGAAGGCCTGCTGCAGGAAACCGCTGCCCGCTGGGCGCGGCAGGCGGAGGCTGGCGAGATCAAGATCGAAGTGAACGGCGATGCGGCGGTGGGCGTGATCCGCGCCGATTCCCGCCGGTTGGCCCAGAGCCTGGACCGGCTGATCGAAAACGCCCTGATCCAGACACCCCCGGGCGGGGTGGTGACCCTGCGGGCCCGCAAGGCCCTGAGCGAGGTGCAGATCCAGGTGGCGGACACCGGCCGTGGCATCCCCTTCCACGTCCAGGCCCACATCTTCGACCGCTTCGTCGGCCGCGACCGGGGCGGCCCAGGCCTGGGCCTGGCGCTGGTGAAGTCGCTGATCGAACTGCACGGCGGCTGGGTGGCGCTGGAAAGCGAACCCGGCCACGGCGCCACCTTCACCTGCCACCTGCCGGAGGTGGCCTATGTGGGCACAGGGCAGGCGGAGCTGGGGCTTTAGGGCGTAGGCCGCGTGCGTCGTTCGAGACGGTCGCGAAGGCGCGGCCTCCTCACCAAACCGACCTTTGAAATCCACAAGACTAAGTTTGGTGAGGAGGCCGAAGGCCGTCTCGAACCACGCACTATCGCCTAGTGCTGGCTTTCCGGCATCCGCACGATCAGGCCGTCCAGATCGTCGGTGACCTTGATCTGGCAGGACAGGCGGGAATTGTCCTCCACCGCCTCGGCGAAATCGAGCATCGATTCTTCCATCGCGCTCTTCTCGCCGGTTTTACCGGTCCAGGCCGGGTCCACATAGACGTGGCAGGTGGCGCAGGCGCAGGCGCCGCCGCAGTCGGCGTCGATGCCGGGGATGTTGTGCTTGACGGCGCCTTCCATGACCGACTGGCCGGGCTTCACATCGACGACATGTTCTTTGCCGTCGAACTCGATGTAGGTGATCTTGGCCATGGACTTCCTTGCTTCCCCCGCCTTTATGCGGCGACCTCTTTCATGGAAATGGCGCTGTCCGCAAGCCTGTCCAGCGCGACAGGGCGACGCGATCCGATCAGTTGGCGGCCGGCCATGAATTCCGGCGGTGCATTGACCGCCTCCACCGCCTGAATCAGGTCGCCCTTCAGATGGAAGACGGCGAACTTGGCGCTGGCAGGGTCGCCGCGCACCAGCAGGCTGTCGCCGTCGAACGGCAGGCCGGCGATCTGCATCTTCAAGTCATATTGGTCTGACCAGAACCACGGGACTTCCGGGGTCGGCGACGCGCGGCCGGTCAGGGCGGCGGCGACCTGCTTGGCCTGCTCCAGGGCGTTGGGCACGCTCTCCAGCCGGAAGGTGCGGTCATAGAGCGGCAGCGGCCGGTGGGAGACATCGCCGATGGCGAACACCGACGGATCGGCGGTGCGGGCTTCCAGATCGACCACCACGCCGTTGGCGCATTCCAGGCCGCAGTCGCGGGCGATCTCGTCGTTCGGCACGGCGCCGACCCCGATCAGGGCGGCGTCGCAGGCGACGGTGCGGCCATCCGACAGGTGAACGCCGGTGACCTTGCCGCCTTCGCCCAGAACCTCGTGGACACTGACGCCCAGCTCGAAGCCGACGCCCTTTGCCCGATGATAGGCCTCGAAGAAGGCCGACAGGGGTTCCGACGCAACCCGCGCCAGAACGCGGGATTGCAGCTCGATCACCACCGCCTTGGCGCCCAGGGCGCGGGCGGAAGCGGCGACCTCCAGGCCGATATAGCCGCCGCCGACCACGGCAAGGCTGCAGCCGGGCTTCAGCGTCGCCTTCAGGGTCTCGGCGTCGGCGGCGGTGCGCAGCTCGCACACGCCAGACAGGTCCGCGCCAGGGATGGCCAGCCGCCGGGGCCGGGCGCCGGTGGCCAGGATGAGGACGTCGTAGGCGATGGTTTCGCCACCGGCCAGGGTCACGGTCTTGGGCGAGCGGGCGATGGAGGCGACGCTGACGCCCATGCGCAGGTCGATGGATTGCTCAGCGTAAAAGTCCAGCGGCTTCAGGGCCAAAGAGTCCTCGTCCGCCTCACCCTTGAGCCAGGCCTTGGACAAGGGCGGCCGCTGATAGGGCGGGATCGGCTCTTCGCCCAGCAGGGTGATGGGACCAGCAAAGCCGTACTGCCGAAGCAGGGCCGCGGCCGTGCCCCCCGCGTGGCCGGCGCCGACAATCACCACCTTGGCGTTCGGATCGATCATGACAGTCCGATGGATGATAATGACGGAGGCGTCAACTTGCTCTTGTGGGCCCGTTGTCGCCGCATGTTTTGTATGGCATAATCAGCCATATGAGCGATATGCGAAAAATCACGGCGGTCATCCCTGCAGACCTTTTGTCGGTCGCTCAAGCCAATACCGGCGAAGGCGTGGCTGAGACGCTGAAAATCGCGTTGGAACGATTGAACCACGCCGAGTGGTCGAAGCAAATGATGGCGCTACGGGGCAAAATTAAGATCGACATCGATCTCGATGAACTACGGGAAGACCGCGAATTCGACGAGCACGGAAACGTCGTTTCTTGATCGCCACCGATTCCAGCTCGCTCATCGCCTACTTTGACGGTGCGATCAGGCCCGATACCAACGCAATCGACGAGGCGCTCGCTGCACGGGAGCTTGTACTTCCGCCGCCGGTTCTCGTTGAACTGCTGAGCTTGGCATCTAACGACCCGGCCTATGCGATGATGCTGAAACGCTCCACCCTGTTGGATCTCGCGCCCGGTTACTGGTTCCGGGCACGCGAGGCGCGCATCCTCATTCGATCAAAGGGGCTGAAGGCCCGGCTCGCCGACACTCTCATCGCTCAGTGCTGCATCGATGCCAACGTGCCGCTGATCGCGCACGACCCCGACTTCCGTCACTTCGCCCAGTGGTGCGGCCTTAAGCTGGCTCTTTGAGCCGCCTCAGCTTACCCGCTCGACCATCATCGACTTGATCTTGGCGATCGCCTTGGCCGGGTTCAGGCCCTTGGGGCAGACCTGGGCGCAGTTCATGATCGTGTGGCAGCGATAAAGCTTGAAGGGGTCTTCGAGGTTATCCAGCCGGTCGCCGGTGGCCTCGTCCCGGCTGTCGATCAGCCAGCGGTAGGCCTGCAGCAGGGTCGCCGGCCCCAGGTACTTCTCGCCGTTCCACCAATAGCTGGGGCAGGAGGTGGTGCAGCAGGCGCAGAGGATGCACTCATAGAGGCCGTCCAGTTTCTCCCGGTCCGAATGGCTCTGACGCCATTCGGCCTGCGGCTCCGGCGTGGTGGTGTGCAGCCAGGGCTCGATGGAGGCGTACTGGGCGTAAAACAGGGTCAGGTCGGGGATCAGGTCCTTGACCACCGGCTGGCTCGGCAGGGGCGAAATCTGCACATCCTTGCCCGGAACCTCGGCCCAGCCATGGGTGCAGGCCAGGGTGTTGCGGCCACCAATGTTCATGGCGCAGGAGCCGCAGACGCCCTCGCGGCAGGAGCGCCGGAAAGCCAGGGTCGGGTCCATGGTGTTCTTGATGTGGATCAGCACGTCCAGCACCATCGGGCCGCACTGGTCGACCGCCACGTCATAGGTGTCCCAGCGGGGATTTTCGGTCCCCTCCGGATTGTAGCGATAGACCTTGAAGCTTTTCACGGTCTTGGCGTCGGCAGGCGCGGGCCAGTGCTTGCCCTGGCCGACCTTGGAATTCTTGGGGAGCGTCAGCTGAACCATCGTTGCGTTCCCTAGTACACCCGCGCCTTGGGCTTAATGTAGTCGATGTCCGTGGTCATGGTGTAGGCGTGCACCGGGCGGTAATCGATCTTGACCTTGCCGGTGGCGAAATCGAGCGACGCCAATGTGTGCTTCATCCACTTCTTGTCGTCGCGGTTGGGGAAGTCCTCGCGGGCGTGGGCGCCGCGGCTCTCCTGGCGGTTCAGGGCGCCGTTCACGGTGACGATGGCCTGGCCGATCAAATTGTCCAGTTCCAGCGTCTCGACCAGGTCGGTATTCCAGACCAGGCCACGGTCGAAGGTGGCGATATCGGACATGCCCTGTCGGACCTTTTCCAGCCGATCGACGCCGCTCTTGAGCGTTTCGCCGGTGCGGAACACCGCCGCGTCCTCCTGCATCGCCTGCTGCATGGCCAGCCGCAGCTTGGCCGTCGGCGTGCCGCCGTTGGCGTTCCGCAGGGCGTCGAAGCGGCCGATGCTGGCTTCCGTCTGAGCCGGCTTCAGCTCCGGCTGGGTGGCGCCGGGCTTGAGGATTTCCCCCAGGTGCAGGCCGACCGCGCGGCCGAACACCACCAGGTCGATCAGACTGTTTGAGCCGAGACGGTTGGAGCCGTGCACCGAGACGCAGGCCGCCTCGCCCACGGCGAACAGGCCCGGCACCACCTGGTCGGGATTGTCCCCGGCCTTGATCACCACCTCGCCGTGGTAGTTGGTCTGGATGCCGCCCATGTTGTAGTGAACGGTCGGCGAAACCGGGATCGGCTCCTTGGTCACGTCGACATTGGCGAAGATGCGGGCGCTCTCGGAGATGCCCGGCAGGCGCTCGTGCAGGATCTTCGGGTCCAGATGGTCCAGGTGCAGGTGGATGTAGTCCTTCTTGGGACCACAGCCCCGGCCCTCGCGCACCTCGATGGTCATGGCGCGGCTGACCATGTCGCGGGGGGCTAGGTCCTTCACGGTGGGCGCATAGCGCTCCATGAAGCGCTCGCCCTCGGAGTTGGTCAGATAGCCGCCCTCGCCCCGGGCGCCTTCGGTGATCAAGCATCCGGCGCCATAGATACCCGTCGGATGGAATTGAACGAACTCCATGTCCTGCAGCGGCAGGCCGGCCCGCAGCACCATGCCGCCGCCGTCGCCGGTGCAGGTATGGGCGCTGGTTGCGGTGAAGTAGGCGCGGCCATAGCCGCCGGTGGCCATGACCACCGACTGGGCGCGGAACCGGTGCAGGGTGCCGTCGTCGAGCTTCCAGGCGGTGATGCCCCGGCAGACGCCGTCTTCCATGATCAGGTCGAGGGCGAAATACTCGATGAAGAATTCGACGTTCTTGGACAGCGACTGGCCGTACATGGCGTGTAGCATGGCGTGGCCGGTGCGGTCGGCGGCGGCGCAGGTGCGCTGGATCGGCGCCTCGCCATAGTTGCTGGTCATGCCGCCAAAGGCGCGCTGATAGATCTTGCCTTCCTCGGTGCGCGAGAAGGGCACGCCCCAGTGTTCCAACTCGTAGACGGCGGCGGGGGCGTTGCGGACCAGGTATTCGATGGCGTCCTGGTCGCCCAGCCAGTCCGACCCCTTGACGGTGTCGTACATGTGCCAGCGCCAGTCGTCCTGGCTCATATTGCCGAGGCTGGCGGAGATGCCGCCTTGGGCCGCCACGGTGTGGGAGCGGGTCGGGAAGACCTTGGTGATGCAGGCGGTCTTGAGGCCATTGGCGGCGGCGCCGATGGCCGCGCGCAGGCCCGAGCCCCCGGCGCCTACCACCACCACGTCGAAGGTGTGATCGATAAAGTCGTAGGCAGCCATGGTCAGTAAGCTCCGCCGCTCAGGGCGACCTTCAGGATAGCGAATACGCCAGCGGCGGCGATCAGCGCGGCGACGAAGACGTTCAGGATCAAGAGCGCCGCCTTGGTGGTCGGGCGGTGGATGTAATCCTCGATGACCGTTCGCATACCAAGCTGCATGTGGAAGCAGGCGACCGCGATCAGCAGGGCCGAAAACACCGCGTTCCACGGCGTGCGCAGCCACAGGACGGCGTTCTCATAGTCGAAGTGGGCCAGCTTCAGCGCGGACTGAACCGCCCAAAGGATCAGAAGGACCAGGGCGACGGCGGAAACCCGTTGGCCGATGAAGTGGCCGACGCCATGCTTGGCGGAGCCCAGGCCGCGCGCGCGGCCGAGCGGGGTGCGGAAATCGGCCATCAGAGACCTCCCGTCATGGCGGCGATCACCCAAACCGCGACGGTGGCCGCGGCCCCGAAGGACAGGGCGACGACGGCGGAGGTGTCCGCCTCGCTGCGCTGGAAGCCGACACCGAAATCCCAGAACAGGTGCCGGACGCCGTTTGCCAGGTGATAAAAGGCCGAGAAGGTCAGGCCCATCAGGAACAGCTTGCCGATCGGCGAGCCGATGATGACCAGAAAGGCGCCGTAGGCGTCGGCCCCGGAGGCCAGCGAGAAGGCCCATGCGGCGACGGCGAAGGCGCCGGCATAGAGGAAGACGCCGGTGGCGCGATGCAGGATCGAGCAGAACAGAGTCAGGTGCCAGCGCCAGACCTGGAGGTGAGGCGACAGCGGCCTTGGCCTCGGTCCCGCGCCCTTTGCATCGCTCATGGTCCAAGACCCTCCAAATCGGCGCCCCCGCTTTTAAGCCGCCAAGGGCGGGTGTCAACGAAGCCGCTGCCTTACTCGCCTTCGGAAAGCTCGAGCGTCCCATCCAGCCCCTTCGCCAGCCTGGCGCCGAGCCGGTCGCCCAGGATGCCGACGGGAATCAGCACCGCCAGGAAGAAGAGCGCATTGCGCGGCGAAACCAGGGAAATGCCGGTCGCGCCGGCGAACACCAGGGGCGGCAGGATCGAGTTCAGGATCGCCCGGAGCCGGGCCCCGCGTCGCATGTCCGGCCGCAGCTTCGGCCGCGTGGCCATCACCACGAGCGCCACCATCAGCAGCCCGACCACCGCCAGACAGAGAGTGTAGAAGCCCACCGGCTCCGGCTCGGGCCGCTCCATGATCACCACGCTGGTGGGAAACGGCAGGAAGGCGACGCTGGCCAGGAAGGCGAGGTTCAGGTTCACCAGCAGGGGATCGTAGGCCTGGGGCTTCAGAAACAGCTGGTGGTGGGCGAACCAGTAGCGGCCGATGACATAGAAGCTGAGGCCGAAGCCTATGATCTTCGGAACCACCGGCCCCAGCGTGAAAGGACCGCCCTGCGGCAGGCGGATGTCGAGCACGAGCAGGGTGATGGCGATGGCGAACACCGCGTCGCTGAAGAAGACGAACCGGTCGAAGCCGAGCGAACCGTGAACGGCGGACGAGGCTGCCTTCGTCACGACGTGCGAGCGTGGCTTGGCGCCTTTGGGACGGCTGTTACCTGGCGAGCGGGCCATCAGCCTTGAACCAGCGCTTCGCCGTCGCGGGTCGCGATCAGCCGCTTGGGCACGATCAGCAGCACCGGCAGTATCAGGGCGTAGATGCCGATGGTGATCCACACCGTCGGCAGGAAGCCGCCGTGGTGGTCGTAGATATAGGCTCCGAACCAGTCGCCGAACCGCTGGGCCAGATAATAGATGGAGATGGCGATCAGCAGCATCATCGTGCCCTGCAGTTTCGGCGGGCAGGATCGGATGGCCAGATCCATCAGCGCCGCCTGGGCGATCCCCCCGATCATCCCCATGGGCACGGCTGCGATCACCGCGCCCCAGGCGGTATGGACGAACAGCAGCGGCGTCATCTGCAGCACCGCCAGGCCGAACCCGAACCAGAGCAGGCTGCGCAAGGAGAAGCGCTGGCAGAGGAAGCCGTAGGCGACATAGACTGGGGTGAAGACGCCGTAGAAGACCGCGTTCCAGACCCCAAACTGATAGTCGCTGGCGTGCAGCGCGTTGGACATATGGTACTGCAGCACCACCCCGGTCGCCGGCGAGAACTGCCACAGGATTTGGATCGCCACGACCGGATAGATCGGCCAGTGCTTCACCAGCCGGCCGACGTCGGCCAGGAAGTGGTGTTCCGAGCGGGCGGGATCGACGGCGTCGAACAGCGCCTTGGGCCGCAGCACGGCCACAAGCGCGATGACGAGCATCAGGCCAGCGGCGAGGAGGAAGAGCAGCCGCGCGGCGAACCCGGCGCCCTTGCCCTCCAGGTAGCTGCTGAGCAACCCGCCTCCTAGGGAAGCGAGCAGGATCGGAACGCTGGCGCAGATGCTGAGCAGAACGCTCATCCGGCCAGCCATGGCGTTCTGCTGGCCGATGGACGAGATCAGGCCCGCCCCCGCGCCGCCCACCATCTGGAACAGAGCGGTCGCGACGATCAGGCCGGTAGCCCAGACGCCATAGATGGGTGGCAGGAAGGCCAGGGTCGCATAGGCGGCGGCGGTGAGCAGGCCGAACAGAACCAGATGCCCCTGATCGCCACGCCCCGCCGGGCTCCAGCGATCGCGCGCGAAGCCGAACGCGAAGGACAGGAACAGCGGGATCGAGATCCAGAGCTTGAACACCGCCAGATCGTTGGCCGTCAGGTGCAGGCGGTTCTTCAGAAAGAAGGAGACCGGGAAGTTGATCAGCCCCATGGCCGGATCGCCAAGGCCGACCAGCACCATCAGCACGCCGCCGAATAGGAAGACGCCCATGCGGTCCTGGGCGGTGACGACCGTTGGCGCTGCAAGCGCCGCTTCCGCCGCCAGCGCCTCGCCCAGAACAATCTCACCGGTCATGCGCACGCCCCCGTCATCACGGGCTGGACTGTAACCGCCAAGGCTTGCGTGGCCAGCGGGTTTTGCGCGCGTAGATCAGGCCGCCCGCGGCATCGCCTCCACCGCGTCATCCTCGGCCAGGAATTCGCGCAGGATCGGCACCGTCTCCTTCGGCCGCGAGACCAGGAACAGATGGCCGCCGGGCACTGTCTTCAGCCGGGCGTGCGGCAGGAGGGTGGCCATGATCTTTCCGTTGATCATCGGCACGATCTTGTCGTCCTCGCCCATCAGCACCAGGGTCTTCGTGCGCACGAAGGGCAGGAAGAAGGCGCTGGTCCAGCCGATCATGGCGGCCAGCTGGTAGAGGTAGCCGCGCTGGCTCGGCGGGCTGAGGCGGGAGATGTGGTCTTCCGACCCCAGGGTCTCGGAATAGAGGGCGCCGAAGTTCTTGCGCATATAGTCCGGGTCCACATAGCGGCGGGGATCGGCCATCTTGGACAGCACCTTGGGATCGCCGGGCACCATCAGCATCCCGGCGGCGGTGGCCGCCAGGATCAGCTTGCCGACTCGCCTGGGGTGCTGGAAGGCGAACTGCTGGGCCATGCCGCCGCCCCAGGAGACGCCCATCACATCGACCTTGCCCTCGTAACCCAGCTTGTCGAGCAGGCGGGCGACGCGGAGAGACATGGTCCAGGGCCGGTAGGGAAACACCGGCTCCGGCGAGCCGCCGACGCCGGGAAAGTCGAAGGTGATGATGTCCCGGTCCGACATCCATTCGGCGAGCGGGCTCATCAGCTCGATGTTGGCGCCGATGCCGTTGAAGAACAGGATCGGGCGCGCGGGCTTGGCGCCGCTCTTATGCACGGCCTTCCAGACCGCGACGCGCAACCTGCGGCCGCCGACGCGCATGATCTCGATCTTCGGCGCGCGAGGCGTCGTCGTGGGGGTCTGGTCGTCAGCGTTAGCTTTGGGCAAAACCTGTTCCTTAATCGAACACATAGAGGCCGGGCGCAGCATCGCCCGCCGGGTGTTTACGAGAGCCTAGCGATTTCGGCGCCGCGTTAACGGCGCCGGAGCGTTTCTGCAGCCAGTCCAGCCACAGGGGCCACCAGGAGCCGGCGTGTTCATGGGCGTCGGTGGCCAGCCAGTCATCGACACTGGCCGGCGGCCGCTTGTCGCTCTTGAAGTATTTGGCCTTCGGATTGCCGGGCGGATTGAGCAGGGCCTGGATGTGGCCTGACTGGGAGAGGATGAACTCCACGTTCGGCGAGCCGATCAGGCCGGCGATCCGATAGACCGCCTTCCAGGGCGTGATGTGGTCGGTGACCCCGGCGACGATGAAGACATCCTGGGTGACCTTGGTCAGGTCCACCTTGTGCCCGGCGATCTCGGCCGTGCCCGGCTTGGAGAAGGGCTGGGTCTCGTAAACCCGCAGATAGTCCGAATGCAGCTTGGCCGTCAGGTTGGTGGAATCGTTGTTCCAGAACAGAACGTCGAAGGCCGGCGGGTCCTCGCCGTGCAGATAGTTGTTGATGACGTAGTTCCACACCAGATCGTTGGGCCGCAGCCAGGCGAAGGTGCGCGACAGCGATGAGCCCTCAAGGATGCCGGCCTTGGCCGAGCGGCGGCGGGCCAACTCGATGCCATGATCCGAGACCAGGGCGCCGGTCTCGCTGTCCGTGCGCTGCGGATCGAGCACGCAGACCATCAGGGTGGCGGAATTGATCCGGGGATCGTTCTCGGCGGCCAGCTTGCTCATCAGGGTCGCGGCGGTGATCCCCCCCGAGCAGGCGCCGGAGATGTTCACTGTCTTGGACTTGGTGATCTGGCAGATGACGCCGATGGCGTCGACCAGCGACTGCACATAGTCGTCCAGGCCCCAATCGCGATGCTCGGCGGTCGGGTTGCGCCAGGAGACCATGAAGGGCTGGATACCCCCCGAGGTCAGGTAGCGGATGATGCTCTTTTCCGGCGACAGATCGTTGACGTAGGCCTTGTTGATCTGCGGCGGGATGATCAGGAACGGCGTCGCGTAGGTCTGTTCCACCGCCGGCGCATACTGGATCAGCTCCATCATCTCGGTGCGGTAGACCACCGCGCCCTTGGCGTTGGCGATGTTCTCGCCGACCTTGAAGGGGCGTTTGTCGACCTGGCTGACGATGCCGTCGTTCTTGGTCATGTCCTCGTAGGCGTTCTTCAGCCCCTTGATCAGCGAGCCGCCCGAGGTCTCGAAGGCCTTCTTCAGCGCTGAGGGATTGCCGATCAGCGAATTGGTGGGGGAGATGGAATCCAGGATCATGCCGGTTACAAAGCTGGCGCGCGCGCGCTCGGTGTCGTCGAAATCCAGGTCTTCCATCCAGTCGCCGACGCCTTTGCGGACGGCGAGGTAGTACTGCATCCCGGCCTTGTAGAAGGGATTGTACTTGAAGGCCGGATCCAGGAACCGCTTGTCCTTGGCGTCCGGCGCGAACTCGGACTTGTTGGTGACGATCTTCACCACCTCGTCGCCGAACTTCTTCATGTGCTTGGCGGTCTTGAACGGCCGGCCCGCCGTCTCGCGCAGCATCACCCCCACAGCGCCGATCAGGTCTTCCCGCGCCACGCCGAGCAGCGGATTCATCGCCACGGTATTGTCCGCCGCGCCTCCGCCCAGGTCGATTCTCGGCTTGGCCATTCGGTGTCCTCCCAGACCCTTTCGCGAGCGCGGCGGTTCTTGTTCGCGCCATCGCTGCTTTGGCCTATCCTCCAGGGTTAAAGGTCGCGCTGTCAACGTCGGGGACGGGGGCGCGGGTCTGAGGGACATGGGGCGGCTTAGCTGAGCACCAAGGACAGAATCCTGGAGATCGCGCTGGACCTCTTCAACGCGGAGGGGGTGGGCGCCCTGTCGGCGGTGGATATCGCCAGCGCCATGGGGATCAGCCCAGGGCACCTCTACTATCACTTCAAGGGCAAGGCCGAGATCCTGGCGGCTCTGGTCGCGGCCTACCAGAGCGAGGTCGAGCTGGTGCTCGAGGCCGCCGTGGGCGAATGCCAGGGAGCCGGCGCGACGATCGAGACGCTGTGGACCCATGTGCACATCCTCGCCGAAGAAGCCTGGGACGCCCGGTTCCTCTATCGGGAGGCAGGGGCGCTAGCGTTGCGCGACCCCGACGTGGCCGCCCGTCTGCGCCGCATCGCCACCGCCGAGCGGGGCGCCTTGCGGACCATGCTGACGGCGTTGAATGAGGCCGGCGTGATCGAGGGATCGCCGGAGACCCTGGACGGCCTCTCGCGGCTGATGACCACCGGGATCGGGTTTCACGCCATCGAGCTCGAGCTGGAGGGTGATGCTGGACCGCCGCGCGAGCGGGTGGCGCGCGCCGCGGCCCAGATCATGCTGCTCGCCGCCGGTCTGGCGGTTGCGGTTTAGGCCGCGTCTTCGACCTTCTCGGCCTTCTTCGCGACCTTGGCCTTCTCGGTCTTCAGGGCGGCGACTTCGTCCGTCAGGGTCTCGACCTGGGCCGAGAGCTTTTCCACCGCATGAGCCAGGGCGGTCATGTTCAGCGGCGCCAGGGTGTCGGCGACGGTCTTGCGGACCTTGCCGATGCGGGCTTCCAGCGCGGCGCGCTGTTCGTCGCGGTAGCTCTGCGCCTTGGAGGTGGCGCCCGTGACCATGGAGATGACCTTTTCGCCGCGCGGCGACTTGGTGATGGCGTCGCGGACGGTGTCCTCGACCTCTTCACCCTTGGCGACCAGCTGGTCGAAGGCTTCGTTGGCGCCGTGGGCGAGCTTTTCCACCGCGCCCTGGGTCTCGGCGTACATGCGGCCGTAGGCGCCGACGCCGGCGAGCCAGATCTTGCGGGCGATGTCGGTGTCGGCGGCGGTCTTCGCCGTCTTGGCGGCTTTGGCGGTCTTTTTGGCGTTGGCCATGGTCTTCAATCCTGAATGCGAGCCCGGGGGAGCGGGCGGATGCTGGATGGGTAGGCCCAAGGTTTAGAAATAGCATTCTAACCGTCATCGCGGGCGGGTAGTGGATGGGCTGGCGCGCCGCCAACCCCTGTATGCGAGGCCCCGATGAACGTCGGCTCGATCCCCCAGCCCACCCGCTACACCGCGATGGCGCTCTGCGTCGCCCTGTTGCTGCTGTCGATCCTCGGCGCCGTCATCTGGCCGTGGATGTGGGCCTTGGCCGTCATCTTCGCCGCCTTCACCCTCCTTGGCCTACGCGACCTCACCCAGACTCATCACTCGATCCAGCGCAACTATCCGGTGATCGGCCACATCCGCTGGCTGGCGGAGATGGTCCGACCAGAAATCCGCCAGTACCTGATCGAGTCGGACGAGGACGCCGCGCCTTTTTCCCGCAGCCAGCGCTCCCTGGTCTATCAGCGGGCCAAGGGCGAGCCGGGCGAACACCCCTTCGGCACCCTGCTGGACGTCTATCGCGACGGCTATGAGTTCGTGGGCCACTCCACCTGCCCGGTCCCCGCCGCCGATCCCGCCAGCTTCCGCATCACCATCGGCGGGCCTGAATGCCTGAAGCCCTATTCCGCCTCGGTGTTCAACATCTCTGCCATGAGCTTCGGCTCGCTCAGCGCCAACGCCATCCGCGCGCTGAACGCGGGCGCGAAGAAAGGCGGCTTCAGCCACGATACCGGCGAGGGCTCGATTTCGTCCTATCACCGCGAAATGGGTGGCGACATCGTCTGGGAGGTGGCCAGCGGCTATTTCGGTTGTCGCGACGAACAGGGCCGGTTCGATCCGGACCGGTTCGCGGAGCAAGCCCGGACCGATCAGGTCAAGATGATCGAGATCAAGCTCAGCCAGGGCGCCAAGCCAGGCCACGGCGGCGTCCTGCCAGCGGCCAAGGTGACCAGGGAAATCTCCGACACCCGCGGCGTGCCCATGGGCCAGGACTGCGTCTCGCCCTCGCGCCACAGCGCCTTTTCGACCCCGCTGGAGATGATGGCCTTCATAACCCAGCTGCGCGAGCTGTCTGGCGGCAAGCCGGTAGGGTTCAAATATTGCCTCGGCCATCCCTGGGAGTTCATGGCCATCGTCAAGGCGATGCTGCGGACCGGCGTCACCCCCGACTTCATCGTCATCGACGGCGCCGAAGGCGGCACGGGCGCGGCGCCCACGGAGTTCAGCGACCATATCGGCGCACCCATGCGCGAGGGGCTGCTGTTCACCCACAATACCCTGGTCGGTGCGGGCCTGCGCGACAGGATCAGGATCGGCGTCGCCGGCAAGATCGTCAGCGCCTTCGACATCGCCAGCGTGCTGGCCATCGGCGCCGACTGGGCCAATTCGGCCAGGGGCTTCATGTTCGCCATCGGCTGCGTGCAGTCGGTGAGTTGCAACACCAACCATTGTCCCACCGGCGTGGCGACCCAGGACCCGCTGCGTCAGAAGGCGCTGGTCCCCCTGGAGAAGGCCGAGCGGGTCTACAACTTCCACCGCCTGACCCTGAAGGCCCTGTCGGACATGCTGGCCGCCGCCGGCCTGTCGCACCCTGACGACCTCAAGCCCCACCACCTGGTGCGCCGGGTCAGCGCCACCGAGATCAAGCAGTTCAGCGAGTTGCACACCTTCATCCCGGCCCGGTCGCTGATCGACGGCGGCTGCGAAGATGGCTTCTACGCCAGCAACTGGGAACGGGCCTCGGCGGAAACGTTTTCGGCTTAGGGCGTCTCGTCGGCGTAGCTCGCAGCAAGTTTCGGTTTCGCCATCGCCAGGATGATGCAGAAGGCGACCGCCGGCACGCCGATCAGGCCGCAATAGAGGTAGAACTGAGCATAGGCGTCGAGCAGGGTTCGGCCGTGATGCAACCCCTCCACCCAGACGCCGGAGAAGCCCTTGAGCGTCTTGCCGGCCCAGGCCAGGGCGGAGGTGAGCAGGGCGTACTGGGTCGCGGTGTAGCCGAGGCTGGTCAGGCTGGACATGTAGGCCACCAGGGCGACGCCGGAGAAGCCGATGGCGAAGGCGTCCGCGGCCATGATGGTCTCATAGGCTCTGATCGGGCCGACGAGTGAAAAGTCGCCGCCGTGCCAGCCCAGCACGGCGAAGGCGGCGATGCAGATGGGCTGGATGATTGCGCCAACGATCAGCGTTGGCCGGTAGCCGAACCGCACCGACGCCAAGCCCCCGGCCGCTATTCCGAACAGCGATCCCGCCAAGCCGATGGTGGTGCGCACCGCCGCCACGGTGTCCTTCGAAAGGCCAAGGGTCTTGTAGTAGGGGTTGCTCATCGGCCCGCGCAGATAGTCGCTGAGGTGGTAGAGGGTGATCATCCCCAGCATGAGCAGGGCCATCTTCCAGCCGTGCTCGCGAAAGAAAACGATGAAGGGGCCGACCACCGCGTCGTAAATCGCCCGCGCCGGGTGGGCCTTCGCTTCCAGGCTCTTGGCTTCCATCACCGCGTCGGCGCGGGCCGGCTCGCGAGCAAACACGAGGGCGATCATGGCCACGACCATCACCGCGCCAAAGATGGCGTAGGACAGGGGCCAGCCGATCCGCTGCGCGACGCTCAGAATCAACGCTTCCGTCGCGATCATCGCGGCGCGATAGCCCAGGCTGTAGGCGGCGGTAAGCAGGCCGAGTTCGTCGGTGTCGGCCGCCGATTCGATCCGCCAAGCATCGACCACCGTGTCCTGCACCGCCGCCGCGAAGCCGGTGAAAACCGCGAAGCCCGCCAGCCTTGAGATGTTGAGCTTGCCGAAGCCGGCCGTGGCCATGCCGACAATACCGATGGCGACACAGATTTGACCGAACAGAATCCAGCCCCGGCGGCGCCCCAACCGGCCGAGCAGAGGCGCCGGAACTCGGTCCACGGTCGCTCCCCAAAGGAATTTGACCAGATAGGGCATGCTGGCCCAGGACAGAAAACCGATGGTCGCCAGGCCCACCCCCTCATCGGCCAGCCAGAAGCCCAGGGTGTTGCCGATCAGCATGAAGGGCAGGCCTGAGCCGAAGCCCAGGGCCAGCATGACCGCGACCTTCGGCTGGCGCAGCTCGCGGATCACTTCCATGGCGCTGCGGCGACGGCGACGCGCCGGAACAGCCGTTGGGTCTTCCGCCGTCGCCAATGCTTTGCTCCCGCCAAATCAGGAGGCGAGCTTGGCCCGCCTCGTGGTCGGCGTCCAGCCAGACTGGGTCCCAGCCACCGACGTCCATCGGCGCAGCAGGGCGTGCAGCACCGGCTGTTCCAGCGGCTTGGTCAGGAAGTCGTCCATGCCCGCGGCGAGACAGGCCTGGCGGTCCTCCTCGAAGGCGTCGGCGGTGAGGGCGATGATGGGGGTGCGGCAGCCACGCTCGCGCAGAATTCGGGCGGCCTCGCGGCCGGAGAGGCACGGCATGCGCTGGTCCATGAAGATCAGGTCGTAGGCGCCGCTGAGCGCGGTGGCGACCGCCTCCTCGCCGCTGGCGACGCGATCGACGGAGCAGCCTTCGCGTTCCAGCAGCGAACGGGCCAGGATGGCGTTGATGGGGTTGTCCTCGGCCAGCAGGACGCGAGCCTTGATCTGATCGACGGTCGCCCGTTCGTCCTGGGCCGGATCGACGGCGGCGCCTTCGCCGGCGGCCAACACCCGCTGGACCAGGGAGACGTCGCGCAGGGGCTTGATCAGGTAGCCGGCGAACCCGGCGGCGCGATAGCGGGCGATGGAGCCGCGCTGCTCGGGCGCCAGCAGGATCACCGAGGGATGGCCGGCTACAGGCTTGCGCGGTCCGCGCGGCGACAGGGCGGCGTCGATCAGCACCACCGCGCCGGACGGCGTTCCGGATTGGGCGGCCGCCAGGCTGGCGAAGACCGCCGCCTCGCCACCAGCGGCCTGGACCTGAGCCGAGGCGGCCTCGGCGACGATGCGGTTGGCCGAGACGACCACGACCTCGCGGCCTTTGAGCGGTCGTTCGGCGGAACGGGCGTGGGCGACCTGGAAGTCGGCCTCGAACCAGAACCGGGCGCCGCCCTCCGGCGGGCTGTCCAATCCGACCGCGCCGGCGTGGGCGGCGGCGAGGCGGCGGACGATGGCGAGGCCGAGGCCGGAGGAATCGGTACGGCCGGCGTGGTCGCCGCTCTGGGCGAAGGCCTCGAAGATGCGCTCGCGGTCGGCCTCGGATACGCCCGGCCCCGTGTCGGTGACGGTGAACCGAAGCGTGACGTGGTCTTGGTGATCGCCACGGGCCTCGACGCCCAGGAGCAGGCCGCCCGTTTCGGTGAACTTCACCGCATTGCCGGCGAGGTTGAACAGTATCTGCCGCAGACGGCCCTCATCGGCCAGCACCACGGGGATGTCGGCGGGCGCAGCCCAGGCGATCTCCAGCCCCTTGGCGTGGGCGCGGGGGCTGAGCAGTTCCGCCGTCGATTGCAGCAGTGCGTTCGGCTTCATCGGCGCCGGATGCAGGGTGAGCTGGCCGGAATCCAGCCTGGCCAGGTCAAGGATGTCGTTGACCAGGCTGAGCAAATGCTCGCCGCAGTCGCGCAGGGTGGCCAGATAGGCTCGCTGGTCGGCGGCGAGCCGGCTGTCGGCCAGCAAGCCGGCCATGCCCAGCACCCCATTCAGCGGCGTACGCAGCTCGTGGCTCATGGAGGCAAGGTAGTGCTCCCGCTGGTCCAGCCCCGCGCCCAGCGCCCGGCCAGTGACCAGGCGGCTTCCGTCGGGCAGGTCTCGCGCCGTCCAGGCGATGCGGGCGCCGTCCGCGCCAAGGGTTTCGCGGGTCTGGCCGGAAGCGAGATCGCCCAGGCGAGCGGCCGTAGTGCCGGCCTGATCGAACGCCGGATTGGCGCAGACGAGCCTGCCCTGCCCGTCGAACAGGGCGGCCGGCGCATCGAGCGCAAGGATCAGGTCGCGGGCGGAAGCCATGCCTCACCCTAGCGGAGGCGGTTTAATGGAGGGTCAAGGGGCGCGCCCGAGCACCGGATTGTGCAAAAACTACCGCTCGTCCCGGCGAATGCCGGGACCCAGATCGTATGGCTCCCTGGCTGATCATTTGCCCAAACTCAGCCTCTCCGGACAGAGTGGAGCTTTGTGATCTGGGTCCCGGCATTCGCCGGGATGAGCGGATTTTATTGGCCTAACAGCAAGGCCTAAAAGCCCCCGCCGGCCATCATCGGCGTCTCCACCCCCGCCGCCGCGACCCGGCGGTAGATCAGCGCCTCGGCCACATGCACCCGCCGCACGCTGTCCGCCCCGTCCAGATCGGCGATGGTGCGGGCGAGCCGCAGGGTCCGCGTCCAGCCACGGGCCGACAGGCCGGTGGCCTCCGCCGCGCGGGCCAGCAACGCACGCGCCGGGTCGTCCAGGGCGGTGATCCTTTCCAGGTAGCCGCCTTCCGCGCGGCCGTTGATGTTCGGGGCGCCGTCGCCGGCGCGTTCGGCCCGTTCCTCCTGCATCGCCCTGGCCTGGGCGACGCGGGCGGCGGCCTCGGCGGTGCCTTCGGCGGGGGGCGGCAGGGAGAGGTCGGTGGCCGTCACCGGCGGCACGTCCACCTGCAGGTCGATCCGGTCCATCAACGGGCCGGAGACCCGCGACTGGTAGGTCTGGATGCAGCGCGGCGCGCGGCCACAGGCTCCGCGTCCGAAGCCTCCGTGGCCGCATTTGCAGGGATTCATCGCGGCGATCAGCAAAATGCGCGCGGGATAGCGGACGTGGAAGTTGGCGCGGGCGACCAGAACCTCGCCCGTTTCCAGCGGCGCGCGAAGCGAATCCAAGGCCTGACTATGGAATTCTGGGAGCTCATCAAGGAACAAGACTCCATTGTGAGCCAGCGAGACCTCGCCCGGCTTGGCGCGGGCGCCGCCGCCGGTGAGAGCGGCCATGGAGGCGGAGTGGTGCGGGGCGCGGAAGGGGCGCGAGCGGGTAAGCGCGCCCTTGGCGATCAGGCCGGCCACCGAATGGACCATGGAGGTTTCGAGCAGCTCGGTGGGCGAGAGCGGCGGCAGGAGCCCCGGCAGGCGCTGGGCCAGCATGGATTTGCCGGAGCCGGGCGGGCCGACGAACAGCAGATTGTGACCGCCGGCGGCGGCGATCTCCAGCGCCCGCTTGGCGCCTTCCTGCCCTTTGACGTCGCGCAGGTCCGGAACGGCCGCGGTCTCGATCATCGGCCCGGGCTGGGGCGGGCTCATGATCTGCAGGCCGCGGAAATGATTGACCAGGGAGATCAGCGAGCGGGGCGCGAGGATGCGGCAATCCCCCACCCAGGCGGCTTCCGGCCCACAGGCCTCCGGACAGATCAGGCCGAGGCCCATGGAGCTGGCGGCGACGGCGGCCGGCAACGCGCCAGGCACGGCGGCGATCTGACCATCCAGTCCAAGCTCGCCCACCGCCGCCCAGTCGTTCAGGGCGTCGGCCGGGATGATCCCCATCGCCGCCATGATGGCCAGGGCGATGGGCAGGTCATAGTGGCTGCCTTCCTTGGGCAGGTCTGCGGGGGCCAGGTTGGCGACGATCCGCATGGCCGGCAGCGCCAGCCCTAAGGAGGTGAAGGCCGAGCGCACCCGCTCGCGGCTCTCGGCCACCGCCTTGTCGCCCAGGCCGACGACGGCGAAATAGACCGTGCCAGAGGTCATCTGCACTTCGACATCGACGCGGCGCGCCTCGACCCCCTCGAACGCCACAGTGACCACCCGTGCGACCATCGCTCTCCTCCGACTTATCCACAAGCAAAGCACAGCTCGCGGGCCGGATCAAGAACAAATGTGGAACAATGGAAGAATATGTTATGGATCAGCCACTTCGCTGACACAATTTTTGGCAGGCCTTATGCCACTTACCTTGCACTTGGCTTGGCTGCCGCACCATCATCGCGCGGCTCGCCAAGCCCCAAAGTCAGGACCAATTCCACCCTTATCGGCCGGACAGCCGGCCTGCGGAAGATGGAAAATCCAGATTCGCCGGCCGACCCTCGTCAGCGCCCATTGACCGGGCGGCGGGCTTAAGGAAACTGGCGCCAGCTTATCGAGGGTCGGGCGACAGATGGCGCAAGCCGCAATCAGGATCGGCGTGGCCGGCGCGCTCGGCCGCATGGGCCGGGTGACGGCGACCGCGATCAAGGCGCGGCCGGATGCGGTGCTGGCGGCCCTTATCGACCGGCCCGATCTGGCCGGCCAGGACTGCGACGGCGTGACGCTGTCGACCCTGGCGCAGGCGCTGGACGCCTGCGATGTCATCATCGATTTCTCGACGCCCAGGGGGTCGGTGACCCTGGCCGAGGCGGCGGCGCTCCACGGCGGTCCGGCCTTGATCATCGCCTCGACCGGCGCTTCGGAAGAAGAGAGCCGCGCCATCGAGGCGGCGGCCGACCGGCTGGCCATGGTGCGGTCGGGCAACTTCTCGCTCGGTATCAACCTGCTGGCCGGACTGGTTGCGCGGGCCGCAAGGACCCTGGGGCCGCAGGACTGGGACATCGAGGTGAGCGAGGCCCACCACCGGCGCAAGATCGACTCCCCTTCGGGCACCGCCCTGATGCTCGGCGAGGCGGCGGCCAAGGGACGGGGCGTGAAGCTGCGGTCGGTGGAGGAGCGGGCGCGGGATGGCGTCACTGGTCCGCGCGGCCCCGGCGCCATCGGCTTTTCGGTGCTGCGCGGCGGCGGCATCGTTGGGGAACACAGCGTCCTGTTCGCCGCCGAGGACGAGATCATCACCCTGTCGCATTCCGCCCGCGACCGCAGCCTGTTCGCCCGGGGCGCCCTGGCGGCGGCGATGTGGGTGGTGGGCAAGCCGCCGGGCCTCTACGACATGATGGATGTGCTGGGGCTGAAGGACGATGGCTGACCTGACGTCCCTCGACGCCACCGGTCTGCTGCAGGCGCTGGAGTCCAAGCGGCTCAGCGCTTCGGAGCTGCTGGCCGCGTCCATCGCCCGCTACCAGGCGGTCAATCCGAAGATCAACGCCGTCACCGTCACCGACTTCGAGCCGGCGCGCACCCGCGCCAAGACCATCGACGAGCTGCGGATGAAGGGCGACAGCCTGGGCGCCCTCGCGGGCCTGCCGATGACGATCAAGGACTGCCTGGACGTGGACGGCATGCCGGCCTCGGTGGGCGTTCCCGCGCTGCTGAAACGGCCGGGACATGACGCCGCCGCTGTGGCCAAGGCCCGGACCGCCGGGGCGGTGATCTGGGGCAAGACCAATGTGCCGGTCATGGTCGGGGACTGGCAGAGCTACAATTCGATCTACGGCGCCACCAGCAATCCCTGGGACCTGGCCCGCACGCCCGGCGGCTCTTCCGGCGGCGCGGCGGCGGCCCTGGCGACGGGGATCACCGCCCTGGAGATCGGCTCGGACATCGGCGGCTCCCTGCGCGTGCCGGCCTCGTTCAGCGGCGTCTATGCCCACAAGCCGACCCACGGCCTGGTCTCCCAGCGCGGCCATGTGCCGCCGGCGCCGGGGACCCTGTCGGAGGGCGATCTGAACGTGGTCGGGCCGATGGCCCGGTCGGCGCGCGACCTGCGCCTGCTGCTGTCGGTGATCGCCGACGGCCCTATCGCCGCAAAGGCCCCGCCGGCGGAGCTGAAGGGGCTGAAGGTCGGCCTGTGGCTGAACGAGCCGGACTATCCGCTCGATCCCCTGTGCGAGGCGGCGATTCAGGATTTCGCCAAGACCCTGGCCAGCGCCGGCGCGGTGGTGCAGCCGATCAGGCCGGTGGAGACCGGGCCGCTGATGGAGGCCTATATGGTGCTGCTGCTGGCGCCCATGGGCTCGGGCCAGCCGGCGGGCGCGCAGCGGGCCATGCGGCGAATGCGCGGCCTGGCGCAGCTGATCAAGCGCCTCGGCCTGCCGGCGCCGCCCTGGGCCGGCCAGGTGATGGCCTATACCGCCACCCACGTCGAATGGCTGGCCGCGAACGAAGCGCGAGTGAGGATCGGCGAGCGGATGAAGGGGGTATTCTCCCAGGTGGATGTGATCATCGCCCCGGCGACGCCGCTCTGCGCCTTCCCGCACGACCACAGCCCGTTCAACCGCCGCACCCTGACCCTGTCGGACGGCCGGAAGATCCCCTACCGCTCCATGCTGAACTGGATCGCCCTGGCGACAGCCTGCGGCCTGCCCGCGACGGCCATCCCGATCGGGCCGCTGTCCAATGGGTTGCCGTACGGGGTACAGATCATCGGACCGAGGGGTGGGGATACGAAGACGCTCGCGGTGGCGCAGGCGATCGAGGATGTGTTTGGGGGGTTTACGGCGCCGGCGGGGGTGTAGGGGGCTGCTTTGCCGGCCAGCCAACGTTGCGAAGGCACAAATGCGTGGGCGGCAGACCTAGCGCTTGTTGTTGATTATGCGAGCCAGCGGCCTGACCTTCGCCGCTAAGCTGCGGCTCCAGAAGTGCCGATAGGAAATGACTCGGCGAATGTGAAACTCGACGAAACGGGGATCGAACGTAGGCGGATAAATCTCCCCCACAGCGTCGAGTTTCGTGAAATCCACACCCTTCGACAGCAGATACCGATCTGCTGAAAGCTCAAATGCCCTGAACTTTCTGCCCTCGTCTTGTGGATGGTCATCGACGAAGAGGACAATTTTATCAGGGCAGGTGTCGTCGTGGAGGAAGCCACCGTCTCCAGTCGTAACAAGCAGTGTGTTCAGTCTCATCACCTGCCTTGGTGATTGGGCGCTGAGACTGCATATCGAACCATGTGCATCCGGCGCGTAAGGCGCCGGAGAGCGGGCTTGTCCCCTCGGTGCGTAGGTCAACGCAAGTGAAAGCGTCGCCACGGCTATTAGCAACTTAGCGCTGTCCATTTGTGAACTGTCGGCCAACGCCGCGGCGTCCGCAATGACTCAAGAGCCAACGTTCTGAATTTACGCCGACCGCCACCTCGCCATCGATCGTATGGCGGAGCGTCTTCCGAGGTCCGGATTTCGTCAAGGACGGCCCGCAGGGCCGCCGCTACGCGGGCGCCTTTGGCGCTCCTTGACCAAATCCGGACCTCGGAAAAAATGCTTCCATGCGGTCGACGGCGCAGTTTGAACGCTGAATCTGAATCGCTCCCCCGATGGGGGAGCTGTCAGCCCGCAGGGCTGACTGAGGGGGCCTGGCCGCTA
>FTKM01037749.1_pt1 | contig 49925 bp, 45 predicted proteins | sample 1658051 | NCBI WGS metagenome assembly FTKM01 (sample SAMEA3914794, study PRJEB12502) | metagenome | biome: forest; material: soil | place: Canada | collected 2011-07-05 | depth 0.1 m | reverse complement strand
CTGGTCCGCAACGCCCCCGCCGCCGTCTACGAGTTGGAACACTGGGGCGTGCCCTTCTCGCGCACCGAGGAAGGCAAGATCTATCAGCGCGCCTTTGGCGGCATGACCAGCAACTATGGCGAGGCGCCGATCCAGCGCACCTGCGCCGCCGCCGACCGCACCGGCCACGCCATGCTACACGCCATGTACGGCCAGTCGCTGTCCAAGAACGTCGAATTCTTCATCGAGTATTTCGCCCTCGACCTGATCATGGAAGACGGCGTCTGCCGGGGCATCACCGCCTGGAAGCTCGACGACGGCACCCTGCACCGGTTCCGCGCCCAGTCGGTGGTCATGGCCACCGGCGGCTATGGCCGCGCCTACTTCACCGCAACCAGCGCCCATACCTGCACCGGCGACGGCGGCGGCATGGTGCTGCGGGCCGGCCTGCCGCTGCAGGACATGGAGTTCGTTCAATTCCATCCGACGGGTATCTATGGCGCCGGATGCTTGATCACCGAAGGCGCCCGGGGCGAGGGCGGCTATCTGACCAACTCCGAGGGCGAGCGCTTCATGGAGCGCTATGCGCCCACCGTGAAGGACCTAGCCCCCCGCGACATGGTCAGCCGCGCCATGACCATCGAGGTGCGCGAGGGCCGGGGCTGTGGTCCCAAGAAGGACTACATCCACCTGCACCTGGACCATCTGGACCCGAAGATCCTGCACGAGCGCCTGCCGGGCATCTCCGAGAGCGCCCGCATCTTCGCCAATGTCGACGTGACCAAGGAGCCGATCCCGGTTTCGCCGACCGTTCACTACAACATGGGCGGCATCCAGACCAACTACCACGGCGAGGTGGTGATCAAGGCCGGGGACAATCCCGACCAGGTGGTGCCGGGCCTGTTCGCCGTGGGCGAGGCGGCCTGCGTCTCGGTGCACGGCTCCAACCGTCTCGGCTCAAACAGTCTGATCGACCTGGTGGTGTTCGGCCGCGCGGTCGGCCTGCACCTGGGGGAAATCCTCAAGCCCGGCGCCACCCAGCCGGAGCTGAAGCCGGCTCAGACGGAAGCCAGCATCGGCCGCTTCGACGCCCTGCGGAACGCCAACGGCGGCACGCCGACGGCCAAGCTGCGGCTGGCCATGCAGCAGGCGATGCAGGAGGACGCGGCGGTGTTCCGCACCGGCGAAACGCTCAAGAGCGGCGTCGATCGGCTGGAAAAGGTCCGACAGGGCATGTCCGATATCGCCACCTTCGACCGTGGCCTGGTCTGGAATACCGACCTGGTCGAGACGCTGGAACTGGACAATTTGATCGGCCAGGCCATCGTCACCGTGAACGGCGCCCTGAACCGCCAGGAGAGCCGCGGCGCCCACGCCCGCGAGGACTTCCCCAACCGCGACGACAAGAAGTGGATGAAGCACACATTGGCGTCGCTCGATTTCGCCACCGGCAAGGTCAAGATCGATTACCGCCCGGTGCACGCCTACACCATGACCACGGACATCGACTACATTAAGCCCAAGGCGCGGGTGTACTAGGGAACGCAACGATGGTTCAGCTGACGCTCCCCAAGAATTCCAAGGTCGGCCAGGGCAAGCACTGGCCCGCGCCTGCCGACGCCAAGACCGTGAAAAGCTTCAAGGTCTATCGCTACAATCCGGAGGGGACCGAAAATCCCCGCTGGGACACCTATGACGTGGCGGTCGACCAGTGCGGCCCGATGGTGCTGGACGTGCTGATCCACATCAAGAACACCATGGACCCGACCCTGGCTTTCCGGCGCTCCTGCCGCGAGGGCGTCTGCGGCTCCTGCGCCATGAACATTGGTGGCCGCAACACCCTGGCCTGCACCCATGGCTGGGCCGAGGTTCCGGGCAAGGATGTGCAGATTTCGCCCCTGCCGAGCCAGCCGGTGGTCAAGGACCTGATCCCCGACCTGACCCTGTTTTACGCCCAGTACGCCTCCATCGAGCCCTGGCTGCACACCACCACGCCGGAGCCGCAGGCCGAATGGCGTCAGAGCCATTCGGACCGGGAGAAACTGGACGGCCTCTATGAGTGCATCCTCTGCGCCTGCTGCACCACCTCCTGCCCCAGCTATTGGTGGAACGGCGAGAAGTACCTGGGGCCGGCGACCCTGCTGCAGGCCTACCGCTGGCTGATCGACAGCCGGGACGAGGCCACCGGCGACCGGCTGGATAACCTCGAAGACCCCTTCAAGCTTTATCGCTGCCACACGATCATGAACTGCGCCCAGGTCTGCCCCAAGGGCCTGAACCCGGCCAAGGCGATCGCCAAGATCAAGTCGATGATGGTCGAGCGGGTAAGCTGAGGCGGCTCAAAGAGCCAGCTTAAGGCCGCACCACTGGGCGAAGTGACGGAAGTCGGGGTCGTGCGCGATCAGCGGCACGTTGGCATCGATGCAGCACTGAGCGATGAGAGTGTCGGCGAGCCGGGCCTTCAGCCCCTTTGATCGAATGAGGATGCGCGCCTCGCGTGCCCGGAACCAGTAACCGGGCGCGAGATCCAACAGGGTGGAGCGTTTCAGCATCATCGCATAGGCCGGGTCGTTAGATGCCAAGCTCAGCAGTTCAACGAGAACCGGCGGCGGAAGTACAAGCTCCCGTGCAGCGAGCGCCTCGTCGATTGCGTTGGTATCGGGCCTGATCGCACCGTCAAAGTAGGCGATGAGCGAGCTGGAATCGGTGGCGATCAAGAAACGACGTTTCCGTGCTCGTCGAATTCGCGGTCTTCCCGTAGTTCATCGAGATCGATGTCGATCTTAATTTTGCCCCGTAGCGCCATCATTTGCTTCGACCACTCGGCGTGGTTCAATCGTTCCAACGCGATTTTCAGCGTCTCAGCCACGCCTTCGCCGGTATTGGCTTGAGCGACCGACAAAAGGTCTGCAGGGATGACCGCCGTGATTTTTCGCATATCGCTCATATGGCTGATTATGCCATACAAAACATGCGGCGACAACGGGCCCACAAGAGCAAGTTGACGCCTCCGTCATTATCATCCATCGGACTGTCATGATCGATCCGAACGCCAAGGTGGTGATTGTCGGCGCCGGCCACGCGGGGGGCACGGCCGCGGCCCTGCTTCGGCAGTACGGCTTTGCTGGTCCCATCACCCTGCTGGGCGAAGAGCCGATCCCGCCCTATCAGCGGCCGCCCTTGTCCAAGGCCTGGCTCAAGGGTGAGGCGGACGAGGACTCTTTGGCCCTGAAGCCGCTGGACTTTTACGCTGAGCAATCCATCGACCTGCGCATGGGCGTCAGCGTCGCCTCCATCGCCCGCTCGCCCAAGACCGTGACCCTGGCCGGTGGCGAAACCATCGCCTACGACGTCCTCATCCTGGCCACCGGCGCCCGGCCCCGGCGGCTGGCCATCCCTGGCGCGGACCTGTCTGGCGTGTGCGAGCTGCGCACCGCCGCCGACGCCGAGACCCTGAAGGCGACGCTGAAGCCCGGCTGCAGCCTTGCCGTGGTCGGCGGCGGCTATATCGGCCTGGAGGTCGCCGCTTCCGCCCGCGCCCTGGGCGCCAAGGCGGTGGTGATCGAGCTGCAATCCCGCGTTCTGGCGCGGGTTGCGTCGGAACCCCTGTCGGCCTTCTTCGAGGCCTATCATCGGGCAAAGGGCGTCGGCTTCGAGCTGGGCGTCAGTGTCCACGAGGTTCTGGGCGAAGGCGGCAAGGTCACCGGCGTTCACCTGTCGGATGGCCGCACCGTCGCCTGCGACGCCGCCCTGATCGGGGTCGGCGCCGTGCCGAACGACGAGATCGCCCGCGACTGCGGCCTGGAATGCGCCAACGGCGTGGTGGTCGATCTGGAAGCCCGCACCGCCGATCCGTCGGTGTTCGCCATCGGCGATGTCTCCCACCGGCCGCTGCCGCTCTATGACCGCACCTTCCGGCTGGAGAGCGTGCCCAACGCCCTGGAGCAGGCCAAGCAGGTCGCCGCCGCCCTGACCGGCCGCGCGTCGCCGACCCCGGAAGTCCCGTGGTTCTGGTCAGACCAATATGACTTGAAGATGCAGATCGCCGGCCTGCCGTTCGACGGCGACAGCCTGCTGGTGCGCGGCGACCCTGCCAGCGCCAAGTTCGCCGTCTTCCATCTGAAGGGCGACCTGATTCAGGCGGTGGAGGCGGTCAATGCACCGCCGGAATTCATGGCCGGCCGCCAACTGATCGGATCGCGTCGCCCTGTCGCGCTGGACAGGCTTGCGGACAGCGCCATTTCCATGAAAGAGGTCGCCGCATAAAGGCGGGGGAAGCAAGGAAGTCCATGGCCAAGATCACCTACATCGAGTTCGACGGCAAAGAACATGTCGTCGATGTGAAGCCCGGCCAGTCGGTCATGGAAGGCGCCGTCAAGCACAACATCCCCGGCATCGACGCCGACTGCGGCGGCGCCTGCGCCTGCGCCACCTGCCACGTCTATGTGGACCCGGCCTGGACCGGTAAAACCGGCGAGAAGAGCGCGATGGAAGAATCGATGCTCGATTTCGCCGAGGCGGTGGAGGACAATTCCCGCCTGTCCTGCCAGATCAAGGTCACCGACGATCTGGACGGCCTGATCGTGCGGATGCCGGAAAGCCAGCACTAGGCGATAGTGCGTGGTTCGAGACGGCCTTCGGCCTCCTCACCAAACTTAGTCTTGTGGATTTCAAAGGTCGGTTTGGTGAGGAGGCCGCGCCTTCGCGACCGTCTCGAACGACGCACGCGGCCTACGCCCTAAAGCCCCAGCTCCGCCTGCCCTGTGCCCACATAGGCCACCTCCGGCAGGTGGCAGGTGAAGGTGGCGCCGTGGCCGGGTTCGCTTTCCAGCGCCACCCAGCCGCCGTGCAGTTCGATCAGCGACTTCACCAGCGCCAGGCCCAGGCCTGGGCCGCCCCGGTCGCGGCCGACGAAGCGGTCGAAGATGTGGGCCTGGACGTGGAAGGGGATGCCACGGCCGGTGTCCGCCACCTGGATCTGCACCTCGCTCAGGGCCTTGCGGGCCCGCAGGGTCACCACCCCGCCCGGGGGTGTCTGGATCAGGGCGTTTTCGATCAGCCGGTCCAGGCTCTGGGCCAACCGGCGGGAATCGGCGCGGATCACGCCCACCGCCGCATCGCCGTTCACTTCGATCTTGATCTCGCCAGCCTCCGCCTGCCGCGCCCAGCGGGCAGCGGTTTCCTGCAGCAGGCCTTCGATCGGCACGTCGCCGAGATTCAGCGCCATCTCGCCGGCGTCGATCTGGGCGGTGTCCAGCACATCGTCGATGGAGCGGGCGAGCTGGTTGGCGGCCGAGCGCACCGCCGCCACATGGTCGCGGGCCCGGGCCGGCAGGGCGTCGCCGCTGTGATCCAGCAGTTCGGAATAGCCGATGATGGTCGTCAGCGGCGTGCGCAGCTCATAGGAGACGTTGCCGACGAAGTCGCGCTTCAGCCGCTCGGCCTCCTCCAGCGCCTGCTCGCGGTCGGACACGGCCTTCTCCAGTCGCCGGGTGTCGGTGACGTCCGAGAAGGCGACCAGGGTCGCGCCGTCGGGCAGGGGCCGGGACTGGAAGGCGACGATACGGTCGTCGGAGGTCTTGGTCTCGCCGCTGATGGCGATGCGGGCGCGGGGGTCGGGATCGGTGACCCGGCCCTTCAGCTCGCGCCAGAACACCGGGTCGTGCAGACGCGGCACGCAGAGCTCGACCACGCCGTCGAAATCGAACGCAGCTTCCAGACCGCCGGGCGAGACGTTCCAGAACCGCTCGAAAGCCTCATTGTGCAGCCGCAGCCGCCCGTCGGAGCCGAACACGGCCACGGCGTCGTTCAACTTGTCCAGCGTCGCCTGCTGCACCTGGATCAAGGCGTTGTACTGGGCCTTGAGGCGCAGCTCGCCGGTAATGTCGGAGAACAGCAGCAGGAGGCCGCCCAGGGGGTGCGGCTGACGCACGACCCGCAAGGTCCGGCCGTCAGGCACTGTCCACAGGTCGTCGGGCGAGGCGCCCAGGGCCTCATAGCGGCTGAGTTCGTCGGTCTTCCAGCGGCTGTAGTCGGCGGTCTCCGGCAGGCGGCGGCGCTGGCGCAGCCGGTCGAGGACTTCCGCATGGGTCGGTCCTTCGGCCAGCCAGGCGGGCTCCAGACCCCAGAGCTGGGCGAAGGCCGTGTTGTAAAAGGTCAGTCGCTTGGCGGAGCTGAAGATGGCCACCGCGTCGGCCAGGTGGTTCAGGGTCTCGTCGTGGGCCTCCACGTGCCGCTTGAAGGCTTCCTTGGTGTCCTCGGCCTCGGTGACGTCCACGGCCCAGGCGCCGACATCGCCGCCGTCCAGGGGCTGGGCGGTGATGCGGAAGGCGCGGCGCTGGCCCTTCAGCGGCGCCCAGCGCAGGGCCTCGCGCGTCTCGCCGGCCGCGACCGCCTCGGTGACGGTGGCCTGGGCGGCCCGGTCGAACACCAGCTTGCGCGCGACGGCGTCTTCCACCGAGACGGCGTCCACCGCCGACAGCCAGGTCTTGTTGGCCCAGATCAGTGAGCCGCCGGGCGAGACCGCCCAGACCGGCTGGGGCAGGGCGTCCAGCAGGGCTGCGAACCGGCCGGCCGTCGGCAGGCCCCCGTCGGCCGCGGCGACCTGCGGCTGCAGCCGCAGCCAGGCGCAGGCGCCCGCCGCCCGGCCATCGACGGCGATGAAGCCTTGCGCGCCGCGCACCTGGAAGGCGCAGGCCTCGCCATGCTCGACCAGGGCGCCGATACGGCGGCGGTGATCGGGATCCGCCATCAGCGCCTCGACCACCGCATTGGGCCGCGCCAGCGCTTCGGTTTCCGGCAAGGCCAGCATCTCGGCGCAGAGGCCCAGGCTGTCCTCGCCCCAGGCCACCCGCGCCTGACCGTCCTCGATGGTGATCATGGCGGCGTCGAAGGCTTCGGCCGAGGCCTGGGTCGCGTCAGCCAGGCCTTCCAGCCGCGCCAGCCGATCCTTCAGGGCCGCCAGACGGCGATCGGACGCCCGTCGCACCGACAGGGCCCAAAGCGTGGCGGCCAGCGCAAGGCAGACCGCGCCGATGGCCGCCATCTGGATCAGGTCGGGCGCCATCAACCGGGCTGGCCCGGCGGTGAGGAGAAGGTAAGAATCATTGGCTCACATCATACCTGATCACGCTTGTCACTCCCAACGCGGCCTGATCTGCTGCAAAGTGGGGTCATGAGCGCCATCCGCTATCCCATCGCAGCGAACGCCGCCGCCGCCCTGAGTGCGCCCTTGGGCCGCGCAGCCCGCGCCAGCGAGGCGGCTGTCCTGGCGGCCTGCCATGTGGTGTTCGCGACGGAACCGACCGGTCCCGCCTTCGCCAGCCGCGAAGCCGCCCTGGACGCCTTCGTGGGCCGCGTCGATGACGAACGGCCGGGGCGCACGGCGTCCATTCAGTCGGAAGACCGCTTCTGCGACATCAGGGAGCTGGCCGAGAAGCCGCCGACGCGTCCCGGCAAGAGCCTGCCCCCGGCCCCCATCTATCGCGACGGCCGCCGCTGGGCGCCGCCGCTGCCCCCAACCGCCACGGTCTGGCGGCTGTCCGTGAGCTATTGGAAACTGGCCGAGGCCGCCGCGCCCATCCTGCAGCCGCCGGAGGAGCAGGCCGGCGGTCGTCGCGCCGCCGTCGCCCACGATCCCAACGCTCTGCGCGAACGCATCGGCCAGCCCCTGCGCCCGGTGAAGCCGCAGCAGCCGCTGGACGTCGGCCTGTTCGAGTTTCGGCCGCCGGAAGCACCGCATATATTGATGCCCGATGAGTAGGCCTCCCATGAGTAAACCCGTGGGATCCGACTGGCGCGGCGCGACGCCGCCGACCTTGGACGACTTCGCCGCCATGGCCGAGGCCGCGCTGGCGGCCCTGCCGACGCCCTTCGCCAAGCTGGCCGGCGAAGTGGAGTTCCGGGTGCAGGACTTCGCCGACGACGAGGTGCTGGACGCGCTGGGGATCGACGATCCGTTCGAGCTGACCGGCCTCTACCAGGGCGTCGATCTGACCACCCGGTCGGTGCTGGGTCCCGGTCCGGCGGCCTCGATGGTGTTTCTGTATCGCCGGCCGATCCTCGATGAATGGGCCGATCACGGCGACATCAGCCTGGGCGAGCTGATCACCCACGTCCTGGTGCACGAGATCGGCCACCATTTCGGCCTCAGCGACGACGACATCGAGGCGATCGAGGCGGGGTGAACCCGTCTCGGCCTACTCCTGCGGCTTCCAGCCCTTATGCGCCATGCAGGCGGCCATGTTGGCGGCCTTGACCGCGGCCTGCTGGTCCCGGAGCGGCGCGTCGCGATTGAGCTGGGCGGCCATGGCGTTGGTGGCGCCATAGGCCGGGTCGGAGTAGCCGGCCGCCGACCGGTAATCGACTTCCACCGATTCTTTCTCGCAGGCGGCCCTGTCGACGGCGAGATGGGCGGCGTCGCCGCCGATCCAGACGATGGGGGGTGGAGGCGGCGGCGCGCTGGCGCAACCGGCCAGGAGACCCACGGCGCATAGGCCGACCCAAAGCTTCGTCCTGACGGTCATCACGCCTCGCGCTTTTGCACCCCATCCAACCTAGAGGCTGGCGCGGGCCCTGTCATGCCCAACACTACTTAACCCACCCTGCTCGGTCTTCCGGCGTTCACCATTCGTCAACCCTCTCGCGCGACCCCTTCCACCTGGGCTAATGAGGCCTTCTTAGGCGATTTGGGGCGGCTTCGCGCGAGCGCCCCTTCGGAGACGAGACCAGATGGCGAACGGCCAGGGCGGCTCCGGCAGGACCGGCGGTCAGAATGGGAGCGGGCCGCGCGGCGGCGCTCGCGGCGCTCGTCCTGGCGTCGGCGGCCGGGCTCAGCGCACGCCGCTGGAAGCGACCATCTACTGGGGCCTGGTGGTCGGCGTCTGGGGCCTGATCGCCATCATCGCCTTCTTCGCGGTGTTCGCCACCAACCTGCCCGACACGTCCAAGATGTTCGACGTCACCCGCCAGCCGTCGATCACCTACCTCGACCGCTCAGGTGGTTCCATCGGCGTGCGCGGCAGCCAGTTCTCGCCGCCGGTGAATCTGGACCAGCTGCCAGACTATGTGCCAGCGGCCTTTGTGGCCATTGAGGACAAGCGGTTCTACCACCACTTCGGCTTCGACCTCTGGGGTATGACCCGCTCGGTGTTCGCCAACCTGAAGGCTGGCCACACGGTCCAAGGCGCCTCGACCATCACCCAGCAGCTGGCCCGCAACCTCTTCCTCACCCCCGACCAGAACATCCGCCGCAAGGCCCAGGAGCTGATCCTGGCGGTCTGGCTGGAGACTAAATTCTCCAAGAAGCAGATCCTCGCCCTCTATCTGAACCGGGTCTATTTCGGCGAAGGCGCCTATGGCATCGAGGCGGCCTCGCAGCGCTATTTCAACAAGCCGGCGGCTCAGCTCAGCGTCGGCGAGGCGGCCCTGCTGGCCGGCCTGATGAAGGGTCCGTCCCGCTACAGCCCTGTTTCGGCTCAGCACCGCGCGGAGCGGCGCGCGACCATCGTGCTGGACGAGATGGTCGCCACCCACGCCATCACGCCCGAGCAGCGCGACATCGCCTTCCATACCCCGGTCCGCGTCTCCTCCACCCTGGCCAGCCAGAAGGCGCAGTATTTCGTCGACTGGGTGGACCAGCAGGTGCGCGCCCTGGTGGGCCAGCCGCAGGAAGACCTGGTGGTGGAAACCACCCTGGACCTGCCGATCCAGACCAACGCCGAACATGCGGTGCAGGCGATGATCGCCCGCGACGGCGTCACGCGTGGAGTGCAGCAGGCCGCGCTGGTCGCCCAGGACGGCCAGGGCCGCATCCGCGCCTATGTCGGCGGCGTCGATTACGCCCAGAGCCAGTACGACCGCGCCACGACGGCGCAGCGCCAGGCAGGGTCGTCGTTCAAGCCCTTCGTCTATCTCACCGCCATGGAGCAGGGCCGTACGCCGGACGTGATGGTCAATGACGAGCCGCTGACCATCGGCAACTGGCAGCCGCACAACTACACCAACAAATATCTGGGTCCGATGACCCTGGAGACAGCCTTCGCTCAGTCGATCAATACGGTGGCCGCCCGGCTGGGCAACGAGATCGGCACGACCAATGTCGCGGCCACCGCCCACCGCCTCGGCATCACCTCGCAGATCCAGACCGGTCCTTCGATGGCCCTGGGCGCGGTGGAGGTGAGCCCGCAGGAAATGGCCCAAGCCTACACCCCGTTCTCCAATGGCGGCGTCCTCGCCAAGGGCTATGGCGTCGAGCGTATCCGCACCGCGAAGGGCAAGGTGCTGTTCGACCACGACCTGGGCCAGCAGCCCCGGACCCAGGTGATCAACCAGCCGGCGCTTGGCTACATGATCCGGATGATGCGCCAGGTGCTGGTCAATGGCACCGGTGTCCGCGCCAAGATCGCCGGCCGCGATCTCGCCGGCAAGACCGGCACCACCAGCGACTACCGCGACGCCTGGTTCGTCGGCTATACCGGCGGCTTCACGGCGGCGGTCTGGGTCGGGCGGGACGACAATACGCCGATGAAGCGGGTCACCGGCGGCGCCACCCCCGCCGACATCTGGCGCGCCTTCATGGTCCCGACCCTGGCCCGCCTCAGCGTCCAGCCGATCCCGGGCGGCGCCGCGCCCGCCGCCGCGCCGACCAGCATCGATGACATCCTGAACCGGGCTCAGACGGAGAGCGGTGCGGCCGCGAAAGCGCCGGCCGCCGCAACCGCCGATCCACCGCCGGGGTAGGGGAGCGGACTGACGAGGGCTTGCAGAAGCCGCGTGCGTCCTTCGGGACGCCCCAAGGGGGCTCCTCAGGAAACTCGGCTTTTGGGAGATGCAAAATATTCGGTTTGGTGAGGAGCGCTCTTCTTCAGAGCGCGTCTCGAACCACGCACCTACCGCCCGAACGCCTGCAACCTGTTCCCATGATCCCTTAGCCAGGCGCGGTGGGGGCGGTGGTCGCCGACCAGGTCGTGGACCACGGCCCAGAAGCGGGGGGAGTGGTTGGCCTCGACCAGGTGAGCGCATTCGTGGGCGGCGACGTAGTCCATCACCGGATAAGGCGCGAGCACCAGCCGCCAGGAATAGCGCACCCGCCCGACCTCGGCCGTGGCGCCAAAACCCGCGCGCCGAGGCTGGCGGCAGGAGCCCCAGCGGCCGCGCGCGTCCATGATCGCCAGCACCGGAACCGGCCGGTCCACGGCTTGCGCATAATAGTCTGTCCGCTCCGTCAGCACGCGTCGCGCCTCGGCCTTGAGCGCGCGCAGGACGGCGCGGGTAAAGGCTTCGCCCTCGCCAGACGCGACCAGGGCGGCGGGCTTGTCCGCGGTGACCTCGCGCCAGCGGGTGCGGCCAGGGGCGCTTTCCAGTCGCCACGGCCGGCCTAGCACCTCGATTGTCGCGCCGGGCGCCAGCGTGGCGACATCCGGCAGGGCCGCCATCTGGGCGGCTATCCAGGCGGTGCGCTCGTTAGCGAAGGCGGCGGCTTCGGGCAGGCGCCTGGCCGTGGGGGCGGTCGCAACCACCTCGCGCTTGGCGCTGTCGATCCTGAGGCTCACCCGCCGCGCCCGGCCGCTGACGCGTAGCCGCACGCGGGCGCCGGCCACCACGATGTGGTCGCCGTCGGCGTAGCGCGGGGAACGAAACAGGGACATGGCGCTTGATTAAGCCACGCTGCGGGCGCCGGTAAAGGGCCTCACGCCAGCCAGACCATCATCCGCGTCGCCGCTGTCGCATCGCGGGCGGTGGAGCGGCGGGCCTGGACTTCCCCGGTGTAGAGGAAGCCAGCCTTCTCCAGCACCCGCCCCGACGCCGGGTTATCGGCGAAGTGGCCGGACATGACGATGCGCCGGCCCCAATCCTTGCCCGCCCAGACCAGGGTCGAGGCGGCGGCCTCGGTGGCGTAGCCCCGGCCCCAATAGTCGCGGCCGATCCAGTAGCCGATCTCCGGCCCGAGTGGGCCGTGTGGGAAGAGGCCGATGACCCCCACCAGGCCGTCCCGGCCATCGTCGATGGCGAACACCGCTTCGCGATTCACATCGACGCTTTCGGCGCGCCGCAGAAAGGCTTCTGCGTCGGCGCGGCAATAGGGATAGGGCATGCTCGTGGTCATGCGCGCGATGTCGATGTCGTTGGCGAGCGCCAGAATGCGATCGAGATCGCCGGTATCGGGCACGCGCAGCGTAAGCCTGGGCGTACTGACGGTCGGAAGTCCGGCCATGATCACCTCCGTTACGGCCAAACGAAAAGCGGGGAGTTCGCGCCCGAACTCCCCGCCTATTTGGCTGTCCGGATCGCGTCTTTTAAGGGGCGCGGTCCGAAGAAGATGTCTTCAGGTCGCTATTCGGCGGCGTGCATCTCTTGGGCGGCGGCCACTACGGTGACGTAGGTGCGGTCGTCACGCTTGGTGACGAATTTCACCGCGCCGGCGGCGAGGGCAAAAAGGGTGTGGTCCTTGCCCAGGCCGACATTGACGCCTGGCCAGAACTTGGTGCCGCGTTGGCGCACGATGATGTTGCCAGCGAGAACCTTTTCGCCGCCGAACTTCTTCACGCCGAGGCGCTGGCCGGCGCTGTCGCGACCGTTGCGGGACGAACCGCCTGATTTCTTGTGTGCCATGGTGCGTCTCCTTGGGTCTTAAGGGTCTCAGGCGTCGTCGCCGTCGGCCTTGGCGGCCTTGGCCTTGGGGGCGGCCTTCTTGGCCGGAGCCTTGGCGGGCGCTTCAGCAGTGGTTTCGGCCTTGGCCTTCGGAGCAGCCTTGGCTTCCTTAGCGGGGGCCTTGGGGGCGGGCGCTTCGGCGGCGACGTCTTGGGCCGGAGCCTCTTCGGCAACGGCCTCGGCCTTGGCGGCCTTCTTGGCCGGAGCCTTCTTCGCCGCGCCGGGCGCTTCCCACTCGGCGCCGTCCTTCAGCGCGCGGGCGCGGGCGTTCAGCACCGACTTGGGGGTCAGGTCGATTTCGCCGTCCCAGGTCTCCGTCGCGCCGGCGCCGGCGATCGAGGTGACGCGGATGACCGTCTCTTGCTGACGATGGCCGCCGGTGCGGCGATAACCTTGGCGGCGGATCTTCTTGAAGACCTTGATCTTCACACCCTTGCGGGTCTCGATCAGGGCGCCTTCGACCACCGCGCCTTCGACGACGGGGGCGCCGACGGTGACGCCGGCAGCGTCGCCCAGCATCAGCACTTCGTTGAAGGTCACGGTCGAACCGGGCTCACCGCCCAGTTTTTCCACTACCAGCAGGTCGCCGGCTTGGACCCGATATTGTTTGCCGCCGGTTTTGATGACCGCGTACATGGCCGTTGCGCCTTGTCTTGGACCCACAAAAAATGTGGTCTTGATTCACAAATAGAGGCGCCCGCGAGATAGCCCGCGGGCGGAAGCGGGGACTTATACGCAGGGGCCGCCTCAAGTCAACGCGAGTCTGAAGCGAAACGCCGCTAGTTCGCGGGCTCCAGCATCACCGTGCTTCCGCCGATGGACAGGCTGTAGACCCAGGGCGAGCAGGTTCCGTGGACCTCCTGCTTCAGGGCGCCCGGGAAGGTTTGGCCAACGGCCGGAGCGGGCGACACGGTCCCGACCAGATCGCTCCCTGAAGGTGGAGTGTCCGCCGGGCCGGCCGCTGATAGCCGGAAGCTGAAGTGGGCCGCCGCGCCATCGACCTTGGTGACGGTGAAGGTCCCGGGGTGGTCGGTATAGCTGCACGGACCGCCGACCATCGACGGGCGCAGGATCGGATGCGGCGAAGGCGGCGAAGGCGCGGGCTGGTCCGTTGCGCATCCGCTCGCCATGCCGGCGACGCCCAGGCAAAGCGAGATCAAGAGCGGTCTGGAGAATTTGATCATAGCGGCGCCCCCACCAGCGAGCCAATACCCGCCTTGGTGGCGCACGCTGATCGCGATGACCTTGGGTGTCAACACGCCGCCGGCTCTGGAACCGGAGGCCGCGCTACCCTAACTAGGAGCCCATGACCCAAGCTCCTGAAACCCGCACCCCCGTCACCGTGCTGACCGGCTACCTCGGCGCCGGCAAGACCACATTGCTCAACCGCATCCTCACCGAGGACCACGGCCGCAAGTACGCGGTGATCGTCAACGAGTTCGGCGAGATCGGCATCGACAATGACCTCATCGTCGGCGCGGACGAAGAAGTGTTCGAGATGAACAATGGCTGTGTCTGCTGCACCGTGCGCGGCGACCTGATCCGGGTGGTCCAGGGCCTGACCAAGCGGATGACCAAGGGCGGCGCCGGCTTCGACGCCATCATCGTCGAGACCACCGGCCTGGCTGACCCGGGTCCGGTGGCCCAGACCTTCTTCGTCGATGACGATGTGAAGGCCAAGACCCGGCTCGACAGCGTCACCACCCTGGTCGACGCCAAGCATATATTGCTGCGCCTGTCCGACAGCCGCGAGGCGCTGGAGCAGATCGCCTTCGCCGACCAGATCGTGCTGAACAAGACCGACCTGGTGGATGAGAACGACCTGCGCATGCTCGAGGCGCGCATCCGCCGCATCAATCCCCTGGCGCCGATCCACCGCGCCGTGCGCTCCAACGTTCCGCTGGACGCGATCCTTGGCCGCGGCGGCTTCGATCTCGACCGCATCGTCGAATTGCAGCCGGAGTTCCTGAACCCGGCGCACGGCGAGGCCGGCCATGTGCATGACGAGAACTGCGATCATGATCATGGGCACGATCACCACGGCCACGACCATCACGGGCATGATCATCATGATCACGGCCACCACGACATCGAACATGACGACATCAAGGGAGTCTCCCTGCGGCTGGACAAGCCGCTGGACGCCCAGAAGGTGACCGTCTGGCTGAACGGCCTGTTGCAGAGCCAGGGGCCGGATATCCTGCGGGCCAAGGGCATATTGGACGTGAAGGGCGAGGATCGGCGGCTGGTGTTCCAGGCCGTGCACATGATCCTGGAAGGCGACATGCAGCGCCCCTGGCGGGACGACGAGGAACGCTACAGCCGCATGGTCTTCATCGGCCGCAATCTCGATGAGGCCGCGCTCAAGGCCAGTTTCGAGCGCTGCGCGGCCTAAAGTTGGCTGTCACCAGTTCGGCTCGGACAGGTCCTCGTTGAATATGTCGATGCACGATCGATCGAGGTGCAAAGCCTAGCTCCAAAAGCAAAACGGCCGCGTTTCCGCGGCCGTTTCAGAGTTCAGTCGAAGCCTGTGTCGATCAGCTCACGCCGGACAGGTCTTCGTTGATCAGCGCGACCTTGTAGAAGCCGTCGCTCTGCAACTGGTTCACCACCGACATGAAGTCGCCGTAGCGCACCAGCTTGTCGGCGCGGATCAGGATGGATTCGTGACGCGGATCGGTCTCATTATAGGCCCGCTGCAGATCCGTCTCCAGGGTCGGCAGGGTGGTGTGGTCGGCGACGATGTAGATGTTTCCATCGTCCTTCATCGAAATATAGACCGGCTTGGTGTGCGTGCCCGGCGGGGGCGGTTCCGCCGGCGGCAGGTCGATCTTGATCGCCACGGTGGCGATCGGCGCCGAGACCATGAAGATGATCAGCAGCACCAGCATCACATCGACGAACGGGGTCACGTTGATATCGGCGTTCTGGCCGATCGTGTACTTCCCGCCCTTAAGGCCCCCAAGTTTCGCGGCCATGCAAACTGTCTCCTCACGCCGCGCACGCGCACGGGCCTTAACGATTAGCCGACAAAAATCACAGTCGGGATGGGTAAGTAAAGCCTAGAACGCTCATAAGGGCGCCATTCCATGGCTGGGCAAGCCTGTGGGTTGTCGGCTATTCGCTCGCTGCATGAAAAATGACTTCGAAGCCTATGTCACCGCCGCCCTGTTCGACATTTCGGGCAAGGCCGCCTTCGCGCTTGGCGACGGGACCGTCCGGTTCGAGGACGGCGCCGTCGTGGAAGCGCACGACGGCGCGGTGCTTTGCGCGGCCATTCACCCCAAGGCCGAGGGCCTGATCACCGGCGGCGATGATGGACGTTTGGTTTGGAGCAGAGCAAATGGGCTGGATGTCCTGGCCGAGATCAAGGGGCGCTGGATCGACGCGGTGGCGACCAGCCCCGACCAGGGCCTGATCGCCTATTGCGCCGGACGCGACCTGCATGTGCGCGACGTCGCCGACCCCAAGTTCGCCCGCACCTTCACGCACGAGCGGTCGGTGGCCGACATCGCCTTCGACGCCAAGGGCCGGCGCATCGCCGCGGCCACCTATGGCGGCGCCATGCTCTGGTACGCCCGCATCGCCGAGCAGAAGCCGTCGCCGCTGAAGTGGGCCGGCAGCCATATCGCGGTCGCCTTCAGCCCGGACGGCAAATACCTGATGTCGTCCATGCAGGAGAACCAGCTGCACGGCTGGCGGCTGGCGGACACCAAGGACCTGAAGATGGGCGGCTATCCGGGCAAGGTGAAAAGCCTGGTCTTCTTCTCCAAGGGCCTCTTGATGGCCACCTCCGGCGCGCCGGGCGTGGTGGTCTGGCCCTTCGCCGGCGCCAATGGGCCGCTGGGCAAGGAGGCGGCGGAGATCGGCTTCGACGAGAGCGCCATGGTGGCCCGCGTGGCGGCGGCGCCCGACAAGAGCCTGATCGCCGCCGGCCTGGACGACGGCCGGGTCTGGGTCTGCGACGTGGCCACCAGCCGGATGGAAACCATCAAGGCCCAGAAGGGCGCGGCGATTTCAGCGCTGGCGATGTCGGCGGATGGGACGCGGGTGGCCTGGGGGGATGAAGCGGGCGGGGTTGGGGTGGCGGAGATTCCGGGGGCGTAGAGTCTAACCGCTATTCTAAAATCCGCTCATCCCGGCGAATGCCGGGATCCAGATCGTATGGCTCTGAGCGCGGGAACGAAGCCTCGGATAACAACTTTAGCCGGCGCTATGTCATCTGGGTCCCGGCATTCGCCGGGATGAGCGGATTTTTTGATCTATTTGGCTGCGGCCGCCGTCAGCGTCTCGAACAGCCAGCCCTTGTAGCGCTTCAACAGGTCATAGGCCCGATCGACCACGGCCTGGTCCTGGGTGAACATCAGTTCGATCGCCAGGCCGCGCATGGCGGCCATGTGCAGGGTGACCATGGCGTCCACCTCGGCGCGGTCGGTGATGCCCGCGTCCTCGGCCACCTGCCAGACATTCTCATGCCGGCGCTCCTCAATGGCCTGGATGATCTCCGGCAGCCGCTCTGCCAGGGCCGAGTCGCTGCGGGCGGCGATCATGATTTCCAGCTTGGCCATGGCCGGTGGCAGGGTCATCACCCGCCAGGCTCGGTCGGTCATGGCCATGAAGGCGGCGCGCTTGTCCGGCTCCCTCTTGGGCGGCGGGCGGCTTGAGTTCTCGTCGTAGCCGCTGGCGTGGCGCACCACCTCCAGCATCAGATCCACCTTGGTGGGGAACTGATGCAGCATGCCGCCTCTGGAGACGCCGGCCTCGTCGGCCACCATCGCCACCGTGGTGGCCGAATAGCCGTGCTTGTTCAGGCAGCGGATCGCGGCGTCCACCAGCCTGGCCCGCATGGCGGCGCTGCGCTCGGCCTGGGTCTGGCGAGGCCTGCGGGGCATCACCGCTGTATCGGAAGACACGGTCTTCAAGTCCCCTCAGCGAACGGATCAAGTCGGACAGCTATAGCGGCAGTCCCGCCTTCGGCACACCCCGCGCGGACAGTTTGCCGACGATGGCGTGCTGGCCTAAGGCTTTGAGCACAATCGCGCCCAGCCAATGGGCGACGGGACCTGTATTAGGCGAGGACACGAAATGACGACCACCAGCCGCGAAGTTCACCTGATCAAACGCCCATCCGGCATGCCGACGCCCGCCGAGTTCAAGGTGCTGGAGACTGCCGTCGCCGATCCGGCTGAGGGCGAGGTGCTGGTGCAGAACCTCTATATGTCAGTGGATCCGGCCATGCGGCCCCGGCTGACCGCTGGTCAGGCGCTGGACGAGGCCATGCTGGGCGGCGCGCTCGGCCGGGTCGTCAAGTCGCGCAGCGAGACCTTCAAGGAAGGTGACCTAGTCACCAATCGGCTGGGCTTCCGCGAATACTTCCTCTCCGACGGCAAGGGCCTGACCAAGCTGACCCCCGACCCCGACCTGCCGCTCACTGTCCACATGCACGTCCTCGGCATGACCGGCTTCACGGCCTATGGCGGCCTGTTGCATATCGGCGCGCTGAAGGACGGCGAGCAGGTGTTCGTCTCCACCGCCGCCGGCGCGGTGGGCTCGGTCGCGGCGCAGATCGCCAAGATCAAGGGCTGTTATGTGGTCGGCTCCACGGGCGACGAGACCAAGGCCGCCTGGCTGCGCGACGAGGTCGGGCTGGACGCGGTGATCAACTATAAAGCCCAGCCGATCCGCCAGGCGGTGGAAGACGCCACGCCCAAGGGCATCGACGTCTATTTCGACAATGTCGGCGGCGAGACGCTGGAGGCGGCGCTGCGCCGCATGAATACCCTGGGCCGCATCCCGGTGTGCGGCATGATCAGCGGCTACAACGATGGCGGCGCGCCGGTGCGCAACCTGTCGAACATCATCTACAGCCGGGTCATGCTGCGCGGCTTCGTCGGCACCGACTTCATGCACCTCTACGCCGACTTCCAGCGCGACATGGCCGCCTGGGTGAAGTCCGGCCAGGTGAAGTACCGCGAGACTGTCGTGGAAGGGATTGCGAACGCGCCCAGCGCTTTGATCGGCCTGATGCACGGCGAGAACATCGGCAAGATGCTGGTGAAGCTGGCGGATTAGGCGCTCCCCGTTCTTAAAGACGCCGTTCCCCCGGCCTTGTGCCGGGGGCCTATTGAGCGCCAAACATCGCAAGTCCGCCCTGGCCTACCCGCCTCTGCGTCACGCCAACCGTTCGCGCACAATGGATCCCCGGCACAAGGCCGGGGAAACGGGGTAAGTCAGACGAATGAGGGCTTCGCAGGAATGAGCGCAAAAATACGCGCGCCTCACTCCCCCGGCGCCGGAACCAGCACCGACTCCCGCACTGGCTCGCCCGTGGCCGCCGCGATCAGCTCCGACGTTCGGCCCTCCACCACGCCTTCGAGCCGCGCCATGAACTCGTTGCGGTCCAGGCCTGGCGGGATGGGGTCGAGGAATTCGACGGTCGCGATGCCGGCGTGCTTCTTGAACTCCTGCTGGCGCCAGAACAGGCCGAGGTTGGTGGCGACGGGAACCACGGGCAGGCCGAAGTCACGGTACATGTGGAAGACGCCGGTGCGGTAGCGGAACCGTTCGCCGGCCTTGGCCAGGTTGCCCTCCGGATAGATCAGGATGCGCCGGCCCTCGGCGTTGGCGATGGCGGCCGAGTCCGCCAGGGCCCTGCGCGCTTCCAGCCCGCCGCAGTTGTTGACGACGATGGCGCCCAGCTTGTGCAGCAGGCCTTTCAGCAGCGGGATCTTTTCCAGGTGATCTCCGGTGACGAACACCAGCCTGTCGATGTTGGCGAACATGACGTAGCCGTCGCCCCAGGACTGGTGCTTGGCGGCGACGATGAAGGCGCCTTCGGGCAACTGCTCCTTGCCCTTCAGCTCGACCTTGATGCCGGCGATCCAGTGCATCGCCCACATCATCCGGCGGGTGTAGAGGCGGATCACCGCCGTCACCGGCCCTCGCCCAGGCAGCAGGGCGAACAGCGCCCCGGTGATGGCGTAGAAGCCGGACAGGACCCAATAGGCGATCTCGAACAAGACGCTGCGCATGGCGCTCTGATCCTTCGGAGTCAGCGGGCGAAAAGGATGGCCTGGACGGCCTTGGTCATCAGGGCCGAATGAGCCGACAGGCTGGTGTCGATGCGGCCATAGGCCTTGTTCTGCGCCGTCTGGATCACGACGCCGATGACCATCGAGGCCAGCACGCGGGGGTCCGCCGGCGGGATCTCCACCTGGACCATGGCCTGCTTGAGCAGGTTCTCGACCACGCTCACCGGGTCGCGGCCATCCTCCTGATAGTAGGGGATGAAACGGTGCAGCGAGAGCATGTGGAAGGTGAACAGGGTCCAGTTCTCGTCGGCCACCTGGCAATAGGCGGCGACGATGGCGGCGGCCTTGGCGTTGATGTCGCCCTTGTCCGCGGCGGCTTCTTCCACCAGCAGCGACAGGCGCCGGTGGATGCCCATGAACAGGCTGACCGCCAGGGCGTCCTTCGAGCGATAGTGGCGATAGAGGGCGCCTTCGGAAATCCCGGCGGCGGCGGCGATTTCGCGGGTGGTGGCGGCATCGACGCCGAGCCGAACAAACAGATCCAGCGCGGCGCGGTCTATGCGGTCCTTGGTGGGGGTGATTTCGTCCATGGGCGGTTTATGCCATGGCCGGGTTAGAAACGCAAGTGAGCGCTCACTCACATTCTCGCTGCGTTTATTCGCGCGTCTGAATGCGTCGCCCCACGCTTCGAAAAGCTCAGCATGAGGCGATGGATGGGCCTGTGAAATCCGAAGCGCTCGCCGACAAACGCACCTCATGCTGAGCTTGTCGAAGCGTGAGAGCGCCCTCTACTTCCCCTGGTCCACCGTCAGGGTCGCGCGAATGGCGTCGAACTGGGCGATCAGGGCCGGGCCGTCGAAAGCCTTCACCGTGCCGGGATCGAAATTGCCGATATTCAGCGAGTGGATGAAATAGCGCACCGCCAGGCAGGGCGAGGCGCCCTGAACCGCATAGACCGTCTCGTCATAGAAGTTGCCGGCGCCAGCGTCGTTGCCGGTGGCGACGGAATAGGTGATTCCGTTGGTCGTCACCGAGGGCGCCGCTGTCGGCGAGTCCAGGAAGGCCGCCGCGGTGCAGGGCGATGTCCCAGGCAGGGTCTCGACGGCGATATAGGAGTCGCTGGCCAGGTTGGTCCCCTTGGCCAGGGCGGCGGGGATCGTCAGGGCGAAGCCCTTGATATCCTTGCCCGGCCCGAGCGCCTGGTAGTCATGGCTGGGATCGGGCGTGAAGCTGGACGGCGCGGCGATCGAGAACCCGGCCTGCGAATAGCGGGTCCATCCGGCCATGGTCGCGGGCGGCGCCCCCGAAGCCGGCGGTGCGGCGGAGGCCGCGGCCGACGAAGACGCTGGCTCGGACGATGGCCCCCCGGAAGCCGGAGCCGAAGAGGGTGATGATGATCCAGGCGCGCCGCATCCCGCCAGCAAGGCCCCGACCGCAACCAAACCGAGGGCGGAGGCTAAGCCCGCCCGTTGGTTGAATGGTGTTGAGTAGCTCCCCATCTGCCCGACTATAGGCCGATTGAGCTTCAAGCCAAGCCGTGGTCCGGCAACCATGGCCTTGGCGCGGCGTTTGCACTAGCTTTCGTTAACCTTTCTCTCTGGGGCGTGCTTCGAGATCATGGCCGGCATCATCGAGCGTATCGGATCGCTGGCGGGCACCGAGCTGGCCAAGGCGGTCAACCTCGCCCACTCCCACTATACGGACCGGATGAATGTGCATGGCCATACCGGCCGGGCCATCATCGAGACCGTGGCCGAGGTGGCCCGCAACCACCCCAACCTCGTCGGCATCGGCGTCGGCCTCCTGGTCGAACAACTGCTGGTCGAGGAGCGGCGTATCCACAACGCCCATGTGGCGGCGGAAGCCGCGGCGCACGAACCGGCGGTGGATCCGGTCACCGGCGAGCTGATCCCGCCTCCGCCCCCCACGGAGGGCGGCGCGATCACCGGGCCTGCGTCGGTTCCGGGCCCGAACCACCCCGACCATCATCTGCACCTGCCGCAAATCCATGCGCCGCACCTGCATGTCTCGACGCTGAAGCCCGGCAAGATCGCCTGGGAAGTGTTCGGCGGCCTGGTCGCGCTTAAACTGGCCTCGTTCACCGCCAGGCTGTTCCGCCGCAATCACACCGACGCCTGGTTCGCGCCGGCCGCGCGTATCCATCTGCTCAGCGGCACCATCGCCACCTACTATTTCGTCAAGTCGCTGGCCTCGCCCAAGCTCAGCGCCTGGCGCAACGCGGCGGTGGCCCTGTTCGGCACCGACGCCCTGAAGCCGGTGTTGAAGCACAGGCCGGTGAAGCGGTAGGGCTAGGCTCTCTTCCTCCCGCAATGGGTGGGGAGACTGAAAGGCCCGCTCCATGACGCTCGCTGCAAAGACCATTCTCGTCACTGGCGCCACCGACGGCCTCGGCAAGCTGGTGGCCGTGAAGCTCGCCCAGGGCGGCGCTCGCGTCTTGCTGCACGGCCGCGATCAGGCCAAGGGCGAGGCGGTGCTGGCCGAGATCGTGGCGGCGAGCGGCAATCGGAGCCTGGAGTTCTATCGCGCGGACCTGTCGGTTCTGGCGCAGGTGCGCGACCTGGCCAAGGCCGTGATGGCCAAGCACAGCCGGCTGGACGTCCTGATCAACAATGCCGGCGTGCTCGGCCGCGAGACCCGCCAGGTGACGAGCGACCGCTTGGAACTGCATTTCGAGGTCAACTACCTCGCACCCTTCCTGCTCACCGAGCTTCTGCTGCCGACGCTTCGGGCCAGCGCCCCGGCGCGGATCGTCAACGTCTCGTCGGGCGGCCAGGCGCCGGTGGACTTCGACGATGTGATGCTTGAGACCGGCTATTCCGCCATGCGTGGCTACTGCCAGTCCAAGCTGGCGCAGATCATGAACACCATCGATCTCGCCGCGCAGCTGGAGGGAACGGGCGTCACCGTCACCTCGCTGCATCCAGGCACCTACATGAACACCAACATGGTCATCAGCGCGGGGGTCAAGCCGATCACGCCGGTGGAGCAGGGCGTTGAGGCGGTCTATCGGCTCGCCGTTTCGGCCGAGGTCGAGGGCCAGACCGGGGTCTTCTTCAATCAGCAGACTCTCGCGAAGGCCAACGACCAGGCCTACGACGAGACGGCCCGCCGGCGGTTGCGGGATTTGAGCTTGGAACTGGCGGGCTTGGCGGACGGCTGAGACGGCGCACAAGCTGGCTTCCGAAGTAAAAACATCAAGGCGATCTCCGTGAAGGCGCTCGCGGTGGCCGCGCATTTGCCTGTTGCGGAACCGTGTTCGCTCGATAGGAATGTCGGGCGGAGCATATGATGACGTTACCGGAAGGACTGCCATCGCTTGACGGGCGCCGAGGTGTTCTGGTGCGCGCCACCTATGCCGTTCTCGCTACATTGGTCGTCGCCATCGTGCTGGCCGCCGCCGTGTTTGGCGCTATTGCGGAATTCCGCGACCTGCCCGGCGCCGCCCACTATGGGCTTGAGCTCAACCCTGACGGTCTTGGCCGGCCGATTATTTTCGGCGTCGAGGGCGCTGCAAAGGCCGCCGGAATGGTCCGGGCCGAGCGGATCGTGGCCATCGGCGGTGTCCGGCTTGCACCCCAAGCCACCGTGATCGACGCCGGGGGCCTGATCGCGCGGACGAGCGGCCCGCTGATGCTCGACACCCAGGACGCCGCTGGACGCGTGCGGCGCCATGTCATTCCGAGGACGGAGGACCTGACCGACGCGCGCGAAACCCAGTCGGGCCTGCCGCTGCCGCTGGCCGGCGCCCTGGGCGTGGCGGACCCGCTGATGGTGGGATTGATCCTCGTCTCCCTCTCGCTGCTACTGGCGCGCCGGCGCCCGCGCGATCCGGAAGCGGTGCTGCTGTCGTTCGGCTTTTTGCTCCTCGTCTATGGCGGGGCCAATGACATCTGGTTTTGGCAGCTGCACCCGACCGCGCCGGCGGCGGTGGTCAGCTGGGTCAGGAATGTGCTCGGCGTGCTCGGCTTCTGGGCCATGTTCGTCGGCATCTGCGCCTTTCCCGATGGACGGTTCACCACCCGCTGGGCCAGGCTGGCCTGGATGGTGCCAAGCCTCTATGTCGTCGCCAACGCCTCGACCAACTTCGTGATGTGGAGCAAGGCGCCGTTGCTCAACCTGGCGCTGGACCCGCCGATCTTCATCATTGTGGTCGGATCGATCCTGATTCGCTTCAGGCGCACGCCCCCGGGGGTCCAGCGCCAGCAGATCAAATGGGCGCTGTTCGGCGGCGCGATCATGATCGCGGCGGCGCTGATCGGCCTGGCGACGGAGAGTGACCTGGTGGCCCGCCAGATTGGACCATCGGGGGCCTATCTGTTCATGCTGTTCCACGACAATGTCGTCACCCTGGCCTTTCCTCTGGGCTTGCTCGTCTCGCTGATGCGCTATCGGCTTTATGACGCCGACACGGTCATTACCCGGTCCACCGTCTACGCCGTGCTCGCCCTGGCCTTGGTCGCGGTGTTCGCCTGCACCGAAAAGGTGATCGAGCTGCTGGGCGAGGAGTATTTCGGCCACGGTCTCGGCGCCCTGGCCGGCGGCCTCGGCGCGGCGCTGGCGGCGGTCATGGTGGCGCCGCTGCACCATCGCATCAGCCATTGGGTGGAGCACCGCTTCCGCCATGACCTGCTGCACCTGCGCCAGAGCCTGCCATTGCTGGTCGCCAACCTGCACGAGACCGCCCATCCGGCGGAGCTGGCGCAGGCGGCGTTGCATCGCGTGACCCACGCCTTGCACGCCGGGGCGGGCGCGATCATCGGCGTGGACGGGAAGCTGTTCGCGAGCGAACATTTGGCGGAAGACGAGTTCGCGGCCTGGCGGGATCAAAGATCGCCTCTGCCCAGGCAGCCGGACGGTCTCGTAGACCACCGCGACCCGCTTCTGCCCATCCATATCCATCTCGCCAGCGAAGGCTCTCCGCCGGCCGGCTGGCTGCTGCTCGGGCCTCGTCCCGATGGCAGCCTCTATGGCAAGGACGAACGCGATGCCCTTGTCGAAGTCGCCGAGCCCATTGCGCGTGGCCTCGCCGCCTCCATCAGACGCGAAGCGAGCGCCGACGCCGACAAGCTTGAGCGCGCGGCCTTGCTTAGCCGCCTCGAAGGCCTGGAGCGGGCAGTCGCGGTTCTGTCTTCTTCGCCGCCCCTGCCAGCGACCTAGAGACCGCCTTCCCGACGCGTCAATCTCGGCCCCGCGCGCGCCTTCAGCAGCCGCACCAGCGCCTCGTCCATGAAGCCGTAGTCATCCGGAATATCCAGGCACAACACCCGCGCCCGTTTCAGATGCCGCCCGAACCGGCGCCGCAGCCGGGTGCGATGCACCTTCTCCATCACGAAGATCACATCCGCCCACTCGGCCAGCTCGGCGGTCATCGGATTGTCCGCATCCGGCGCAAGGCCCGCCGACGCCGTCTCCAGGGAGGCGACGCCGGCGAACACCTGCTCGGCCGTGGGGCTGCGCAATCGGTTGCGGGAGCAGACGAACAGCACCCGCAGAGGAGCGCTGGTCTTCACCCCTTCACGCACACCACCTGCCGAAGCGTGTGGACGATCTCGACCAGGTCGGCCTGGGCCGCCATGACCGCGTCGATGTCCTTGTAGGCCATCGGCGTTTCGTCGATCACCTCCGCGTCCTTCCGGCATTCCACGCCTTCGGTCGCCCGGGCGTGGTCTTCCAGCGTAAACCGCCGCTTGGCCTCGGCCCGGCTCATGGCCCGGCCGGCGCCGTGCGAGCAGGTGCAGAAGGATTGCGCCTCACCCTTGCCCCGCACGATGAACGACCGCGCGCCCATCGAGCCGGGAATGATGCCCAGCTCGCCTTCGCCGGCCCGCACCGCGCCCTTGCGGGTCACGAACACGTCCTTGCCGAAGTGGTGCTCCTGCGAGACGTAGTTGTGGTGGCAGTTCACCGCCTCCTGCGTCGTCACAAGATCCGGGAAGGCCTCCCGCAGCACCGCCAGCACCTGGTCCATCATCACTTCCCGGTTGGCCCGGGCGTAGCGCTGCGCCCAGCTCACCGCCCGGAGGTAGTCGGCGAACCCCTCCGTCCCTTGCGGAAAGTAGGCGAGGTCGGCGTCCGGAAGGTTGATGAACCACCGCCGCATCTCCAGCTTGGCCCGTTCGATGAAGTAGGAGCCGAACCGGTTGCCCACGCCCCGGGAACCGGAGTGCAGCATGACCCAGACGTCGCCGTCCTCGTCGAGGCAGAGCTCGATGAAGTGGTTGCCCGTGCCCAGGGTGCCGATGTGGCCGAGGCCCCGCGGGTGCGCGGCCTTGGGGTGTTTGTCGATTACAGCCTGATAGCCGGTCTCCAGCGAGGCCCACTTCTCGGTGGCCAGGGCCGGCGGTTCGTCTTGCCAGGCGCCCACGTCGTTGCGCCCGCCATTGTCGGTCCGGCCGTGCGGTACGGCGGCCTCGATGGCGCTCCGCAGGGGACCGAGCGTGTCCGGCAGATGCTCGGCCCGGACCGAGGTCCGCACCGCCATCATGCCGCAGCCGATGTCTACGCCAACGGCGGCCGGGATGATCGCGCCGACGGTCGGGATCACCGAGCCGACGGTGGCGCCCATGCCCCAGTGCACGTCGGGCATCACCGCCACGTGCTTGTGGATGAAGGGCAGGCTGGCGACGTTGCGCAGCTGCTTCATCGCCGACTCCTCGATCGGCACGCCGTGGGTCCAGGCCTTGATCAGGCCGGCGTCGCTTTCGATAACTTCAAACCCGCTCATGGCGGCGTCCTTTCCTTAAACCGCCCCTCCCGGGTCCGGTCCTCGATGGGGTCCGCCAGAAACGACGAACCCCTCCAGGCCGGGCCGGGAGGGGTTCCTTCGTACATCCGAGTTCGCGAGAACCGCTAGATGACTGCCCACTCCCACGCGCGCGCCGGCTTACCCTCGACCTGATGGTCGGGGCGGGCGCACATGGTCAGACGGTTGGTTGGCAGTCGTTGCATCGGTTCAGCTCTCTCGGGGCGGCGCGGATAACACGGTTAGACGGACGCGCCATCCGAATTTGGCGGCCTCGTGCAATCGGCGCGCGAGGCGTGCCCGTGCAGCCACACCCCTTATGGCGCGTAGCTGGACCTGGCCTTCACGCCCCAATGGCCGTTCTCGCAGGTCACCACATAGATGGAATCGAACCCGCCGATGACGCTGCCGTCCTTGCGGTAACGGGTGAAGCGAGTGTCGAAGTGGACCTTGTCGGGACCGGCGTGGATCACCGCGCGCCGCTCCCAGGCGGAGTGGTCCCATTCGCTCAAGGCGCCGCGTTCGAACATGCCGGGGTCCATGTCGCCGGCGTTGATGATCCGCAAGGTGTTGGAGGCCAGCCGGACACTGGGCAGGTTGAAGGTCGCCTCGAAGGCCTTCACGTCGCGGCTGTTGAAGGCGACCATGAAGGCGTCGAGGCATTGCATCGCCCCGGCGATCTGCTCGGCATAGTCGGCCATCGATGTTCTCCCTGGCAGGCGTCCCAGCCAGGATCAAAGCCTACTGCGAGATGTAGGTCGAGTGCTCGAGGAACTTGTTGGTCAGCTGCAGGAAGCCGGTGGAGATCTGCGAGGAGCTGGTGGCCTGGAAATAGTAGCCGCTCGAGGCGCAGGTCTGCAGGGCCGTGCTGATCGCGCTCGTGGTGTTTGGGCCGTTTGGATAGATGGTGTGGCGCACCGTCTTCTCGTAGGGCTGCACGTTCGGCGACTGGCCGGTCAGCGGCACATAGGGAGTCTCCAGCACCGCCAGCACGATGCCGTTGTTCTTCATGGTCTGGCACTGGGTGGTGCTGATCGGGCCGTCGTAGGCGCCGTAGCAGGTGGGGCTGTAGGCCCAGGCGGAGTCATAGCCCGAGGAGGTGCAGGCCCAGTTGTTGTTGCGGTCGGACTGCAGGCCATCGGTCACCAGGATGACGAACTTCAGCGGCGAGGAGGCGGACGCGCCGGTGCCGGTCGAACCGATCGTGGTGGTCAGGGTGGTCATGATGGTCGAAAGGTAGGTGTCGAGGCCGGGGACCACCGACGAGACCGCCGTCTGGGCCTTGGTCGATGTCATGTTCGAGGTGCCATAGGTGTGCAGGGTGGTGTCGAACGAATAGACGTTGAACACATAGGTGTTCTTGGCCAGCAGGGTGTTGCTCGTCGCCAGGCTGGCGACATAGGTGATCAGCTGGCTCGCGGCCGAGGTCATGACATCGAAGCGGGTGGTGGCGCCGGCGGTATGGGCGTTGGTCAGGCCGGTGGCGATGTCGGCGGCCGTGGTGCTAGAGCCCCGATCGTGGCAGGCGAAGGCGCAGGGCGGGTTGTCGCTCGAGCCGCAGGAGCCGCTGCCGCCGTTGTAGCAGGGACCCGGGTCCCCGACCTTGACCGAATTCCAGTTGTTGGACACCCAGGTCGAGATGGTGTTCACGTCGGTGGTGGTCGAGCCGACGATCATGGAGGCGGACGAATCCATGACGATGTTGATCTGCATCGTCTTGGAGAAGCCGATCACCGTCTGGCTGGAGCCGTAGACCGTCTTGCTCGACCCGCCGCTGAGGCAAAGGGTGCACAGGGCGTTCTCGGAGGTGGTGATGTTCACCGTATCGGTCGGCAGGGTGGTCGAACCCGACTTGCAGTCGTTCTGAACCGGCGCGCAGACCTGGAAGGTGAGAATCGTCGGGGCCTTTCCCCGGAAATCGCTGTTCAGTACGGCTTGTGCGGTGGTCTTCAGCGACGCCTCGGTGGTGTTGGGATTGGCCAGCACCGCGTGGGCGACGGCCAGGGCCGCCGCGTCGGTGGCGTTCTGCAGATCGTTGCGGGTGTCCAGGCCTAGGGCCGCGTCGGTTGTGCCCAGGCCAAGCAGGATCAGGGTCGGCGCGAGGATCGCCACGATCGGCGCCACATTGGCCCTGCGATCGCCGAGGACCCGCCGGATCAGGGTCGCCAGCATGCGCGGAACGCTCATCATCGGTCGGCCCGCTCTAGCCGACGGTGATCAAGCAGCCTCGCCATGTCCGACCAACTCCATCGTGCGCGCGAAGGCGCGGCGCCCCCGAAGGTGACCGAGGATAGATGCGGATGGTTGGGCTTAAGTTAAGCCGCCGAGAAATAGGCAGGCGGCAGGTCAGATTCTCTCGTCGGCTTTCTAAGCGGCGTTGGCCGGCGCGGCCTTCTTGACCTTCTTGGCCTTATCGGCGGGCTTCACCTTCTCCGCCTTGGCGGGTTTGGCCGCCTTCGCGAGCTTGGGAGCCTTCTCCGCCTTGGGCTTCTTCTTTGGCTTCTTCGCCTTGGGCGCGGGTTCGGCCTCCTCCTCGACCAGGGCCTCGGCGGCGTGGCTGAGTTCGAGCAGCACGCTGAGGAAGGCTTCGCGTCGGCGGGCGGGCAGGAGTTTGAGGATGCGTTCGTCGGCCGCGGCCACGCGGGGGCCGGCGGCCTCCAGCGCGGCGCGGCCGGCGTCGGTCAGGCGCACGGTGTTGGCGCGGGCGTCGGCAGTGGAGCGCTCACGGCCCAGCAGTTGCTTGCCGATCATCCGGGCGACCAGGTCGGCCAGGGTCGAGCGGTCGATGCCGGTGGCGCGGACCAGATCGGTCTGGGTCAGCCCCTCATGCGCCGCGACCGCCGAAAGCACCGCATACTGACGCTGGGTGACCGCATCCGGGCCGGTCTCCTCGGCATAGATGTCCAGCGCCAACTGCAAGGCGCGATGCAGCAGATGGCTCGGGGAATGTTCGAGCGCTCGGGCGCCGTGGCCCTTCTTGGCCGACTTCTTCCCGCTGGCCTTGGTCTTCGCTTTGGACATGACCCATCCCTGCCTTTAGCGAAACGACCCTAGCACACTCCTGCGAAGGTTTGGCGACAGACTATCCGTGCACGTTGCAAGGCGGCGACGGCTCACGACTCCGTGGGCGGAGCAGGCTGCTCGGCATCTTCCAGATAGGTCATCAGGAAGGGAAGCTGAGTCAGGGAGAAGGCGACAGTCAGAAGCATCAGGCCCGGGAAGTGGAACAGGAACCATATCTGTTCGGTGGTTGTGCGTCGGACGATTTCGTTGAGGATCGCCATGCCGACGAAGAACACGGCATAGCGGAATGTCAGCTTGCGCCAGGCGTCCTCCGGCAGCGGCAACGCGTCGCCAGTCATCCAGGCCAACGGGTTGCGGCGGAACAACAGGCCGCCGAACAGGGCGGCCGCGAAGACCAGGTTGGTGACGGTCGGCTTGATCTGCACGAAGCGCGGGTCGTGAAGGGCGAGGGTTAGCACGCCGAACACCAGCGCAAAGCCTCCCGCCACCAAAGGCATGGGCGCGAGCCGCTTTTCGATGACGAAGCCCACGATCAATGTCGCCGCCGATCCACCAACCAGCCACCAAGACGCGCCCACGAGGTCATACTTCCCATGCAGGCTCGCCGTCAGCATCCAACCGACGAAACCGCCGGGGACGAACTTCAGGCGCAGGAAGTAGGCAAGCGCGAATAGGAGGATGCCGCCGTAATCGACGAGGGCGCGGATGGTCCCGTTGGCTTTTGCCGCCAGGGGCTTGGGTTCGTCCGCGTTGGGGTTTGGCGTGCTCATGCGGCGTCCAGTCCGACCAGGGAGCGGGAAAATGCCCGCGCGTCGAAGGGTTGCAGATCGTCGATGCCTTCACCGACCCCGATCAGCTTGATCGGCGCATCGGAGGCCTGGGCCACCGGGACCAGCACCCCGCCGCGCGCGGTGCCGTCGAGCTTGGTCATCACGATCCCCGTCACCCCGGCGGTGTTGCCGAAGATGTTCTCTTGGGCAAGCGCGTTGCGGCCCACGGTGGCGTCCAGCACCAGCAGGGTCTCATGCGGGGCGTCCGGATCGACCTTCTTCAGCACCCGCACGATCTTCAAAAGCTCGTCCATCAGATGCGACTTGTTCTGCAGCCGGCCGGCGGTGTCGATCAGCACCACGTCATAGCCCTCGGCCTTGGCCTGCTCGCAGGCGTCGTAGGCCAGGCCGGCCGCGTCGGCGCCAGTGGGGCGGGAGATGAAGCCGGCCTTGGCTCGCTCGGCCCAGACCTTGAGCTGCTCGACGGCGGCGGCCCGGAAGGTGTCCCCGGCGACGATCAGCACCTTGGCCCCGCGCCCGGTCAGGTCGGCGGCGATCTTGCCCAATGTGGTGGTCTTGCCGGAGCCGTTCACGCCCACGAACAGCACCACGAAGGGGCGCGGTCCGCCGAGGGGGTCGAAGTCGCCCTGGCGCGGGATCAGTTCGGCGGCGACGGCCTCGGCCAAGGCCTCCTTGACCTCCAGCTCGCTGGCCTCGCGGCCGAAGCGGGCGGCGGCGAAGGCCTGGGTGATCTTGGCGGCGGAGGTTGGGCCGAGGTCGGCCTCGATCAGCATCTCTTCCAGATCGTCCAGCGCCGCCTGGTCCAGCGGCTTCTTGGCGACCACAGAGACGACCTGTTCGGTCAACTGCTTCGACGACCGGGTCAGGCCGTCGGCAAGGCGCTGCAACCAGCCTGCTTTTTTGGGAGCGTCGTTCATTGCGGCGCTTCTAGCAGGGGCGGGCCATTTGGCCAAAGCCTGTGCTTACAAGAGAAGGACTCACCACCAAGCACACCAAGAGCACCAAGGGGTCGGCGTGTTCGAGGTTCACCGGGAAAGCGTGAAATGCGCGAAGCGCAATCGAGTTATGCGCGAACTAGCCGGTTAGCGTGCGGGCAAAGCCCGCCTTGGTGTTCTTGGTGCGCTTTGTGGTGAACCTTAAGCCAGCCGAGCCCGCCGGCCATCGTGGCTGGCAATTGTCCCGGTCAGGATCGTTCCAGCCGCGGCCTCGCCTGTGAACAGGACTTCGGTGAAATCCTCCGCCCGCGCCACGCCGGGCTTCTCGACGATGCAGCGGACTGTGCGTCCGACCTGCCGGTCCAGGTGCCTCGTGAGCGCCCGGTCGCCCGCCGCCCGCAGTCGCGCGGCGCGGGCCTTGACCTCGGCGCGGGGGACGGCGGGCATGCGCGCGGCGGGCGTGCCGGGGCGGGGGCTGTAGGGGAAGACGTGCAGGAAGGACAGGCCAGCCTCCTCCACCAGGGAGACGGTGTTCTCGAACATAGCCTCGGTCTCGGTGGGGAAGCCGGCGATGAAGTCGGCGCCGAAGGCCACATCGGGCCGCACGCTCCGCACCCGGTCGATCAGCGACAGGGCGTCGGCGCGCAGGTGTCGGCGCTTCATCCGTTTCAGGATCATGTCGTCGCCGGCCTGCAGGGACAGGTGCAGATAGGGCATCAGCCGCGGCTCTTCGGCCAGGCAGCGCATCAGGTCCGGATCGATCTCCGCCGCGTCGATGGACGACAGGCGCAGGCGCGGCAGGTCCGGGACCAGCTTCAGGATCCGCGCCACCAGTTGGCCGAGCGTCGGCTGGCCCGGCAGGTCCGAGCCCCAGGAGGTGATGTCCACTCCGGTCAGCACCACCTCGTTGTAGCCGTCGGCGGTCAGCCGGCGAATCTGCTCCACCACCTCGCCAGCGGCGGCCGAGCGGGAATTGCCGCGCCCGAAGGGAATGATGCAGAAGGTGCAGCGGTGGTCGCAGCCGTTCTGCACCTCCACATAGGCGCGGGCGCGGCCATCCAGCCCGCCGATCAGCTGGCCCTCCACCAGATGGGGCGCGGTCTCGCGCACCGACATGATGTCGTTGACCCGCACGCGCGGCGCATCGGGCTGATCGGCATAGGCGCCGGGGGCGGACTTGATCGCATTGCCCAGCACCACATCGACCTCGCCCATGGCCGCGAAGGCGTCCGGATCGATCTGGGCCGCGCAGCCGGTGACGATGAGCTTGGCGCCTGGCCGCTCGCGCCGCGCCTTGCGGATCGCCTGCCGCGCCTGCCGCACCGCCTCGGCGGTCACCGCGCAGGTGTTGAAGATCACCGCGTCGGACAGGCCGTCCGCGTCGGCCCGCGCCTGGATGGCCTCGGACTCATAAGCGTTCAGGCGGCAGCCGAAGGTGACGATATCAACATCTTTATTGCGCTCATCCCCGCGAAGGCGGGGACCCAGGAGACCGGGCGCCTCACGTGCCGCCGTGTCTGAATTCGCAAGAGGCGCGGTGGGATGGTTCGAGTCAGACCCCTGGGTCCCCGCCTTCGCGGGAATGAGCGCAGTAATATCGGTCACTGGCCCGCGACCCGCGCCGCCAGAAACGCCGCGAAGGCATCCTTGTGATCCGGATGCCAGCGGGACAGCGGCGGGCGGTTGTTGATCAGGTCGCCCATCGCCCATTCCATCCGGGCGTTGTCCATCTCGCGGGTGACGTCGTTGTCGGGGCAGAGGATGTAGAAATCGCCCTGGTCGATCCCGTCCAGCATGAAGTCGACCACCTGATCCGGCGTCCAGGCGCCCGGCGGCTTCTCCGTCGCGCCCCGCGTCAGACCAGTGAAGGTGAAGCCTGGCACCAGCAGATGGGCGCTGACCTGGCAGTCCGGCGTGTTGCGCAGGGTGTGCTGCAGCCCCTCGGTCAGCGCCTTGATGCCGGCCTTGGAGACATTGTAGGCGGTGTCTCCCGGCGGGCTGGTGATGCCCTGCTTGGAGCCGGTGTTGATGATCAGACCGGGCTTGCCGGAGGCGATCATCGATGGGGCGAACGCCCGCACCCCGTGCAGCACTCCCATCAGGTTGATCCCGAGCACCCGCAGCCAATTGTCCACCGGGTCCAGCGCCGAGCCGCCGCCGCCGACCCCGGCGTTGTTCATCAGCACCGCGACGTCGCCGTAGGTTCCATAGACGTGGGTCTTGAACGCCTCGACCGCGTCATAGTCGGACACATCGAGGATGTAGCCGAGCACATCGTAGTCGCCCTGCTGCCTCGAATGGGCGGAGATTAGCGACGCCCATTCGGTGCTGACGGCCTCCTGCCCCTGCGGGATCTTCACGTCGGCGATCACGACATTCATGCCGGCGTTGAAGAAGCGCCGGGCGGCGGCGAAGCCGATGCCGCTGGAGCCGCCGGTGATGACGGCGGTGCGGCCGGGGGCGATGGCGGGGTGGATCATGTGTACATTCCCGCCGGCAGGTTTCCGGTGAATTCCAGCGCGATTGGCCCGGTCATCAGCACATGATCGTCCGCTTCGCGCCAATCGATGGTCAGCTCGCCGCCGTTCATCTCCATCACCGCCATGCGGTCCGTCAGCCCACGGCGGGCGGCCGCAACCAAGGTCGCGCAGGCGCCGGTGCCGCAGGCCTGGGTTTCACCGACGCCCCGCTCCCAGACCCGCAGGCGGATGCGGTCGCGCCCCTTGATCTGGGCGAACTCCACGTTGGTCCGCTCCGGGAACAGGTGATGGTGCTCAATCATCGGCCCCACCTGGCGCACTGGAGCGGCCTCGGCGTCGGGCACGAAGAAGACCACGTGCGGGTTGCCCATGTTGACGCAGCCGGGGGTGTGCAGCACCGGATCGTCGATTGGGCCGACCTGCAGCTCGATCCCGCGCGTGTCCATCTCCTCCGCCAGCGGAATGGCGGCCCAGTCCAGGCCGGGCTCGCCCATGTCGACGGTGATCTGGTCTTCGGCCCCGCCGCGCGAGACGCCCAGCAGGCCGGCGACGGTTTCGATCACCGCCGTCTCCCGGCCCGAAGCCTTCAACAGCAGCCAGCCGACACAGCGGGTGGCGTTGCCGCAGGCCTCCACCTCGCCCCCATCCGCATTCCAGATGCGCATGAAGGCGTCGGCGCGGGTGGAGGGTTCGATGGCGATGATCTGGTCGCAGCCGATCCCGTCCTTGCGGTCGGCGATCGCCCGCGCGGCCTCAGGCCCCGGATGGAAAGGGGCGCTGCGGGCCTCGACCACGACAAAGTCGTTGCCGAGCCCGTTCATCTTCAGAAACGGACGGCTCATCGCCGCCGCATATAGGCGAAGCGCGGGGGAAAAGCATCTGTGCGCGCCAACCGCGTATCCTGGGCCTTGTGCCCAGGATCCATTGGTCGCGAACGGTGGTCGTATTGAACGCTAGGCTCGCCGCCGATGCGAACCTCAATTCTTCCGCGTTCAATGGACCCCAGGCACAAGGCCTTGGGAACCTGCAGTTGGAGAACGAGTCAGACCCCCTCGACCTTGCGGGCCGCGTCGTCCAGCGCCGCGGCGATGGCGGCGAGCTTTTCTTCGGTGATGGGGCCGCTGGAAAGCTTCAGCCGCAGGGCCATCTTCAGGTTCTCCATCGCCCGCATGATCTGCGGCGCGCTGCGGCCTCGGTTGGCGGCGGCGATGCCTTCGACCTTGGCGCCCAACTGGGCGACCGTCGCCGCCTGCTCGGCCAGATAGGCCTCGCCTTCGGGGGTGATGGCGAACAGCTTCTTGCCGCCCTCGGGCTCCTGAACCTTGGTGTAGCCCAGGTCTTCCAGGTGGGTCAGGGTCGGATAGATCACGCCGGGGCTGGGGGCATAGGCGCCGCCGGTGTTCTCTTCGACCGCCTTGATCAGCTCGTAGCCGTGGCTCGGCTTCTCGGCGATCAGCTTCAGCAGGATCAGGCGCAAGTCGCCCTGTTCGAACATCCGCTCGGAGCGTCGGCCCCGGCCGTGGCGCATCATTTCGCGCAGGTGTTCGTGCCCGTCCCAGCCGAAGCCATGGCGGCCGCGATGTTCGTGGTCGTGCCGGTGTTGGTGATGTCTAAACATACTATGATACTCCTTAGATATATCGACGATGCAGATATATCTAAGATGCATCTGGATCGCAAGGGCAAGTTCGATATATTTTAGAAGGGTCTCAGCTACCGCCTATTTCGGTGTATTTCGGTGACAGTGCACTAATTCGCTTCCACCCGTTCGTGCGACTGCAAGGTTCGGAATCGAATTAGTGCACTGTCACCGAAATAGGCTGTCGCCGGCTAATCCCCTCGAAACGCCTCGGCCAGCAGCCGGCTTTCCGGCCCACGGCTCGAGCCCGCGCGCCAGGCGATGACGATCTCGCGACTGGCGTTGGCGGTGGCCAGCTGGCGGGTTGAGATGGGGATCTGGTCGATCAGGCCGGCGTCGATCGCCATGGCCGGCAGGAAGGTCACGCCCAGTCCCGCGCCGACCATCTGCACCAGGGTGGCCAGGGAGGTGGCGGCGAACACATCGTCCCCGGGCGAAGATTTCGGCGCGGGCAGGCCGCAGGCCCCGAGCGCGTGCTCACGCAGGCAGTGGCCGTCTTCGAGCAGGATCAGGTCCTCGCCCACAAGATCGGTCGGCTTCAGCGGCCCGGAACCCACCAAGGCGTGATTGGCCGGCAGCGCGGCGAGCAACTCGTCGTCGGCGATCCGCTCGGTGGCCAGGCCAGCGGTGTCATAGGGCAGGGCGATGATGGCGGCGTCCAGGGCGCCGGCCTTCAGCGCGGCGATCAGCGCCTGGGTGCGGTCCTCGCGCAGGAAGAGCTTCAGCTTGGGATGGCGCGTCCGCACCGCCTGCAGCACCTTGGGCAACAGGAAGGGCGCCACGGTGGGGATGACGCCCAGCCGGAACCGGCCGGTCAGCGGCTGGCCGGCGCTGCGGGCCGCCTGCAGCAGGTCCTCCGTCTGGGCCAGGATCTCGCTGCCCCGCCGCAGAGCCTCCTCGCCCACCAGGGTCAAGATCACCCCCGATCGCGCCCGATCCACCACCGGTGCGCCGAGGATCTTCTCCAGCTCCTGCACCCCCGCCGACAGGGTCGGCTGCGTCACATGCGCCGCCTCCGCCGCCCGGCTGAAGGAGCCATGCTGGGCGAGCAGCTTGAGATATTGCAGTTGGCGCAGGGTGGGGAGCATGGATGAAATATAGGCGTGGTCTATGGAAATGCAAAGATGTATCGAGAGGTACTTCGTTCGAACACCAAGCCAAACCTGCCCGCAAACCGCATGATGGAATGATGTTTCGCAGTCAGGCCTTACTCAAGGACGGCCCGAAGGGCCGCCGCTCTGCGGCCGGCGAAGCCGGTCCTTGACGAAGGCCTGACCGCGAAAAGAAGCTCGGCATGCGGTTTTAGGGGAAGTCAGCGGTCGGTGGTTATCCCGCACGCGGCTGCATCAGCCGCGTGCGTCCTTCGACGCGCCGCTTCGCGTCGGCTCAGGATGACGTTGAGACGAGGGCTGCAAACTTTACGTCGAGGCAGACTATGATGTTCGCGGTGAGCGGCCCCCAAATTCTACGTCATCCTGAGCCGGCCGCACTTGCGGCCGTGTCGAAGGACGCACAATCAGAGCAACAACTCCTAGCTTGCGTGGGCTTTCGCCAGGGCCTCGCCGCAAGCCGCCGCCAGCGTCTTCAGCCCCGCCGCGACATCCACGCCCAGATGCACCCGCAGCGTCCGCCGGCCGCGCTCGTCCAGCACCTCCAGGTCGCCCCGGGCCTGGGCCGCCTCGACGACGCCGAAGCTGAACTTGCGGCCCGGGACCTGCAGGTCCTTGGCGTGGTCGGCGGTGATCTGCAGGAAGACGCCGCTGTTGGGGCCGCCCTTGTAGGCCTGGCCGGTGGAGTGCAGGAACCTCGGCCCGAAGCCTACCACCACGGCGTGACCGGTGGCGTCGCGTAGCGCCGCCTGGAGCGCGGCCAGGGTCTTCACATGCGCCGGATCGCGGTCGATATAGGCCAGCAGGCCCAGATAATCGCCAGCCTTGGCCCGCTTGAAATGCGCCGCCAGCACCGCCGCCAGGGAGTCGCCGCCCTTCAGCGCCTTGGTGTTGGCTTCGTCGGCGAACAGGTCGATGTCGCCGAATTCCGCGAACGGCTTTTCGGGGGTCATCTCTCCGGACTTTTCATAGGCGTCGGTCAGCGCTCTCGTCTTGATCTTGCTGGCTTCCACGTCCGGCTGATCGAACGGGTCGATGCCGATCACGGCCCCGGCGATGGCGGTGGCGATCTCCCAGCGGAAGAATTCCTGGCCGAGGTCTTCGCGGCTGGCCAGAGTGATCCGCACCACTGGATGGCCTGCCGCCTCAAGCGCGGCGACGGCCTTGTCCTGATCGGCGTCGGCGTCGCCTTTCAGGGTCAGGTAGGCGAACACCCGGTCCTTGCCGTAGACGTCCGGCTTGCCGACCGCCTCGCCGGCGACGGGGATCAGGCCCTTGCCGATCTTGCCGGTGGACTCGGCGATGAGCTGTTCCAGCCAGGTCCCGACGGGCGCCAGCGCCGGAGAAGCGAGGATGGTGACCTTGTCGTGACCGGCCTTGGCGCCGGCGCCCAGCGCCAGGCCCAACTCGACGCCCGGATTGGACTTGGGCGGCGCGCTGGGGGCGCAGGCGCGGACCATGGCCTGGGTGGATTTTATCAGGCCCGCCACATCGATCCCGGCGGCTATGGCCGGGACCATGCCGAAGTTGGACAGCACCGAGAACCGCCCGCCGATGGCCGGATCGCCCAGGAAGGTGCGGGCGAACTTCTCGGACTTGGCGTTGGCTTCCAGGTGCGAGCCGGGGTCGGTGACGGCGACGAAATGGGAGCCGGCCTCGGCGCCGACCGCCTTCTGCGTCAGGTCGAAGAAATAGCGTTGCAGAATGTCGGGCTCTAGCGTCGTGCCGGACTTGGACGAGACCACGAACAGGGTCCGCGCCGGGTCGATCACGCCCGCGAACCGGGCGATCTGGGTCGGGTCGGTGGAATCGAGCACCAGCAGTTCCGGCGCGCCGTCAGCCTTGCCGCAGATTTCACCCAGCACCTCGGGGCCGAGGCTGGAGCCGCCCATGCCGAGCAGCAGCACATGGGTGAACCGCGCCTCGCGCACCTTGTCGCGCAGGATGTCCAGCGACTTCAGGTCGATGGCCTCGCCCTTACCGGCGCTGAGCCAGCCCAGCCATTTGGCTTCGTCCTTGCCGGTCCAGAGGCTGGCGTCGCCGTTCCACAGCCGCCGGATCCAGGCGTCGGCGCGGGCGGTTTCGGTCAGCGCGCCCATGGCTTCTTTCAGCGTGTCCGGCAGGCTGAAGCTCTGGCTGTTCAGCGCCTCGCCCAGGGCCTTGATCCGCTTGTCGGCCACGGCGCCATAGAGGGTGTCGGCGGCGTCGGCGAACTGCTTGACCCCATCGGCCACCAGGGCCTTGGTGACGCCGTCCAGATCGAGTCCCAGCCGCTTGGCTTCGGCCAGCACATGCTCGGATTCGGGGATGTCGGCAGTCAGCGTCTGGGCCACCTTTCCGTGGTCGCGGAAGGCGTCCATCGTCTTCGGCGGCATGGTGTTGACGGTGTCGGGACCGATCAGGGTCTCGACATAGAGGACGTCGGAATAGGCCGGGTCCTTGGTGCCGGTCGAGGCCCACAGCAGCCGCTGCACCGCCGCGCCCTTGGCCGCCAGCGCCTTCCAGCGCGGCGTCTCGATCATCTTCAGATAGTGCTGGTAGGCGATCTTGGCGTTGGCGATGGCGACCTTGCCGCGCACGGCCTTCAGGGCCGCCTCGTCAGCGCCCGCGCCGTCCTTCAGCCTCTTGTCGATGGCGCCGTCGATCTTGGAATCGATCCGGCTGACGAAGAAGCTGGCCACACCATGCACCTTGGCGAGGTCGCCGCCCTTAGCCGCGAAATCCTCCAGGCCGGCCATGTGGGCCTCGGCCACGGCCGAGTAGGCGTCCAGGCCGAACAGCAGGGTGACGTTGACGTTGATCCCCTCGCCGATCAACGCCCGGATCGCTGGAACGCCCGCGGGCGTGCCGGGGATCTTGATCATCAGGTTCGGCCGGTTGACCGACTTCCACAGCCGCCGCGCCTCGGTCAGCGAGCCCTCGGTGTCCATGGCCAGATAGGGCGACACCTCCAGGCTGACGAAGCCGTCCTTGCCGCCCTTGGCGTCGAAGACCGGGCGAAGCTGGTCGGCCGCGGCCTGGATGTCCTCCACAGCCAGCCGCTCGAACACGCTGGCGGGATCGCCGTCATCGGTCTCGACATAGTGGGCCAGCGCCTTGTCGTAGTCGCCGCTGCCGATGGCCTTCTCGAAGATCGAGGGGTTGGAGGTGACGCCGGTCACCCCGTCGGCCTCGGTCATGGCGGCCAGCTCGCGCTTATCCAGCATCTGGCGCTGGACGAAGTCCAGCCACACCGCCTGGCCCGCGTCGCCCAGCTCTCGCAGCGGATTGGCGCCCATGACTAATGCTCCTCAAAACAGCGGTTCGACTGGTCGAGCGTCACCGTGTCGCGGTGAGGCGCGGCCCCTATAGCCGAACACCTCAACCGGCGTCTCGGTTCAGTCGTTCATATAGGGATTGTTGTGCCGGCCGGTGGGTCCGAAATCCTCTTATGCTTCGACAGGCTCAGCATGAGGATTTCTAATGAGGCTAAAGTAGCCTTCACCCTGAGCTTGCCGAAGGGCGAGGCGGTCCCGCTCAGCTTTGCTTGCGGTCGCGCCGGTCGGACCAGCCAGGATGGATCGACAGGGTCATGGCCACCACCCGGTCCTTCAACTCGGAGCCGAACTGGCAGAATTTGCGCTCCATCCCGGTCAGGGCGATCCGGGCGCGGCCGTTTTCCCAGGCGAAGCCGACGCGGCGATCGCCCTGCTGATCCGCCCGCTCGGTGGTCCAGCCGGCGGCTTTGACCCCCGTGGGCTCGTGGGTGAAGTTGTAGGTCACCACCCCGCCCTGATCGCCGGCGAACAGGAAGACGCGGGCCTTCTGGCCGGCGGCCTGCATCTCGCCGAACCCACGGCGGATGTTCTGATCCTGGGCGATGCGATTGAGCGGCTCGGAGATGCGCACGAACTCGACGGCGGCCCCGCGATGAAATTGCCGGTTGCTGACCAGGCCGTTGAGCTTGTCGGCCACGCTATCGACGCTGCCGCGCGCCTCATCCAGTGCAATATTGAACGGGCCTGGCCGGTCGGGCAAGGAGGGCTTGGGCGCCACGGCTTCGGGCGCCGGGGCGGTTTCACCGGCAGGTGCGGCCGTATAACGGGCCGTGGCCACGGGAGCGTCCGGATCGTCGAAACTCGCCGCCGCGACAGACACTCCCCCGAGCGCGATCGCGAGACCGATACCAAACGCAACCGCGCGCATGCTTCCCCCCCGGGGCGATCTTCACCTGCAGTTAACCATGATTTTCAAGCGACGGCTACGGCGCGGGGCGGCCCCGGTCAGCTCGTCTCACCCGTTTTGTGGGCGCGGCCATAGCCGGTGCCCAGGATCAGCCGCTCCAGGGTCAGGCTCTGGACGATCACCGAGAAGACCACCACCACATAGGTGGCCGCCAGGATCACCGATCGCTCGCGTGTCGGCGGCAGGGCCAGCGCCATGGCCAGGGAGAGGCCGCCGCGCACGCCGGCCCAGGTCAGCACCGCGGCCAACCCGGGTTTGAGGCTCCGATCGATCCGTCCCAAGACCAGGGTCGGTCCGATCAGCGAGGCCCAGCGGCCGAGGAAGGTCAGCGGGATGGCGATGGCGGCCAGGGCGTCGATCAGGGGGTCGAACTTCAGCGCCAGCACCACCAGCCCCACCAGCAGGAACAGCACGCCGTTGAGGTTCTCATCGACGATGGTCCAGAAGGCGGTGACATAGCGCCTCGTCTCGGCGCTCATGGCCTCGCCGCTGGCGTGACGGCCGAGCATGAGGCCGGCGACCACCACGGCGATGGGACCGGACAGGCCGAGGTGCTGGGCCAGGGCGTAGGAGGCGGTGGAAAGGGCCAGTGTCAGGCCGACCTCGACCAGATAGTCATCTACCGACCGCATGGCCGCGATGGCCAACCAGCCGGCCACGCCGCCCAGAGCCGCGCCGCCGCCGGCCTGCAGCAGGACCAAACCGGCCAGCGGGAGAGGTCCGGCCGCCGACCCGCCCTGCGCCAGGGTCAGAGCGGCGCCGAACAGGACGACGCCGACCCCGTCGTTGAACAGGGCTTCGCCCTCGATCAGGGCGCGGATGTCGGGGATCAGGCTGGTGCGCTTCAGGGCCGCCAGCACGGCGACCGGATCGGTGGGGCTGATCAGCACGCCGAACACCAGCGCCCAGCTGAAGGAGACGGGCAGGTGCATCGCCTGGGCCGCCAGCCAGAACCCGCCGCCGATCACCGCCGCCGAGACAACGACCCCCGCGGTCGCCAGCACCCCGGCGGTCCAGCCGCGCCGCAGCAGCGCCTCCAATTCCACGTGCACCGCCCCGGCGAACAGCAGATAGGCCAGCATGAACCGCAGCACGGTCCGGGAGAAATCCACCCGCGCCAGTAGTCCGTTCACCGCCCCGCCCGCGCCGAGGCCTGGAGCCAGGCGATCGACGCCGGCAAGCGCCAGGGTCAGCATCAGTCCGGCCGCCAGCATGACCACGCCGGTCGGCAAGCGCAGCAGCTTCAGGTTCAGCCAGCCGATGGCGGCGCTGAACACCAGGAAGACGGCCGCGAGATCAAGGAAGGACAGCGCCATGCGCCAGTGCTGCTCTGCACCGGGCCGGCGATCAATCGGAATCGGATTCGGCAGGCGAAGGGTGCAGCCGAGCTTCGAAAAACAATTCACTACCAAGCACACCAAGAGCACCAAGGGGCCGGCGTCTTCGTCGTTCACTGGGGAGCATGCGAAAGAGACGCGAAGCGCAATGGGCTACGCCTCCGCTAACCCGTCAGCCTGCGGGCTACGCCCGCCTTAGTGTTCTTGGTGTGCTTGGTGGTGAATTAGGTCGCCTGGAACACCAGCCGTCGCAGCCGGCTTTTATGTTTCGTTTATGCCGACGCCAGATCTCACGCGGCGAACCTTGACGCCCTTCGGGCCTAGACCCTCCGTTCCATAAACCGGAGCCGTTTCCTCATGGATCTCGTGTTCTTGGCGGTCGGCGCGGCCATGTTCGGGCTGTTCGCCGTCTACGCCGTCCTGCTGCGTCGGGTCTGACGCGATGCTGGTCCCCATCCTCTACATCGTCGCGACGGTCGCCGTGACCGTCTACATGCTGGTCGCCTTGCTGCGGCCGGAAGACTTTTGAACCGGACGCATCCATGAACATCCAAGGCTGGGCGGAGATCGCCCTCACAATTGGCCTGGCCGTGGGACTCGGCTGGCCTATCGGCATCTATATGGCCAGGGTCTGGGAGTGGCAGCCGACCTGGCTCGACCCGGTGCTCAGGCCCGTGGAGGCGCTGTTCTATGGCGCGGCCGGCACGGGGCGCAGGCCCGCCGGCCAGACCTGGGTCGCCTATTCCATGTCCCTGCTGGCGTTCAGCGCCGCGGCCTTCTTCTTCCTCTACGCCATCCTCCGGCTGCAGGGCGTGCTGCCGCTGAACCCTCAAGGGTTCGCGGGCATGGCTCCGGACCTGGCGTTCAACACCGCCATCAGCTTCGTCACCAACACCAACTGGCAGTCCTATTCCGGCGAGAGCGCCGCCAGCCACTTCTCGCAGATGGCCGGCTTCACGGTGCAGAACTTCGCCTCCGCCGCAGCCGGCATCGCCGTCGCCGCGGCCCTGGCGCGAGCCTTCGCCGCCAACCGGGGCGAGACCATCGGCAACTTCTGGGCCGACCTGGTGCGGATCACCCTCTATGTGCTCTTGCCCGGAGCCATCCTCACCGGGCTGCTTCTGGCCGCCCTCGGCGTGCCGCAGACCCTGCTGCCGCATGTGGACGCCCACACCCTTGAGGGCGCCAAACAGACCATCGCGCTTGGCCCCATCGCCAGCCAGGAGGCCATCAAGCAGCTGGGCACCAACGGCGGCGGCTTCTTCAACGCCAACTCCGCCCACCCGTTCGAGAATCCCAACGCGATCAGCAACCTGATCGAGATGGTGATCATGAACATGCTGGGCTTCGCCTGCGTGGTCGCCTTCGGCCGGGTCATCAACCTGAAGAAGGAAGCCCGGGCGCTGGTCGTCATCATGGCCATCATGGTCTCGGCCGCGGCGGCCGGCATCTATGTGGCCGAAAGCCAGCCGACCCCGGCGCTAGCCGCCGCCCACGCGGTGACCGCTCCGAATATGGAGGGCAAGGAGGTTCGCTTCGGCGCCCCCTCCACCGCCGTGTTCGCGGCCATGACCACCGGCGCCTCCGACGGCGCGGTCAACGGCATGCACGAGAGCTTCACCCCCCTGGGCGGCGGCATCGCCATGTTCATGATCCAGCTGGCGGAGATGCTGCCCGGCGGGGTGGGATCGGGTCTCTACGGCATGATCATCATGGCCCTGATCGCGGTCTTCGTGGCCGGGCTGATGGTCGGCCGCACGCCGGAATACCTGGGCAAGAAGATCGAGGCCCGGGAGATGAAGCTTTGCATGCTCGCCAGCCTGATCCTCACCGCCTCGATCCTGGGCTTCGCCGCCTTCGCCATCGTCTATCCGCTGGCGATGAAGACGGTCTCGGCTTCGGGTCCGCATGGCCTATCGGAGGTGCTCTACGCCTACACCTCGGCGACCGGGAACAACGGCTCCGCCTTCGCCGGCCTGACGGCGGCCAATCCCTTCTGGGATACGACCCTGGGCCTGGCCATGTGGTTCGGCCGGTTCGGCTACGCCATCCCGGTGCTGGCCATCGCCGGCGGCCTGGTCGCCAAGCCGAAGCTCGAGCCCACCGCCGGCACCCTGCCGACCCACGGGCCGCTGTTCATCGGCCTGGTCATCGGCGTGATCCTGATCCTGGGCGGCCTGCAGTACTTCCCGGCCCAGGCGCTCGGCCCCATCGTCGAGCACTTCCAGATGCAGGCGGCGCTGAAATCATGATGCCGACGCCCCTCATCGTCTGGGCCCTTCGGGCCGCGCATACGGCGCGGCCCGGAGTCCAAGCCCCCAAGCCTGCCGCCAAGCCGACGGCTCCGCACCTCCTTCACACCAAGGAACGCTGACACCATGCCTTCCGCAGTCTCCGCCTCGGGGTCTCAAAGCGCTATCCTGACCCGCGCCGCGATCGACGCCCTGGTCAAACTCAATCCACGCGCCCTGCTCGGCAATCCCGTCATCCTGGCCACCGAAGTCGTGGCCGTCCTGGCGACCGTGTCGGTCATCGACGCCCTGGCGCACCACACCGCGCCGGGCTTCGCGATCCAGATCGCCGCCTGGCTCTGGGCCACCGTCCTGTTCGCCAACTTCGCCGAAAGCGTCGCCGAAGGGCGAGGCAAGGCGGCGGCCGACAGCCTGCGCGCGGCCCGCGTCACCACCAACGCCAAACTGCTCGACGACAGCGGCAAGGTCACCCCCCAGCCGTCCCACCTGCTGCGCCCCGGCGACCTGGTTTTGGTGGAGGCCGGCGACGTGGTTCCCGCCGACGGCGACATCGTCGAAGGCGTCGCCTCGGTGAATGAGTCGGCCATTACCGGCGAATCCGCCCCGGTCATCCGCGAAAGCGGCGGCGACCGTTCGGCGGTCACCGGCGGCACCACCGTGGTCTCCGACTGGATCAAGGTGCGGGTCACCTCCGGCCCCGGCGACAGCTTCCTCGACCGCATGATCGCCATGGTCGAGGGCGCCAACCGCCGCAAGACGCCCAACGAGATCGCCCTGGCGGTGCTGCTGGCCGGTCTGACCCTGGTGTTCGTGGTCGCGGTGGTGACCCTGCTCGGCCTCGGTCAATATTCCGGCGTCAAGCTGGACCCCATGGTGCTGGGCGCCCTGTTCGTCTGCCTTATTCCGACAACGATTGGTGGGCTACTTTCCGCTGTCGGCATCGCCGGCATGGACCGGCTGCTCAAAGTCAATGTGCTGGCCACCTCCGGCCGGGCGGTGGAAGCCGCCGGCGACGTCGACACCCTGCTGCTCGATAAGACCGGCACCATCACCTACGGCAACCGCATGGCCACCGAGGTCATCCCCGCGCCCGGCGTGCCGCTGGACCGCGCCCTGCGCGCCGCCCTGATGGCCTCCCTGGCCGACGAGACCCCGGAAGGCCGCTCGATCCTGGAGCTCGGCCGCGAACAGCACGCCCTTGTGGAAGAAACGCCCAAGGGCGCCACCTCCATCGCCTTCAGCGCCACGACGCGGATGTCCGGTCTCGATACCGGCGACATGCAGTGGCGCAAGGGCGCGGTGGACGCGGTCTACAAGCTGGTCGGCCTCGACGCCAAGTCGGTCCCGGCCGAAGTGGCCGCCGCCGTCGATCGCATCGCCCGTTCCGGCGGCACGCCCCTGGCGGTGGCCGAGAACGGCGCGCTGATGGGCGTCATCCACCTGAAGGACGTGGTCAAGCCGGGGGTGAAGGAACGGTTCGCCGACCTGCGCCGCATGGGCCTGCGCACGGTGATGATCACCGGCGACAACCCGGTCACCGCGGCCACTATCGCCTCCGAAGCCGGCGTCGATGACTTCCTGGCCGAGGCTACGCCGGAGGACAAGCTGCGGCTGATCCGCGAGGAGCAGGCCAAGGGCCGGCTGGTCGCCATGTGCGGCGACGGCTCCAACGATGCGCCCGCGCTCGCACAAGCCGATGTGGGGGTGGCCATGCAGACCGGCACCCAGGCCGCCCGCGAGGCCGGCAACATGGTGGATCTGGATAGCGACCCCACCAAGCTGATCGAGATCGTCGAGGTCGGCAAACAGATGCTGATCACCCGCGGCGCCCTGACCACCTTCTCCATCGCCAACGATGTGGCCAAATATTTCGCCATCATCCCGGCCATGTTCGTGGTCTCGCTGCCGGCCCTCGGCGCCATCAACGTCATGCGGCTGGGCAACCCGCACAGCGCCATCCTGTCGGCGGTGATCTTCAACGCCCTGATCATCGTCGCCCTGATCCCGCTGGCGCTGAAGGGCGTGAAGTACCGCGCCATCGGCGCGGCCAAGCTGCTCTCCCGCAACCTGCTGATCTACGGCGTTTGGGGCATCGTCGCCCCCTTCATCGGCATCAAGCTGATCGACGTCCTGATCACCACCATCCATCTGGCGTGAGAGGAAATCCAATGCTCGCCAATCTTCGCGCCTCCATCGTCATGATGGCCCTGTTCACCCTGGTGTTCGGTCTTGCCTACCCCCTCGCGATGACCGGCGTCGCCGGCGCTGTCTTCCCGAACCAGTCGCGCGGCAGCCTGATCAGGGACGCCGGCGGCCAGGTCATCGGCTCGGCCCTGATCGCCCAGGGGTTCGCCAAACCGGAATATCTGCACCCGCGTCCCTCGGCGGCCGGCAATGGCTATGACCCGATGAACTCCTCCGGCTCCAACCTAGGTCCGATGGACCCCGCCCTGGCCAAGCGCATGGCCGGCGACGCCGCGGCGATCCGCAAGGATCTGCCGAACGCCGTCATCCCCGCCGACGCCCTGACCACCTCCGGCAGCGGTCTCGACCCGGACGTGAGCCCTCAGAACGCCCGGATGCAGGCGCCCCGCATCGCCGCCGCCCGGCACATGGCGGTCGCCGACGTCCAGGCGGCCATCGACGGCGCCACAGGCCAGCCCTTCCTGGGGTTCGTCGGCCAGCCGCACGTGAACGTCCTTGCCGTCAACCGCGCCCTCGACGCGGGCCATCCGACGGCGCAACCTGGGGGCAATGGATCGAAGGCCTGACAAGCGGCGGAAAAGTGTGCGGCGCGGACGGTGCGCATGCTCGTGCTTCGACAGGCTCAGCATGAGGATGACTGTGAGGCCGGTGCGAGCCAGTAGCGTCGCAGTAGAAATCCTCATGCTGAGCTTGTCGAAGCACAAGGATTTCGGGCCCACCGGCCTTAGGGCCGTCTCATGAACGCCGAGGAACCCGCCCGCCCCGATCCCGACGCCCTGCTTGCGCAGGCGAAGAAGCAGGGGCGCGGCCGGCTCAAGGTCTACCTCGGCATGGCGCCGGGGGTGGGCAAGACCTTCGAGATGCTCACCGTCGGCAAGCGGCGCCTGGAGGAGGGCGCCGATGTCGTCGTCGGCGTGGTCGAGACCCACGGCCGCAAGGACACTGAAGCCCTGACCGAAGGCCTGACCGTCCTGCCGCGCCACCCCATCGACTACCGTGGCCGCCAGCTGATGGAGTTCGACCTCGACGCCGCCCTGGCCCGCCGGCCCAAGCTGCTGCTGGTCGACGAATACGCCCACACCAATGCGCCGGGCTCCCGCCACCCCAAGCGCTGGCAGGATGTGGAGGAGCTGCTCAAGGCCGGCATCGACGTCCACACCACCCTGAACATCCAGCACCTGGAAAGCCTGGTCGATGTGGTCTGGAAGATCACCGGCGTGCGCGTGCGCGAGACGGTGCCCGACTCCGCCCTCTCCGCCGCCGACGAGATCGAGGTGGTGGACATCACCCCCGACGAACTGCGCGAGCGGCTCGGCGCCGGCAAGGTCTATGTGCCGGAGACCGCCCGGCAGGCGGCGGACAACTTCTTCAAGCCGGAGAACCTGACCGCCCTGCGCGAACTGGCCCTGCGCCGGGTGGCCCAGACCGTGGATGACCAGCTGGTCGGCGCCATGCGCCAGAAGGGCATCGAGGGACCCTGGGCGGCGGGCGAGCGGATCTTGGTGCTTGTCGGCGGCGACGCGGCGGCCTCGTCGCTGGTGCGGGCCGGCCGGCGCCTGGCCGACCTGATCGACGCCCCCTGGATCGTCGCCCATGTGGAGCGGCCCAACCGGCCGGTGCGCGACGCGGCCTCGGCCCGCCGGCTGACCGACGCGTTGAAACTGGCCGAGCAACTGGGCGGGAGCACAGCGGTGCTCACGGGCGATGATCTGCCCGATGCGGTGCTGTCCTACGCCGGCCGCAACAACATCACCCAGATCGTCATCGGCAAGTCGCGGGACAGCTTCTGGCGGCTGATGGCCGGCCGCTCACTGGCCCAGGCCCTGTTGAAGCGCTCCGGCGGCGCGGCGCTCCATTTCGTCAGCGCCGGGGCGCCCGACGCCGAACTGAAGATGGAGAGCGAGCCGGCCAGGCGGCCGATCGCCTGGGCCGGTTATGTCGGCGTGGTCGCCCTGGCCATCGCAGCCAACGCCCTGGCCTTCGTGCTCGACCGCTATTCCACCGGCGCCGACCTGGCGATGATCTTCCTGGCCAGCGTGCTGATCAGCGGCCTGGCCTGGGGCCTGCGGCCGGCCCTGGTCGCGGCGGTGCTGTCGATCCTGACCTACAACTTCTTCTTTCTCGAGCCGCGCTTCTCCTTCGTCATCGGTCACGCCGCCGACGTCTTCACCTTCCTGATCTTCATCGCCGTCGCGGCGGTGACCGGCTGGCTGACGGGCAGGGTGCGCGACCAGGCCCAGCTGTCGTCGCGGCGGGCCGCCGCCGTCACCGCCCTGCTGGCCGCCAGCCGCCGGCTCTCCACCGCCACCACCGAGGACGAGACCGCCCAGTCCCTGGCCGAACAGGCTTCGGCCGCCGCCAATGGCCGTTCGGTCGTCCTGCTCCCGCGCAATGGAGAACTGGTCCAGGTCGCGGGCTCGCCGACCGAGGCGGTGCTGTCCACCGCCGCCATGGCCGCCGCCCGCTGGGCCTGGGAGAAGGGCGAGCCGGCCGGCACGGGCACCGGCACCCTGCCGCAGGTGGGCTGGATCTTCCGGCCCCTGGTCGGCCTGCGCGGGCGCGCGGGCGTCGCCGGCGTCGAGACCCATGGCGAGGTCGATGCCGATGAGGAGCGTCTGGTGGCCGCCCTGCTCGATCAGGGCGCGGTGGTGCTGGAGCGGGCGGAGCTGGCGACGGCGACGGTGGAGAACGAGGCCCTGCGCCGCTCCGACAAGCTCCGCGCCGCCCTGCTCAACTCCATCAGCCACGACCTACGCACGCCGCTGTCCACCGTCATGGGCTCGGCGACGACACTGATCGACTTCGGCAAGACCCTGAAGCCGGAGACCCGCGCCGACCTGCTCATCAGCATCCGCGAGGAGGCCGAGCGGCTGAACCGCTATGTGGGTGACCTGCTGGACATGACCCGGCTGGAAGGCGGCGCGCTGAAGACCAAGTCGGAACAGACCGACGTCCGCGCCGTCCTCGGCGAGGCGATCGAGCGCATCGAGCGGCGGCTGGAGACGCGTAAACTGACCCGCGACTTCCCGGCCGAGCTGACCCAGGTGCAGATCGACCCCGGCCTGCTGGAACAGGCCATCGTCAACATCCTGGAGAACGCCATCGCCTACAGTCCCGACGGCTCCCTGATCGAGGTGGCCGCCTATGAGGACCGGGGCAATGTGGTCATCTCCATCGAGGACGAGGGCCCCGGCATCCCCCAGGCCGACATCGAACGCATCTTCGAAAAGTTCCGCCGGCTGGAAGAACCCTCCGACCGCAACCGCGGCGGCCACAAGGGCGCGGGCTTGGGTCTCTCCATCGCCAAGGGCTTCATCGAGGCCATGAACGGCCGCATCGCCGCCGCCAGCCCCATCGCCCACGGCAAGGGAACCCGCATCCTGATCAGCCTGCCCAAATCCACCAAGACCCACCATCTGCTGCTGTGATGAATGTGAACGCACATGCTCTTAATTCCTCCCCCGTTGGGGGAGGGGGACCATGCGAAGCATGGTGGAGGGGGCCT
>FTKM01671965.1_pt1 | contig 50967 bp, 52 predicted proteins | sample 1658051 | NCBI WGS metagenome assembly FTKM01 (sample SAMEA3914794, study PRJEB12502) | metagenome | biome: forest; material: soil | place: Canada | collected 2011-07-05 | depth 0.1 m | reverse complement strand
ACGTCATCCTGAGCCGCGCCTCTTGGGGCGCGTGTCGAAGGACGCACTTCGCCGCCGCTGCGTCCTTCGACACGCCGCTTCGCGTCGGCTCAGGATGACGTAGTGGGCGGTCCGCCAGTCTATTTCCGCACGAAAGCGCAGAGCTTGTTGCCGTCCGGGTCGCGCACGTAGGCCGCGTAAAAGACCGGGTTCATGCCCTCGCGCACACCGGGCGGGCCTTCGCACATCCCGCCCGTGGCCAGCGCCGCGGCATGGAAGGCGTCCACCGCCGCCCGATCCTCGGCCAGATAGGCCAGCATGGTCCCATTGCCGCCGGTGGCCTCGGCCTTGTCGAACGGCCGGGTGAGGAAGAACCAGCCCGGTTCGTTCGGCCTCCGATAGCCGGTCCAGGTCGGGCTGGTGGTGTCCCGCTTGGCGCCCAGGGCCGCGAATACCGGATCGTAGAAGGCGATCGCGCGGTCCATGTCGTTCACGCCGAGGGTGGAATAGGCGAGCATGGCTGGGGCTCCCGAAGTCAGGCCTGATCGAGCGGTGCAATGAGATTGACGGTCGGAAAGTAGGTTCGATACCGGCCTCTGTCTCGCGTCAACAGCGGCAGACCCGCAACAGCCGCATGGGCGCCGATGAAGAAGTCCGGCAGGACCCCGGTTCTCTCGCCGCCCCGACGACGGTAGTGTTGAAACGTCTTGCCGGCCAAGAACAGGGCTGGGCGCGGCGTCGGCGCAAGGCCGATCTCAGCGTCCGCCAACATGGCGTCGAGCTCTTCGATCTGCTGAAAACGCACTGAGAGTTCGGCGTAGACGACATCGTTAATGACCAGCGGGCCGCGCATGGACGCTGCATCCAACTGGCCGACCGACCAGTCCGCCCAAACCGGATCATTCGTCACGATGTCCAGTAGGACATTGGTGTCGACCAGCGTCATCGAACCGGCGTCACCCCGGCTCGTTGCCGCGTGTCAGAGCCATGATTTCGTCGGTGCTCAGACCAGGTCCCGCCCGTCCGCGAAGGGCCTCGAATCGACCTTTCGGCCGTTGCTCGCCGAGTTTGATCAAGGTCACGCGCCCGTCCGGCGCCATTTCGAACTCAACCGCGCTGCCGGGAATGATGCCAAGTCGGTCGCGTACCCGCTTTGGGATGGTGACTTGGCCTTTGGTGGTGACGGTGGTGGACATGGCGGGAAGTATTACCACAAGCAAATCCGGTAATACATAGCTTGTGGACGGCAGCAGCTCATTTCGCGAAACTTGACGCCGCGTCCAGTCTTGGGCCGCCGCTCAATCCCTGCCATTATCGGTGATCATATAGGACGCGCCCGCTTCAGAGGCGCGCCGGGAGGAGCGTGGGATGGCCTGGAACTTCGGCGACATGTTGGACGTGGTGGGCAAGGTTGTCCCGCCCGAGGCGATGGCCTTCATCCATGGGACACGCACCATCACCTGGGGCGAGGCCGACAAGGCCATGAACAACCTGGCCCGCGCCATGCTGGCCGGCGGCGCCGAGCCCCGCGACAAGGTCGCCATCTATATGCGCAACCGGCCGGAATACCTGCTGACCCTGGGCGCGGCCTGGAAGGCGCGGCTGACGCATGTGAACGTCAACTACCGCTACACGCCGCAAGAGGTCTGGTACATTTTCGACAATTCCGACGCCACCACCGTGGTCTACGCCTCGGAATTCCGCGACGCGGTGGCGCAGATCCAGCCCCGCCTGCCTGGGGTAAAGACCTGGATCGAGGTCTCGCCTTCGGGCGCCCCGGTCGCCCCCTTCGCCAAGCGGTTCGACGACCTGTCGGCGGAAGGCAATGGCGGCCCGCTGGACATCGTCCGCTCCGGCGAGGACGAGTTCTTCATCTACACCGGCGGCACCACCGGCATGCCCAAGGGCGTGATCTGGACCCATGACGACCTGCGCGAAATCACCCTGCAGGGCGCGCGGCGGATGGGGCCGGTGGCCGAGACGCTGGAAGCCTTCGAGGAGAACCTGAAGGCGGTCGGCCCGGGCGGACGGCTGCTGACCGCGCCGCCGCTGATGCATGGCACCGGCCTGATGACATCCATGGGCGCGATGCTGGCCGGCGGCTGCGTCATCCTGCTGGAAGGGGAAACCTTCGACGCCGAGGAGGCGCTGGCGGCGATCCACAAGCACCGGCCGCAAGCGCTGGTGATCGTCGGCGACGCCTTCGGCAAGCCGTTGCTGAACGCCCTGGAAGCCTCGCCCGGCAAGTATGACGCCACCTGCATTGGCGCGGTCACCTCGTCGGGCGTCATGTGGAGCCTGGAGGTCAAGCACGGCCTGCTGGAACACATGCCCAGCGCCATGCTGATGGACGCCTTCTCCTCCTCCGAGGCCCTCGGCATGGGCGCCTCGGTGACCGCCAAGGGGATGGAGACCCCCACCGCCAAATTCATGCTCGGCGACCGCTGCAAGGTGTTCGACGAAAACGACAATCCAGTCGAGCCGGGCTCGGGCGTGGCCGGCATCGTCGCCATCGGCCCGCCCAATCCGCTGGGCTATTACAAGGACGACGAGAAGTCGGCTCGCACCTTCCGCGTCATCGGCGGGGTCCGCTACTCCATCCCCGGCGACTGGTGCATCGTCGAGACCGACGGAACCCTGACCCTGCTGGGCCGCGGCAGCGCCTGCATCAACACCGCCGGCGAGAAGGTCTTCCCCGAAGAGGTGGAAGAGGCGCTGAAGACCCACGAGTCGGTGGAGGACGCCCTGGTGGTCGGCTTGCCGGACGAGAAGTGGGGCCAAGCCGTCACCGGCGTGGTGCGCCTCGCGCCAGGCCATTCGCTGAACGAGGAGAGCCTGCGGGCCCACGTGCGCAAGAGCCTGGCCGGCTATAAGACGCCGAAGCGGGTGGTGGCGACCGAGAGCGTTCTGCGCGCGGCCAACGGCAAGGCGGACTATCCGACCGCCAAGACGATCGCCTTGGATGCGTTGACGGAGACTGCGGGGTAGCGAAGCCGCGCGGCGACCCAAATCAAAACGGCCGGGCTCAGCTGGGCCCGACCGTCTTCACCTCAATCAAGCCGTCGGGATCAGAACGCGATCCAGACGCCGTTGCGGTAGTAGCCGTGATCGGCGCGATCCTGGCGCCAGTGGTTGTGGTGGCCGCGCCAGCCTTCCGGATGCCAGACCACGCCCAGGTTGGACGGATAGGCCAGACGATCATGCACGTGCCAGCATTCACCCCAGCGATTGCAGGCGACATCAGCGGAAGCGGCGGTGGCGGACAACGCCATACCGGCCGCGAGAACGCCCAACATGAGCGCAGACTTTAAGCGAGACATGGGTTTTCCTCCCCAATGAATGGGCCCAGGAACGGACTCCTGGAGCCAGTGCAACGGTTAACCCAGGCGTCTGTTCCGCAAAGCTCGCTAGCCGCGGTGGGCCGTCTCATCCAGTTCGCCGAGGATGGTGATCTTCTGCCAGATCTTGCGGCCGAGGTCGGAGGTCAGGCCCTCGATCTCCCGCACCGACTGGTCGATCTCCGTATCGACGCTGCGCAGGCCATAGAGGGCGGCCAGCTTGGAGATCAGCGCCAGCATTTCGGCGCAATAGTCGAGATATCGGGCGAGCTGAAACTCGCTCATGGCCCGCTTCGGCGAGGCGTTGGTGGGATGGGCGCCGCCGAGCACCACCGTGGGGTCCTTGGTCAGCTGGTGCATATCGACCACATGGGCGAAGGCGCGCAGCTCGTTCAGCGCCGTGCGCACGCGCCGCCGCTTCCAGCGGGTCTCCAGCGTCAGCAGGAACCAAGCCGCGCCGCCAGACAGCAGCACCAGGTTCACCGCCGCCTCCAACCCTTGAGCCAAAGACACGACCCCGGTCGAGAACACCTGGCGCCAGGGAATTTCCAGCGCCAGCAAGGCCTCGCCCGCGACCGCCGCCAGGACGATCAGGCCGACAAACAGGCGAAGGGCGATGAAGGGTCGCGACAGCCGCCGCGCCCGGCGCTCCGTGGTGCGGCCCGCCGCCGCCAGATCGGCGCACACAACGGCAAGGCCGGAATCGGGAAAACGCGCGGCGATCCGCGCCTCGAGCTGATCCAGGGTCCTGACGACCTTGTCCGGATCGAGCCGGCGCGAGGAATTGCTCGCCCGCGACCTGATCCGGGGGTCAAGCCGCCCCTCAGGCATTGGGGAAGCTATTCGCGATCGGCGCCATCCAGTCGCCGAGTTCGGCCCAGGTCGGATCGTCGTCGCCGCTGAGGCCGAGCCGCACCAAGGTCACCGCCTTGGACGGGACCACCAGGATGATCTGGCCGCTGTGGCCTTGAGCGGAAAAGGCGTCGAGCGGCCCCTTGCCGTCCATCAGTGAGCGGTCGGGGCGATGCTTGTTCGCCTCCAGCCAGAAGCCGGCGCCATAGAGGGGCGAGCGGGTCGGGGTGCGGGCGAACTTGACCCAGCCCTCGGGCAACAGCCGCCGGGCGCCGACCATGCCGTCGTTGCGATAGAGCTCGCCGAACTTGGCGTAGTCGCGGGCGGTCGCATAGACCAGGGAGCCGCCATAGAAGGTCCCGGCCGGGTCGAACTCGGCGACGGCGCCGCTCATGCCGACCGGCTGGAACAGGCTCTGATTGATCCAGGCGGCCATGGCGGCGCGCCTGGCGTTCGGCGCAAGGGCGTCTGGGAACATGCGGGCGGAGAGCTCAGCCGCCGCCAACTGGAAGGCGCCGGTGGAGTAGTTCCAGCGGGTTCCTGGCGCGACCTCCTGCGGCTTGGCGGCGATATAGGCCGCCCCGTCCATGCGGCCCTTGCCGTAGAGCATGATGGTGGCGTCGGAATCGGTGGGGCTGTAGGAGCCGTCGGTCCACTTCAGCCCGTCGGTCAGGGTGATCAGGCTGCGCAAGGTCTGTTGCGGCAGGGCCGGGGCGGTGATCAGCGGCTTGTCGATATCGACCCGGCCCTGCGCAACCGCGCAGCCGACCAGGGCGTGGGTGATCGACTTGGCCATCGACCAGGAGATGTGACGCGTCGTCGGGCCGTGATCCTTGCCATAGGCCTCGAACACGGTCTGGCCATTGTGCTGGACCAGCAGGGCGTCGGAGCGGCCGAGCTTGCCCGGCGAAGGCCCCATCGCCTTGGCCCAGGCCTGCGCCGCCGCTGGGGACGTGTCGGCCCTCGCCGCACCGCCCAAACCGACGCCCAGGCTTGCGCCGAGCGCCACGCTTCCCATACCAATGGTGAATTCACGACGCTGCATGGCGTCCGCCCCCTAGATCCTTGGTCTCGGGGGCAGCTTAGGGGGAGACCACGAGGTTGAGCAAACCCAGACTTTGGGCGTGGATCGGCGGCGGCGTTGTTGTGTTGCTCCTGGCGGGCGCCATCGCCGCCTATCTGCTGGCCCGGCCCTATGCCCAGATCGGTGGGACCTATATCGCCAAACAGCTCTGCTCCTGCGTCTTCGTCACCGGCCGCACCGACGCCTCCTGTCGCGCCGAGTTCGAGCCGGACATCGACAAGTTCCAGGTCAAGATCAGCCACCGCCGGCACACTGTCCGCACCCGCCTGCTGATCTTCTCCAGCGCCGCCTCCTACGCCGAGGGCTACGGCTGTACAGTGGCGAAGTAGGTCAGACAGGCATTCCCAGCCCTGCCCTCAGCCGGCGAAGGCTGCCGCGGACCATCTGTCCGTAGGCGTCGTCGGCCAGCACGCCGGCTCGGGCCGTCGCAAAGCCCACGTGCCGCCGCGCCCGCTCCAGGTCCCCTCGCTGCCGATAGCCATTGCCGACGCTGCCGTGCACCGAGGGCAGAAAACTCTCGAACTCCGGCGAGAGAGGCTCCAGGTCTTCCGCCTCCCGGCTTCCGGTCGCCAATTCCAACGACCGCAGATCCCACTCCAGCTCCTCGGCGGGCTCGGTCTCTGTATCGGCCAGAAAGTGGGCGATGGCGCACATTTCCATCCGCGCGCCATTAGCCGAATTCCGATCCCACAGCGCCAGTAACCGCGCCCGCGCCTCGGTCTTGTCGCCCCGATGCAGCACCTGCACCGCCTCGACGATCTCTTTATTTCCGGTGACGAAAGGTCCATCGCACAGTCCTGGCCGAAAGCTTGGCTCGGAAAGCTGGAGAACAAAACACGAATCGTCAACTCGCTGGCTGGACGCTTTTCAGCGCCGTGGCGGCCTTCGGGGCGCCGGCGCGCAGTCGGGCGATGTAGGCCAGTTCGTGCAGCGCCGTGGGGTTGGATGGTTCGATCTTGAGCGAGTCGTCGTAGGCGCCTTCAGCATCGTCCAGGCGGCCGAGCTCGGTCAGGGCCATGCCGCGTCCGCGCAGCAGCTTGGCGCGATTGGCGTCTCTCAAATTCGGCAGGGCCAGGCCTGCCTCATAAGCCTCCAGGGCGCGCGGCCAATCATGCAGGGCGACCAGCGCCGCACCCCGTTCGGTCAGGAGGCTGGGCTTCATCTGGCCGGGGAAAAGCCCCGTCTCGCTCGGCAGGCTAAGGCCCTCATCCAGCACCCGAAGGGCTTCGGCCGGTCGGTCGATCTCGTCGTAATAGGAGCCCAGCAGCAGCGCGAGAAACGGATAAGGGTCCGCCACGGCCGAAACGCTGCGCCCAGCCCATGGGCTGTCCTTCTGCGTCGCCATGGTCATCGCCACCAAGGCCTGAGCGCTGCCGTCCGCCAACACGATCACCTGGCCGCCCGCTTCGACGCCATTGGTGTGCGGCGCGGCGGCGAGCGCGGCTTCGATCGCCGCGGTGTCAGGGGCGAGCGCGCGAATGCCGCCAGATCGTAGTTTGGAAATCTCCTGGGTCTGGAGCGTCTGCGCGCCCACCCACGGGCCTGTAGCCGGGGCGCTGGTCGGCTGGGAGAAGGCGGACGAGGCGAGGGCCAGTCCGGCGGCGGCTCCAACGACGGTCATCCAACGATGTTTCATGCACACCCCCATGCCTGAAGTATGGGCGCGACTTCAGGTTGCTGGCAATGCCGCCGTAGCACCCCCTACCCATTCGCCGATCAACCCTTCAGTTCGCCGCGGCCTGGTCGGCGATCGCCTCCTGCCTCATGCGCTGCAGAGATTTGAGCAGGTCCATCACCCGGTCCTTCTTCACGAAGGGCGTGCGGAAGAAGCGATCGACCACGCCGTTGAAGCGGTCCGGATCGTCGGCGGGGATCATGTGCGTGGCGTCCGGGAAGATCGCCAACTGGCTGTTGCGCAGGTGGTGGTAGATTTCCAGCGTGTGCTCATCGGCGATGGCGTCGTGGTCGGCCGCCAGCACCAGGGTCGGCGCGGTGATCGCCTCCAGGGCGTCCGGCTTGATGTGCGGCTCATCGCGATCCAGCGCCTCGACCCGCTCGGCCCGCGTCGGGACATGCGCCGGATCGGCCTTGCGCGGTGAACCGACCAGTTTGAGAAATTCGGGCGAGAGGCCTTCCGGGTTCAGATTGGCGGCCATGGCGGCGATCTTGGTCACCTTGTCCGGATGGCGGATGCCCAGCAACAGGGCCTCGATGGCCCCGTCGCTCCAGCCCAGCACCAGCACGGGACCAGTGTGCAGATGGTCGAGCAGGGCGTCGAGGTCGTCTGTCATCGCCTCGAAGGTCAGGGCGTCCGTGGCGTCGCCAGAGCGGCCGTGGTCGCGGCTGTCCATGGCGATGACCTGGTAGTGCTGGCTGAAGTAGGCGATCTGATACTTCATCGACCAGATGTTGGCGCCGTTGCCGTGGATCAGCAGCAGAGGCGGCCCCTGGCCATAGACCTCATAATAGAGCTTCACCCCGTCATGCTCGAAATAGGCCCCGGCGGCCGGGTTTGAGCCATAGACGACGGCGTGGGCCGCGGGAGGCGCCGGCTCGGCGGCAAGCGCCCAGACCGGCGCAAGGGCCAGCGCCATCGCCAAAATCGTAGCCTTGCCAATCGTCATTGTTCTCGCCCCCGAGCCTTATCCCTTTGGGAACACCCCGGCCCGCGTCAGTGCCGACGGCGGAGCCTTGCCGAGCTTGTCGGCGACCCAGCGGCCGGTGTCGATGAGGCGGTCCAGGTCCAGCCCCGTCTCAACCCCCGCCCGGTTCAGCATGTAGACCAGGTCCTCGGTGGCGATGTTGCCGGTGGCGTCGGGGGCGAAGGGACAGCCACCGATGCCGCCGCAGCTGGCGTCCAGCACATCGACCCCCGCCTCCACGCCGGCATAGGCGTTGGCCAGGCCGGTGTTGCGGGTGTTGTGGAAGTGCAGCCGCAGGCGCGCATTGGGCGCCGCCTTGCGCACCGCCTCCACCCGCCGGCGCACCGTCCAGGGGTCGGCCACGCCGATGGTGTCGCCTAAGGCGATCTCGCCGATGCCGGCCATAGCGGCCTCCCGCGCTATGGCTGTGACCTGGTCTTCGGAGACCTCGCCGTCGAACGGACAGCCGAAGGCGACCGAAATGGTCATCGACAGCACAGGGCCGCCTTCCGCCGCGCGCTTGGCGGCGATGGCGCTCATGGCCGCCACCTGTTCGGTAACGCTGGCGCCCTGGTTGCGGATGCCGAAGCCGTCGGACGCGCAGACCACGATATTGGCCTCATCCACGCCCGCCGCCACGGCCCGGTCCCAGCCGCGCTCGTTGAGCACCAGGCCGATCCGCGAGCGGCCGGCCACATGCGGCAGGGCGGCCATGATCTCCTCGGCGCCGGCCATCTGCGGCACGCGCTTGGGATTGACGAAGGAGACCGCCTCCAGTCGCCGCACGCCGCAGGCCTCCAGCCGGGCGATGAAGTCCACCCGCTCCTCTACGCTAAGGACGGCGTCCTCGTTCTGCAGGCCGTCCCTGGCCCCGACTTCGACGATTTCGATCTTCACGGCGTCACGCTCACCTGAACGGCCTTGGTTTCACGGGTCTGATAGCACGGAATCCGTGGCGGTTTGCGCCCTTGACCGGCCCTGGTTTGAGCCCAGGCTGCCAGGGTCGTCCTTCCGAATCTGGATGAGGTCCATGAGCGCCGTCAGCGACTTCTTCTCCTCCGCCGGCTTCATGCCGCACGGTTACTGCCTGCTGTGGCGGCCAGACATTCTGGCCCTGCACGCCACCTCCGACCTGATCATCGCGGCGGCCTATTTCAGCATCCCCCTGGCGATTTTGGCCTTCGTGCGCCAGCGGGAGGATCTGGCGCCAGAGCACAAGCGCATCGCCATCCTGTTCGGCGTCTTCATCCTCGGCTGCGGCCTGACCCATGTGATGGGGATGATCGTGCTTTGGCGGCCCCTCTATGTGCTCGATGGCGTCATCAAGGCCTTCACCGCCCTGATCTCGATCTTCACCGCCGTGGCCCTGTGGCCGATGCTGCCGCGCATCCTGGCCATCCCGTCGCCGGGGCAGCTCGCGACGGCCAACACCAGCCTGCAGATGGAGATAGCCGCCAAGGAAGCGGCTCTGGCCGAGCTTCGCACCATACGGGTCGGCCTGGAAGACGAAGTCGGCCGCCGCACCGCGGAGGTGCAGGCCCTGGCCCGCCGGTTCCAGATCGCCATGGAAGGCTCGGCGGTGACCATCGCCGAACAGGACGCCGAGCTGCGCTACACTTGGCTGCACAACCCGCCGGAGGACCGCGACGCCATCGGCCGAAGCGACGCCGACATTCTCGGCGCAGAAGCCGCGGCCGAGCTGACCCGGCTGAAGACCCAGGTGCTGGCCTCCGGCGAGCCGCTGCGGACCGAGATTTCGACGCCGGGGATGGGCGGCGGAATGGTCCACTTCGATCTGACCATCAGTCCGGCGCGGGTCGGGGACGGTGAGGGCCTGCTGACCGCCGCGGCCGATATCACCGAACAGAAGGCCCAGCAGGAGCATCTGCAGGTGCTGCTGCGCGAGCTGTCGCATCGGGCCAAGAACCTGCTGGCCCTGGTCGCCGGGGTCGCGCGCCAGACCGCGAAGGCGGAGAACCTGCCCAAGGCCTTCATCGACCGGTTCAACGACCGGCTGTCGGCGCTCGGCGACGCCTACGACCTCTTGATCGGCCAGGACTGGCGCGGGGTGGACATGAGGGCCCTGGTGGAATCCCAGCTGGCCCACATCCTGCCGGAGCAGCGCGGCCGGATCAGCATCGACGGTCCGGCGATCATCGTGGCGCCCGAGGCCGGGCAATATCTGGCCCTGGCGCTGCACGAGCTGGCCACCAATGCGCTCAAGCACGGGGTGCTGGGCGCCGGCGGCGGCACGCTGGCCATTCGCTGGGAGGAGGTCGAGGAGGCCGGCGAGGGTCGCCGGATCAGGCTGAGCTGGGTCGAACAGGGCGCTCCGGCGACGGAGAGCGACCACAGCGGCTTTGGCCGGATTCTGCTGGAAAGCCTGGTGCCGCGCGCGCTGAAGGGGGCGGTGGAGCGGACGCTGGATGCGGCGGGCCTCGCCTGGAAGATTTCTTTCCCGGACGCATCCGCGGCATATCGGCGCAGTTGAAAGCGGAGTACACTGACCATTGCGCTATTCGCGCGAGGTGTAACATGGCCAGCGTATTGGTGGTCGAGGACGAGGCGTTCACCGCCCTGGCCTTGGTCGATGAACTTGCCGATCTCGGCCACACCGTCCGCGACGCGATGGACGGCGAGGCGGCCATCGATGTGTTGGCCGATTTCACCCCCGACATCCTGATCACCGACCTGATGATGCCCCGGATGGGTGGCGGCGACCTGATCCGCCATGTGCGCGCCAGACCCGGCCCAGCCATTCCGGTGGTGCTGATCACCGGGGTGCCGGAAGCCAAGCTGCCGATCGACATCGGCTATGACGCCTACCTGAGCAAACCGATCGATCACACCGCGCTTGGCTTGGTGATCACCCGGCTGGTGAAGCTGTACGAGGCCTGATCTCCGCGCCTGTCGCCCGACCCGACACAGCCGCCTTTTGCGCAAAGCGGCTAAATTGCGCTAGGCTTAGCGTTAACGTCATCGCTGGGAGGCCTTGAGACGCATGTTCGCCGCCTTTCCCCTGCTCGCCCTGCCCGTGCTCGCCTACAATATCCTGGCCCTGACCGTGGCCGGAGGGTTCCGGGGCGACGGAGCGCCCGGACGGATGTCGGAACAGCTGTTCTCGATCCGGACGGCGTCGCACACCAACTGGCCGGTAAGCCTTGCCGACCTCTTGCTCGCCGGCGCCCTGGTGGTGCTGTTCGTGGAGCTGCTGAAATCCACCACCAGCCGTCAGGTGGCGATCATCAACCACTCGCTGTCGATGATCCTGTTCATCGCCTGCCTGGTGGAGTTCCTGCTGTTCCCGGCCTTCGCCACCTCGGCCTTCTTCCTGCTCACCCTGATGGTGCTGCTGGACGTGCTGGCCGGCTTCATCGTCACCATCGTCGCCTCGCGCCGCGAGATCGACTTTCACGATCATTAAGGCGCGACCATTGAGGTCGATGCGGCTCAGGTCAGGGCGGTGAAGATCAGCGCGACCACGGTCACGTCGAAGGCTTTGACGAGGAAAGAGGCCAGGACGGGCATGGGCGGCTTCCGCTAAACGAGCAGGTACGAGCCTGGCGCCAAGCAAGTCCCGGGCCAGCGGAGGCATGAGGTGGCGCTTTTCTTCGACTCGGGCTGGTTCGACGCCCGCCTGACCGACCGGGGCCTGACCCGGGACGTCCTCGCCGCCGCCTCCGGCATGAGCGCCGCCGACCTGGCCCTGGTGTTCAAGGACCAGCGCGAGCTCTCCGCCGTCGAGGTCTCCCGGTTCGCCGAACTGCTGGGCATCTCGGCCGCCGAGGTGGCCAAGCGAGCCGGCGTCTCGACACCGAACCCAGAGGCGCCCGGCGTGGAAGCCCGGATCGCCGCGCTGGAGGCGCGGGTGGCCAAGCTTGAGGCCCGCAACGGCGGCGACTAGAGACCCCGACCGGCTGGCGCGGCCCGGCGGACTAGGCCACCCTGACCACATTTCGATGACCTGCCAGGATATTGCGTGATGACGGATTTGAGCGATCCCACACTGGACGCCGAGGCCAAGGCCCTGCTTGAGGAGGCCGCCAGGCCCAAGCGCCGGGTGCGGCCGAGGCTGGCCCGTCGGCTGGCGGACGCTCAGGATCTCGAAGTGGACACCCCCAACGGCCCGGTGATGGCCTGGCGGCTTGGCGACGGCCCGGCGACGCTGCTGGTCCACGGCTGGGAGGACGACAACGCCCTCTGGAGCCCGCTGATCGACGCCTGCGCCGACATCTTCCGCGCCGTGGTGGTGCTCGATTTGCCGGGGCATGGCTTTTCGCCCGCGGAGGCCCATTCGGTGGAATCGGCCGGCGAGGCTGTGGTCGCCGTCGCCAAGGCCCTGGGTCCGATCGACTCTATCGTTGGCCATTCCTTCGGCTGCCCGGCCAGCATCTATGCGCTTTCGCACGGCCTGACCGTCAACCGGGCGGTGATGATTTCGTCCCCCATGCCGCGCACCAAAGGCCAGGGCGACGAGGACTGGAGCCGGCGCTGGAAGGACCGGCAGCTGGACCGCGGCGCCGACCCCGAGGTGGTCGATCGCGCCGCCGAGATGATGATGGAGGAGTGGCATGGCCGCGCCAGTGGCCAGGCCCTGGTCGAGGCCGAAATCCCCAAGATGACCGCCAAGGCGCTGATCCTGCATTCCATGGATGACGAGCAGTGCCCGTTCGGCAACTCGCGGGAGATGGCCGCCCGCTGGCCAGGCTCGGAGCTGTTCCCGATGGACGGCCTCGGCCACCGCCTGATCGCCCAGGACCCGGAGGTGATCGCCCGGGTGATGGCGTTCGTGGACGATTTTGGGTGAGCAAGGAGACCCCGGCCATTAAACGCCGCCACATGACCGCGGCGGTCATCGGCAATGCGCTGGAATGCTACGACTTCCTGACCTACGCCTTCTTCGCGGCGGCGATCGGCCATGCCTTCTTCCCCGCCAAGACACCCTTCATCAGCCTGATGATCTCGCTGGCGACCTTCGGCGCGGGCTTCGCCACCCGCCCCCTCGGCGCCCTGCTGCTTGGCCTGATGGCCGACAAGGCGGGGCGCAAGCCGGCGATGATGCTGTCCTTCACGCTCATGGGCGTCACGATGCTGATGATGGCCGCGACGCCGACCTATGCCCAGATCGGCTGGGTCGCGCCCGTGATCGTGGTGGTCACCCGCCTGCTCCAGGGCCTGTCGGTGGGCGGCGAGATCGGCGTCGCCACCACCTATCTGGTCGAGGCCGCCCCGCCCGGCCGGCGGGGCTTCAGCGGCGCCTGGCAGTACGCCACCCAGGGCTTCGCCACCCTGGCCGCCGGGATCCTGGGCCTGGGGCTGACGCGGGCTTTGGGCACTGACGCGGTGACCGACTGGGGCTGGCGGATCGCCTTTCTGGCCGGCGCGATCCTCTTGCCCATCGGCGTCCTGATCCGCCGCGGCCTGCCCGAGACCCTGCATGAGGCAGAGCCCGATCTCCATGTCGGCCCGACCCGCATCCAATGGCGGGTGATCGGGCTGGGGATGATGATCGTCGTCTCCTCGACGGTGCAGTTCTACATCCTCAACTTCATGACCACCTATGCCGGGTCGATCCTGCATATGAAGGCCAATGTCTCCTTCGCCGCGCCGGTGGTGAACGGCATCTCGACCATCGTCTTCAGCCTCGGCGCCGGCGCCCTGTCGGACCGGTTCGGCCGCAAGCCGCTGATGCTCTGGCCGCGCCTGCTGCTGCTGCTGGCCACCTGGCCGGCCTTCGCCTTCGCCGCCGCCCACCGCGACATGCCGAGCCTGCTCATCGCCACCCTGGTGCTCAGCGCCCTCGGCCAGGCCGCCGCGGCGGCAGGCCTGGTGTGCGTGACGGAATCCCTGCCCAAGGCCGTGCGCGGGACCTCGCTGGCCATGCTCTACGCCTGCGCCGTCGCGGTGATGGGCGGGATCACCCAGCCAGCAGTAACCTGGCTGATCCACCAGACCGGCGACGTCCTCTGGCCCGCCTGGTGGCTTATGGCGGCGTCTGCGGTTGGCGTGGTCGCAGCGCTGCTGATGCGCGAGACGGCGCCGGCGAGGCGGTAAGGCTTAACCACCAAGCACACCAAGAGCACCAAGGGCGCGCAACCAGCTCCCAGGGAGATCGCACGGACGCGGGCGAAGCCCGCCCTTAATCGCGCTAACCGCCCCGCCAAGATCACCCTGAACTTGGTGTCCTTGGTGGTTGATCTTCTTATCGACAGACGAGGCCCTACAGCGAATCCACCAGCACCACCTCGGCGTCCTCGGTCGCCTTGATGGTCAGCTTGGCCTCGTCCGCCGCCGCCGCGCCGTCGCGCGGGCCGAGGGTGAGGCCGTTCACTTCCACCGTACCCACGGCGGCCACCAGATAGGCGCGGCGGCCGGGTTCGATGTCATAGGTCAGGGTCTCGCCCGCCTTGAGGGTCGCCCCGACCACCCGCGCGTCGGCGCGGATGCGCAGCGCGTCTTCGTCGCCGTCACGGCCAGAGGCCAGGGTGACGAACCTGCCGGAGCGGTCGGCCTTCGGGAAGGGCTTGGCGCCCCAGGAGGGCTCGCCGCCCCGCGTATCCGGCTCGATCCAGATCTGGAACAGCCGCGTCAGCTCGGATTCCATATTGTACTCGGCATGCCGCACGCCGGCGCCCGCCGACATCACCTGCACATCGCCGGCGCCCGTGCGGCCGGTGTTGCCCATGCTGTCCTGGTGGGTGATGGCCCCGTCGCGGACATAGGTGATGATCTCCATGTCCTCGTGCGGGTGCGGCGGAAAGCCCGACTGCGGCGCGATCTCATCGTCGTTCCAAACCCGAAGCGCGCCCCAGTTCATCCGCTTGGGGTCGTAATAGTTGGCGAAGGAGAAGTGGTGCTTGGCCTTCAGCCAGCCGTGATCGGCGCCGCCGAGTTGGGAAAAGGGCCGGGCTTCGATCATGACGTGTCTCCTCCTGAGCAAACGCGGCGCTTAGGTAGGAAGGGCGCCGTAATAATGTAACCCCTGGAAGCATGGCCCTAAGTCCGACGGCCGGACGAGGGCTTGCCTCACGCGCCGAAGCCGTTTCCGATAGGCGCCTCCCGATAGCGATCCCTCCGAAATGACCTCCACGCAACCCGCCAAATCGAATGCCGGCTTCTGGGCGGTCTTCCGCGTCTCCAGCGGCAATTTCCTGGAGATGTATGACTTCATGGTGTTCGGCTACTACGCCGAAGCCATCGGCGCCGCCTTCTTCCCGCAAGGCGACGAGGTCACCCGCCTGCTGCTGGCCTTCATGACCTTCGGCGCCGGCTTCCTGATGCGTCCGCTTGGCGCCGTCGTCCTGGGCGCCTACGCGGACAAGCACGGCCGCCGCGCAGGCCTGCTGCTCACCCTCACCCTGATGGCGGTCGGCGTCATCTCCCTGGCCCTGACCCCCGGCTACAAGACCATCGGTATCGCCGCGCCGTTGATCGTCCTGGCCGGCCGGCTGCTGCAGGGCTTTTCCGCCGGCATGGAGCTGGGCGGCGTGTCGGTCTACCTGTCCGAGATCGCGCCGCCGGGACGCAAGGGCTTCTATGTCGCCTGGCAATCCGCCAGCCAGCAGGTGGCCGTGGTGGTCGCGGCCATCATCGGCCTGGTGCTCAACCGCACGCTGGGCCACGCCGAGATGAACGCCTGGGGCTGGCGCATCCCGCTCTTGATCGGCTGCCTGATCGCCCCGGTGCTGTTCTATCTGCGCCGCTCGATGCAGGAGACCGAGGCGTTCGAGCAGCAGAAGCACCGCCCCGAACTGGCCGAGGTCTGGCGCTCGTTGCTGACCCACGCCCGCATCGTCGGCATCGGCCTGATGCTGGTCACCATGACCACCGTCTCCTTCTACATGATCACCGCCTACACCCCGACCTTCGGCACCGCCGTCCTCAAGCTCTCATCGACAGCGGCCTTCACGGTGACGATGTGCGTCGGCCTGTCCAACCTGGTGCTGCTCCCGGTCATGGGGGCCATGTCCGACCGGGTGGGCCGCAAGCCGCTGCTCTACGCCTGCACCCTCCTGATGCTGGTCACCGCCTACCCGGCCATGCGCTGGCTCACCAGCGCGCCCTCGTTCGCCCGGCTGCTGACCGTCGAGCTCTGGCTGGCCGTGCTCTACGCCAGCTACAACGGCGCCATGGTGGTGTTCCTGACAGAGATGATCCCGGTCAAGCTCCGCGCGGCGGGTTTCTCACTGGCCTACAGCCTAGCCGCCGCCCTGTTCGGCGGCTTCTCCCCCGCCATCGCCACCTGGCTGATCAAGCAGACGGGCGACAAGGCCATGCCAGGAGCGTGGCTCTCGGCGGCCGCGGTGATGGGCCTGGCGGCGGCGCTGATGGCGCGGAAGCACGAGGAAGAGGCCTGACGCCACAGCTACTACCGGTTAGTGCCGGGGTTTCAACAAAACCAATGCGCATGTTAGGATTCCCCAAATAGGGGAGATTATCGCAATGAATGTACGCATTGGCGGCGCAGCGGCCCTTGTCGTTCTTGCGGCAACGGTTCTCGCCAGCTGCAATTCAAAGCCAAGCCAAGATCAAGCGAAAGCAGTTTTTACATCATACCTGACAACGGCCGTTAAAGGTGCGCCATTTAATATAGATTCGTTCCAGAAAACTAATGGGCAAGATTCTGAAATTGAAGGCACGAAAGTATATATATTTTACTATTCTGCTACCATATCCTTCCCGGAAGGATATCGGTCAGAGTGTATATCGACAAATGGGCAATTTACCGGGCTGGACTGCATGCTCCAAACGGGCGTGATGGGACCACCGCCTATCCCAAAAGGTGCGCGCTTAAATTATACTGGGACGATACGATATCAAAATTCGGAGAAGGGTTGGTTGCCCGATCTTCAGGCTCCGCAGATTGCAAATGCGGGCGCCTCAGACGTGGCGGCGGCCAATAATATCGATACGGCCCCGGCCTCACCGAATACTCCTCCACCGCCACCAGTCGCGGTCACACCGACAAAGCCCACAGCGTCATTTGAGATGGTGGTGGTTCCCGCTCATTGGGATAACAGCCCGACGAGGACGCAGGAGCAGTGGAACGAAGCAATTGGTGACGCCAATCGCAAACTTATAGCCGCCAACATAGAACCAGTCAGCGTATTTATTAAAGGGCAGACCGGCGTTGAAATTGTATTTTCATCTGCCACATCGCCCGAATTGGCCAAATCGATAATCGATTCCCAAACATCGCTTCCGTTTCGAGTGATAGAGGAAGGTACGTGCGGCCAAGCAGTCAGCGGTTGCTAGCGCTTATTCCTCAAATTCTATCACACCACTGAAGATGATCTGAAGCGTCACTCGAAAAGAGGGCTTGAACCCCTGGAGGCGAGTCTGCTCTGGCGTCCGTCGAAGTCAAGGATCGGCCAAAGGCCGACCGCGTCGCGGTGCGGCAAGGCCGCGTCCTTGAGTTCGACGGTTCCCAGAGCTTCAATCTCACCAGGAGTTCAAGCTGTACCAGCAAGGCGCTCGGCCTTGCTGTTCAGGCGAAGCCCTACTCCGCCGCCTGCTTGGTCACCCCGAACTTCGGGGCCAGCTCGCCGGCCGCGTAGCGCTTGGCCATCACCGACATCGGCAGGACCCGGATCTTGTCCGCATGGCCCGACGTGCCGAACTCCTCGAACCGCTGCTCGCAGACCGCGCGCATGGCGTCCATGGCGGGCTTCAGGTACTTGCGCGGGTCGAATTCGCCGGGGTTTTCGGTGAGGACGCGGCGGATCTGGCCGGTCATCGCCATGCGGTTGTCGGTGTCGATGTTGATCTTGCGCACGCCGTGCTTGATGCCGCGCTGGATCTCTTCCACTGGCACGCCCCAGGTCTGGGGCATCTGGCCGCCGTACTGGTTGATGATGTCCTGCAGGTCCTGCGGCACCGAGGAGGAGCCGTGCATGACCAGGTGGGTGTTGGGCAGGCGGCGGTGGATCTCCTCGATCACCCCCATGGCCAGGATGTCGCCATCCGGCTTGCGGGTGAACTTGTAGGCGCCGTGGCTGGTGCCCATGGCGATGGCCAGCGCGTCAACCTGGGTCTTCTGCACGAAGTCCACCGCCTGGTCCGGGTCGGTCAGCAGCTGATCATGGCTGAGCTTGCCCTCGAAACCGTGGCCGTCTTCCTTTTCGCCCTCGCCGGATTCCAGCGAGCCCAGCACACCCAGCTCGCCCTCCACCGAGGCGCCGACCCAGTGGGCCATCTCGGACACCTTGCGGGTGATCTCGACGTTGTACTCATAGTCGGCGACGGTCTTGGCGTCGGCCTTCAGCGAGCCGTCCATCATCACCGAGGTGAAGCCATGCTGGATCGCCGAGGCGCAGGTGGCTTCGTTGTTGCCGTGGTCCTGGTGCATGCAGACCGGGATGTGCGGATAGATGTCCACCAGGGCGTCGATCATCCGCGCCAGCATGATGTCGTTGGCGTAGCTGCGGGCGCCGCGGCTGGCCTGGATGATCACCGGCGACGATGTCGCGTCGGCGGCCTCCATGATGGCCAGACCCTGCTCCATATTGTTGATGTTGAACGCCGGCACGCCGTAGCTGTGCTCGGCCGCGTGGTCGAGCAGCTGTCGAAGGGTGATCCTTGCCACCAGTATCTCTCCTTGTTCGGCAACGCCGCCCTATCTGTCCAAAGCCAGGACACCGGGCAGCTTTTTGCCTTCCATCCATTCAAGAAACGCACCGCCGGCGGTGGAGACGAAGGTGAAGTCCTCCGCCACGCCGGCCGCGTTCAAGGCCGACACCGTATCACCGCCGCCGGCCACCGCCACCAGTTTGCCGGCCTTGCACAGTTCGGCGGCGTATTTCGCCGCTTCCACGGTGCCTTTGTCGAACGGCGGGATCTCGAACACCCCCAGCGGGCCGTTCCAGACGAGGGTCTTGGAGTTGTCCATCGCCCGCTTCAGCCGCGCCACGGTCTCCGGACCCGCGTCCAGGATGCGCTCGTCCTCGTCGATCTCGCCCAGGCCCCGCACCCGCGCCGGCGCGCCGGCGGCCATCTTCTCGGCCACGACGATGTCCTGCGGCAGGAAGAGCTTGCAGTTGTTGCGGCCGGCCAGGCCGATGATCTCGCGGGCGGTGTCGGCCAGCTCCTTCTCGCAGTAGGAGGCCCCGACGTCGTGCCCCTGGGCGTAGAGGAAGGTGTTGGCCATGCCGCCGCCGATGGCCAGCTTGTCCAGCTTGGTCACCAGGTGTTTGAGCAGGTCCAGCTTGGAGGAGACCTTGGAGCCGCCGACGATGCCCATCACCGGCCGCTCGGGATTGCCCAGGGCCTTGTCCAGCGCGTCCAGCTCCCGCCGCATGCTCTCGCCGGCATAGGCCGGCAGCAGGTGGGCGACGCCTTCGGTGGAGGCGTGGGCGCGGTGGGCGGCGGAAAAGGCGTCATCGACATAGAGGTCGCCCAGGGCCGCCAGCTTCTTGGCGAAGCCGGGGTCGTTCTCTTCCTCACCGGCGTGGAAGCGCAGGTTTTCCAGCAGCAGCACGCCGCCGGGCTTGAGGTAGCCCTCGGCCCGCTCCGCCACTTCGCCCACGCAATCGTCGGCGAAGGCCACGGGTGCGCCGATCAGCTTTTCCAGCGGCTCGACCAGGGGCTTGAGACTCATGGAGGGCACGCGCTTGCCCTTGGGCCGGTCGAAATGGCTGATCAGGATCACCTTGGCCCCGCCGTCGCGCAGTACCTTGATGGTGGCTAAGGCGGCGCGCAGGCGGGTGTCGTCGCTGATCTCCCCGTCCTGCATCGGCACGTTGAAGTCAACGCGGACCAGGGCGCGCTTGCCCCTCAGATCGGCCTGTTCGAGGGTGCGAAAGGTCATGGGTGGCGTGGCCTCGATCTAATTCCTCCCCCGTTGGGGGGTGAGCCGCATGCGGCGAACGATTGCGAAGCGGTGGAGGGGGCCTCACCGCTACGCAGACCTATCCGACGACTCGCCCCCTCAGTCGGCTTCGCCGACGGACTCCCCCAGCGGGGGAGCAATTGGTTCAACGAGCCGCCCTGCATTCTCAGATGTGTTTGGCGAGCTCGAGGGCGACGTCGCTCATGCGGGTCGAGAAGCCCCACTCGTTGTCGTACCAGGACAGAACGCGCACCAGCTTGCCTTCGATCACCTGGGTCTGCGGCAGGGCCAGGGTGGACGAGGCGGCGATGTGGTTCATGTCGATGGACACCAGCGGATCGTTGGTCACCGCCAGCACGCCCTTCAGCGCGCCATTGGCGGCTTCCTGCATGGCGGCATTGATCTCGGCGACGGTGGTGTCGCGGGTGGGGACGACGTTCAGGTCGACCACGGAGACGTTGGGGGTCGGCACGCGGATGGAGGAGCCGTCCAGCTTGCCCTTCAGTTCCGGGATCACCAGGCCCAGGGCCTTGGCGGCGCCGGTGGAGGTGGGGATCATCGACATGGCCGCCGCGCGGCCGCGATAGAGATCCTTGTGCAGCGTATCCAGGGTCGGCTGGTCGCCGGTGTAGGAGTGGATGGTGGTCATGTAGCCACGCTCGATGCCGCAGGTGTCGAGCAGCACCTTGGCCACCGGCGCCAGGCAGTTGGTGGTGCAGGAGCCGTTGGAGACCACCAGGTCGTCCGCCGTCAGCAGGTGATGGTTGACGCCGTAGACGATGGTCTTGTCGGCCTCGTCGCAAGGGGCCGAGACCAGCACCCGCTTGGCGCCGGCGTCCAGGTGGGCCTTGGCCTTGTCACGAGTGGTGAACAGGCCGGTGCACTCCAGGGCGATGTCGACGCCCAGATCCTTGTGCGGCAGCTTGGAGGGATCGCGCTCGGCGGTGACCTTGATCTTGCCCAGGCCGACGTCGATGGAATCGCCATCGACAGTGACCAGGCCGGGGAAGCGGCCATGGACGCTATCGTAGCGCAGCAGGTGAGCGTTGGTCTCCACCGGACCTAGATCGTTGATGGCCACAACCTCGATATCGCGGCGCGCGTGCTCGACGATCGAACGGAGCACGAGGCGGCCGATACGGCCAAAGCCATTGATAGCGACGCGGACAGCCATTTGCAGACCCCTTGTGATTGATTTTGGCGCGGTTCTTTGAGGTTGGGGGGCGGGAAGTCAACCCCGGAAGGGTCATTCGGAAGCTTCGGAAGGCTACACCCGCACCTTCCCCCTTCATGGGGGAAGGAGGGGCCCGCGTCGGGAAGCGGCGTGGGAGGATGGGGGCACGCGGCGCGGATGAGGTGCGAAAAGACCGAGTTCACATCCTGCGGACCGTTCCCCCATCCTCCCATGGCTTCGCCATGGGCCCCTCCTTCCCCCATAAAGGGGGAAGGTTTTCAGCGCACTACCCTGACCCGCGACGCCGCCTCCCGCGCCCGCTCTCGCGCCTCGTCGGTGGTCGCGCCGCGCGCCAGCGCCACGCCCATCCGCCTTCGCTCGAAGGCTTCCGGCTTGCCGAACAGGCGCAGCTCGGCGGTGGGGACGGCCAGGGCCGCCTCGACGCCCTCGAACGCCACGCCCTTGGCCTCCATGCCGCCGTAGATCACCGCGCTGGCGCCGGTCTCGCGCAGCGTCGTGTCCACCGGCAGGCCCAGGATGGCCCGCGCATGCAGGGCGAACTCGCTGAGCTGCTGGGTGGCGAGAGTGACCAGGCCGGTATCGTGCGGCCTCGGGCTGACCTCGGAGAAGAAGACCTCGTCGCCTTTCACGAACAGCTCGACCCCGAACAGGCCGAGACCGCCCAGGGCCGAGGTCACCTCCAGCGCCATGGCCTGGGCCTTGGCGAGGGCGGCGGGAGACATCGCCTGCGGCTGCCAGCTCTCCACATAGTCGCCCTTGACCTGGCGATGGCCCACCGGCGCGCAGAACCGGGTCTCGATCTCGCCCAGGGCGTCGAGCGCGCGGACGGTGAGCAACGTGATCTCGAAGTCGAAGTCGATCCTGCCCTCGACGATCACCCGCGCCTGCTCAACCCGGCCGGCGGCGAGGGCATAGGTCCAGGCGGCGGCGATCTGATCCGGCGTCTCGACATAGGACTGGCCCTTGCCGGACGACGACATCACCGGCTTGACGAAGCAGGGGTAGCCAACCGCCTCGGCGCCGGCGGCCAGTTCGTCGCCGGCGGAAGCGAACCGGTAGGCCGAGGTGGGCAGGCCCAGGGTCTCGGCGGCCAGCCGGCGGATGCCCTCGCGGTTCATGGTCAGCTGGGTGGCGCGGGCGGTGGGGATGACCACCGCCAACCCCTCGGCCTCGATCTTGGCCAGCTCATCGGTGGCGATGGCCTCGATCTCCGGCACGATCAGGTGTGGCCGCTCCAGCTCGATCACCGCGCGCAGAGCGACGGGGTCGGTCATGGCGACGACGTGGGCGCGGTTGGCCACCTGCTGCGCGGGCGCGTCAGCATAGCGATCGACGGCGATCACCTCGACCCCAAGCCGCATCAGCTCGATCGCCACCTCCTTGCCCAACTCCCCCGCGCCCAGGAGCATGACCTTGGTCGCGGAGGGGGAAAGCGGGGTGCCGATGCGAGTCATGCGGCAACGTTAGCTCAGGGTTTGCGGAACCGGTAGGCGAAGCGGTCGGTCTTGCCGCGGATCGTCGGGTCGAACACCAGGGCGGTCTTCGGATCGTCCGGATTGGCCAGGACCTTGGACTCGCCGTCGAACACAAAGCCGGCCTTCTCGATCTCGGCGCGGGCCGTCGCGGGCTCGATGCGGTGGGTGATGTTGGTCTGGGTCAGGCCCGCGCCGGCCGGCGCGGCGTGATCGACCACCACATAGTAGCCACCGTGCTTCAGGAGCTTGAACATCGCCCGGTTATAGGCCGCCACGTCCGCGCCCTTCATGAAGGGATTGTAGGTGTCGTGGTAGTTTTCGAAGATGAAGGCGACATCGACCGTGCCGTACATGGCCGCCGGCGGCTCGGATGCCAGCGGATCGGACACCTCCGTCACATTGCCATGGCCAGGCTCGGCCCCGATAGCCTTGGCCACGGCGACGGGGTCGCCCTTGAAGCTGGCGATCTCGGCCGGCACGTAGGAATAGACCTTGCCGTTCGGACCGACGACCTTGGAGAAGATCCGGCTCCAGTAGCCGCTGCCGGGCCAGATATCGATCACCGTCTCACCCGGCTTGACCCGGGCGAACTCGACGATCTCCGCCGGCTTGCGCGAGGGGTCCTTGGCCACATCGGCGGCCGGGCGACCAGCGTCGGCGATGGCGGCGGTGACCGCGGCCGGCGCGGCGTGCACAGCAATGGGCGCGGCCAGAAGCGCGAACGCGGCGGCCGCCACGGCGAAACGAACTGGGGTCAATGAAGCCTCCCTTGATTGGTTTGGTCGCACTCTGAACCCAAGCTCGGCGGGAGGCAAAGGGATTGGGGACGAGCGGAGGCGTGAAGTCCTACGACAGGCGCCAGCGGCGATGATACGCCTTAAAACCCATGGCGAGATTGGAGCTCTGGCTCTCGGCTCAGTCAAGGACGCGCAAAGCGCGCCGCGACGCGGTCGGGCCAAGGGCCCGATCCTTGACGGAGCCGTGAGCCAGAGCAGACTGGCCTGCATGGATTTAAGGGCGAGGCTGTTCGGGGGGCCGGGTTTCGCATGGCTTTCGTAGCGCCGGAAGGCGACCTTGGACCACTTCTCCCGGAGGGAGAGGGAGGGGCCCATCCGCAGGATGGGAGGGTGAGGGATTACCCGGGCGCCGAATAGAACGCCAACGTCGCAGCTTCATCCCGCGCCGTCCCTAACCCCTCATCCTCCCAAGCTTCGCTTGGGCCCCTCCTTCTCCCTCCTCCGGGAGAAGGTACTAAACCCCCGCCAGCCCCTTCGCCGTCTTGGCCACCGCGTCGGCGGTAATCCCGAACTCCGCATACAGCCGCTCATAGGGCGCGCTGGCGCCGAAGCCGGTCATGCCGACGAAGGTCCCGTCGTGGCCGATGAAGCGGTCCCAGCCTTCGCGCACGCCGGCTTCCACCGCGATCTTCACCGGCGAGTCGCCGATCGTCTCGGCCTGGTAGGCGGATGGCTGCTGCTCGAACAACTCCCAGCAGGGGGTGGAGACGACGCGGGTGGAGACCCCCGCCGCTTCAAGCTGCTCGCGGGCGCCCATGGCGATGCCGACCTCGGTGCCGGAGGCGAAGATGGTCACCTTGGCGCCGGCCGATCCGGCCAGCTGATAGGCGCCCTTGGCCGAGAGGTTCTCGGCCGACGCGGTCTTGCGCACCGCCGGGGTCTTCTGCCGCGACAGGGCCATCAGCGACGGGTTGCGATGATGCTCCAGCGCCAGGCGCCAGCATTCCGCCGCCTCGACCCCGTCGGCGGGGCGGAAGACCAGCAGGTTGGGCATGGCCCGCAGGGAGGCCAGGTGCTCCACCGGCTGGTGGGTCGGGCCGTCTTCGCCCAGGCCGATGGAGTCGTGGGTCATCACATGGATCACCCGCGCGCCCATCAGGGCGCCGATGCGGATCGCCGGGCGTGAATAGTCGGAGAAGCACATGAAGGTGCCTGAGTAGGGAATGATCCCGCCGTGCAGGGCCATACCGTTCATGGCCGCCGCCATGCCATGCTCGCGCACGCCATAGTGGACGTAGCGGCCGGCGTAGTCGGGCGGGAAGAACTCCACCATCCCCTTGGTCTTGGTGTTGTTGGAGCCGGTCAGGTCGGCCGAGCCGCCGATCATCTCGGGGATGGCGGGGACCAGGGCTTCCAGCGCCGCGCCGGACCAGGTCCGGGTCGCATCGGCCTTGGGCTCGGCGACGATCTTGGCGATGTGGGCGTCCAGGGCCTCGAACTGGCCGGCCGATACCTCGCCCTTCTGGGCCTTGTTGAAGGCGGTCTGGTGCGACGAGGCGCTCAGCCGCGCTTCCCAGGCTTTCCGCGTGCGGGCGCCGCGGCGGCCGGCGGCGCGCCAGGGCTTGATCACGTCGTCGGGAATGTGGAACGGCTTAGCCGTCCAGCCCATGGCTTCCCGCGCCTCGACGATCTCCTTGTCGAACATGGAATAGCCGTGGCCGTGCTCGTCGCCCTCCATGGGGCCGGCGCCCTTCAGGATGATGGTCTTGCAGTTGAGCATCACCGGCCGGTCCTGGCGCTTGGCCCAGGACATGGCGCGCTGGATGGCGGCGTAGTCGTGACCATCGACGGTCTTCACGATCCAGCCGGCGGCCTTGAACCGCATGACCTGGTCGCCGGTCTCGGCGATGGTGGCCCAGCCGTCAATGGTGACGTTGTTGTTGTCGTAGAGCACGATCAGCTTGTCCAGCTTCAGCCGGCCGGCCAGGTGAATGGCCTCATGGCTGACGCCCTCCATCAGGCATCCGTCGCCGGCGATGACCCAGGTGTGGTGGTCCACCAGCTCCGCGCCGAACCGCGCGGCCAGATGCCGCTCGGCCATGGCCATGCCCACCGCCGTGGCGATGCCCTGGCCCAGGGGTCCGGTGGTGCATTCGACGCCCTGGGTGTGACCGTATTCCGGATGGCCCGGCGTCTTGGAGCCCCATTGGCGGAAGTTCTCGATCTCCGCCATCGACATCTCCTTGAACCCGGTCAGATGCAGCAGCGAATAGAGCAGCATCGAGCCGTGGCCGGCGGAGAGCACGAAGCGGTCGCGGTCGGCCCAGTCGGGCTTGGAGGCGTCGTACTTGAGAAACTTGGTCCACAGCACCGTGGCGACATCGGCCATGCCCAGCGGCATGCCCTGGTGGCCGGATTTGGCCTTGTGGACCGCATCGAGGGTCAGGACCCGGATCGCATTGGCCATGACGAGGGGGGAGACGGGCATGGGCGTACGACCTCTCAGGGCGACTCGCGGGGGTTGAATGGGCGGCGAATGGCGCCTTGAACCGCGCCGGTCAAGCAAACCCAGTATTTGGCCCGCGCAATTGGCCGCCGCATTTGGCTTCACCGATGCTCAGTCTATAGATAGGAGTCTCGAAGACACGGAGCAGAACGCATGACGGACGGGTCGGGTCCAGCCGGCGCCCTCGAAGCGGCGATCCTCAGGTTGGATCAGGCCGTGGCGCAGCTCGACCTGCGTATCGGCGCCCTGTCGGCCAAGGCGGAGGGCGCCAACGGCGGCCTGTTCGACGCCGACCGCGCCCAGTTGGCCGCCGACCTCGACGCCGCCCGAGGACGCGAGCGCGATCTGGAGGAAGCCGGCCTCCAGGCCTCCGCCGCCCTCGGCCGCGCCATCGCCGACATCCGCGCCGCGCTGGGTGAAGACGAAGAAGCCGAAGACATCGAACCCCAAGCGGCGGAGGCTTAGAAGCGATGGCCCAGGTGACCATCCAGGTGAACGGCCGTCCCTACAGCATCGGCTGCGAGGACGGGCAGGAGGACCACCTGACCGAGCTCGCCCGCCACCTCGACCGCCAGGTGCGGACGGTGAGCCAGGAAGTCGGCCAGCTCGGCGAAACCCGCCTCTTCCTGATGGGCGCCCTGCTGTTGGCGGACGAGCTTACCGACATCCAGGCCCGCCTGGCCCAGACCCAGGCCGAGCTGGCGCGGCTGCAGTCGGAACAGTCGCGGATCGAGGCGGCGGCGGTCGCGGCGCTTGATACAGCGGCGACGCGGATCGAGGCCCTCGCGGCCCGCGCGGCGGGGTAGAGGGTCCGACAACAGATTGACCTCAGGCCCCCAGCGTTGGACTGTGCCCGCCGGGGTTGCCGGGGGGTTTACCAGTGTTTCGCCTAGGGTTGCGTACTGCGATCGCGCTTGCGATGTCGATTTCCATCGGCCTGCCCGCCTGGGCGCAGCGAGCCGATCAAACCCCACCACCGTTGCCCGCCCCGGCGGCGGACCCCAGGCCATCAGATCGGCTACCGGTTAGCGCCTTCTATGACGATGCGGCATTTGGGGATGCGCGCCTTTCGCCGGACGGCGCGAACATCGCCTACGTCGAAAAGGTCGAGGGCGGCTTCGCAGTCGCCGTCAAAAACATGAAGACCGGCGATGCACGGATCGCGCTGCATGTGTCCCTGAAGGGCATGACGATCGAATGGGTCAGGTGGAAGGACGATAACCGGCTGCTTATCGGCGTCAGGCTGGAGGACATCATCCGCGCCGGCGGCAATCCGGATGGCGAGATTAAGAACGGCAAGTTCGGCCAGTTCATCGTCGCGGTGAACCGGGACGGGACCAACATGGTCCAACTGCTCAAGGGCGATTTCTGGAACACCGTGCGCGGGGCGAATGTAAAGCTGCTCGACCGGCTCAAGAACGATCCGGATCACATCCTCGCCGTGGCTCCAGACGAGAGCCAGAACATGTCGGTCTGGAAGGTCAACATCCGCACCGGTGAGGCAGCGCTGGTCGAGCGCAGCTATGGCGATGTCATTTCCTGGGGCACCGACATCACAGGCGCTGTTGTCAGCCGGTACCGGGAAGCCAACTATGCCGTCGTCATCGAGACACGTGGACCGGGCCAAACGGTCTGGACCAAGGCGGCGGTGCTCAAGCCCAAGGACCTCAAGGTCTTCGACGACTTCGAATTTCTCGGCGCGACAGATAAGCCAAGTCAGCTCTATGTGGCTGTCGAGCCGAAGAACCCCGGCGAAGGCGACACGCGCCGCCTGCGCATCTACGACACCGCGACCAAGACGCTCAGCGAGCCGATCTGGCCAGCTCGGCCGTACGACGTCGACAGTATCATTACCGACTTGGACAGCGGCAAGCTTTTGGCCGTGTGTTACGACGTCGATACCTATACTTGCGAATTCACCGATCCGGCTCTGCAGTCGAACTACAAAGGGCTGGTGAACTATTTCAAGAGCGACCGCAGCGTCATGGCGGAACAGGTGATTGGCGACGACACCTGGCTGCTCAGGGTCTCGGGCCCCAGCGAACCGGACGGCTACTACATCTATAGCCAAAGCCGCCACACTATCGGCCTCCTGGGCGAGCGTTTTCCTGACCTGACCACCACCAAGCTCGGAAGTATGCGGCGGTACAGCTATACCGCACGGGATGGCTTTGCCCTGTCTGGCTATCTCACTCGCCCACCGAACGCGCCAGACGGTCCCTTGCCGCTGGTGGTCATGCCGCATGGCGGCCCGAAGGCCCGCGACAGTTTCGAATACGACCCCTGGAGCCAGATTATCGCCACGCGCGGCTATCTGGTGCTTCAGCCCAACTTCCGCGGGTCAGGCGGCTTTGGCTTGAAGTTCGAGCAGATGGGCTACCACCAATGGGGTGGGGTGATGGCAGACGACATCACCGACGCGGTTCAGGCCCTGATCAAGTCCGGGCAGGTCGATCCCCACCGGATCTGCATCTTCGGTGCGAGCTACGGCGGCTTCGCGGCCCTCTACGCAGGCGCGACCCACCCGGAGCTCTACAAGTGTGTTGTGAGTTGGGCGGGCGTTTCGGACCTGCACCTCGCATTGCGTCGGGAACTCAGATTGGCGGGCAAGGAAGCCGAGGAAGGGGAGTCCTACAAATACTGGACCAAGGCGATCGGCGACATGGACAAGGACAAGGTCGAGATCAAGGCAGCATCCCCGATCACGTATGCCGCTACCTACAAGCCTCCGGTTCTGTTGCTGCATAGCGAGGCCGACTATGTCGTGGCCGCCGAGCAGTCGAAGCTGATGGATGCGGCGCTCAAGCGCGAGGGCAAGGACGTGCGACTGATCCTGCTTCACACAGAAGGCCATCCCTATTGGTCAAAGGAGAACGAACTGCCCGCGATGACGGAAGTGGTGAACTTCATCGAAGCTCACATAGCGCCGGCCGTCCCGGCCGCGTCCCCGTCGGCGACGCCAGCGCCGGCGCAGCCCTGAGGCAGCGCTTGAGGTCGCCGCATCGAAGCCCTACATTACCCCTCGGCGGGTCATGCTGTGGCTCACGTCGAAGACATCACATCCCGGGGACCTTAATTCATCTCTAGGGAGCTGTTCCTACCCCTGGCCGTGGCTTGGGGCACACGGCGCCCACCTGGTCTAACCAGGTCCGAGTGGATTGAAACGTCATTCACGGTTCTTTGCGGCGCCGCCACCCTATTCCGCCAGTCCTGTTGGGCTGGCGCCTTCTGACGAGTCTGCCGGCTGAGAAGCTCATGGTCCATGCTTCCGCCGCCTCCGCCAAGACCGTGCTGCGGTTGCAATTGCGAGGCTCCCGGCGAGCGTTGGCCGCCAAGACGCCGGATGCGCCGGAGCAGGCCGCGGGCCTCATCCCAATCGATCTTCTGAAACGCCCCGCCATCGTCGCCGGCTATCGATCCATCGGCGGCGAGTTCGACCCCTGGCCGGTCATGCAGGCCTTTGCCAAGGCCGGCGCCGGACTGGCCCTGCCGGTCGCAACCGACAAGGCTTCGCCGCTCGTCTTCCGCGCCTGGTCGGCCGGTGAGCCGCTGGCCCCCGACGCTTTTGGCATTCCCTCACCCACGCCCGATGCGCCTGCCGTCGAGCCTGACCTGATCCTGGCGCCGCTGCTGGCCTTCGACCGTCGGGGAAGCCGGATGGGCCAGGGCGGCGGCCATTATGACCGGACCCTGGAGGCCCTGCGCGCGCGCCGCAGGGTGTTCGTGCTCGGCCTCGCCTACGCCGGTCAGGAACTGGCCAGAATCCCCACCGAACCGCATGATCAGCGGCTGGACGCGATTTTGACCGAAAAGGGGTATATCGAGGCGTCAAAGGACCCATAGACCATGCGCTTCGCCTTCTTCGGCGACGTCGTCGGCCGCTCCGGCCGCGACGGTCTCACCGACCATCTGCCCGACCTTCGCCGCCGCCTCGGCCTGGAGTTCGTCATCGTCAACGCCGAGAACGCCGCCTCGGGCTTCGGCATCACCGAGAACACCGCCCGCGAACTGTTCGCCGCCGGCGCCGACTGCCTGACCCTGGGCAACCACTCCTGGGACCAGCGCGAGGCGCTGACCTACATCGTGCGCGAACCGCGCCTGATCCGCCCCGCCAACTATCCGATCCTGTCCGACGCCCCAGGCCGCGGCGCCCAGGTGTTCGACACCGAGCGCGGCCACCGGGTGCTGGTGATCAACCTGCTGGGCCGGGTCCACATGGACGCCATGGACGACCCCTTCGCCGCCGTGGACCGGGAGCTGGACGCCTGCCCCCTGGGCTCGGTGGCCGACGCGGTGATCGTCGACATGCACTGCGAGGCCACCTCGGAGAAGATGGCCATGGGCCACTATTGCGACGGCCGGGCCAGCCTGGTGGTCGGCACCCACACCCATGTCCCCACGGCCGACGCCCAGATCCTCAACGGCGGCACCGCCTACCAGACCGACGCCGGCGCCTGCGCCGACTACGACAGCGTGATCGGCAACCAGAAGGAAGAGCCCCTGCGCCGTTTCACCACCAAGATCAGCGGCGGCCGCTACAAGCCCGCCGAGGGACCGGCGACCGTGTGCGGGGTCTATGTGGAAACCGATCCGTCGACCGGCCTGGCGCGGCGCGTTGAGCCGATCCGTGTGGGTGGCAGATTGGCTGAGACCATTCCGGTGGTGGAGGCGGTGAGCGCTTAGCAGGGCTTCGGCGCTGTTCTTTTCATCGTTTCCTGGGCCTTGTGCCCAGGACCCCTTGGGCGCGAACGGTTGGAATGACTGGCGCAGGCGGCGCGGCAGGCGCGAGCCTCTCACCGCTGGCGCTCAATGGGCCCCAGGCACAAGGCCTGGGGTACGGGGATTGATAGCCCCTACCGCTCCCGCGTCGTCACCTTGCGGATGATCAGTTCGTCCACCTCCAGCCGGCGGAACCGCGCATGGCCCACCGCGAGACGCCCAATCGCCAGCGTGCCAATGGCCAAGGCCCCCACGGCTACCGCGCCCATGGCGACCATCGCGACAGCGCCGGCGAGGCGGGGCAACGACGGAGCCGGATGGGCCGACTCGGGATCGGCCATGGTGGCGTGCAGGGTTTCCGGTTCGGCTTCGGTCTCGGACATGGCCCCTCTCCCGGGATGACCCGGCGCAAAGGCCGGGTTACAGGCTGAAGCATGATCTACCTCATTCGCCACGGCCGCACCGAATTCAATGTGGAGGGCCGGTTTCAGGGCAATTTCGACTCCCCCCTGACCCCGCTGGGTCTTCAGCAGGCGGCGGCCAACGGCGCCCTGATCAGAAGCCTGATCGGCGATCCGTCCGGCTGGCGGCTGGAGTCGAGCCCGCTCGGACGGGCGATGCATACGGCGCAGATCATCGCCGAGACGGCGGGCCTGGCCCCGCCCATCCCGGACGACCGCCTGCGCGAGATCGGCATGGGCTCCTTCGACGGCATGACGGTGGAGGACATCTCCTTCGCATTCCCGCGCGAATCGGAGGGCTCGAGCCGCCACGACATCTACTTCCGCTCTCCCGACGGCGAGAGTTTCGAGACCATCGGCGCCCGCCTGAAATCCTGGCTGGACGAGGCGGTAGCGGACGATCGCCCGCGCATCGTCGTCTCGCACGGCGTGGCCGGACGGGTGCTGCGCGGCCTCTATGCCGGCCTGGACTATGAGGCCACCATCAAGCTGGATGTGCCCCAGGACGCGGTGTTTCGATTGGAAGGCGGACGGATCGAACAGATCGACGCGCTGGCCATATCCCAGCCGGAGCGCTAACAAGCGCGCCACTCATATCAACGACGCCCCCCTTCAACGACGAACGACGACACCCATGGCCGGCCACTCAAAGTTCAAGAACATCCAGTTCCGCAAGGGCGCGCAGGACAAGAAGCGGTCCAAGCTCTTTTCCAAGCTGTCGCGCGACATCACGCTGGCTGCCAAGCAGGGCGTGCCGGACCCGAACGCCAACGCGCGCCTGCGCCTGGCGATCAACAACGCCCGCGCCGAATCCATGCCCCGCGACAACATCGAGCGGGCGATCAAGAAGGCCCTGGGCGCCGACACCGATAACTTCGAAGACATCCGCTACGAGGGCTTCGGCCCCGGCGGCATCGGCCTGATCGTCGAGGCCTTGACCGACAACCGCAACCGCGCCGCCTCCTCGGTCCGCACCGCCTTCGGCAAGAACGGCGGCAATCTGGGCGAAACCGGCTCGGTGGCCTTCATGTTCGACCGGCTGGGCCAGATCACCTACCCGGCCGCCGCCGGCACTGAAGATAAGATCATGGAAGCCGCCATCGAGGCTGGCGCCGAGGACGTGGAGTCCGACGAGGAGAGCCATGTCATCTACACCGCCTTCGAGGACCTGGGCGCGGTGATCGAGGCGCTGGAAGCCTCCCTCGGCGCGGCCAAATCCACCGGCGTGATCTGGAAGCCGAAGACGCTGAACCCGGTGGATCTCGACGCGGCGACGACGCTGATGAAGCTGATCGACGCCCTGGACGACGACGACGACGTGCAGAACGTCTGGACCAACGTCGACCTGACCGACGAGCAGATGGCCGCGCTGGCGGGCTGATCCGGCCTTCACCTGACAATCCACCAATCTACGTCATCCTGAGCCGCGCCCCTTGAGGCGCGTGTCGAAGGACGCACGCGCGCGCAACCGACTTTGCGTCCTTCGACGCGGCCGCAATGCGGCCGGCTCAGGATGACGTTGAGGGGTTGGCTTCAGGGTCTATTTTGCGCGCCGCGCCCGCCACTCCTCGCGGCTCTGACCCCAGAGATCCACCGGCGCGTCCTCGAGCGGGGCCGGCAGCTTGCCCGGCCCGCGGTTGACCGAGCCCAACCGCGCGGCGACCTGTTGCGAGGGCGTGTTGGCGGGGTCGATGCAGTGGATGACGTCGGTCCAGCCCAGTTCGTCGAACACCCAGTCCATCGCCGCCACAGCCGCCTCGACCGCATAGCCCTTGCCCCAGGCAGACTTGGCCAGGCCCCAGCCAACCTCCGTCCCAGGCCAGCCTTCCGGCATGTGCGGGCCGATCCGGCCGACCCAGTCGCCGGACGACTTCTCGATCACCGAAAACATCGAGAACCCCTGGATCGCCCAGGCGCCGACCACGCTGGTGAACCCGCGCCAGGAGCCAAAGCGCGGCTGAGGCCCGCCGATAAAGCCGGAATTCTCCTCATCGGCCATCATCTCGGCCCAAGGGTCGAAGTCCGTGAGCACGGGCGGCCGCAGGATCAGGCGTGGGGTTTCAAGGGTGGGGCCGAGCCGGGTCATTTGCGAAATGATGGCAAAAATGCTAGCGTTTTGCCAGCAAAAACGAGGCGCCTATGGGCACGATCACTATTCGCAATCTCGACGACGGGCTGATCAGCCGGATCAAGGCCAAGGCTAAATCCGCCGGCCGTTCGATGGAGTCCGAACTCCGTCGCCAGCTCGAGGAAGTGAATCGGGGCAGCGTCGAATCCGACGCATTCAAGCCCGACCCCGCCGAACTTGAACGGCTGGACCGCGTCGCGGAAGGCCTTAGGGGACCAAATGGCCGCTTCCGGCCCGGGCCCGAACTGATCGACTATATGGAGCGGCGGCGAAAAGCGTTGTTCGGTGACCGGGTGTTCCCCAGCAGCCTCGATATTCTTCGTGAAATTCGCGATGAAGACCCGCTGACATCGCCGCCAGACGCCGGCTATCCATGATCGTCGATGCGTCGGTCGCGCTGAAATGGTTCATCACCGAAGCGGACAGCGACCTTGCCGGCCGGCTTCTGCGGCGCACCGATCTGACAGCGCCGGCCGTTCTGAAGATCGAGGTCGGCTACGTCCTGACCAAGCGCGTACGCCAGCGGACGCTGACGCGCGATCAGGCTGTGGACATCTGGCATGACCTGCCTGGGTCGATCGCCTTGATAGAGGACGGCCCACTGCTCGACGCGGCGTTCGAGCTGTCGCTGGAGCTCGGATCGGCCTTTTACGATTGCGTCTATCTCGCCCAGGCCGTGCGTGACGACGACGTGGTGGTCACCGCAGACGAGCGGTTCTCGAGTCGGTGCGGTCGAGGCCAGGCCTTGGACGGTACGTCCAGAGCCTGGCCCACGCGGTCGCCTAAGCGCCTACTTAAGCGACGGCTCGATCACCTTGCAGGCTTCCATCAGGCCCTGCACCGACTCCACCGACTTGGCGAACATCGCCTTCTCGTCGTCGTTGGTGGGGAACTGGATGATCCGCTCGACGCCATCCTTGCCGATCACCGCCGGCACGCCGACGTAGAGACCGGACAGGCCGTATTCGCCGTTCAGATAGACCGCGCAGGGCAGGACCCGCTTCTTGTCCTTCAGGTACGACTTGGCCATGGCGATGGCGCTCTCGGCCGGGGCGTAGAAGGCCGAGCCGGTCTTCAGTAGGGCGACGATCTCGCCGCCGCCGCCGCGGGTGCGCTTGACGATGCCGTCCAGCTCGTCCTGGGTCATGAAGCCCTGGTTGACCAGTTCCGGCAGCGGCAGGCCGCCGACGGTGGAGTGGCGCACCATCGGCACCATGTCGTCGCCGTGGCCGCCCAGGGTCCAGGCGTGGATGTCTTCCACCGACACGCCGGTCTTCTCGGCCAGGAAGTAGCGGAAGCGGGCGCTATCCAGCACGCCGGCCATGCCCACCACCTTGTTGTGCGGCAGGCCGGAGAACTGCTGCAGCGCCCAGACCATGGCGTCCAGCGGGTTGGTGATGCAGATGACGAAGGCGTTCGGCGCGTGCGCCTTGATGCCGTCGCCGACGGCCTTCATCACCTTCAGATTGATGCCCAGCAAATCATCGCGGCTCATGCCCGGCTTGCGCGGCACGCCGGCGGTGACGATGCAGATGTCGGCGCCGGCGATGCCGGCGTAGTCGTTGGCGCCCTTCAGCGCGACGTCCTTGCCGAACACCGGCGAGGCTTCGGCGATGTCCAGCGCCTTGCCCTGCGGCACGCCCTCGGCGATGTCGAACAGGACGACGTCGCCCAGTTCTTCGCGCGCAGCGATATGGGCCAGGGTTCCGCCGATCATGCCGGAGCCGATAAGGGCGATCTTCGCGCGAGCCATGGGCCGTGTCTCCAAGGTGAGGACTGATAAGTCAGGGAGGAAAATGTCGCGCGCGGTCTAGCTCCGGAAGGGGCAGGGGGCAAGCGGCGACGCTGACTCTGACCGGTCAGTTAGCCAAACCGAAACACGGACCCCTTATGAAGCACTTAGCCTATCGCAACAGGAGAGACAGATGAGCAGCTCCATCCCATGGATTGCATCGGGCGTCTCACTGGCGGCTGCCGCCTGGTTCTATCATTCCTATCGCCGGGCAATTCTTGATCAAATTAAGATAGCCAACTTCCTCATGGAAATCCTTACAAGTGATCGAGAGAGAGCGCTCCAGAAGGAAAATTTTCTGTCATTTATTATAAAATCTTCTTATAGTAATCCGGATAGCCTTGCTGCGCACTGCAATGAACTTGTCATAGACATCGCTAAGCAGCGTGCTAGCCAAACCATTCGAGCAAACACGGACATCTATTGGGCCATGAACAAGTCGCCGTTGGTCTTCTTTGAGGGTGGCGACCCGCAGCGTCCGCGCTAGCGCCTTTGCCGGGCGACAGCCCAGCCCACGGTCACGCTCGCCAGAACGCGACGCCTCTGCTACACGCCGCGCCGCCTGCGCGTCGGAGACCCTTCCTTGGACAAGTTCACCATCACCCCGCCCCTGCTTACGGGGTCGGAGCCGCTGGTTTCGCTCGGACTATGCGAAGCCCGGCTGCAGAACGACGCGCGCTGGCCCTGGATCGTGCTGATTCCGCGCCGGGCGGGGGCCAAGGAGATCGAGCACCTGTCCAAGACCGACCGTGCGCGGCTGATCGAGGAAGAGGTCGCCGCCGGCGCCGCGGTTCGGGCCATGGGCTCGGCGCTGGGCCGGGCGGTGGAGAAGCTGAACATCGCCGCCCTCGGCAATGTCACGCCGCAGCTGCACATCCACGCGGTGGGCCGGCGCGCCGACGACGAGGCCTGGCCAGGGCCGGTCTGGGGCGTGGGGACAGCGCGGCTTTACGATGCGCAGTCCTTGGGAATCGCCAAGGAAGCGGCGCTGGGCGTGCTGAATGGCTGGGTTGCGAAGGGCTGAACGCCGTTTTCAGAGGTCGGACCGGCTCAGCACCACCGAGCGCACGGCGCCGCCCTCGGTCAGCTCGCCGCCCCAGCGGCCGTCGGCGGTGAGACGCAGTTGCAGGACGGTCTCGTTGGACTGGCCAGCCTCGGTGAAGCGGACAACGACGCCATCAGCGGTGCGGTAGACCGCGCCCATGAAGCCCGACCCGTCGGCGCCGCCGCCGCGCCGTACGTCCCGCCAGGCGCCGGCCATGTTGTAGCCGCCGGGATCGGACAGGACGAATTCGAACAGCACATCCCCGTCCGCGCCGCTCAACCGCCAACTGCCGTCCAGCGGACCCTGGCGGGCCTCCGCCGCCTCATAGGCCGCGCGCAGGCGGGTTTCCCAAGCCTGCTGGGCCATGGCGCCCTGGCCGAGATTGTCGGGCGAGGTGCTGGTCTGCGGCTCCTCGGACTGATTGTCCGGCGGCGCGGACTGAACGGGGGCGGGCGGCGGCGTATCGGGCTGCTGGGTCGCCGGAGCCGGAGTGGGCGCAGCCGGGTGCGCGGCGGGCTGAGGCGCGGTCTGCACGACGTCCGGGGCCGGTGGTGGCGGAGCGGCCTGGCCCTGAATCTGCCCCTCGGTCTGGACGAGCAGCATCCAGCCGGCGATGAGGACGGCGGCGCTCATGCCCCGCTCGCGATGGCGTCGGCCAGGGCCACCAGCCGCTCGGCCTGGGTCAGGTGCAGCCGCTCGGCCAGCCGGTTCTCGACCCGGAGCGCGCCGCGTCCGGCGTTGGCCGGATCGGCGAAGGCCGCGATCACCGCCCGCGCCCAGGCCACCTCGCCGGGGTCGGGGCTGAAGACGCGATTGCAGGTCTCGATCTGGCCCGGGTGGATCAGGGTCTTGCCGTCGAAGCCCAGGTCGGAGCCCTGGCGGCAGACCCAGTCGAAGCCGGCGGCGTCCTCAAGGTCGTTGTAGACACTGTCGAGGATGGTCAGACCGTAAGCTCGCGCCGCGGCCACCGAGAGGGTCAGCACCGCCTGCATCGGCGCCCGGTCCGGCGTCTGCCGCGCGCCCATCTCCTTGGACAGGTCGTTCAGGCCCAGAGCGAAGGCGTCCAGCCGCCCCTGGCGGGCCGAGGCGATGGCCTTCAGGTCCAGCACGGCGGCGCAGGTCTCGATCATGGCCCACAGCCGGGTGCGGGCGGGGGCCTGGGCGATGGCGGCGTCATAGGCGGCGATGTCGGCCGGCCCGCCGATCTTGGGTACCAGCACCGCGTCCGGACCGGCTTCGGCCGCGGCGGCCAGGTCGTCGGCGCCCCACGGCGTGTCCAACCCATTGCAGCGGATCACCAGCTCACGCCGGCCGAAGCCGCCGGCCTTGACCGCTTCGACGGCCTGAGCCCGCGCCATCGGCTTGGATTCCGGCGCCACCGCATCCTCCAGATCGAGGATGATGACGTCGCAATCCAGCCCCCGCGCCTTGTCGATCGCCCGGGTGTTGGAGGCCGGCATGTAAAGGGCGCTACGGCGCGGACGACTGGTCATGGCGAAGTCTTTGGGGCTGAAACCGACAAGCTGACGTTTGCTTTCATATTCTGTATCAAATGCAGCGCTTAAGGCCGCCATAAGATTCGCCCAACGCGGCCATGGTTCGAACACCGTGGCTCGCCAAACCCTTGGACCGCATGCCGACGCCGGATCTCCCCCCGCACGACCGCTTCATCTTCCACGATCCGTCCGGGCGTAGGGCGCGGTACGCGGGCCAGTTCGGCGGGGTGATGCTGTCGCTGCTGGCCCTGATCATCGCCGGCTTCCTGGCGACGCTGGCGCTGGCGCCGCACCTGCCGACCATTGCGCTGCAGGACCCGCACGCCCTGATCGCCCTGCACCATGAGACGGCCAAGCATATCAAGGGCAAGCCCGCCTGGAAGAAGATCTCCCGGCCGCACGCCCCCGGCGACTCCAAGGCGCTGAAGCCGCTCACCGTCGGCTTCTACGTCAGCTGGGACGCGGATTCCCGCCAATCCCTGCACGACCACATCAACTCGCTGGACGTGGTCGCCCCACAATGGATCGCCATTCACGACGGCGCCGGGAATATCGACGTCACCGCCGACGCCGAAGCCCTGGCGCTGATCGCCTCGGCGCCGCACCCGCCGGCCATCATGGCGGTGGTGCACAACGCCGCCAACGGCGCCTTCAACGGACCCCTGGCCGACTCCATCATCCTGAACCCCGCCGGGGAGCAGAAGCTGATCGGCAACCTGATCGATCAGGCCAATCATCACGGCTATTCCGGCTTCTGCTTCGACTTCGAGAACATGTCGCCCAAGGCCCTGGCCGCCTATCCGGCCTTCATCGCCCGGGCCCGCGAGGCGATGCAGCCGCTGAACCTGGAAGTCTGGGTCACCGCCGTGTTCGACGACGACGACTGGCCGTTCCTGAAGTTGCAGCAGGCTTCCGACAGCCTGGTGCTGATGGCCTACGACGAACATTGGCAGACCGGCGCGGCGGGCCCCACCGCTGGCCAGCCCTGGCTGGAGCAGACGCTCGACAAGCGCATGGCCACCCTGGACCCCGACAAGACCATCATGGCCTTCGGCTCCTACGGCTATGACTGGCGGGTCGGGACCAAGGTCCCCGCCGACGTGGTGACCTTCCACGACGCCATGCAGTTGGCGCACGATTCCAACGCCTCCATCACCATGGACGACAACGAGCTGAACCCGACCTTCAACTATGCGGAGGACGACGGGACCAAGCACGCGGTCTGGTTCCTCGATGGCGCGACCCTGTTCAACGAGGTCAAGACGGTCGATCCCCTGCGTATGCGGGGCTACGCCATCTGGCGGCTGGGGGCGGAAGACTCCACCCTGTGGAGCGTCCTGGGCAAGAACTATGGAACGGTGGACGCCTCCAACCTGACCCAGCTAGCCGCCGGCAAGGGTGTGGATTTCGACGGCAACGGCGAGATTCTGACCATCTCGGCCATCCCCACCCCCGGCCATCGCGGCATGACCTTCGACCCGGACACGGGCCTGATCGCCGACGAGAGCTTCGACCGGCTGCCGACCTCCTACCTGATCGATCGTTACGGCGCGAAGCCTCGCATGGTGGCGCTGACCTTCGACGATGGTCCGGACGGACGCTGGACGCGGCAGATCATGAAGATCCTGAAGGAGAAGAACGCCCCGGCGACCTTCTTCGAGATCGGCGCCAACATGCTGGACCATCCGGACATCGTGAAGGACCAGGTCAAGGACCCGTTGTTCGTGGTCGGCAACCACACCTTCACCCACCCGGACATCAAGTATCTGCCGTCCTGGGACGTCTATGGCGAGCTGAACACCACCCAGCGCCTGTTCGAAGCCCTGACCGGCCGGTCGATGCGGCTGTTGCGGCCGCCCTACGTCGGGGACGCCGAACCTTCCACGCCGCTGGAGGTCGATCCGCTCGTGATCGCCCAGAAGCTGGGCTACATGATCGTCGGCCTGCGCAACGACCCGGACGACTGGCGCAAGCCCGACCCGGTGCTGATCGTCCAGCGCAGCCTGGCCAACCTCGCCCTGCAAGATCCGGAAGGCGTCAGCCACCAGGTTATCCTGCTGCACGATTCAGGCGGCGACCGCAGCCGCACGGTCCAGGCGCTGCCGGCGCTGATCGACCAGCTGCGCGCCCACGGCTACCAGCTCGTCAGCATTCCCCAGCTGATCGGCATCTCCAACGACCAGGCCATGCCGGTTTCGACCCGGGACGGCATGTCGCTGACGCTGGACCGGCTGTTCTTCTTCATCTGGCATAACTTCAACATCGCCATCCTGGTGCTGTTCGTCACCGCCATCGCCCTAGGCATGACCCGCTTGCTATTCCTGGGCGTGCTGGCCTCGATACACCGGCTGCGCGAGGACAAGCGCCGGCCCGCCGACATCGATCCCGCCACCGGGCCGATGGTCAGCGTGCTGATCCCCTGCTTCAACGAGGAGAAGGTGATCGCCTCCTCCATCAGCCGAATCCTGGAGTCCAACTGGACCCGGCTCGAGGTGGTGGTGCTCGACGATGGCTCGACGGACCGGACCTCCGAAGAGGTCGAAGCCCACTTCGGCGGCGACCCGCGCGTGCGGCTCCTGAAATTCGCCAATGGCGGCAAGGCCCAGGCGCTGAACAAGGGTCTGGACCAGGTGCACGGCGAGATCGTCGTCGCCCTGGACGCCGACACCCTGTTCCCGCCCGAGACCATCGGCAGCCTGGTGCGCTGGTTCGCCGACCCGCGCGTCGGCGCCGTGGCCGGCAACGCCCTGGTCGGCAATCGCCGCAACATCGTCACCCGCTGGCAGGCGCTGGAATATGTCACCGCCCAGAACCTGGAGCGGCGGGCGCTGGCCTGCCTGGGCGCGGTCACCGTGGTGCCCGGCGCCGTTGGAGCGTGGCGCAGAGCCGCGCTGGAGCAGCTCGGCGGCTACCCCGCCGACACCCTGGCCGAAGACCAGGACCTGACCATCGCCGTGCAGCGCGCCGGCTGGCGGGTGGAGTTCGACCCGGACGCCCGCGCCTACACCGAGGCGCCGGAGACCATCTCCGGCCTGCTGAAACAGCGCTTCCGCTGGTCCTTCGGCACCCTGCAGTGCATCTGGAAGCACCGGGCGGCGACCTTCAGCACCAAGCAGCCGATCCTGGGATTCGTGGCCCTGCCGCAGATCTGGCTGTTCCAGATCATCCTGGCCGGCGCGGCGCCCCTGGTGGACCTGGCGGTGATCTGGAGCATGTTCTCCGCCTGGCTCGACTACCGCTACCACCCGGCCGACTGGTCCCAGGACCAGTTCGTCGCCTCGCTGCTCTACTGGGCCGCCTTCATCTTCGTCGATCTGTCGGCGGCGGCGCTGGGCATGGCGCTGGAGAAGCGGGCGCCCTGGTCCGACATCGCCTGGATCCCCGTGCAGCGGTTCGGCTACCGGCAGCTGATGTACTATGTGGTCTGCAAGGCGGTGGTGGTCGCCGTCCAGGGTCCCCGCGTCGCCTGGGGCAAGCTGGAGCGGCGGGCCTCCGCCTCGGTGGCGCAGAAGAAGGGCTAGGAGCCGTCCCTCCCGGCCGCATCTCTCTACGTCATCCTGAGCCGCGCCCTTCTTCAGGGCGCGTGTCGAAGGACGCACTTCGCCGCCGCTGCGTCCTTCGACGCGCCGCTTCGCGTCGGCTCAGGATGACGTAGGGGGTGGGCCGAAATAAAGGACAGTTGGCCAAAAAGAGCGGTCGCGCTTTGTTGCTAAGGCAGACGGCGCTTCCTATAACCGCGCACGTCTTCTCCGCCCCTTCTCCTCGTTTTTGGCGAGTACCTCATGAACATCCACGAGCATCAGGCCAAGGCCGTCCTGAAGGCCTACGGCGTTCCCGTGCCGCTGGGCTTCGCGGCCTTCAGCGTCGATGAAGCGGTCAAGGCCGCCGAGGCGCTCCCCGGCCCGGTCTATGTGGTGAAGGCGCAGATCCACGCCGGCGGCCGCGGCAAGGGCGGCGGGGTCAAGGTGGTCAAGTCGCTGGGCGACGTCCACACCGAAGCCGAGAAGATGCTGGGCATGACCCTGGTCACCCACCAGACCGGCCCCAAGGGCCGCCTGGTCCGCCGCCTCTACATCGAGGAAGGCGCGGCTATCGCCAAGGAATTCTACCTCTCCATGCTGGTCGATCGCGAGACCAGCCGCGTCGCCGTGGTCGTCTCCACCGAAGGCGGCATGGACATCGAGGAAGTAGCGCATAAGACGCCGGAAAAGATCATCACCTTCTCCATCGACCCGGCCACCGGCGTCTTCCCGCACCACGGCCGGCATGTCGCCGACGCCCTGGGCCTGAAGGGCGACCTAGCCAAGCAGGTCGGGACCCTGTTGCCGCAGCTGTATAAAGCCTTCGTCGAGAAGGACATGGCCCTGCTCGAGATCAACCCGCTGATCGTCACCGGCGACGACAAGCTGCGCGTGCTCGACGCCAAGATCGGCTTCGACGACAACGCTCTCTATCGCCACGACGACATCCGCGCCCTGCGCGACGAGACCGAGGAAGACCCCAAGGAGATCGAGGCCACCAAGCATGACCTCAACTACATCGCCCTGGACGGCGAAATCGGCTGCATGGTCAATGGCGCGGGCCTGGCCATGGCGACCATGGACATCATCAAGCTCTATGGCTCCGAGCCCGCCAACTTCCTAGACATCGGCGGCAGCGCCACCGCCGAGCGGGTCACCGAAGCCTTCAAGATCATCACCGCCGACCCGAACGTGAAGGGCATCCTGGTCAACATCTTCGGCGGCATCGCCCGCTGCGACACCATCGCCGAAGGCGTTGTGGTCGCGGTCAAGGAAGTGGGCCTGAAGGTGCCGCTGGTGGTTCGGCTGGAAGGCACCAATGTGGAGCTCGGCAAGAAGATCCTCGCCGAGAGCGGCCTCAACGTCATCGCCGCCAACGACCTGTCGGATGGGGCGGAAAAGATCGTGAAGGCGGTGCGGGACGCCGCGTGAGAACGCCACTCGTTCTTTCGTTAGCGGCCTTCCTGGCGTGCGGAGCCTCTGTTGCGCAGGCGGCCGATAGCGCGCTGCTTGCCGGGTTCAAACAGCTGTGCGTGGCGCATCAGGGCGACGCCGATAGCATAAGAGCCGCCGCACTGCAGGAAGGTTGGACGATCGAACCCGCGACCCCAAAGGTCTCAGGTATGGACGTCGTGGTTGTGCTTACAAAGGCCCTGGACGTTGGCGCTAAGATGGATGTGCTCCTCGGAAGGGGGCAGCACCGCATGGGCGACGTCACCATCGGCGGAAACTTCTGCGTGATCGCCGCGCAGGCCCAGGATGGCGGCGCAATCTCTGCCGCGGTCTCTGAGTGGGCTGGCGTACCTCCGACTCAGCAGGGCTGGGGAGCGCGGACGATCTATACCTTCACTGACGACCCGGATGGCCATCATCCGATCTCCAAACAAGACCCGGCGACTTGGAACCTGCTGGCCCACGATGGGAAGGTGGTTGGGGTCTCGAGCCGGACAGCGCCGAATGGCGTGACCTCTATTTCCTATTTTCATTCCGTTGCGCCGAGCGGCGACCTCCACCCTCATTGACGAGACCGTCAAAGTCATCCGCCAGGACCCGTAGGAGGCCTTTCACACCAAGCCGCCGATCGGCTCGACTACCGGGTTGGTGCAGATGCCCAATCTGCCATATTTCGCGACATGAAGGCGATTACCCTTCCGAAGGATTTGGAAGCCTGGGCCGAGGCTGAGGTCGCCGCGGGGCGGGCTGAAAGCGTCAATGCCCTCGTCGTCCGGGCTCTCGAAGGTTATCGCCGTGCATTGGAGTCGTTTCGCGCGACCCTGGACGCCGCGTCGGCGGACGTCAGGGCCGGCAACGGCATTCCTCTGGATGCTGTCGTCAAACAATTTGAAGCCCTCTATCCGGACGAGTGACACGCCCGCCAATCTCGGTCCTGCGCATCCTGCACGGCGCCCGCGATCTCCCGTCTCTTTTCGAAGGTCCTTCGAGCGATTAGGCGGTTCCCCCGCCGCGCTAGCTGCGCTATCCCCACGGCGCGAATAAAGTCGCCAGAAGTCGGGAAGCGTCGCCGCCGCATGTCCATCCTCATCGACAAGTCCACCAAGGTCATCTGCCAGGGTTTCACCGGCAAGCAGGGCACCTTCCACTCCGAGCAGGCCATCGCCTATGGCACGCTGATGGTCGGCGGCACCTCGCCCGGCAAGGGTGGGACCACCCACCTGGGCCTGCCGGTCTATGACACCGTCGGCGATGCGGTGCAGGCCACTGGCGCGACCGCCAGCGTCATCTACGTCCCGCCGCCCGGCGCCGCCGACGCCATCATGGAAGCCATCGACGCCGAGGTCGAACTGATCATCTGCATCACCGAAGGCATCCCGGTAGCCGACATGGTCAAGGTCAAGCGCTCCCTGTCCGGCTCCAAGTCGCGGCTGATCGGCCCCAACTGCCCGGGCGTGCTGACGCCGAACCAGTGCAAGATCGGCATCATGCCGGGAAATATCTTCAAAGCCGGCTCGGTCGGCGTTGTTTCCCGCTCCGGCACCCTTACCTATGAGGCCGTGTTCCAGACCACCCAGGTCGGCCTCGGCCAGACCACCGCCGTCGGCATCGGTGGTGATCCGGTCAAGGGCACGGAGTTTATCGAGATCCTTGAGATGTTCCTCGCCGACCCCAAGACCGAGTCCATCATCATGATCGGTGAGATCGGCGGCTCCGCCGAGGAGGACGCGGCGGAATTCATTAAGCATTCCAAAGTTAAAAAACCCATGGTCGGTTTCATCGCGGGACGCACCGCGCCTCCGGGCCGCCGGATGGGCCATGCTGGCGCCATCATTTCGGGCGGTAAGGGCGGCGCCGAGGATAAAACCGCGGCGATGGAAGCGGCCGGCATACGGGTGTCACCTTCACCGGCCAAGTTGGGCGAGACTCTGATAGAGCTGCTCAAGGGCGCTTGAGACGAGCAAGAGACCAGGGCTAATCGCCGCTCAGCTTAGGGGCTCCGCGACGGTTCGCCGGAAAGCGGAACCATGGCGGACGACTCCAGTATAGTTTCAGGCAGGATGAACCAGGTCCTGGCCGAGACCTCCTTCCTGTACGGCGCGAACAGCGCCTTCGTCGAAGACCTCTACGCCAAATGGGCGGCGGACCAGAGTTCGGTCGAGCCGTCCTGGCGGGCCTTCTTCGGCTCCCTGCACGAGCAGGCGGACACCGTGCGCAAGTCGATCGCGCCGCCACCCTGGGCTCCCAAGGCGGTTCCGCAGGCGCGGCCAGACTGGCTGTCGGCCCTGGACGGCATGTGGCCGGCGGTGGAAGCCAAGGTCGCCACCAAGATCGTTGAGCGCGAGCCTGCCGCCAGCCCGGACGCTGTCCGCGCCGCGACGCTGGATTCCCTGCGCGCCATCATGATGATCCGCGCCTACCGGATGCGGGGCCACCTGGCCGCCAACCTCGACCCGCTGGGGCTGGCCGAGAAGGCCGACGCCAGCGAGCTCGACCCGGCCAACTACGGTTTCGCCGAGAGCGACTTCGACCGGCCGATCTTCCTGGATTTCGTGCTGGGCCTGGAGACCTCCACGATCCGCGAGATCGTGTCGATCCTGCGCCGCACCTACTGCGGCAATGTCGGCGTGCAGTACATGCACATCTCGTCGCCCGACGAGAAGGCCTGGCTGCAGCAGCGCATCGAAGGCCGCGACAAGGAGATCGTGTTCACGCCGGAAGGCAAGATCGCGATCCTGAAGAAGCTGATCGAGTCGGAAGCCTTCGAGCGCTTCCTGCACAAGCGCTTCCCCGGCACCAAGCGGTTCGGCCTGGATGGCGCCGAAGCCACCGTTCCGGCGCTGGAACAGATCATCAAACGCGGCGGCGCCCTGGGCGTCCAGGATATCGTCGTCGGCATGCCGCACCGGGGGCGCCTCAACGTGCTCGCCGCGGTGATGGGCAAGCCCTACCACGTCATCTTCCACGAGTTCCAAGGCGGCTCGTCGCTGCCTTCGGACATCGAGGGTTCAGGCGACGTGAAGTACCATCTGGGCGCCTCGTCGGACCGCGAGTTCGACGGCAACAAGGTGCACCTGTCGCTCACCGCCAACCCATCTCACCTGGAAATCGTCAACCCGGTGGTGCTGGGCAAGGCGCGCGCGAAACAGGCCTTCCTGCTGCGGGAAGATCCCTCCGCCGGGCGCGGTCACGTGCTGCCGCTGCTGCTGCATGGGGACGCCGCTTTCGCCGGCCAGGGCGTGATCGCCGAATGCTTCGCGCTGATGGGCCTGAAGGGCTTCCGCATCGGCGGCACGGTCCACTTCATCGTCAACAACCAGATCGGCTTCACCACCAGCCCGCGCTATTCGCGCTCCAGCCCCTATCCGTCTGACTCGGCGCTGATGGTCGAGGCGCCGATCTTCCACGCCAACGGCGATGACCCGGAAGCGGTGGTCTACGCCGCCAAGGTCGCCACCGAATATCGTCAGCAGTTCGGCAAGGACGTGGTCATCGACATGTTCTGCTATCGCCGCTTCGGTCACAACGAGGGCGACGACCCGACGATGACCCAGCCCTTGATGTACGCCAAGATCAAGGACCACCCCTCGACCCGCGAACTCTATACCCGCCGGCTGATCGAGGAGGCCGTGATCACCCGCGAGGCGGTCGACACCCTGATCCGCGACGCCGAAACCTTCCTCGACGCCGAGTTCGAGGCCGGCAAGGTCTACAAGGCCGACAAGGCCGACTGGCTGGACGGCAAGTGGGCGCACATGCACCTGGCCGAGGGCGACGAGCGGCGCGGCGACACCGCCGTCCCCGCCCAGCGCCTGCGCGATATCGGCCTGCAGATCACCGTCGCCCCCGAGCGGATCGACGTGCACAAGACCGTCAAGCGGGTGATCGAGAACCGCCACGAGGCGATCAAGACCGGCGAGGGCATCGACTGGGCCACCGCCGAACACCTGGCCTTCGGCAGCCTGCTCGACGAAGGCTTCCCGGTTCGCCTGTGCGGCCAGGACAGCGTGCGCGGCACCTTCAGCCAGCGCCACTGCGACCTGATCGACCAGCAGACCGAGGAACACTACACCCCGCTGCAAAACATCCGCCCCGGCCAGTCCCACTTCGAGGTGATCGACTCGGCCCTGTCGGAAGAGGCCGTGCTGGGCTTCGAGTACGGCTTCTCCCTGGCCGATCCGAACACGCTCACCCTGTGGGAAGGTCAGTTCGGCGACTTCGTGAACGGCGCCCAGGTGGTGATCGACCAGTTCATCTCCTCCGGCGAGCGCAAGTGGCTGCGGATGTCGGGCCTGGTGATGCTGCTGCCGCATGGCTACGAGGGCCAGGGTCCGGAGCATTCCTCCGCCCGCCTCGAACGCTTCCTGCAGCTCTGCGCCGAAGACAATCTGCAGGTCGTCAACTGCACGACCCCGGCCAACTACTTCCACGCCCTGCGCCGGCAGATGCACCGCGAGTTCCGCAAGCCGCTGATCGTGATGACGCCCAAGTCATTATTGCGGCACAAGAAGGCGGTGTCCAAGCTGTCGGACATGACCGAAGGCTCGTCGTTCCACCGCGTCCTGTGGGACGACGCCGAGCAGGACACCGGCATCACGCCCATCAAGCTCAAGCCCGACGACAAGATCCGCCGCATCATCCTCTGCTCTGGCAAGGTCTATTACGACCTGCTGGAAGCCCGCGATGAGCAAAACATCGACGACGTCTACATCCTCCGGCTGGAGCAGTTCTATCCCTGGCCGACCAAGTCGCTGATGACCGAACTCGCCCGCTTCACCAACGCCGAACTGGTCTGGTGTCAGGAAGAGCCGAAGAACATGGGCGGCTGGACCTTTGTCGATCCATGGCTGGAACTGACCCTGGCCCGGCTCACCATATCGGCCAAGCGCGCCCGCTATGTCGGTCGGCCAGCCTCGGCCTCCACCGCCGCCGGCCTGATGAGCCGCCACACCCGCGAACTGAAGGCCTTCCTCGCCGAAGCCTTCGCCCCGAACCAAGCCTAGCGACAAAGACTAAAGGCGGGTCCGGACCGGGCCCGACAAGGAGCAAGACACCATGGCCGACATCATGACCCCAGCGCTCGGTGAATCCGTCACCGAAGCGACGGTCGCCCGCTGGGCCAAGAAGGCCGGCGATGCGGTTCGCCGCGATGAGGTGCTGGTGGAGTTGGAGACCGACAAAGTCTCGCTGGAAGTGGTGGCGCCAGAGGACGGCGTGCTGACCTCGATCGGCGCCGAGGAAGGCGCGACCGTCACCCCCGGCACGGTGCTCGGCGTGGTCACGGCCGGCGGCGCCGCGACCAAGCCCGCCGCTAAACCAGCGCCGGCGCCCGCCACCCAGGCCGAACCTGCCCCGACCCCCGCTCAACCGGCTCAGGCCGCCCCTGCGCCCGTGCCCGCCGCCATCGTCCAGGCCGCCACGGCGGCGCCGGCCCCCACCGCGGCAAACGACCTGCCGCTCGCCCCTTCGGTGCAGCGCATCGTCACCGAATCCAAGCTCGACGCCGCCGCCATCGCCGGCACGGGCAAGGACGGCCGCATCACCAAGGGCGACGCCCTGGCCGCGCTGGAAGCCCGCGCCGCCCAGCCGGCGGCGCCAGCGCCCGTGGCCGTCACACCGCGCGAAATCGGCGACCGCGAGGAACGGGTGAAGATGACCCGCCTGCGCCAGACCATCGCCCGGCGCCTGAAGGAAGCCCAGAGCACCGCCGCCATGCTGACCACCTTCAACGAGGTGGACATGAGCGCGGTCATCGCCCTGCGCAACCAGTACAAGGACGTGTTCGAGAAGACCCACGGCGTGCGCCTGGGCTTCATGAGCTTCTTCGTGAAGGCCTGCGTCTTTGCTTTGAAGGCGATCCCGGACGTGAACGCCGAGATCGACGGCACGGACCTGATCTACAAGAACCACTACGATATCGGCGTCGCCGTCGGCACCGAAAAGGGCCTGGTGGTGCCTGTGCTGCGCGACGCGGACGGTCTCAGCCTGGCGGGAATCGAGAAAGGTATCGGCGCCCTGGGCAAGAAGGCCCGCGACGGCCAGCTGGCCCTGGAAGACCTGCAGGGCGGCACCTTCACCATCTCCAACGGCGGGGTCTATGGCTCGCTGATGTCGACGCCGATCCTGAACGCGCCGCAGTCGGGCATCCTGGGCATGCACAAGATCCAGGACCGTCCGATGGTGGTCGGCGGTCAGGTGGTGATCCGGCCCATGATGTACCTGGCCCTCTCCTACGACCACCGCGTCGTGGACGGCCAGGGCGCCGTGACCTTCCTGGTCAAGGTGAAGGAACACATCGAAGACCCGCAGCGGCTGTTGCTGGACGTCTAGCGCGCCTTGAATTTTTGGCGCCGAGGATGTATCTACAAGATGTAGATACATGAGGTCGGCTATGTCCGGTGTCCGGGAAGACCGCAAAGCCTTCGAAACGCCCCCCGCCCGCGCCAAGCTGTTCCAGCACGGCGGCAGCCAGGCTGTGCGCCTGCCCAAGGCGTTTCGGTTCGAAGGCGCCGAAGTGTGCATCCGCCGCGCTGGGGATTCGGTCATCCTCGAGCCGGTGAAAGCGAAGCACCCGCCGACGCGCGAAGAGATGGATGCCTTCTGGGCAAAGGTTGACAGCCTGGGCGATGGCGACTTTCCCGACCGCGACCAGCCGCCCATGCAAGAGCGCGACTACGACCTGTGATCCTGTCTCTCGACACCAACGTCCTGATCCAACTGGTTCGGAACAGGTCGCCAGTCGTTCGCGAACGGCATTTTCAAGCGCTCGCGGGGGGAAACGAATTCGTAGCGTCCCTCCTTGTCTTTCACGAGCTGCGCCTGGGCTGTGAACTGCATCCAGATCCCGAGGGCGAATTGGCGCGCGTGGCTCAAGTGCTGACACAGGTGATGATCGAGCCCTTCGACGAAGCCGACATGATCGTGACGGCCCAGGTCCGGGCAAAGCTGCGCAGGCTCGGCAAAACCATTGGCGCCTACGACCTTTTAATCGCCGGCCAGGCCCTCGCCAGGGGTTGGACTGTGGTCACCGCGAACACACATGAATTCACCCGCATCGACGGGCTCAATGTCATCGACTGGACAGCCCCGGCGGACTAAGAACCGGGGCCGTTCGAGCACAAAGGAAACTTCCCATGCCGGCCTATGACGTCGTCATCATCGGCGGTGGCCCCGGCGGCTACAACGCCGCGATCCGGGCCGGCCAGCTGGGCCTGTCCGTGGCCTGCGTGGACAAGGGCATCGTCCCCGGCGGCCCGCTGGGCGGGACCTGTCTGAACGTCGGCTGCATGCCATCCAAGGCGTTGCTCCATGCCTCGGAGCTCTACGAGCTGGCGCAGAAGGACTTCGCCGGCCTGGGCATCGACGCAACCGTCAGCCTGAACCTGCCGAACATGATGAAGCAGAAGGCGGACAGCGTCGCCCAGCTGACCAAGGGCATCGAATTCCTGTTCAAGAAGAACAAGGTCGACTGGATCAAGGGCGTCGGCGCCATCACAGGTCCCGGCAAGGTCAACGTCACGGCCGTCGACGGCGCGGTGACGACGCTGGACGCCAAGAACATCGTCATCGCCACCGGCTCCGAGCCCGCGCCGCTGAACGGCGTGACCGTGGACAACAACAAGCGGATCGTCGATTCCACCGGCGCCCTGTCGCTGCCGGAGGTTCCCAAGTCGCTGATCGTGATCGGCGCCGGCGTGATCGGCCTCGAACTCGGCTCGGTCTGGCGCCGCCTGGGCGCCGAGGTGACGGTGGTGGAATTCCTCGACCGCATCACCCCCGGCCTGGACGGCGAGACCGCCAAGACCTTCCAGCGCGCCCTCACCAAGCAGGGCATGAAGTTCAAGCTGGGCGCCAAGGTCACCGGCGCCAAGGCGGCCCGAGACGGGGTCGTGCTGACCGTCGAGCCGGTGGCCGGCGGCGCGGCCGAGGCCATCTCGGCCGACTATGTCCTGCTCTGCATCGGCCGGCGGCCCTTCACCGAAGGCCTGGGCCTGGAGACGGTGGGGATCACCCCCGACAAGCGCGGCTTCATCGAGACCGACCACTGGAAGACTTCGGCGCCCGGCGTGTGGGCCATCGGCGACGTCACCCACGGGCCGATGCTGGCGCACAAGGCCGAGGACGAGGCCGTCGCGGCCATCGAGACCATCGCCGGCAAGGCGGGGCATGTGAACTACGACATCATCCCGTCGGTGATCTACACCTTCCCCGAGGTGGCCGTGGTCGGCAAGACCGAGGAGGAGCTGAAGGCCGCCGGCGTCGCGTACAAGGTCGGCAAATTCCCGTTCACCGCCAACTCCAGAGCCAAGATCAACCACGAGGCCGAAGGCTTCGTGAAGGTGCTGGCCGACGCCAAGACCGACCGGGTTCTGGGCGTGCACATGATCGGCCCAAGCGTCAGCGAAATGATCGCCGAGTATGCCGTGGCCATGGAGTTCGCCGCCGCGTCCGAAGACATCGCCCGAACCTGCCACCCCCACCCCACCCGCTCCGAAGCCCTGCGCCAGGCGGCCATGGGCGTCGAGGGCTGGACGATGCAGGCTTAGTTTCTCGCTCATCCCCGCCTTCGCGCGGGAATTGATCACTCAATCTAACACCGCTTACCCCAGGCCTTGTGCCTGGGGCCCATTGGGCGCGAAACCTCGCAGGTTTGCACCGCCCCATCCGTCAGCACGTCATTTCAACCGTTCGTGCCCAATGGATCCCTGGCACAAGGCC
>FTKM01000001.1_pt1 | contig 52579 bp, 47 predicted proteins | sample 1658051 | NCBI WGS metagenome assembly FTKM01 (sample SAMEA3914794, study PRJEB12502) | metagenome | biome: forest; material: soil | place: Canada | collected 2011-07-05 | depth 0.1 m | reverse complement strand
TCGTCCGGGCGTCCCTGGCGCTCGAGGATGTCGCTCAGCAGCCAGTGAGCGTGCGCATCGTCCGGTTGCATCGACAGCGCTCGGCGCAGGCTGGCCTCCGCCTCCTCCAGCCGCCCGCTAGTGGCCAGCAGCCCGCCGTACCGGTGATGGAGCCAGGGGTCGGCGGCTTCACAGCCAGCCGCCGCCGCCGCTTCATCGAGGGCTTCGGCGAGGCGACCTTGCCGCTCCAGCAGATCGCTCAGCAGATGATGCAGATGCGCATCGCCCGGTTCCAGGGCGACGGCGCGGCGCAGAGCGCCCTCGGTTTCGGGGCCGCCATCGCCGCCGGCCAGCAGGATGGCGTAGCGAGTGTGCTGCCAGGCTTCGGCGTTGGCGCATTGCGTCGCCTTGGCGGTCTCGTCCATCGCCTCGTCCGGGCGTCCCTGGCGCTCGAGGATGTCGCTCAGCAGCCAGTGAGCGTGCGCATCGTCCGGTTGCATCGACAGCGCTCGGCGCAGGCTGGCCTCCGCGTCCTCCAGCCGCCCGCTAGCGGCCAGCAGCGCACCGTACCGGTGATGGAGCCAGGGGGCGGCGTCTTCACAGCCAGCCGCCGCCGCCGCTTCATCGAGGGCGTCGGCTAGGCGTCCCTGCCGCTCCAGCAAATCGCTCAACAGATGATGCAGATGCGCATCGCCCGGCTCCAGGGCGACGGCGCGGCGCAGAGCGTCCTCGGTTTCCGCGCCGCCATCGCCGCCGGCCAGCAGGATGGCGTAGCGGGTATGCTGCCAGGCTTCGGCATTGGGGCATTGCGTCGCCTTGGCGGTCTCGGCGATCGCTTCGTCCGGGCGTCCCTGGCGCTCGAGGATTTCACCGAGCAGCCAATGGCTATGCGCATCGTCCGGCTTCATCGACAGCGCGCGTCGAAGGCTGGCCTCCGCCGCCTTCAGCTGCCCGTTGGTAGCCAGCAGCGCGCCGTACCGATGATGGAGCCAGGGGTCGGCGTCTTCACAGCCAGCCGCTTCGGCCGCTTCATCGATGGCTTCGGCCAGGCGGCCCTGTCGCTCCAGCAGATCGCTCAGCAAATGACGCAGATGCCCATCGCCCGGCTCCAAGGCGATGGCGCGGCGCAGAGCGTCTTCGGTTTCGGGGCCGCCATCGCCGCGGGCCAGCAGGATGGCGTAGCGGGTACGCTGCCAAGCTTCGGCATTGGCGCACTTCGTCGCTTCGGCGATGGCCATCAGCGCGCCCTTCGAATCGCCGCGCCGTTCCAGGATGTCGCTGAGCAGCCAATGAGCATGCGCATCGCCCGGCTTCATCGACAGCGCTTGGCGCAGGCTGGCCTCCGCCTCCTCCAGCCGCCCGCTGGCGGCCAGCAGCCCGCCGTACCGGTGATGGAGCCAGGGGTCGGCGCCTTCACAGCCAGCCGCCGCCGCCGCTTCATCGAGGGCTTCGGCGAGGTTGCCTTGCCGCTCCAGCAGATCGCTCAACAGGTGATGCAGATGCGCGTCGCCCGGCTCCAGGGCGACAGCGCGGCGCAGAGCGTCTTCGGTTTCCACACCGCCGTCGCCGCGGGCCAGCAGGACGGCATAGCGAGTGTGCTGCCACGCTTCGGCATTGGTGCACTTCGTGGCTTCGGCGATCGCCATCAACGCGCCATTCGGATCGCCGCGCCGTTCGAGGATCTCGCTGAGCAGCCAATGAGCGTGCGCATCGTCCGGCTTCATCGATAGCGCTCGGCGCAGGCTGGCTTCCGCCTCCTCCAACCGCCCGCAAGCGGCCAGTAACGCGCCGTATCGGTGATGAAGCCAGGGGGCGGCGTCTTCACAACCGGCCGCCGCCGCTGCCTCATCCGTGGCTTCAGCCAGTCGGCCCTGTTGCTCCAGCAGATCGCTCAACAGGTGATGCAGATGCCCATCGCCCGGCTCCAGGGCGACGGCGCGGCGCAGAGCGTCCTCGGTTTCCACACCGCCGTCGCCGCGGGTCAGCAGGACGGCGTAGCGAGTGTGCTGCCACGCTTCGGCGTTAGCACACCGGGTCGCTTTGGCGGTCTCGGCGATCGCTTCGTCCAGCCGCCCTTGGCGCTCAAGGATGTCGCCGAGCAGGCAGTGGCTGTGCGAATCGCCCGGCGCCATCGACAGCGTGAGGCGCAGGACGGCTTCCGCTTCCTCCAACCGCCCGTATTTGGTCAGCAAAACTCCATGTCGATGATGAAACCAGGGGGTGGCGTCTTCACAACGAGCCGCCGCCGCCGCTTCATCGATGGCTTCGGCCAGGCGGTCCTGACCTTCGAGGATTTCGCTGAGCTGGTGACGGCAATGAGCGTCTTCCGAGTTCATCGACAGGTAGTGTCGCAGGCCGGCTTCAGCTTCCTTGACCTGCCCGCCGCTGATCAGAAGCTCGGCATATCGCGTCTGTTGCCAGGCCCCCGCGTCGGTGCAGTCGAGCGCCTTGGCGGTCTCGGCGATCGCCTCGTCCAGACGTCCCTGGCGCTTCAGGATGTCGCCGAGCAGGCATTGGCCATAGGCGTCGTCCGGCTCCATCGACAGCGCTTGGCGCAGGCTGACTTCCGCCTCGGACAGATCTCCGTTGTTGGCCAGCAGGGTCGCAAGCCGGACATGCTGCCAGGACGGGGCATTGGCGCATCGGCTCGCTTCGCCCGCTTCCGCGATCGCTTCGCCCATGCGCCCCTGGCGTTCCAGGACATCGCTGAGCAGGTGGTGGCTGTTGGCGTCGGTTGGATCCATCGACAAGGCGTGGCGCACGCTGGCCTCGGCCTCTACGAGCTGGCCCCGGCTCGCCAACAGGGAGCCGTATCGCGTGTGCTGCCAAGCCCCTGCATTGGTGCAACCGAGCGCTTCGGTGGCTTCGTCGAGCGCCTCATCCAGACGTCCTTGGCGCTCGAGCAATTCGCCGAGCAGATCGTGACTATGTGTGTCGTCGCAGTTGAGGGCGATGGCTTTACGCAAGTTGCGTTCGGCTTCCTCGGGTCGCCCGGTGGCGTCCAGAAGGACCGCGTATCGGATGTAGTGCGACGATTCGACATTTTCGCAGGTGACCGCCGCCGCAGTCTCATCGATCGCCTCGTCCAGGCGCCCCTGAAGCTCGAGAATCTGACCGAGAAGATGTTGGCGATGAGCGTCCCCCTCCTCAAGGGCGATCGCTCGGCGGACGTTCTCCTCGGCCTCCACCAAACTGGCCTCGCCAAGCAGCAGCTTGGCGCGACGTTGAAAATTCCACGCTGACACATTGGAGCAGTTTGTCGCCGCCGTGGCCGCGGCCAGCGCCGCTTCCGCCTTGCCTTGGCGCTCCAGGAGATCGGCCAGAATGTCATGATGGTTGGCGTCGTCCGCGTCCATGGCGATGGCGCGATGCAGGCTGACCTCCGCTTCCGCCCAGGTTTCCTGCCGCCCAAGGAGAATGGCGTGATGCCGTAGATGCGCAGGTGAGACGTTGTCGCAGCCTATCGCCAGATTGGCCGCTTCTAGAGCGTCGAATGTCCGGCCCTGACCGTCAAGAATTTCGCTGAGCAGGTGATGATGTCCCGCATCGCCGGCGGCCATGGCGATGGCGCGGCGCAGGTCGGTTTCGGCCGCCGCGAACTCGCCCTGGCGAGCAAAAAAGGCTCCGCGCTGGTGGAAGTGGTGACGCTCAGCGTTCTGGCAGCCCAGCGCAAGCGTAAAGGCGTCCAGCGCTTCGTCGCCCCGCGCCTGCCTTGCAAGAATGCTCGCCAGTAGGGCGTGCAATTCCGCATCGCCAGGTGCGAGCGCAATGGCTTGGCGAAACGCGGTCTCCGCCTCGGCGAGACGGTCCAGTCGGGCCAGCAGATCGCCATGTCGGCGTAGGTAGTCTGGCCGTGGATCATCCAACGCCACCGCCCGCGCAACCTCGTCGGCGGCTTCCTCAAGTCGATCTTGTCGTTCGAGCGCTTCGCTGAGGACGATGTGAGCGTGGGTCAGGGTGTGCTGGATGCGCAGGGCGGTCCGCGCGGAGGCCTCGGCTTCATCAAGGCGATGATCAAGCATGTAGAGCCATGCAAGATGGAGATGAAAGCCGCAGCATTCCGGATCCTGGCGCACCGCGCTCGACGCCAGCTTGATGGCTTCGACGATCCGCCCGTTCTGTTTGAGTCGCTGGCTAAGGAAATCGAGGTCGCTGGGCGGGATCTGCTCCATGGCGAGCTCGCCGACCTCCTCATCGAGCAGCGGCTCTATCAGCCCATCTACTCGGCGCCTGATCTGGTCGCGGCGCGCGGCGTGATCTTCCGGCGCCCTGCATAGATCCGGAAATCGCATGGCCAGGTCGTCGATTTCCTCGATGTAGAGAAGCGCATGGATCGCCGCCGCGATGTCCACGTCCTCGCCCTTCGAGGCGCGAACGCAAGCGGCGACGGCGGCGCCGTACCAGCTGACCGCTTCACCGACATCGCCGTCCGCGATCGCCCTCTGCGCAAGGCCCTGCAGGACCGTATAGTCGTCTGTGAAGATGTCGCCCGCCGCCGCCTTCAGGCGTGCGTGGTCAGCTCGAGAGATGGACAACGGCCTCGCGGCGGCGCGATAGGCGAGCGACCGGATCGTTTCCTGATCGCTGAACGAAACCTCATCCAGGCTGTAGCCATAGCGCGCCTTGAGTGCTGGCGCGATTTCGTCCCAGAAGGCCTGCGCCTGGTCCTTGGCCATTGTGCATTCGAAACGAAGGCTCCGATCGCGGTCTTCCGCCGTGAACTCAACCGAGTTCGGCGCTCGGGATATGGCGATCTCGATCCGGCCGTCGCCTTCGGCGAGGCGGTCCGCAATGAAACCCAGGCTGGCCAGCCCGTTGAGGTCTCCGGCGAGTAGATCCTCATAACGCACGATGGCGCCGCCATGAGCGTCGATATAGTCGATCCAGCCGCCATAAAACTGGTTGTAGAGCCCCGCGTATCGAACCGGCGGCGGCGCGCCGCGCATGAATTCCACGCGACCCTCGTTCAATCCGCCGTCGCCGTTGGTCACGCAGCTCTGAAACCAGAGAACCGGATGTCGCGTAATCAGCGCGACCGATCCCCGGGGCTGGAAATCGCCCGGGAGTTCGCTGGCGAAACTGTGCTTCCAGAACTCATTGCCAACCAGTTCATTTCCAAAATTTCGCTTAAGTAACGATTCGAAATAATTGGTGCCCATGCGCTGAAGGCCAGCGATGGACAGGTGCTGAGTACTGGTTGGTTTGGTAGGCCCCATGGAACGTCAGAGTATTTTTTGTGGCAAAATTGCGCAAGATGAAGCTGTGATCTCAAAAATACAATCGCTCTGGCATGGTTAGTCTCAGAATATATAAATAATCTCATTACTCAATTTAGGTAATTGCCCTCGTCGCAAAAATATATCAAATGTGAAACGCGCATTCGCAATTAGAGCCCGCCATCGGTGACTGGGCTTGCGGCGCTATCGATTGATGCGGTCGGCCGCCGAGCGGTGAGGTCGGCGTGGTTTCTAACGTCCGATTACGGAGCGCTATGGGCCTGCTGTAATGTTATTGTATTTCGAAGTGGCGAATTGACGCGCCCGCGGGACGTTTCAGGCGCGCCCAGCCTCACCAGAAAGCTGGTGGGCCTCGACACCGAGCCGCTGCAGGGCCATCGACCATTTGTGGTCGTAGTCGTGGCCGAACAGCAGGGCCTCGTTCGGCTCGCAGGTGAGCCAGACATTCTGCTGAAGCTCCTGCTCAAGCTGCCCCGCCCCCCATCCGGAATAGCCCAGCGCGAGGAAGGCGTGGCGCGGTCGCCGGTTATGGCTGGCCATGGCCTCAAGGATGTCCCTCGTAGCGGTGAGGGCGACGCCGTCGTCCACCAGGGTGCTGGACTCGGCGTTCAGATAGTCGGCGGTGTGCAGCACAAAACCGCGCTCCCGCTCCACCGGGCCGCCGTACATCACCGGGTCCGGTGCGATTGGCTCGGCGCCTTCCACGCCCAGCCGCTGCAGCAGGCTGTCGGTGGTCAGGCCATCGACGGGGCGGTTGAGCACCAGGCCGTAGGCGTGTTCGGCCGTGTGGCCGCAGATATAGATCACCGCCCGCTCGAACCGGGGATCGCCGATGCCGGGCATGGCGATCAGGGCCCGGCCCACCAGCGATCCGGTCATCGATTCGAACGCACCTGGATGACGGTCGGCCATGGCGCATAGATTGCCGCGACTTCGGGCCACTTCAAGTCCAAAGGACGCTTGGCGCGGCGCCGGCGAGCCCATATGTCTAGCGCCGCTGCAATAAGCCCCAAGGAGAGCGCATATGACGATCAAGGTCGGTGACAAACTGCCCCAGGCCAACCTGATGATCGCGACGGCCGAAGGGCCGCAGGCGACCACCACGGACGAAATCTTCGCGGGCAAGCGAGTCGCCCTGTTCGCCCTGCCGGGCGCCTTCACCCCGACCTGCTCGGCCAAGCACGTGCCCGGCTTCAAACAGCACGCCGCCGAGCTGAAGGCCAAGGGCATCGACCAGATCGCCTGCCTGTCGGTGAACGACGCCTTCGTGATGAAGGCCTGGGCCAAGGACCAGGGCGTCGATGGCGAGATGATCATGATCGCCGACGGCAATGGCGAGTTCACCAAGGCCGTGGGCCTGGAGCTGGACGGCTCCAAGTTCGGCCTCGGCTCACGCTCGCAGCGCTACTCGCTGATCGCCAAGGATGGCGTGGTGGAGCAGCTCAATGTCGAGCAGGGCGGCGAGTTCAAGGTTTCCTCCGCCGAGTATCTGCTCGAACACCTCTAGGCGTCAGGCGCCGAGGGCCGTTGCATCCAATCGCAGCAGCCCTTCGGCGCCGACAGTGATCCCCGCGACCTGGCCCGGCGCCTGGCTGAGCACCGTCTCGGCGTAGAAGCTGGCCAGGTCGATGCGCGCGCGGCCGTAGGTCGCGTCGGCGCAGCGGCCCTGTTTGGCGGCCATCGCGCCCTTGGCCAGCAGCCAGCCGCCGACCACTTCCCCCATCAGCTTCAGATAGGCCGTTGCGCCGGCCAGGCTGTTCGGCTGACCGCGATGTTCGATCAGCCAAGCCGTGGCGTCCTCGGCCGCTTTGATGGCTGCCCCAAGCCGCTCGCCCATGGGCGCCAGCGCGTCGTCCTTGGCCAGGTCGTCCGCCGTCGCGGACATGTCCGCGATCAGCGCCTTGACCGCCGCGCCGCCCTCCATGCCCAGCTTGCGGCCAACCAGGTCGATAGCCTGGATGCCATTGGTCCCCTCGTAGATCGGCGCGATCCGGGCGTCACGATAGTGCTGGGCCGCGCCGGTTTCCTCGATGAAGCCCATGCCGCCATGGATCTGTACGCCGAGCGACGCCACCTCGACGCCGATGTCGGTGGACCAAGCCTTGGCTATGGGGGTCAGCAGTTCCTCGCGCAGCTTGGCAGCCTTGCGCTCGTCCTCGGTCGGCGCGGCGCCAGCCAGATCGGCGTTGGCGGCGGTGAGGAAGCAGATGGCGCGCGCTGCTTCGATCCGGGCCTTCATCCCGGCCAGCATGCGGCGCACGTCGGGGTGGTCGAAGATCGGCGCCCCGACCTCGCCGGTCCAGGCCGAGCGTCCTTGGCGGCGCTCTAGGCTGAACTCCAGCGCCTGCTGGTAGGCCCGCTCGGCGATGCCGACACCCTCCATGCCGACGTTGAGCCGCGCGGCGTTCATCATGGTGAACATGTGCGCCAGGCCCTGGTTGGGCTGGCCGATCAACTCGGCTGCAGCGCCGTCGTAAAGCATGACGCAGGTGGGCGAGCCGTGGATGCCGAGCTTGTGCTCGATGCTCCCGGGCCGCAGGTCGTTCTGGCTACCGACAGCGCCGTCGTCGCTGACCAGGTATTTCGGCGCCAGGAACAGCGACACGCCCCGACTCCCCGCCGGCGCATCAGGCAAGCGGGCCAGCACCAGATGGACGATATTTTCCGCGCAGTCGTGGTCGCCCCAGGTGATGAAGATCTTCTGGCCATAGAGTTTGTAGCCACCGTCGCCGTCCGGTTCGGCGCGGGTGGTCAGGCCGCCCAGGTCCGAGCCAGATTGCGGCTCGGTCAGGTTCATGGCCCCGGTCCAGGTCCCGGCGATCATCCTCGGCAGGAAGAGGTCCTTCTGCCGGTCGGTGCCGTGGGCATGGATGGCCTCAATGGCGCCGCCGGTCAGCATGGGGCAGAGGCTGAAGGCCATGTTAGCCGCATGCATCATCTCGAACGCCGCGAGTTCCACCACCTTGGGCAGGCCCTGGCCGCCATAGGCCGGGTCGGCCGCCAGACTGCCCCAGCCGCCCTCGGCGAAGGCCTTGTAGGCGCCTGCAAAGCCGGGCGCGGCGGTGACCTTGCCGTTGGCATAGGTGGCTCCGACCTGGTCGCCCGCGCGGTTCAGCGGCGCGAGCACGTCGCTGGCCAGGGCGCCGGCGCCCTCCATCACCGCGGCCAGGGTCTCGGCGTCGAGATCGCTGAAGGCGTCCAGGGTCATCAGCCGATCGACTTCGACGATCTGGTGCAGGCAAAACAGCAGATCGCGCACCGGCGCCTGGAAGGTCATGGACGGCTCCTTGTCCGCCGCGTGGCCGCCGGGCGGCCTGGGCGGTGTCACAATGGCGTGAGACACGGCATAAATCGCCAGTCTCGGGCGTCACCAATTCACCAGAACGCGCGATTTTACCAGGGGGCGGACGTCTGAACGATGCGGAGGGGATGGATGTCTCGCCTGACCAGGGTTGCAAGCCTGTTGGCCGCCATGCTGGCGCTCGCCACGACGGCGGTCGCCGAGCCCGCTCCGGCCTCCACCGACCCCGCCACGGCGCCGGCCGGCCACTATGTGCTGGACCATACCCACGCCAGCCTGCTTGCCCGGGTCAGCCACATGGGCCTGTCGCACTACATCATGCGCTTCGACCGCTTCGACGCCCGCTACGACTTCGACCCCGCCAGCCCGGCCGGGTCCAAGATCGAGGTGACCATCGACGCCAACTCGCTGGACGTGGGGGACGAAGCGATCGGCAAACAATTCGCACGCCAGTTTCTTGGCGCCGAAGCCCATCCCCAAATCACCTTCACCTCGGCCGGCGTGCAGCCGACCACGGCGGGCCATGGAACCTTGTCAGGCGATCTGACGCTGAACGGGGTGACCAAGCCGGTCACCCTCGACGTGGCCTTCAATGGAACTGGCCCCGGCTTGCTCGGCATCGGCGGTTACCGGATGGGCTTTTCCGCGACCACCGAGGTCAAGCGGTCCGACTTCGGGCTGAAGGCCTGGGAAAGCCTGGTCGGCGACAAGGTCGAACTCTTGATCGAAGCCGAGTTCGTTCACAAATAGGCCGTTCAAACGGTGCGGCGGGTTTAGAGGATCAGTGGATGGCGGCTTCTAACGACCGGTACAGCAGCGTGGCGATCACGCTGCACTGGATCATCGCCCTCCTGCTTCTCAGCAACATCGGCATCGCCTGGTATTTCAACACCTTGCACGGCGTGGCGCGGTTTAGCCCCATAGCCCTGCATCAATCCATCGGCCTGACCGTGCTGGTGCTCAGCCTGGCGCGCCTCGCCTGGCGGCTGGTCAATCCACCGCCCAAGCTGCCGGACTATGTGACGGGATGGGAGAAGGTGCTCTCGACCATCGTCCACTGGGGATTTTACGTGGTCATGATCGGCTTGCCGCTGACGGGCTGGGCGATGCGTTCGGCCAGCCCGCTACGCCACATCGTGCCGATCCAGCTGTTCTTCATCCCCTGGCCGGAGATCGGCCCTCTGGCCAGCATGGCGCCGGACCAGGCCAAGTCAGCCGAGCATCTGTTCGAGACCGCGCATGGCCTGCTCGGCAAGCTGGCTTATGGCCTGATCGCCCTGCATGTGGCCGGCGCCCTGAAACACCAGTTCATCAGCCGCGACGATGTCGTCGCGCGCATGATCCCGCTCTTGAAGAGGAAAGCCGTCTGATGCGTAGCCGGATGAAATTGCTCGCCCTCGCGCCGCTCGCCGCCCTTGGTATGGCCTTTGCCACGCCGGTCTTAGCCGCGCCGCCCGCGTGGACGGTCGATCCCGCCTCCAAACTGACCTTCCAGGGCGCCATGAGCGGCCAAGCTTTCACGGGAACCTTCAAGCGCTGGAGCGCGCAGATCGTGTTCGATCCCAAGGCCCTGGCCGCGTCAAAAGCGGTGGTGACCATCAGCGTCGCCTCCGCCGCCACCGGCGACGCCGACCGAGATCAGGCCATTCCCACCGCCGACTGGCTCTCCGCCTCCAAGTTCGCCCAGGCGACCTTCGTCACCCGCGATTTCCGCGACCTGGGCGGCGGTAAGTACGTCGCGGATGGCGACCTGACCCTGCGCGGGGTCAAACAGCCGGTCCAGCTCCCCTTCACCCTGGCGATCAGCGGTGATACCGCCAAGATGAATGGGGCGATGGTGCTGAACCGCACCGCGTTCGGCGTGGGACAGGGTCAGTGGAAGACGGGCGAGGTGGTCGACACCAAGGTGACGGTGAACGTCGCCCTGACCGCGCACCGCGCCCACTGACGTCGGCCACGATGGCGGAGGCCGCCGAAGCCCTGCGCGGCGGCGGCCTGGTTATCCTGCCCACCGAGACTGTCTATGGCCTGGCCGCGGACGCCGCCGACCCACAAGCTGTCGTCGCCATCTTCGAAGCCAAGGGTCGGCCCAGGTTCAATCCCTTGATCGCCCACGTCGCCGGGCGCACGGAGGCCATGCGGCTGGCCGCCTTCGACAACCGGGCTGAAATCCTGATGGAGGCCTTCTGGCCCGGGCCGTTGACTTTGGTGGCGCCGATCCGCGACAGCGTGGCGGTCTGCGACCTGGCGAGGGCAGGGCTCGACACTGTGGCTGTGCGCGCGCCGGCGCATCCGCTGGCGCGGCAGGTGCTGGAGGCGTTTGGCCGGCCTGTGGTTGCACCCTCCGCCAACAAGTCCGGCCGGCCCAGCCCGACCACCTTCGCCGACGCGATCGCCGAAACCGGCGTGTTCGTCGCTGCGGCGCTTGATGGCGGCCCGTGCGCAGTCGGGTTGGAGTCGACGGTGGTCGCCATGTTGGACGGCCAGGCGCGGCTGCTGCGGCCCGGCTCGGTGACGCGGATGGAGATCGAGGCCCTGATCGGTCCTCTGGCCGAGGCGGAAGCCGACGCCAAACGCTCGCCGGGTCGAATGGCCGCTCACTACGCGCCGGACGCGCCGGTGCGGATCAACGCCGTCCGGGCGCGCGAAGGGGAGGTCATGATTGGGTTCGGCAGTGTGCCTGGCGACCTGAACCTCAGCCCGACCGGCAATCTGCGTGAGGCCGCCGCCAACCTGTTCGCCTACCTGCGCGCGGCTGATGCCCGCAAGCCGACTGGGATCGCCGTGGGTTTCATCCCCGAATACGGGATCGGCGAGGCGATCAATGACCGTCTGCGCCGCGCCGCGGGCTTTGTCGGCTGAGCCGGCGGGATTAGATTGCGGTCATGACCATTTCCGTCCCCGCCGACGTAATCTCGCGCCTGAAGTCCCTGGTGGGCGAAGGCGGCTGGAGCACCGATCCGGATCGGCTGGCGCCCAAGCTGATCGAATGGCGCGACCGCTGGAGCGGGACGACGCCGCTGCTGATGCTGCCGGCCAATACGGCCGAGGTGGCGGCCATCGTCGGCCTGTGCGCGGAGAGCCGCGTGGCGATCACGCCCCAGGGCGGCAACACCGGCCTGGTCGGCGGCCAGATCCCGCAAGGCGAGATACTGCTGTCGCTAGAACGGATGCGGGCGATCCGAGACCTCGATCCGCTCGATGACGTGGTCGTCGCCGAGGCCGGCGTGACCCTGGCCGCCGTCCATCAGGCCGCCGAAGGGGCTGGCCGTCGCTTTCCGCTCAGCGTGGCGTCCGAGGGCTCGGCCACCATAGGCGGGCTGATCTCCACCAACGCCGGCGGAACCCAGGTGCTGCGCTATGGGACCATGCGCGAGCAGGTGCTCGGGCTGGAGGCGGTGCTGCCCAATGGCGAGATCTGGAACGGCCTCAAGCGGCTGCGCAAGGACAACACCGGCTACGACCTCAAACAGCTGCTGATCGGCGCCGAGGGGACCTTGGGCGTGGTCACCGCCGCCAGCCTGAAGCTTCGCCCGCTGCTGCCCTCCCGGGCCGTGGCCATCGCCGGCCTGCAGAGCCCCAAACAGGCCATCGAGTTGCTGGCTCGCGCCAAGGCCGAGACCGGTGGGGCGCTGGAGGCGTTCGAGCTGATGTCGCGGCTGGGCTTCAGCCTGGTGCTGAAGAACATTCCCGACCAGCGCGATCCGTTGACCGAGCCGCATCCCTGGTATGTGCTGATCGAGGCGGCCAGCGGCGAGCCCGGCGCGGCCGAGGCCTCGATGGAGCGGCTGCTGGCGGGTGCGCTGGAGGATGGGCTGATCCAGGACGTGGCCATCGCCCAGTCCGAGAAACAGATGAGCGCCTTCTGGGGCTTGCGGGAAAATCAGTCGGCTGGCCAGAAGGCCGAGGGGGCGGCCTGGAAGCACGACGTGTCGGTGCCGGTGTCGAAGATCGCCGACTTTATTGAAGCCGCGTCCGCCGATCTGCTGAAGCGCTGGCCTGAGGTGCGGATCACCGCTTTCGGCCACGTCGGCGACGGTAACGTCCACTACGACGTTCTGTCTGCGGTGGGGGCCGATCAGGCGGTCCACGCCGAGCGGCGGGAGGAGGGCGCGAAGACGGTCCACGACCGCGTGGCGTCCTTCGGCGGCTCCATCTCCGCCGAACACGGGCTTGGCGCGATGAAGACCCAAGAGGCGCTGGCCTATAAGTCGGCCGTGGAGGTCGCTGCTCAGAGGGCTGTCCGGCTGGCGCTCGACCCGTATCGGATCATGAACCCGAGGGTGCTGTTTTAGCCTCCAGATGCGGCGTCTCAGCGTCCGTCCGAATCTAAATCGTTAACAAATCTTTACAAAAGCGGCTTCGACCTTGCTCAATGAAGTCCGAACCTCAGCTTAGCGTCCCGATTTGGCGCGCTCATGGGTCGGAGCCGTTGCGTATGTTCGAGTTCAGTCGCGAGTTGAAGCGGATCTTCCACGCCGAGTCCTTGAAAGAGGACCTGGTTGGTGGCGATCCGAGTCTGCTGGAACTGCTGGAGCTCAACCTGCTCATGAACGAGGCCCGCGCCGCTGATGTCGCGGCCGGCCGGATCGGCGCCGACGACCGTCCCACCCGCCAACTCGAAGCGGCCATCATCTGGCGCGAGATCGCCCGCCGCACTGGCGACGCGGTGGCCTTACGCAAATCCGCCTCCGCCGCGGAGCTGGCTGGCGCCGGCTTCAGCCGCGAGCATCGTCCGCTGGGCTGGGCCCGCGCCCGCTGCGAGCAGGCCGCCGCCGCCATGTTGGGCGCCGAGGAATTCGGCGATGACGGCTTGAACGCCGCCGCCGATATCGCCTTCGCCGAAGCCAGGGCAGCCGCCAAGCCGGGTCTCGCCGCTTTGCTGGCCGAGATCGGCCATGTGTTGATCGAAGCCCGCGCCGCCATTCCGGCCGGCGACCGCGCCCAGGCGCTGTCGATCGCCGCGCGTTTCGAGGCGCCGAGCGAGGCGTTGGACTCCCTGGGCAAGAAGCGCCCGCTGGGCCGGCTTCTGGCCGCCCAGGCCCGAATGGACCGGGCCGACTTCCTGATCGCCTGCGGCCTTCGGCTGAAGGATCCGCCGTTGCTGCGCATGGCGCTGGACGGGCTGGCCCAGGTGCTGACACGCCTGGATCGTGACTATGAGCCGCTCAGCTGGGCCAGGGCCATGATCCTTCGCGCCAACGCCAAGGCGGCGCTGTGCGACCTCGACAGCGAGATCGGCGTCGTCGCGCATGTGGTGGACGATCTGGTCAGCGTGCTGGAGCATGTCAGCCGCGATCACAGCCCGATGGACTGGGCCCGGGCGCAGGTCGCCCTGGCCTCCGCGCTACAGATGCTGGCCGAGGTCGGCGACAGCACGCCGGCCTTCGATCAGGCGCTGAAGTGCCTCGACCGGGCCTTGTCGGTGTTCGATCTGCAGCCGGCCTTGCTCGAACGGGCCACCGCCCTCTACCGCCGGTCCTGCTGCCTGCTGCGGCGGGCGGAGTTGACCGGCAAGGTCGAAGCCCTGGACGCGGCGGAAGCCTCCCTGCGTGCTGAACTGATTTCGCTCAACCCGTCGGCCGATCCGGTGGGCTGGGCGGTGCGCCAGCTGAATTTCGCCCGGCTCTATGAAGCCCGCGAGGATCTGACCGGCCCCAACGACAAGACCCGCCGCTCGGCGGCCGTGGCGCTGTCGGCGGCCTTGGACGTGTTTTCAGAGCATGGCCTGCGCAGCCTGTCGGACGTTGCGCTGCGTGGCTTGGAACGGCTCAAGGAGCCGACATCGTAGGGTCTTCAGGCCGCGGCGGTTTGGCGGCCGGCTAGCATGGCTTCGATCCGGGCGTCGCGCTGCTGGATCTTTTTGGCGCGTTCGGCCGTTTCGGCCCGCGCCTTGGCGCGCTGACGAATCGCGGAGAGGGTGGCCAGGAACAATACCCCGGCGACCCCAGTCACGATCAGATTCTGCTGTATCGCGTAGATGAACTTCTCATACGGATTGGTGTCGAGAAACACCCGGTCCGTATAGAATTCGCAGCCTTGGATCACCATGGCGGCCGCCAGCCATGGGCTGGCGTAGCGCAGCGCGAGATAGAGAAAGCCAAAGGACACGATGGCTGTAGTCGTCAGATCATAGATCGCGACATCGAACATGGTGTGGTGGGTGAACAGGAAGATGGCGTACTGGATCGGAATGCCCAGCGTCGTCACCGATATACGCAGCAGCGCGCCATAGCGCGCCGCCTTATCGCCCTTCCACAGGGCGAAGAGGGAAGACGCCGTGCTGGCGCCTAGGACGATCCAGTAGACAATCCAAGTCATACCCGCGCCTCGCTCACGAAGCGCGGGTACACTCTTCAGATGAAGAATTCAGAAACGCGAGGCTCAGGAAGCCTTGCGCATGGTGGTGCGATCTTCGGCTTCCGACAGCGGCTTGATGATGTCCATCTTCAGCGGGATGTGCATCGCCTTGGCCATCTTGCCCAGACCGTTGTGCAACTCGACCGTCGAATGGCGGGCGGCGTCCAGCGCCACGATCGCCTGGGTCAGGCTGGCCAGTTCCTTGTCGCCGACGACGGTCGACATGTTCAGCTCGCGGCGGGCTTCGATCAGGGTGGTGAGCAGCTCGGCGGCTTCCGTCATCGCCGCGTCGATCGACTTTTCAGCCGCCTGCAGCTTGGAGTTAATCCGTTGAGCGACAAAGACTTTTTCCATAACCAATCTCTCCGGCCAAAACATTTGGCGAAGTCATGGTAAACACAACCTTAACGGATAGGTCCAGCGAAAAGTTAACGGTAACCATAATTTTCGGCACAGGTTTGCTGATTGAAATCATTTGCTGAGCAAGGTTCGAGCAATTGAAGGCTGCAACCGCGACAATTCGCGGCGCCCCACACAACCGGAAAGCTGCATACCAGGGGCTTACATCTTGCCGATCAGGCTGAAGCTTGTTCGGAGATCGGCGATTTCTGAAAACGACACCTGGAGTGTCAGAATAACGCTACTATCGCGTCAGGCCGCGGCGACGTCCCCGGTCTGCCGGCGCATGCGCCAGAAGCGCACGGTGCGGCTGGCGACATCCTGCGGCAGGTCAACGTAGAGCTGTCCATACTCGCGCGCGCGTCCCATGGCGTCGGCCTCGCGGCCGAGAATCAGGATGGCGAAGGTGAGGAACAAGGCCCGATCGAAGTCCGCCGCCTTGCACACGATGGCCAGGGCGTCGAGCTCGCGCTTCTCCAGAATCCGCTGGGCGCTGTGGAAGTCGATGTCGGCGGCCAGGGCCAGGGCGACCAGGAACTTGGTGGTCTCGCCGTTGCGCAGGAAGGCCGCCAGCGTCGCCGGCTCAATCGGGCCCCTGGCGCGCAAGGCTCGCACGGCGGCGTCGCAGAGGGCGTAGTCCGCCGGCAGGCTACCGTCTCGCGAGGCGATGCGGTTGCGGCCGACCGCGAGGGCCGCGTCCAGCTCGGCGGGATCGAGGGCGCCGTTGCGCTCCAGGATCCGGTCGCGCAGCCGGGCTTCGACGACGAAATAGAGGTCGTTGAGCAGGTCCGGCGGCAGGCTCTGGCGATCGATGACGTCGCGGTGCAGTTCGGGGTTGGCCGCGGCGCGTTCGGCGGCGGTCTCGTGCGCCTCGCGCGACAGGTTGGCGCCCTGATTGCGCAGCAGCACGCCCAAGGTGTCGTCGTCGGCGCGTCGGACGATGGCGTCGGACACCGCCTCGGACAGGAAGGCGCGGCCGGAGATCGCCCGCAAGTGGTCCTGGCCCTGAGTGCGAGCCACATTCAGCAGGTCGGCCTCGCTCAGGGCGCTGGAGCGCATCAGCACCGGCTCGGACACCGAAGTCGCGCTGTCGGACGCCAACCCGAGCAGCAGCCTGCGCGGCGGCGCGGCGGCGTCGGCCATCCGGTGCGCCAGTTCGGCGCGGACCTCCTCCTCCATGTCGGCGGCCAACTGGGTCATCACATCGTCGAACAGGCCAAGCTCGGTGGGGCTCTGGGCGGTGTCGGCGGAGAAGAACAGGTTGGTGACCTCGCGCAGCAGCTCGCGCCGCCGTTCGCTGGACGGCTCCTTGGCCAGGTCGATCAGGTCGTGGAGTTTGGAGGACATGGGCCGGGTCAGTTCCCTAGGGACGCCGTCTGAGCGTCGCTGGCGGCTTCCTGCGCCTGGCGCAGCTGGCTGGTCGCCGCGGCGCTGCTCATATTGGCCGACGATGCGCCGATGGTGTGCGGTGGTGGCGGTGGCGGGGGTTCGGCCATGTCCGCCTGAGGCGTTGAGGCCAGGAATTGCGGCGACAGCGCTACCGGATCGGGCTGGACGCCGTATTGGCGCGCGAGGGAGTAGAAATGTGGCGGCTGGCCGTCAGCGACCGTCTGGGCGGCGGCTTGTGGCGCCTCGCCTTGGGCGGCGGTGGGGGGCGATGCAGGCGGCGATGGGGCGTTATCTTCCGCGGCGCGCCAGCGTGGGGGCGGTGTGTCGTAGAGGCTGGTCGGGGCGGCTTGCGGCGCCAGCCTGGTCTCGGCCGGGTAGTGAGGCTGGGCCTGCGGCTCGGCGATCTTGCCCGGCCAGGTCAGCATGGCCATTGGCGCCGGGGCGCTGGACTCATAGGGCCGAGCGGAGGGTGGCGCGGATCCATATCGATCCTGCGCGTGGACGCTCGCGGCGAGCGACATGGCGATGGCAGTCATCGCGGAGAGACGAAAAGCGCGACGCATGGATAAAGGGGACCAGTCAGCCAGAACCGCAACGCTAGCGGGTGTCGCTTAACCTCTGGCTAACGTCCGCGCCAACGCCGCAGAATTATTTGCTCGGCCGCTTCCAGCAGGCCGTAGAGGGCGACGGCCATCACGGCCAGCACCACCAGGGCCGCCAGCATGCGGGCGGTCTGCAGGCGATGTTCCGCCTCCAATATGCGCCAGGCCAAGCCTTGGGCGCCCCCGCTGCCGGCGACGAATTCGGCCACCACGGCGCCGACCAGCGCCAAGCCCGCCGCCACCTTGTGGCCTTGCAGGACATGGGGCAGAGCGGATGGCAGGCGCAGTCGGAACAGCCGCTGGGCGCGGGTGGCGTCGTAGAGGTCGAACAGACGCTCCAGATCCGGGTCGGCCGCCTTCAGCCCGGTCAGCACGCCGGAGAAAATCGGGAAGAAAGCCACCACGGCCGCCAGGACAATCACCCCGCGCTGCGGATGATCTAGGCCGGCCCAGATGTTTACCAACGGCGCGATGGCGATCACCGGCGTGGCCTGCAGAATGACCGCCAGCGGACGCACAGAATCTTCCAGCAGGTCGTTGACGCTCACGGCCAAAGCCACGGTTCCCGAAACCAGGCTGGCGATGACCCAGGCGATGATGGCCACGACCAGGGTGTTCCGGGCTGAGCTGAGCAGCAGGCCGAAGTTATCCTTTAGCGCGACGGCGACCCCGGAAGGCGGCGGCAGGATGAAGGTCGGTACCGCGAAGGCGCGACAGGCCGCTTCCCAGAGGCCAAGCAGGATAAGCCCCAGCACGATCGGTGCGAGGATGGACTGCAGCCGCTTCATGCGATCGCCATAGCCGCGTCGAGGGTGTTGGAGATGGCCTCGGCCGCCTCGCGGAAGGCCGCCATGGTGCGGAAGCCTGGCGGGCGGGGCAGGGGGCCATCGACCAGGGTCTCGCCACCGATCCGGCCTGGCCCGCGCGTCATGGTGATAACCCGCGAGGCCATGAAGGCGGCTTCCTCGACATTGTGGGTGACGAAGACGATGGCGGGCCTGGTCTGGGCCCAGAGCGCGTGGACGTCTTCTGCCAGGCCGCGCCGGGTGATCTCGTCCAGCGCCGCGAAGGGCTCGTCGAGCAGCAACAACTTCGGATTGGTCGCAAGGGCTCGGGCGAGGGAGACCCGCATGGCCATGCCGCCGGACAGTTGCGCCGGCTTGGCCTGATCGACGCCGGTGAGCTTGACCCGCGCCAGGGCGTCGGCGGCCTTGGCGTGGGCGGCGGCCTTGGCTTCGCCCGCCAACACCAGGGGCAGGGCGACATTTTCGAGCGCCGTGGCCCAGGGCATCAGCGTCGGCGCCTGGAAGACGACGGAGGTCTCGCCCCGGCCCGACGCGCGCCGCACGGTTCCGCGCGTCGGTTGTTCAAGACCCGCCAGCAGCCGCAGCGCGGTGGACTTGCCGCAGCCCGATGGCCCCACCAGAGCGACAATCTCCCCGGGGCCTAGGGCAAAGTCGAACGGCCCCAGCGCCTTGCCGCGCGGATAATCGACCTCAACGCCGATCAATTCGGCCATGGGGGCGGGTGCGGTCGGCAAGGGGAGCCTACTTCGCGCCCGTCGGCAGGAACTGGAGCGTGTAGGCGCTCTTGTAGTCCAGGGTCTTGGGGTAGTCCTTCGGCAGTTGGCTTGAGGCCATGTCGAAGAACTGCGCCCAGCGGGCGTCGGTCATGGCGCCGATGCCGCTCACCTTGGCGTCGCCGGACAGAACGATGCCCTTGTCGCGCATCTTGGCGCGGGCCTGATCCAGCACGTCCTGGGTCATCTCCGGATTATCCTTCAGGATCAGGGCGTCGGCCGGCTTGGGATCGCCATAGAGGTAGGTCTTCCAACCCGCCGCCGTCCCATCGACGAAGGCTTTCACCGCTGCCGGGTTGTTCGCGATGATCTTGTTCGACGCCAGCACCATGGCCGCATAGCCAGGGTAGCCATAGTCGGCGAGCAGGAAGACCGTGGGTTTCAAGCCGGTGGTCTTCTGGATCGTATAGGGCTCGCTGGTCAGATAGCCCTCCTGCACCGCCTGCTTGTCGGCCAGGAAGGGGGCGGAGGAGAAGTCGTACTTGCGCACCTGATCATCGGTGAAGCCGTATTTGGCCTTCAGCCAGGCCCAGAAGCCGGTGATGGAGGCGTCCGCCAGCATCACGGGATGGCCCTTGACGTCGGCAAGTGTCTTTATCCCCACGTCCGGGTGGGCGATCAGCACCTGCGGGTCGCTCTGCATCGAGGCCATCACCGCCTTGGCCGGCGCGCCGGCGGAGGCCAGGTTGAGAACGATGAAGCTGTTGGAGCCGACGCCCATATCGATGGCGTTGGTGGCCAGGAGTTGCGGCACGTTCACCGCCTCGCCACCCTGGATGATGGTCACGTCCAGGCCGCGCTTCCTGTACTCGCCGGTCGCCAGCGCTTCATAGAAGCCGCCTTGTTCCGCCTGGGCGTGCCAGTCGGTGGCGAACTTGATCGGAGTCAGCCCGTTGGCGGCGGTGGGCGCCTTGGCCGGCGAACATGAAGCCAGGTTCGCGGCGAGCGCGGCGGCGAGGCCAAGGGCCGTCAGGCGTCGGGTCATCATTATGGGGCGTCCTGCAAAGCTGCGCGGCAACCTAGAAGCTGGCGCGGGCTTCGCCAAGCGGGAGCCGCTTGACTCCCGATGCGGTCAGGGATAAAAATGACTGATCGATCAGTTTTGTTAGAAGCCGATGCCCAAGATCACCGAAGCCAAGCGCGAAAGCCGACGCCAGCTCATCCTGGACGCCGCCCTGCGCTGCTTTGCCCGGGACGGCTTCCACAACACCACCACGGCCGACATCGTGCGTGAGTCCGGCGTCAGCCAGGGCTCGCTCTACCTCTACTTCGCCACCAAGGACGACATCATCGTCGCCCTGGCCGACGACAGGCACCAAGGCGAGGCGATGGTCAACGCGCTGGTGCAGACTGAGCAGAATCCGATCGACGCCCTGTCGCTGCTGATGGAGCTGCATGGCCGTTCGCTGATCGACCCGCAGCGCATCGACCGGCGCAAGGTGGGTATCCAGGGGTGGGCCGAGGCTCTGCGCAACCCGGTCATCCGCGCCAGTGTTGTCGGCGGCGCCGACACCGTGCGGCGGGAGATCGTCGCCCTGATCGAGCGTGGCCAGGCCAGCGGCCATTTCCGCAAGGATGTCTCGCCCGACGCCTTCGCCCGCGTGCTGATTGCGATCTTCCAGGGCATGGCCCTGCAGACAGCCTGGGGCGAGACCCCGGACTTCGAAGCCATGGGGCGGCTGGTCCGCGACATGGTCGGCGGTTCCTTGCTGACTGAGCGGTCGCCCGTCCTGGCGAAACTGTCCACCGATCCCGAATTCACCTGAGAGCCAAAGGAGCGATTTCCATGGCCATGACCGACACCTTCGCCGCCGCGCCGCCGTCCCCCAGCTACACCCCCCGTTCGCGCAACTGGGGCGTAGCCTTTGCCGCCATGGGCCGCCTCCTGAAGGACAAGGAGGACACGGGCCAAGTCTACGACATCATGCACGCCCTCAATGGCGATGCCTATGAGAAGGAATACAAGCGCCTGCTGGATACGCCCACCGGTGGCCGCGTGGCCTATGAGCGGCGCGAGCTTGAGGCGCTGCTGATGGACAACGCCTGGCTCGACAGCTTCGCGGATGGCACCGTCGGCGCCGCCTACCGCCATTTCGTCCGCAGCGAAAACATCTCGGCCAAGGGCCTGGCCGATATCGGCCGCGCCAAGCAGGGCTCGGACGAAGACATCGCCCATCCCTATGCCTGGTTCGGCCGCCGCATCCGCGACACCCACGACATCTGGCACATCCTCTCGGGCTATCACCGCGACGGACTGGGCGAGGCCTGCCTGGTCGCCTTCTCCTACGCCCAGACCCGCGGCCTGGGCTGGGGCTTCATTGGCGCAGTCGCTGCCTTCCGCGCCTGGCGGTCTGGCAGCACCCGCGCCGCCAAAGCGATCTGGCAGGGCTACAAGCGCGGCAAGGCGGCCAAGTGGCTGTCCGGCGAAGACTATGTCCAGCTGCTGAACGAGCCACTGGAAGGCGCTCGCCGCCGGCTGAACATCACCCCGCCGACCATCTACAACGCCTTGGCCGCGCAGGGCGGCCTAGCCTGATCGAGGGCGGCGTCCGCTCGCCGCCCTAATTGTGGCGCTTTCTCTCGCGTACGATAATCAGCGCAAGGGGAGGCGACGATGAAATCAACCACGGCCGGACTGGCCTTTCTGCTGGCCGCGGCCGTTGGCGGCGCGGCCATGGCGGATATTCCCGCCTATGTAGCCAAGGCGGTCGCCGATCCGACCCGGCCAAAGGACGACACCGCCACCGACGCCTCGCGCGATCCGGCCGATACCCTGGCCTTCGCTGGCGTGAAGCCTGGCATGGTGGTCGGGGAGCTCTTTCCCGGCGGCGGCTATTACTCGCGCATGATCAGCGACATCGTCGGGCCGAGCGGCAAGATCTACGGCATCGAGAACGTGGGCTGGAAGGGCGCTGGCGAGGCAGATCTGAAGATGGCCGCCGAGGCGGGGCGGGGGAATATCTCCATCGCCGTCCTGCCCTTTGGCCAGACGACCTTCCCCCAGAAACTCGACTTCTTCTGGATCACCCAGAACTATCACGACCTGAAGATCGCCAAGTATGGGACGGTGGACACAGAGGAGTTCGACCGCCGCGTCTTTGCCGCTCTGAAGCCGGGCGGCGTATACTTCATCATCGACCACCAGGCCAACCCGGGTGAGACCACCGAAGACATCGCCAAGCTGCATCGGATCGAAAAGTCGGTGGTCATCCGCGAAGTCACCGCCGCCGGCTTCAAGCTAGTCGCCGAGGGCGACTTCCTGCACCGGCCTGGCGACGACCACACCAAGACCATCTTCGATCCCGCGATCCAGGGCAAGACGGACCAGTACGCGCTTAAGTTCGTCAAGCCGGCGGCGTAGGGCGGCGGCTAGTTCATTCCAATGTAGCTGGGCGTTTTCGCCAGTCGGATGGTCTTGGCTCCCTTGATCGCTGCCGGGTCGTAGCTCGGCGCGCCGTTCGCCAGCGGCAGCGAGATGACCTTGCCGTCCGGCATGACGGCGACGCCAGAGCCAGCACCGGGAAAAGTCGCGGCCTTCACCTGCGGCGCCGCCATCGCCAACAGGCCGGCGGCGTGATGGACGAAGGCGTTGGCCTGGCTGATCGCGCGTTGGCAATCGTTGGCGCTGATCTCCGTGGCCGGGCGGATCGCGGCGTTCAGGTCGATCTTCATTCCAAGCGAGCCCTTGGCCGCATCGATCGCCACCTGAGCCCCAGCGGCGAGTTCAGCGGCGGTGGGCAGGCGCTCCAGGCGGCCGTCAGGTCCGAGCGGCAGCGGCGTACGCCGGCCCTCCACCACCAAGGACAGATGCACGTCCGGCGCTGGCTTGCCGTCGCGCAGCACGGTGAAGTTGGGCGACAGCAGAGAGCGTTCGGCCGGCGCCGTCGCATAGAACTTGTCCAGCATCGGAAACACGGCGCCGGCCTTGACCAAACGTTCTTCGGCGGAAACGGCGCTGGCCATGAGGACGGCCAGAATGCCGATGAGGGCGGATCGCAACATGGTTCGACAGACCTCTGACGGGCTCGCCGAAAGTAGCGGCCGGTTCATTTTACCACGCCGATGCGAACCTGTGTTCACCGGCGCGGTCGGACTACCCGTCCTTGCCAGACAAGCCCGCCAGCGCCTCGCGCTTCTCCTCCAGCGCCAGCCACTCGTCCTCGCCCGCGCTTAGTTGGGCGCGAAGTCGGTCGAGCTCCTTCATGATCTTGTCGAAACCGCCCGGATCGCGGGCGTAGAGGCCGGGGTCTTCGAGACCTTTTTCCAACGCGGCGATGTCGCCGGGGAGTTTGGCAGTCAGGGTTTCCAGTTCGCCCAGGCGATGCTGGTCCTTGAACGACAGCTTGGTCGCCTTCTTGGGCGCGGGCGGTGCTGCGGTCGCGCGCGGCGACGACGGCTTGGCCGGCGTCTCGGTCTGGAAGGCGAAGAAGCCTGGGTTCTGGACCAGGAAATCCTTCCAGCCGCCGGGCGTCTCGATCACGTCGCCCTTGCCGTTCAGGGCGATGGTCGAGGTCGCCAGTCGATCGACGAAGTCGCGGTCGTGGCTGACCAGGATCAAGGTGCCATCGTAGCGGCCCAGCACGTCCTCCAGCAGGTCGAGGGTCTCCATGTCCAGGTCGTTGGTGGGCTCGTCCAGCACCATCAGATTGGCGGGCTGGGCCAGGGCCTTGGCCAACAGCAGCCGATTACGCTCGCCGCCGGAGAGACTGGAGACCGGCTGCCGCAGCTGGCTGTCCTGGAACAGGAAGTCGCGGGCATAGGCCGCCACATGCTTGGGCATGCCCTGGACCATGATCTGGTCGCCGCCCAGCGGGGTGAGCGCGTCCCACAGTGTGGTGTCGCCCTTCAGGGTGTCGCGGGCCTGATCGACGTAAGCGACCGTAAGGTTGGTCCCGAGCTTGATCGAGCCGGAGTCGGTGGGAACCTCGCCGAGCAGCAGCTTGACCAATGTGGTCTTGCCGGCGCCGTTGGGGCCGACGATGGCGATGCGGTCGCCGCGCTGGATGCGAGTGGAGAAGCCCTTGATCAGCACCCGCTCGCCGTAGCTTTTGGAGATACCCCGCGCTTCGACCACCCGCTTGCCGGACTCCGAGCCTGCCGCCGCGGCCATGGTCATGGACCCGGTGCGATCACGCAACAGCTCGGCGCGTTGGCTGCGCATTTCCATCAGTTCCCGCGCCCGACCCTCGTTGCGGGTGCGCTGGGCGGTGATGGAGCGGTGGAACCAGTAGGTCTCCCGCTCGATGGCTTTGTCCAGCCGGCGCAGGGTCTCGGCCTGGTCGGCGGCGATCTTTTCGGACCATGCGTCGAAGGCGCCGAAGCCCTTGTCCAGCCGCCATATGCGCCGGTCTTCCAGCCAGAAGCAGCGCTCGGTGGTCCGCTCCAGGAAGGCGCGATCGTGGCTGACCATCAGCATGGCCATGCGCCGCGACCGCAGCTCGGTCTCCAGGGTTTCGATGGCGAAGATGTCGAGGTGGTTGGTCGGCTCGTCCAGCAGCAGCACTTCCGGCTGCTCGGCCAGGGCCCGCGCCAGCGCCGCCCGTCGCGTCTCGCCGCCGGACAGGCCTTTGGTGGTCCGGGTGGGATCCAGGTCGAACAGCATCAGCTCGGCTTCGGCTTCGTGCACCGCCGCGCCGCCGGCAATGGCGTAGTCGAGCAGGGTCTCGCCGAGGATTTCCGGCTCCTGCGCGAGCAGCACGACGCGGGCGCCGGGGCTCAGCGCCCGCTCGCCGTCGTCGGCCTGGATCTGGCCGGCCAGGATACGCATCAGGGTCGACTTGCCGGCGCCGTTGCGACCGACCAGGCAGGCGCGCACGCCAGGCTCCAGCGCCAGGTCGACGCCGTCGAACAGCATGCGCGGGCCATCGGCCAGGCGCATGCCTTTCAGGGAAATCAGGGGGGCTCGAGGACTCAGGACAGGAAACTCAGGGTTGGGGACTCGGCTGGGTCTGCGGCCGGGGCGGCGGCATATCAGGATCGTCGTTATCGTCCGAGTCGTCCTGGGCGTGCGGCGTATCGCTCGGTTGGGCAGGCGGCGCCCCGTGCTGGGCGTTGGAGAAGTCGGAGCTCAGGTCCTTGTAGAAGCCGTCCTTGGAGTCCTGGGCAGCCGAGGCGGCCGCCGGCTCGTCAGAAGGCGGTGCGTCGGACACGGTGTCGGCCGGAGTCTCTGGCGGCAGCCAGGCGAAGTCGCGCACCGGCGCGCCCTGGTGGGCGAGCAGCATCATCTTGCGCCAGATCTCGGCCGGGATGTTCCCGCCGGTGATCTTGTTCATGGGCGTATTGTCGTCATTGCCGATCCAGACGCCGCACATCCAGTCGGGGGTGAAGCCCATGAACCAGGCGTCGCGCCAGTTCTGGGTGGTGCCGGTCTTGCCCGCGGCCGGGCGGCCGAAGGCGGCGCGGGTCGCCGTCCCGTGGGTGATCACCCCCTCCATCATTCGCACCATGTCGCCCGCATGCGCGACGTCATAGACCGGCGCGCCGGCCGAAGCGACATGGCTGTAGAGCACGTCGCCTCGCGTGGTGGCGATCTGATCGACCAGATAGGGCTCCACCCGCTGGCCGCCCTGCTGGAACACCTGATAGGCGCCGGCCAGTTCGAGCAGGTTGACCTCATAGGTGCCCAGGGCGACCGACAGGTTGGGGTCGTCCGGAATATCCTTCAGACCGAAGCGATGGGCGATCTCGCCGAGCTTGGGGCTGCCCACCTCATTGGCCAGCTGGGCGGCGACGGTGTTGATCGAGTGGGCCAGGGCCTCGGCCACGGTGACCGGTCCGCGAAAGCCGGGCTCATAATTGGTTGGCGCCCACAGGCCGAAGCGGACGGGGCCGTCGGTGCGGATGTCGTTGGGCTTGACCCCGGCCTCCAGGGCGGCGGCGTAGACGAAGGGCTTGAAGGACGAGCCGGGCTGGCGCTGCGCCTGGGTGGCGCGGTTGAAGGCCGACAGGTGGTGATCGACCCCGCCGACCAAAGCGCGGACCGCCCCGTCAGGCGCGAGCAGCACCAGCGCGCCCTGCTTCACATGCGCGGCGGAGCCTTCGGCGGCGATGGTCTGGCGGACGATGGACTGGGCCTGGGTCTGCAGCGACTGATCGATGGAGAGCCGCACCACCAGGTCCGGCGCCTGGCCGCCAGCGATCTTCACCGCCTCGGCCGAGGCCATGTCGATCACATAGCCGAAGTCGCCTTCCCCCGGCGCTTCGGGGGCCAGCTTGGGCGGCGAATCCAGCGCCGCCTGCTCCTGATCGGCGGTGATCCAGCCCTCGGCGCGCATGTTGTGCAGCACCAGGTGCGAGCGCTGCAGCGCCGAGTCCATGTCGTTGGTCAGCGCCAGCCGGGTCGGCGCCTTGGGCAGGGAGGCGAGGAGGGCGGCTTCCGGCAAGCTCAGCTGCCGCGCCGGCTTGCCGAAATAGGTCTGGGAGGCGGCGTCGATGCCATAGGCGTTGTCGCCGAAGAAGATGCGGTTGAGGTAGAGCTCCAGCACCTCGTCCTTGCTCATCTCCTTTTCCAACCGGCCCGCGATCACCGCTTCCTGCAGCTTGCGCTTCAGGGTCTGGTTGGGGGTGAGGAACAGGGTCTTGGCCAGCTGCTGGGTCAGGGTCGAGCCGCCCTGCACCGTGCGATGGGCGCGCCAGTTGGCCCAGGCCGCCCGGGCCATGCCACGGAAGTCCACCGCCCCGTGATGATAGAACCGCCGGTCCTCCGCCGCGAGGAAGGCCTGGGGCACATAGGTCGGCAGCTCGGCCAGGCTGATGGCGTACCCATGTTTGGGGCCGCGCGTGGCCAGCACCCGGCCGTCACGATCCTCGAAGGTGATGCCGGGGGCCTGGTTGACTACCGTCAGGGCGGCCTTGTCGGGAATCTGGGGGATGTCGGCCATGAGGCGGCTGACCGAAACCGCGCCAACGACGATCACGCTGAGCAGCAACACAGCGACGACGCCGAGCGATCCCCATATCCAGGGTCCGCGGCCTCCGCCGAACCCGTCACGCCAGTTGCGTCCCGGCTTCTTCGGTGGTTTGGGCGGCGGCGCGCGGCCGAACGACGGCGGGCCTATCGGCTCCGGTTCCGGCTCAGGCCGGTTCGCGGAGTCGATGGACTTGGAAGGCGGAAGGATCCAATCGTCGTCGTTCAAAGTCGTCTACTGTAAGCGCGGAAAGTTCGGCGTCTTATGCCGAACCAAAGGTGTCATCGCCATGGCCGATAGACCTTTCTGGGAGACCAAGTCCCTCGGCGAGATGACCTCGTCCGAATGGGAGAGCCTATGCGACGGCTGCGGCCTTTGCTGCCTCATTCGCTTCGAGGATGAGGACACCGGCGAGGTGATCCCGACCCGGGTGCATTGCAAACTGTTCGACGGCGCCCTTTGCCGCTGTTCCGACTACGAAAACCGCAAAACCTATGTGCCCGACTGCATCAAGCTTACGCCAGGCAACGTAAAGGATCTGCTCTGGATGCCGAAGAGCTGTGGCTACCGCCGGCTGCATGAGGGAAGGCCGCTGGCGTCGTGGCATCCGCTGATCTCCGGCGATCCGGAAAGCGTGCACCGGGCCGGGGTCAGCGTACGGGGCCAGACCATCTCCGAGGCCTCGCTGAAGGATCCCGAGGACGCCATCGATTTCGAGGCGCCGGACCTTATGCCCGAGCGAGGCGTCAAGTAGCCTCGCTATTCTGTATCATTTCTACAACAGTCGCTCTTGCGCCGGTTGGCGAACGCCCTAATTGAAGGGCGCTGTCTTCCGTAACTTTGATGAGGCGAACGCCGCTTGGCGCAGGATCCCTATACCGAGCTCGGCGTGGCGCGCGGCGCATCCGCGGACGAGGTGCGCAAGGCGTTCCGCAAGCTGGCCAAGGAGCTTCACCCCGACAAGAACCCCGGCAACGCCAAGGCGGAGGAGCGGTTCAAGCGGGTGTCGGCGGCGTTCGACATCCTGGGCGATGTGGAAAAGCGCAAGAAGTTCGACCGTGGCGAGATCGACGCGGACGGTCGTGAGCAGATGCGTGGCTTCAGCGGCGGCGATCCGTTCCGGCGCGGCGGCGCTCAGGGCGGCCAGGGCGGTTTCGGCGGCGGTTTTGAAGGCGTCGATCTGAACGACATCTTCGGCGACATCCTGGGCGGGCGCGGCGGCCGTGGCGGCTTTGGCGGGCCGGCCAAGGGTCAGGACATCCGCGCCAAGGTCGAGATCGATCTGGAGGACGCCATCCAGGGCGGCAAGAAGCGGATCGCCTTCTCCGACGGCCGCAGCCTGGATGTGAACATCCCCAAGGGCGCCATCGACGGCCAGATGCTGCGGCTCAAGGGCCAGGGCTCGCCGGGCCGGGCGGGGCCAGGCGACGCGGTGATCGAGTTGGCCTTCCGGCCGCACCCGGTGTTCCGCCGCGAGGGCGATAACCTGATCATGGATCTGCCGGTCTCCGTGCCCGACGCCGTGCTGGGCGCCAAGGTCGAGGCTCAGACTCCGGACGGGGTGGTGAATCTGACCGTGCCCAAGGGCGCCAACGGCGGCCAGACCTTGCGGCTGAAGGGCCGGGGTCTGCCGACCGGCAAGGGCGTGGCGCGCGGCGACCTTCTGGCCAAGATCCAGATCGTCCTGCCCGACCCGGTCGATCCGAACCTGGAAGCCTTCGCCGAGATCTGGCGCCAGGAGCGGCCCTACACGCCGCGCCGAAAGAGCTAGCGGCCGCTCTGTGGGCCTGATCGCAAGGCGGGCCCTGCGCGTTTGGTGTATTCAGCGGCCATTCAGGCTGGGAGACTTAAGGTCAGTCCCATGAGATCGATCGCGGCCATTCTGATCAGCGCGGCGTTGCTTGCCGCGGCCTTGCCCGTGCAGGCGCAACAGCCCCAGCCGGGCAATGATTCGCTGGGCGGCGACTACGGCCCGCAGCAGGATCCCGTGCGCAATGGCGTCAAACAGGGCCGCTACATCCCGCTTGGCCACGTCATCCGCGAAATCAACGGGCGCGACCCGGGCTATCAGCTCGACGCCGGGCTAGAGCAGGAAGGCGGCCGCGCCGTCTATCGGGTCCGCTGGGCCTCGTCTAACGGCCGCCGCAAGGACTATATCGTCGATGCGACGTCCGGCGCGATTCTGAGCGCCCGTTAGGGAAGGGGCCACATGCGCATTCTGCTCGCCGAGGACGATCCCGACCTGTCGCGCCAGCTGAAGCAGGCGCTATCGGACGCCGACTATGCGGTTGACCATGCACCGGACGGCGAGGAAGCCCACTTCCTTGGCGACACCGAACCCTATGACGCCATCATCCTCGACCTGGGCCTGCCCAAGATCGACGGCGTCTCGGTGCTGGAGCGCTGGCGGCGGGACGGCAAGGTGACGCCGGTGTTGATCCTCACCGCCCGCGGCGCCTGGAGCGACAAGGTCAACGGCTTTGACGCCGGGGCCGACGACTATCTGACCAAGCCCTTTCACACCGAGGAGCTGCTGGCCCGCCTGCGCGCCCTGCTGCGGCGTTCTGCCGGCCATGCGACGGCGACCCTGTCCTGTGGCGGCCTTCGCCTCGATCCCCGCGCCGCCCGGGCTTCGGTAAACGGCGAACCGTTGCGGCTCACGTCGCTGGAATATCGGCTGCTGCACTACCTCTTGATGCACCAGGGCCGGGTGATCGGCCGCACCGAACTGGTCGAGCATCTGTACGATCAGGACTTCGACCGCGACTCCAACACCATCGAGGTCTTCGTCGGCCGGCTGCGCAAGAAGATCGGCCCCGACCGGATCGAGACCGTGCGCGGCCTCGGCTACCGCCTGATCGCCCTGGAGGGCGAGGCGACCGTATGACGTCCGCCGCGCCGTGACGATCACCGATCTCTGGCGCGGCTCGCTCGCACGCCGCCTTGTCGTGCTGGCGGCGATCTGGAGCGTACCCCTGCTGGCGGGCGCCGGCATCGCTCAATCGGCGCTGTTCCACCAGGCCGCCGTCAGCCGGTTCGACGACGATCTGTTTGACGTCGCCAACGGCCTCTACGCCAGCTCGACAGTCGATCCCGACGGCGGCGTCGATGCGCCGGTGCTGACCGACTCCAGAGCCACCCGCGCCTATTCCGGCAAATACTGGCAGATCGCCCAGCCGAACGGCGCCAAGCTGCAGGCGCTGGCCCGCTCGCGTTCGCTCTGGGATAGCGAGTTGCAGGGTCCGGACGTGGGCTTGGCCGGCCTGCAGGCCCAGGCGGGCAAGCCGATCTACTATGACACCGTCGGGCCGCTGCACGCGCCGCTGCGCGCCGTCGCCATGCAGGCCAGCCTGCCTGGCCGCGCCCAGTCGGTGATCTTCATGGCCGCCGAGGACCGCTCGGCGCTGGAGGCCGACGCCAAATCCTTCACCCTGGAGACCGCCATCTTCCTGATGGTGCTGGGCATAGGCCTGATCCTGCCGATCCTGATCCAGGTCCGCGTGGGCTTGCAGCCCCTGTTCGCCCTGCGCCGGGAGATCGCCGATGTGCGCACCGGCCGCGCCGACCGGCTGAAGGGGCGCTATCCGTCGGAGCTGACGCCCCTGGCTGAAGAGCTCAACGCCCTGGTCGAGCATGACCAGGAGGTGGTCGAACGCCAACGGGCCCATGTGGGTAACCTGGCTCACGCCCTTAAGACTCCCATCTCCGTCATGCTGGCCGAGGCCGAACGAAATCCGGGACCTTTAGCCGCACTGGTTTCGCGTCAGGCCGAAGCGATGCGCGGCCATGTCGACCACCATCTGCGCCGCGCCCGCGCCGCCGCCCGCTCGCAAGGGGTGGGTGAGCGGACCGAGATCGCGCCGGTGCTGGAGGAGTTGGCCCTGACCCTGGAGCGCATCTTCCGCGACCGGGACATGGAAATCGACTGGCGTGCGCCGGACGACCTCTGCTTCCTGGGCGAGAAGCAGGACTTGCTGGAGATGGCTGGGAATGTGCTTGAAAACGCTTGCAAATACAGCCGTGGCCGGGTGAGGGCGACGGCGTCGGCCATGTCGCCCAACCGCCTCTCGCTGGTCATCGAGGACAATGGGCCGGGTCTGCCGGCCGAGGCGCGGGCCGAGGTGTTGAAGCGCGGCGCGCGGCTCGATGAGAGCGAGCCGGGCTCGGGCCTTGGCCTGTCCATCGTCGATGAATTGGCGAGAGCCTACGGCGGCTCGCTCGAACTGTCGGACTCCGCCATGGGCGGACTGAAGGTGACCCTGGAGCTGCCACGGGCGGAGGGTTAACGCGCTTACGGAAGCTTTAACTCAAAACGGGCAGCATCCGACTTCCTTCACTGGGGCGCGCCGACAAAATCCATGTCGATCCTGACCGATCATCAGGCGACTCTGCTCAGCGGCCTGTTCAAGGCCGTTCCAGACGCCGTCGTCGCCCGACTTGAGATCGCCCTGGCCAACGAGGCCGAAAAGGGTGGCTCCATGGCCAGCGTCCATGGGCTGATCGCCAACGAGGCGGCGGATCGGCGGGTGCGCACCGCGGTGTTCGGGCCGGTGTCGGCCCTTTGCGGCGCCGGCGTCGGCGCGCGCTTCCCCCGCCGGCTGATCGCCCAGCTCTGGGACGCTCTGCGGATCACGCAGCTTGAACTGGCGATCGCCGCCGAGGGCGCATGGTCGCGTGGCCAAGACGACCAGATCACCCCGGCCGACATCTATAATCGCCTCTGCGCCCACGCCCGCGAAGGCTTGGCTGACCAGGTTCCCGCTTTCGACGCGGCGCATGCGACGCTGGAACAAGCGGGTGACGGAATCGCTCAGGATTTCAACGCCTTCCTGGATCTTATTCCGCTGGGACGTCAGGCGATGACGCGGCTGCCCGACTGGATCGGGCGGCTGAACGAGGAGAAGTCCGCCGCCGCGCGCATCGCCTATAAGGACGCCGTGGCCCTGTCCGACGATGCGGGGCCGCGCCTGTTCGACATGATGCTCGCCAACCTGGCTCAACCCTGGATGATTCTCAGGGTGATGTCGGCGGTGATGGACCGTCCGGTGGACACCTTTGTCGCCGGCTCCGAGCTCGCCCGGTTCGGGGAGTTCGTGCTGGACGACGTCGATCAGCGGCTGGAGCAGTTCCGCAAATTCGATCCTGACCACGGCCGCGAGGCCGGCATCGACGCCAGCGAGCTGCTGCATGTCGCCGCCCAGGAGATCGCCGAGTTCGAAACCTCCATCGAGCTCAGGAAGGATGGCCCGTGGGGGCGGCGGGTGGTCAAGCAACGCCAAGCCCTGGCCGAGATGGCCGAGCAGCGCTACCGCCAAGTCGATAAGGCGCTTGATCAGGCCCTGCCGCTGCAGATGGTGCGCTTCGGCAAGGGCATGCGCGGCCAGCCCAAGCTGGTCGCCGACCCCGATCACCGGCTGGTGCGAAGGGCCGAAGGTCTACTCGGCTTCTATGACCACACCCGGGCCTACGCCTCACAGTTCGGCTTCGGCGCCAGCCGCGCCAAGCTGGGGGAGGCGATGCAGAGCCGGCTTGAGCACTATGTCGAGGACCTGCTCGAACTCCTCCGCGCCGACGAATTGTCCGACATGGACCGGGTGCGCGCCTACCTCGCCATCGCCGCCGATTTCATCGGCGACGCCAGCGGCGAACAGGCCGCCCAGATCGTTCGCCGCCGGGCGGCCGCCTGAAGAACATTGACCGCCGTCACGCCGCCCTTTAGCGCGGCGCCATGACCGCGCCCCTCTGCCGCCTCTATCTGATCACTCCACCCCGGATCGACGATCTGGCCGGCTTTGGCCGCATCCTCGCCGGCGCGCTTGACGCGGGCGATGTCGCCGCCCTGCAGCTGCGGCTGAAGGACGTTCCCGACGACATCATCGCCGCCGCGGTGCGGGCGATCCTGCCCATCGCCCAGAGCCGGGACGTCGCCCTGATCCTGAACGACCGTCCGGACCTTGCCGCCCGGCTGGGCTGCGACGGGGTGCATGTGGGGCAGGAGGATGCGTCCTGCGCCGAGGCGCGGCGGATGGTCGGCAAGGACCGGATGGTCGGCGTGACCTGCCACGACAGCCGTCACCTGGCGATGGAGGCGGCCGAGGCGGGCGCCGACTACGTCGCCTTCGGCGCCTTCTTCGACACCGCGACCAAGGACGCGCCAACCAGGGCGGAGCCCGATATCCTGACCATCTGGCAGGAGACCATGCAGATCCCCAGCGTCGCCATCGGCGGGATCACGGTCGCCAACTGCCGCGGTATCGCGACGGCCGGGGCTGACTTTATCGCCGTATCGGCCGGCGTCTGGGCGTATCCGCAAGGGCCGGCGGCGGCCGTCGCGGCCTTCAACGCCGAGATCGCGGCGGGGATCGCCGAGCGCGGCTAGCCATTGCGGGCCCGAAATCCTCCTATGCTTCGACAGGCTCAGCATGAGGATTTCTACTGAGGCTGAAGTGGCCCTCATCCTGAGCTTGTCGAAGGAGAGGGCGCACACCCGTCCTCGCGACCTCACCTGCGCCTTGATATCGCCGGGCGCCGTCGATAGGTTCCGCGCCCTATTCGCCGCCCGTCCGCCACCTGTTGCGCGGCCCCGCGCCCACCTGAGTTCGCCACACATGTCTACCCAGACCGCCCTTCTCAAAGTCATGAGCGATGCCGCGCGCAAGGCCGCCAAGGGCCTGACCCGCGACTTCGGTGAACTGGGCGAGTTGCAAGTCTCCAAGAAAGGGCCGGCGGATTATGTCTCCGCCGCCGACATCAAGGCCGAGCAGGTGCTGTTCGACGCCCTGACCACGGCCAGGCCCGGCTACAGCTTCCTCGGCGAAGAGCGCGGCCTGATCGAGGGCACGGACAAGACCCACCTGTGGATCGCCGATCCGCTCGACGGCACCACCAACTTCCTGCACGCCATCCCGCACTTCGCGGTCACCGTTGCCCTGGAGCGAGACGGCCAGATCGTCGCCGGCGTCACCTACAACCCGATCACCAACGAGCTGTTCTGGGCCGAGAAGGGCAAGGGCTGCTTCCTCAATGACAAGCGCCTGCGCGTCGCCGCCCGCCGCGACCTGGGCGAGGCCGTGCTGGCCACGGGCATCCCTTTCATGGGCCGGCCGGGGCACGGGGTGTTCCTGAAGGAATTGCACCAGATCTCGCAGAAGGTCTCCGGCGTGCGCCGCTTCGGCTCCGCCGCCCTGGACCTGGCCTATGTCGCCGCCGGCCGTTTCGACGGCTACTGGGAGCGCGGCCTAGGCAAGTGGGACGTCGCTGCGGGCATATTGTTCGTCACCGAAGCGGGCGGCATGGTCACTGACGCGGACGGCGGTGCGGACCCGCTGAACAGCGGAACCATCCTGGCCGCCAACCTCGACCTGCATCCAATGATGCTGGAAAAGCTGAAGGCGGCGGCTTAGCGGCGGGTTCGCCTGACGCGACGCGATGCGGCTTGATCTCAATCCGCCGCTGGTGGGTTCCAATTCGCGATCGCCTGTAGATGACGTCGCCGCTCTCGGCGCAGCCAGACATTGGCTATGCCGCCGGCGATCTCCAGCCCAATCGAAGCGGGTAGCGGGGCCTGGAACAGGAAGCAGAGCAGGCCAGGCGACATCAGCGCCAAGCCTACCGCCCACGCTATCCACCGTCCTGGCTGCGTTGCGCGCCTCCAGTCGGCGAATTCGTCCGCTGCCTTGCCTGGGTTCGATAGAAGCTGCGCGCGAAACGCCTCGGCCTGCGGGCTCAAGGCGTGGGGTCGCGCCGGATCGCCCGCCGCCACGTCGCCGGACGGGCGCTTACGGCCAAAGGTCGTGCTGGCGGCCACCACAGTCTCCTTCGCTGGAAGCAAGAGCTTAGCGAGGGAGGGTTAGGGGGCTGTAAAGCGGGCCGAACCAGGCGCCGCCATCGAGCTGAGCCATTTCAGCCCCAATTGGGGGTGACGGTCCGCCCTGGCGCTACAGGACAACGCTGGCCCTCGACCAACAGCGCCAAGCTGCTAACCTTCGCGCATAACAGGCCGTCATGGCCAATAGGGTGGATGCAGATGCGCTACGGTCTTCTGGCGTCGGTTGCGGCGCTCACGGTCTTGGCGGGACCGGCTCTGGCCGCCGACCCGGGCGTTTCGGTCACCATCTATGCCAACAATCTCGCCCTGGTGCAGGATACCCGCACCCTGGACCTGACAGGCGGGCGGCAGAAGGTCGAGTTCAAGAACGTCTCGGCCCAGATCCGGCCGGAGACGGTGTCGCTCACGGCCGCCGGGGTGAACATCGTCGAGCAGAACTTCGACTACGACCTGCTTTCGCCCAGCAAGATGATGGAGAAGGCGGTCGGCCACGTGGTCACCATCGTCCGCGTCAACCCCGCGACCGGGAAGGAGACTCGGGAACAGGCGGAGGTGCTGGCCGCCAACGGCGGCGTGGTGCTGAAGATCGGCGACCGCATTGAGGTGTTGCGCGACGACGGCCTGCCAACCCGGGTCATCTTCGACAAGGTGCCGGACAATCTGCGCGCCAGCCCGACGCTTTCGATCACCGTGGACGCAGCGCCGGCGGGCGCCAGGCCCGGCACGTTGAGCTACCTCACGCCTGGCCTGGGTTGGCGCGCCGATTACGTCGCGCTCTACGACGAGGCGGCGGGCAAGATCGACGTGCAGGGCTGGGTCACCCTGACCAACAGCAGCGGCACGACCTATGACAACGCCCAGACCTTGCTGGTGGCCGGCTCGCCGAACGTGATGGGCGGTGGCGGCGGCTACAACAACGGCGGCTATCGCAGTCGGCCGACCTTGCAGCGGGCCGGGACCGAGTCCGGCGGGCGCGAGCGGCTCGGTGATTTCTACCTGTATCCTCTGGCGCAGCGGACCACGATCGCCAACCAGCAGACCAAACAGGTCAGCTTCCTGGATGTGCGCGGCGCCCCGGCCAGTCATCTCTATGAGTACAGCCTCGGCTGGATGCAGACCGTCGAGGAGCCGCAGAGCGTTCAGTCGATCTACCGCTTCTCCAACAGCGCCCAGGGAGGCTTGGGAGACCAGCTACCGGCTGGGGTGGTGCGGTTCTACATTCGTGACAAGCAGGGTGCGCCGCAGTTCATCGGCGAGGACCAGATCGACCATACCCCGATGGGCTCGACCTTGAGCCTCTCCACCGGCGACGCCTTCGACGTGAAGGTGAAGAGCGTGCTGGACAAGCGACAGGAGACCAACCTGCTGCGCTGGCAGACCTCCATGCACTACACCCTGACCAACGCCGGCCCAGAGCCCGCCAAGGTCTCGCTGATCCAGAATGGCCTCTATGGCGACACCCGGATCGTCACCGAAAGCCAGACGAGTTCCAGGCTGAGCGCGGACGCCGCGGAATGGGACGTCTCCGTGCCGGCCAACGGCCAGACCGAGGTCACCGCGACCTTCGACACCAAGTTCTGAACCGGTCGATGCGCCGCCTTGGGCTCATCCTGTCGGCGACCCTGACCCTGGCGGCGCAGGCCTGGGCGGCCCCCGCGTGGGCTGGAGACGTGCGGGCCTCGGCGCCCAAGAGCCTTTCGGTGACCATCTACCGCGCCCCCCACAGGCGATTAGGTTCGATCGACCTGGACCAGCTAGGCGGTTTCGCCCTGGTGACCGAGACGCGGACGGTGAGCCTGCCCGCCGGGGAATCGCGGCTGCGGTTCGAGGGTGTCGTCGATGGCGTCCAGCCCGCCAGCGCCATCATCACCGGCCTGCCGGGCGGTGTGATCGAGAAGAACCGCGACGCGGCGCTGCTGTCGCCGGAGACCCTGGTGCGGGCGGCGATCGACTCCGATGTGACCCTGGTCCGCACCAATTCGAAGACCGGAGTGGTGACTCGGACGCCGGCCACGATCCGCTCGGCCAACGACCAGGGCGTGGTGTTTCAGACCGCCGAGGGGATCGAGGCGCTAAGCTGCTCCGGCCTGGCGGAAACCTTCCAATTCAGCCGCGTGCCCGCCGGCCTGAATTCGACGCCGACGCTTTCGGCTCTGGTGCGGACGGACCATTCGGTCACGGCGACCGTGACCCTGTCCTATCTGGCGGACGGCTTCGACTGGGCCGCCAACTATGTCGCGCACCTCAACCCGGACGGCCGCACCCTGGATCTGATCGCCTGGATCACTCTGGCCAACGGCAACGGCGTCAGCCTGCCAGGAGCGTCCACCCAGATCGTCGCGGGCAAGCTGAACAGGGTGGGCGACGACTCCGCGCCAGATTGGGACCAGCCAACAGAAGTCGCCCGCTGCTGGCCGCAGGGGACCACCAGCGATGTGCCGCTGCAGGACGTGATGAACCAGGTCTCGCCTGTTTTGGGAGGGTATGACGCGACCGAGGTCGGCGCGGTGATTGTCACGGCGGAAAAGCGACAGATGAATGTCCAGAAGGTCCCGGTCGCCGTGACGGCCTATACCGCGATTCAGGCTGACCAGCTCGGAGACCTGAAGCTCTATCGCCTGCCCGAGCCGACGACGGTCGCCGCTCGGGAGTCGAAACAGGTGCGGATGCTCGACCAGCCCGGCGTCACCTTTACCCGCCTTTGCATCGCCGATCTTGCCGCGGTTGGTGACTGGGACCGGAGCCCGGCTGGCATTCTCCTGCGCACCAAGAACAATCTGAAGAACAAGCTCGGCCTGCCGCTGCCGTCCGGCGAGGTGGCTGTATTCGACCCCGCGACCGGTCCCGACCTGCTGGTCGGCCAGGCCGGCCTGCGGGACACGGCCGTCGATGAGGACGTCGAACTGGAGATGGGCCTCATGCCCGACGTGCAGGTTCGTCAAACCAAGCTGTCGTACAAGGCCAAGACGCCGGACACCTTGCCGCTGACGCGTCGTCTGGCGTTGGCCCGCCTGCGCGGCGACACCGTGGAGGAGGTGGAGATCACCAGCGCCCGCGCCGAGCCAACGCCGTTCGAACTGCGGCTCCAGACCCATGGCCAACTCAAGGTCACGGCCGCCGACCAGCCCATGGCCATGAAGGACGGGCGGCCGATCTTCCGCCTCACGATCCCGGCGAACGGGACGGTCAAGGTGCGGTATACGGTGAAGGGATAGGAGCTAAGCCGCCTCGACCCCGAACTGCAGCTGCGCCAGGCGGGCGTAGAGGCCGCCCTTGGCGACCAGCTCGGCGTGGACGCCTTCCTCCACCACATGGCCGTCTTCCATCACCACGATGCGGTCGGCTTTGAGCACGGTGGCCAGGCGGTGGGCGATGACCAGGGTGGTGCGGCCGACCATGGCTTTTTCCAGGGCGCGTTGAACCAGCCGCTCGTTCTCGGCGTCCAGGGCGCTGGTGGCTTCGTCGAGCAGCAGGATGGGGGCGTCGCGGACCAGGGCGCGGGCGATGGCCAGGCGCTGGCGCTGGCCGCCCGAGAGGGTCTTGGCCCGCTCGCCGATGGGGGTGTCGAAGCCTTGCGGCATGGCGTCGAGGAAACCGGAGGCCTGGGCGGCGTCGGCGGCGGCGCGCATCTGCTCAATCGTCGCGTCCTCGCGGCCGAAGCGCAGGTTCTCGTAGGCCGAGCCGGAGAAGAGCGGCGCGTCCTGGCCCACCAGGGCGATGCGGGCCCGGGCCTCGGCCGGAACCGTGGCTGTGAGATCGACGCCGTCGATCAGCACCGCGCCGTCCTGCGGGTCATAGAACCGCAGCAGCAGCCGCAGCACCGTGCTCTTGCCGCCGCCGGAGGGGCCGACCAGGGCCACGCGCTCGCCGGGCCGGACCTTGAGTGTGAAGTCCCGCAGCGCCGGCAGGTCGGGACGGCCGGGATAGGCGAAGGTCACATGATCGAACGCGATCTCGCCGCGCGCTGGCGTCGGCATGGCCAGCGGGTGGGCCGGGGCGGCGATGTCGGGCCTGGCTTGCAGAAGCTCCTCGATCCGCTCCATGGCCCCGGCGGCCTTTTGAACGTCACCCATCACCTCGCCGACCTGGCCGATGGAGCTGACGGCCGTGACGGCCAGGAAGACGAACTGGAAGAAGGTGCCGTTGGTGATGGTGTGCAGGACAAAGGCGTCCTTGGCGGCCAGGAACAGGACAACGCCCATGCCGCTGAAGCCGAGCATGATTACCAGGGCGGTCATGAAGGAGCGGGCGCGGATGCGCGAGAGGGAGGTTGCGAAGGCCAGTTCCACCGCCTGCCCGAACCGTCCGGCGACGCTGGTCTCGCGGCCAAACGCCTGCACGGTCTCCAGCGAATCGAGACTTTCGCCGGCATAGCCCACCGCTTCGGCGAACCGGTCCTGCGCGCGCACGGAGCGGGTCCGCACCCGGCGACCGAAATAGAACATCGGCAGAAGGACCACCGGGATCAGGCCGAGCACCAAGAGGGTGTAGCGCGGGGTGATGATCATCAGCAGCACCAGAGAGCCGACGAACATCAGGCTGTTGCGCAGAGCGACCGAAACCGAGGTGCCGACCATGTTCTCGACGATGGTCAGGTCGGTGGTCATTCGCGACAGCACTTCGCCGGTGCGGGTCTTCAGGAAGAAGACCTGATCCAGCGTCAGGATGTGGTCGTAGATGGTCTTGCGCAGGTCGGCGACGACCCGCTCGCCCAGCTTGGTGACGAAATAGAATCGGCCGGCGGTCGCCAGCGCCAGGAAGATGACCACGCCGCCCAACTCGAGCATGGTCCGGGTCAGGTCGGCGATTGATCCCAGACCTTTGTCGGCGATGGTCCGCGCCACGGCGCTCATGCCCAGGGTGGCGGCGGTCGAGCAGAGCAGGAAGACCAGCGCCAGAACCGCGTCGCCGACGTGGTTCTTCACCGGCGGCCACAGGCCTCGCAGCGGCTTCAGGTCGCGTCGGCTGGGCCGCCGTTCCGCCGATTGCGCCAGCTGGTCGGCCAGCAGGGCGCCCGCGCCGGGACGTCCGGCGGCTTCGGCTTGGAGTTCGCTCATTCAGCACCCACGCAAATGTCTAAGGCGGTCAATTGTCGGCCTGTCTTGATTTGACTCGCAGCCTTCGTGTATAGCCGCCCATCCTCGCGGACCGGATTGCGAAAGCGCTCCGGCCGCGTCTTTCGTTTAAGTCGGTCCGAACCTGCGATGAAACAAGATACCCACCCCGACTATCACTTCATCACCGTGGTGATGACGAATGGCACGACCTATCAGACCCGGTCGACCTATGCCAAGGAAGGCGCGACGCTGAACCTGGACATCGACCCGACCACGCATCCGGCGTGGACCGGCGGCAACCAGCAGATGCTCGACCGCGGCGGCCGCGTCAGCCGCTTCAACGCCAAGTTCGCCGGTTTCACCGCGAAGAAGTAGGCGTTTCGCTCCGGATTGGAGCGATTGCTGCATTGCAGATGCGCCTCGCCCTTTGATGGGTGAGGCTGCACTATGCTCGAATTAAACACCGCTCATCCCGGCGAATGCCGGGACCCAGATCATATGGCGCGCTGCTGATCGTTAGCCTCAAGCTAACTCGCAAGCATCTGCGCTTTGTCATCTGGGTCCCGGCATTCGCCGGGATGAGCGGTTTTATATTGCGCTGATTGGGCGCCGGCCGCCCCTAAGTCCCGAACGCTGCCTGCAGCTTCTCGAACTGGGATAGCACCGGGTGGGGAACCTCTTCCTCAGGGGCTTCCAGATACATGCGCTTGTCCAGGTGCATAACCCGGTCATAGAGCCGCTCAGAGCGGGTCAGCAGCTGGGCCAGGGCGGGGGGCAGGCCGATGATGTCATCGCTATCCGCCGGTATGGCGTGTTCCGCCGCCAGCCGATAGCGATCCTCGCAGGCGTCCAGCGCCGGCATATTGCCTTCACGCACCGCCCGCTGCACCAGCAGCCAGGAGGCCACCTGCATCAGCCGGGTGGTCAGGCGCATGCTTTCCGAGGCGTAGGACAGGGCGCCCTGGCGGGTCAGGCGCTTGGATTCCTGCCGGCCGCCGCCGTCAAGATAGGCGGCGGTCTCTTCGACCAACTCCATGCCTTCCTGGAAGGTGCGGTCAAACAGCTCCGAGCGGGCGAAATCAAGCACCACGCCGGCGCGCCAGGCGCCCGACGAAGCGGCGCCGGGGACCAACCCCAAATCAATCATACACTTGCCCCTGAACAGGCCGCGGGACCAACTACCCCGTTACGAAACGGCAGGTAGCAACCCCCGTGCCAGCCTCACTCAACCCCAACCCTAGTCCGACTATGGTTTCCAGCGCTTAAACGAAGCCGCCCACAGTTTACCTTTTGGCCACCCTATCTTTTAAACAGGGCGTCGGCCGCCAAGCGGCCCGCCTGCTTGCGGCCCAGCTGCGCCTGCGTTCGCTCGATCTCGGCGCCCAAGAGCTCGATCCGCTCCCTGAGGTCCTCGACCCCATAGATATCCAGGTCTTCCCGTCCGAGATCGATCAGCGGCTGGCCGCGTCCGCGCCGAGGTTCTGCGGCTTCTTCCAGCATGAGCAACCCTCCTGTCAGCCGACCGGGAAACACGCTATCCAACGCCCCTAAAGACAATGACGCAAGTGTGGGAGACGGCCGAATGGTCCCGGAACGGATGACTGCGATCGCCATTGACGGCGGTAAGGGCCCTCCGGAAGCGATGAAGGCCGTCCAGATCGAGACTCCGCGTCCGGGTCCTGGACAGATTCTGATCCGCGTGGCCGCCGCGGGGGTCAACCGTCCCGACTTGATCCAGCGCATGGGTTTCTACCCGCCGCCGCCCGGCTCGCCCGACACCATGGGACTTGAAGTCGCCGGCGAGGTCGCGGTTGTCGGCGAGGGCGTCACGCGTTGGCATGAGGGAGACGCGGTCACCGCCCTGGTCGGCGGCGGGGGCTATGCGGAATACGCCGTCGCCTATGCCGGCCACGCCCTGCCGACCCCTAAGGGGCTGAGCATGGTGGAGGCCGCGGGCCTGCCGGAGACGGTGTTTACGGTCTACGCCAATGTGTTCGAACATGGGGCGTTGAAGGCTGGCGAAACCCTGCTGCTTCACGGCGCCACCTCCGGCATCGGCGTCGCGGCGATCCAGATGGCCAAGGCGGCCGGCGCGCGGGTGATCGCCACTGGCCGGGGCGCGGCCAAGGCGGCGGAGGCCAAGCAACTGGGCGCGGACATCGCCATCGACACCACGACGGAAGACTTTGAGCAGGTCGCCAAGGATGCGGGCGGCGTCGATGTGGTGCTCGACATGGTCGCCGGACCCTACTTTCCCAAGAACCTGGAGGCGCTGAAGATCGGCGGCCGCATCGTCCACATCGCCTCCCTGGGCGGTGGAACGGTGGAGCTGCCGATCGGCAAGATGATGATGAAGCGGGCGGTGATCACCGGCTCGACCCTGCGTCCGCGCAGCCCCGAGGAGAAGGCGCGCCTGGCGGCGGAGATCGAACGGGTGGTCTGGCCCTGGATCGAGACCGGAAAGGTCAAGGCGATCATCAACCGCACCTTCCCGCTGGCCGAGGCCGGCAAGGCGCACGCCTTCCTGGAAGCTGGCGACCTGGTGGGGAAGGTTGTCTTGACGGTTGGAGCCTGATCGCATGGGCCAGTACGTCGCTGCCATCGACCAGGGCACCACCTCATCCCGCTGCATCATTTTCGACGCCGGCGGGGCTATCGTCGCCATCGACCAGAAGGAACACCGGCAGATCTTCCCGCGGCCGGGTTGGGTCGAGCATGACGCGGCCGAGATATGGACCAATGTGCAGGCGGTCACGAAGGGCGCTCTCGCCAAGCTGTCAATCACCCCGAAGGACTTGGTCGCCGTCGGCATCACCAACCAGCGAGAGACGACACTGTTGTGGGACAAGGCGACGGGAAAGCCCGTGCACAACGCCATCGTCTGGCAGGATACCCGCACGGACCGGCTGGTGCGGGAGCTTGGCGGCGAGGCGGGCCAGGAGCGGTTTCGCGAACTGTGCGGCCTGCCACTGGCCACCTACTTCTCCGGCCCGAAGATTCGCTGGCTGCTCGACAATGTCCCCGGCGTGCGCGAGCGGGCCGAGCGGGGTGAGGTGCTGTTCGGCACCATGGATAGCTGGCTGATCTGGAACCTCACCGGCCGGCACGTGACCGATGTCACCAACGCCAGCCGCACGATGCTGATGAACCTGCGGACGCTGGATTGGGACGACAGCCTGCTGGAGGCGATCGGCGTGCCCCGCGCCATGCTGCCGGAAATCCGATCCTCCTCCGAAGTCTATGGCGAGGGCAGGGGCGTGCTAGCGGGCGTGCCTGCGGCCTCGGCCCTGGGCGACCAACAGGCGGCTCTGTTCGGCCAGACCTGTTTCGCGGTCGGCGAGGGCAAGTGCACCTACGGCACCGGCGGCTTCCTGCTGGTCAACACCGGCGAGGCGGCGGTGCAGTCCAAGAATGGCCTGCTGACCACCGTGGGCTACCGCATCGGCGACCAGAAGCCGGTCTATGCCCTGGAGGGCTCCATCGCCGTCGCCGGCTCGCTGGTGCAGTGGCTGCGCGACAACCTCGGCCTGATCGAGACGGCGGCCGACATCGAAACCTTGGCTGCGACCGTTGAAGACAACGGCGGCTGCTATTTCGTGCCTGCCTTTTCCGGCTTGTTCGCCCCCTATTGGCGTTCTGACGCGCGCGGCGTGATCGCCGGTCTGACCGGCTACATCACCAAGGGCCACGTGGCCCGCGCCGTGCTCGAGGCCACGGCCTGGCAGGTGCGAGAGGTGGTTGACGCCATGGAGGCGGACTCCGGCGTCGCGCTCAGCACGCTGAAGGTCGATGGCGGCATGACCGCCAATGGCCTGCTGATGCAGTTCCAGGCCGACGTCCTGGACGCGCCGGTGGTGCGGCCCGTTGTCGCTGAAACCACCTGCCTGGGCGCCGCCTACGCGGCCGGGCTGGCGGTGGGTTTCTGGCCCGATGTGGAAAGTCTGCGCGCCAACTGGAAGCAGTCCGCCGAGTGGAAGCCGGCAATGGACGCCGCTTTGAGGGATAAGAGCTTCGCCAAGTGGAAGAAGGCGGTGCACCGGACGATGGACTGGATCGATCCGGAAGACGATCAGAAGGCGGATAAGTAACAAGGCGTTACCTTCGGCCATTCCCTTCTTTGGAGAACCGCCTTATATCACCGGCATCACCCGCCCGGCCGCAAGGCCGGGCGCCGTCATTTCAGGATGTCCGCATGTCCGAAGTTCTCATGCCCAAGGCGACCGCCGTCTGGCTGGTCGATAACACCTCGCTCACCTTCGAGCAGATCGCCGACTTCTGCGAACTGCACCATCTGGAAGTGAAGGGCATCGCCGACGGCGAGGTCGCGCGCGACATCCGCGGCGCCGACCCGATCGCCAATGGCCAGCTGTCCCGCGAAGAACTGGACGCCGCCCAGGGCAACCCGAAGTACCGCATGAAGGCCCAGAAGAGCCGTCACGCCGAACTGCTGAAGCCGATGAAGAAGTCGCCGCGCTACACCCCAGTGTCGCGCCGCCAGGACCGGCCGGACGCCATCGCCTGGTTCATCCGCAACCACCCGGAAATCACCGACGGCCAGATCGTCAAGACCCTGGGCACCACCAAGGCGACCATCGAGCAGGTGCGCAACAAGGCCCACTGGAACGCCGCCAACATCAAGCCGGTGGACCCGGTGACGCTGGGCCTGATCGGCCAGCTGGAACTGGACGCTCTGGTGAAGAAGGCCGCCGAAAAGAAGGCCAAGGACGACGCCAAGAAAGGCATCGTCGATGACGGCCCCAGCCTGAAGCCGGCCAGCGAATCCGACGAAGCCGAAATGGTGGGCTACGGGGCCGACGAGGACTAAGACCGGCTGAGGCCAATGGCGGTGCGTCCTTCGACGCGGCCGCTTCGCGTCCGGCTCAGGATGATGTGTTCCCGTGGGCTCCACGTTTTTGGGCTCTATAATTCTACGTGATGCTGAGCCGCGCCAAAGGCGCGTGTCGAAGCACGCACAATCGCCGCAACGGCTTGCCGGCGTTCTGGACTTGCGCCCACCCCCGGCGCCATATGCGGCCATGTCTGAGAGCACACATGCGGACGTAATCATCGCCGGCGCCGGGATGGCGGGGGCGACGCTTGCGCTGTCGTTGCATCATGGCGGGCTGAAATCCATTCTGGTCGATCCGCAGCCGTTCGCCAGCCAGCTTGAGCCGACCTTCGATGGTCGCTCGTCGGCGGTGGCCTTCTCCACCTTCCGCGCCTGGGACGCCATCGGCGTGGGCGCAGCCATGCGGCCGAACGCCCAGCGGATCGAGCAGATCCTGGTCACCGACGGCCGGCGGCCCGGCGCGGCCAGCCGGGGCCAGTCGCCCTTCTTCCTGCATTTCGATTCCGCCGAGATCGCCGATCGGGTCGAGTCCGAACCGCTCGGCTACATGATGGAGAACCGCCGCACGCGGGCGGCCTTGTCCGAGGCGATTGAGACGGCGGGGATCACCGTTCTCGCCCCAGCCCGGGTGACAGGCGTCGAGCGCGAGCCGGGCCAAGCCAAGGTCAGTCTGGCGGATGGCCGCGTCCTGACCGCGCCCCTGGTCGTCGGCGCCGAGGGGCGGATGTCGGTGGTGCGCCAGGCGGCGGGCATCGGCGTGATCGGCTGGCCCTATGGCCAGAGCGGCGTGGTCGCGACCGTGAAGCTGGAAAAGCCGCACCAGGGCGTGGCGCATGAGTATTTCCTGCCCTCCGGCCCCTTTGCTATCCTGCCGCTGACCGAAGACCGCGCCAGCCTGGTCTGGACCGAGAAGCCCGAGGCGGCCGAGGCCCTGCGCAACGCCCGGCCCGAGGTCATTGGCAGCCTGCTGCGCCGCCGGTTCGGCCCTTTTCTGGGCAAGGTCGAGATCGTCGGCCCGACTTTCGTCTATCCGCTTTCCATGCAGCTGGCCGAGCGCATGGTCGCGCCACGCGTGGCTCTGCTGGGAGACGCCGCCCACGCCATCCACCCCATCGCCGGCCAGGGCCTGAACCTCGGGCTCAAGGGCTCGGCGGCCTTGGCCCAGGTGCTGGTTGAGGCGGCGCGGCTGGGCGAAGACATCGGCTCGGAGGCCGTGCTCGACCGCTATGCCCGCTGGCGCCGGTTCGACGTCATCGCCGTGGCCGGGATGATGGAGGTCTTTACTCGTCTATTCTCCAACGACATCCCGCTGGTGCGCGCCGCGCGCGGGGTTGGCCTGTCGGTGGTCAACGCCATTGGGCCCGCGCGCCGCTTCTTCATGGAAGAGGCCGGCGGCGCGACCGGAGACCTGCCCCGGCTGCTGCGCGGTCAGGCGCTTTAAATTTCAACCGCTCATCCCGGCGAATGCCGGGACCCAGATCGTAAAGAGCTGGTTTGTCGGGTTAATTCGAAAGCTCAAGTTACGAACGCCGAGCTGCGAGCCATATGATCTGGGTCCCGGCATTCGCCGGGATGAGCGGAATAAGAGATTAGCCCCGCGCCGCTCTGAACGACCGTAGCACCGACTCCACCGTCTTGTCCGCGTCCTCGAAGGTCGTCGCGCCGGAGGTGACGGAGACCCTCATCACCCACTTCCCGCGCCATAGGGAAGAGCCGATGAAGGCCACGGCGTCCTCCTGCAGCAGGCGGATGGTCTCCAGCGTCAGCGCATCGTCGTCGCCAAACCGGATCATGAACTGGTTGAGCTCGACCGGCGTCACGACGCTCGCGCCTGCCTCGGCCCCGATCTTCTCGGCCATGTAGGCGGCGATGCGGCAGTGGCGATCGACCATTTCGGCAATGCCGGCCCGGCCGAGTTGTTTGAACATGGCCCAGACGCCGAAGCCGCGCGCCCGGCGCGACAGTTCCGGCACATAGGCGGATGGGTCGCGTTCGCCGCCCATCGGTCCGGGCAGGTAGCTGGCGGTGACGGTCATCGCCCGCCGGTGCGCCTCGGCGTCCTTCACGATGGCGAAGCCGCAGTCGTAGGGCGTCTGCAGCCACTTGTGTCCATCCGTGCCCCAGGAGTCCGCCAGCTCGACGCCAGCAGTCAGGTGAGCCTGCGCGGGACTGGCCTGGGCCCAGAGGCCGAAGGCGCCATCGACGTGCAGCCAGCCGCCGCGGTCACGGGCCATGGGGGCGATCTCGGTGAAGGGATCGCTGGCGCCGGTATTGATCTGGCCGGCCTGGGCGATCGCGATCACCGGGCCTTTGGCCGCTTTCAGCGCCTGTTCGAAGGCCGAAGGCAGCATCCGGCCGGCGTCGTCGGTGGCGATGGTCCGCACGCGCTTGTCGCCAAGGCCGAGGTAGCGGAGTCCCGAGAAAACGGTGATGTGGGCGTCGGCGCCGATCAGGACCTCGATCGGCGGCGCGCCGAAAAGGCCATCGGCTTCGACGTCCCAACCCAGGCGGCGCAGCACCTCGCCGCGCGCGGCGGCTAGGCAGACGAAGTTGGCGACCGTCGCCCCGGTGGCTAAGCCGACGGAGCACTCTGCCGGCAGGCCCAGGATGTCGAGCAACCAGGCCGAAGCCACCGCTTCCACGGCGGACGAAGCCGGCGCGGCCAGGAGGTTGCCGGCGTTCTGGCCCCAGGCGGACGCCAACCAGTCAGCGGCGACGCCGGTGGGATGGGATTGGCCGATCACCCAGCCGAAGAAGCGCGGGCCGGTAGAGGCGCGGATGCCAGGGGTGGCCAGCCGCACGAGATCCTCGATGATCGTCTCGGGGTCGCCGCCCGCTTCGGGCACGGGACCGTCGAAGGCCGCGAGCATGTCCGCATAGCTGGCGATGGGCGTCCGCTCGGCTGCGGCCACCGTCTCGCGATAGTCGATGGCGTGCCGCGAGGCCCGCGCCATCGCCGCCATTGCCGACTTTATCCCGTCGCTCATGCGCCGCCTCCCGCTCAATGGGAGAGTTAGGCCAAGGCGTTCGGCGGGGCTATGGGGGCGAAGCTTGATTTGGAACGCGGCAGCCGAAAACCGCCGGTCAGTCCGCGGCCGCTTGCAACACGCTGATATCCAGCTTGACCATCTTCATCATCGCGGCGGCGACGCGGCCGGCCTTGGCCCCGTCGGGATCGGCCATCAACTCCAGCAGGACGTCCGGCACGATCTGCCAGGACAGGCCGAACCGGTCCTTCAGCCAGCCGCATTGGCTGGCCTGGCCGCCGTCGAGCAGGCGGTCCCAATAGTGGTCCACCTCGGCTTGGTCGCCGCAATGGACCACCAGCGAGAAGGCCTCGTTGAGCTTGAAGTAGGGCCCGCCGTTGAGGAGGGTCAGCGCCTGGCCGTCCAGATCCAGGTCGATCGACATCACCTCGCCGGTCTCGGCGGGGACCGACTCGTTCTTGCGGGCCGCGCGGACGGTCTTCGAATTGGGAAAGATCGACAGGTAGAAGTCGGCGGCCTGCTCAGCCTGGTTGTCGAACCAGACGAAGGGGGTGATCCGAGGCATGTTGGACTCCCATCGGCTTCGAAATAAACCACTTGGTTAAATAGGTTCATGGTTCGGTACGGCCGAGTGGGTGGGATGTCAAGCGCTGCCCTGGCCCGGAGGCCTCTCTAGACCCCGCCGGGGCTGGCGAAGGCGACGCCGCCGTCCACGGCGATGGTGATACCCACCGCATAGTCGCCGGCGCGGGAAGCCAGGTAGATGGCCACGCCCTGCATGTCCTCATCGGTGCCGATGCGGTGGAAGGGGATACGCTTGGCGATCTCGTCGCCGTGGTCGCGGGCGTCTCTGTTCATCTCGGAGGCGAAGGCGCCGGGGGCGATGCAGGTGACGACGATATTGTCCTCGATCAGCCGTGCGGCCATGCGGCGGGTCAGGTGGATCAGTCCCGACTTGGAGGCCTGGTAGGAATAGGTCTCCTGCGGATTGGGCCGGATGCCGTCGATGGAGGCGACGTTGATCACCTTGGCCGGCTTGTCGAAGGTGGCCGCCGCGCGCAGCGGCGCAGCGAAGGCCTGGGTCAGGAAGAAGGGCGACTTGACGTTCAGGTTCATCACCTTGTCCCAGCCGCTCTCCGGGAATTCATCGAAGGGCGCGCCCCAGGCGGCGCCGGCGTTGTTGACCAGGATGTCCAGCTTGGACTCATGTTTGGCGTAGGCGGCGGCGAGAGCCTTGCAGCCATCGACGGTGGAGACGTCCTGAGGCAGGGAGATGCACATCTCGCCCAACTCGGCGGCGGTGGTGTCGCAGGCGCCCGGCTTGCGCGAGGAGATGTAGACCTTGGCGCCCTGGTCGATGAAGCCCTTGGCGATCATCTTGCCGATGCCGCGCGAGCCGCCGGTGACGAGGGCAGTACGGCCCTTGAGCGAAAACAGGTCGGTGGTCATGGGCTTCCTCGCGAGTGTCGTTGTTGGTTGGTCGGGTTAATGCACTTTGGCCCGCGCCGGTGGCAAGCCCAGCGGAGCGCGAGCCGGACGGCTATTTCGACAGGTAGATCCGCGCGGCGATCCGGATCAGCGTCACGGCCAGGGTCGCGTCAACCGCGACGGTCAGGATAACGCCGAAAATCCGGAATGGATTGACCGTGTTCTTCAACGACAGACCGAAGGCGTGCATCAGCCGGGCGAAGATGAAGGCGCCGCATAAACCCTCCACCCAAAGCCGGTCGCCGCCGAGCATCTCCAGCAGCGCCGAGCCGATCAGGAAGATGGCCGCGTTCTCCGCGAGGTTGCCGTGGCGGCGCACGGCGCGGGTGAGACCGGGGTGCTCGCCGGTGTCCCCCAGCGATTGGCGGACGCCCCGCCGGACCAGGGCGGCGGTGAGCATAAGCAAGGTTTGCAGCAGCAGCAGAACGCCAGCGGCGGCGGCCGTAATCAGCGGAATGGCGGGAATCATGGTCGGGGGCCTCCTCCATGGTCGAACTCGTCCAGACAGACGGCCGAGCCTGTTTTGTTGCAAGGCGTCTTAGCACGAATGGCGACAGAGGAGGCGGCGCCGCGATCCGGCCTTTAAGTCGGCCTAGTGTCCGCGACGCTCTGTCGGGGCAGGCCCGTCGCGCGCCGCGTTGCGGGGCGCGGACAAAGCCAGTATCACAGCCGCTGGACCCGCGCGCGTCGCGCCGGGCTCTATGGAGTAGTTCTCGCCATGCGTCGCCCGATCCTTCTCGCCGGCTTCATGATCGCCTGCTGGTTCAGTCTTCCGATCACCAGCGCCATGGCCCAATACGGCGGCCCGGGCGGCGGCGGCGGTGGTGGCGGCCACGGTGGTGGCGGCGCGCCCAAGGACACCTCGGCTGACGATGCGGCGCAGAAGAAGAAGGACGAGGAGTGGAATGTTAACAACAACATCGCGCTCCCCGGCAAACAGAACTCCGGTCCCTGCCCCTATGTGAAGGTGCTCTATGACGCCGGCCGTTACGTCGAGTTCAAGGACGCCAAGGTGTCGGCCTCGGCGGTCGGCTATACCGGTGAGTTCGAAGGCCTGTCCTCGGGCTGCGAATATACCGGCGTGAAGCCCATCCATGTGGCGATGGAGCTGCTGTTCGCCTTCGGCCGCGGCCCGGAAGCGACCAGCTCGAGCAAGGTCTACCACTACTGGGTTGCGGTGACCGACCGCAACGAGGCCGTGCTCGCCAAGCAATATTTCGACGTCAAGGCGGACTTCCCGCCGGGCCAGGATCGGGTGATGGTCACCGACCATATCAACGGCCTCGTCATTCCGCGCGCCGACGCCAACGTCAGCGGCTCCAACTTCGAGGTCCTGGTCGGCTTCGATGTGACGCCGGAGATGGCCGACTTCAACCGCCTCGGTAAGCGTTTCCACGTCAACGCCGGCGCCCCGACCACCACGACCGCCCAGGCGTCGCAGACGGGAACGCCCGCGCAACAATGACGGATCTGAAAGGGGCGCTCGGCGAAGCCGTCGCCGCGGCCTTCGTCGCCGCGGGGCTATCGCCTGACTATGGGCGTGTGACGCCGTCGGATCGGCCCGATCTGGCTGACTTCCAATGCAATGGCGCGCTGATCGGCGCCAAGCCGTCCGGCCGCAATCCGCGCGAGATCGCCATCGCGGTCACCGAACATCTGGCCGGCAATCCGCTGCTGGCCTCGGCTGAGATCGCCGGTCTGGGTTTCATCAACCTAAGGGTCAGCCCGACCGCCCTGGCCGAGCGGGCCGCGCGGATCGCCGCCGACCCTCGTGTCGGCGCGGCGCGGGCGGCGCAGAGTCGAAGGGTGATTATCGACTACGGCGGCCCCAACGTCGCCAAACCCATGCATGTCGGCCACCTGCGCAGCGCCATCATCGGCGAGGCGATGAAGCGCATCTATCGTTTCCGGGGCGACGAGGTGCTGGGCGACGCCCACTTCGGCGACTGGGGCTTCCAGATGGGCCTGCTCATCGTCGCCGTCAGCGACGCCAACGAGCGCTGGCGGGCCGTCGCCGAGGAACTGTGGCGCACGCCGGATGTCGCCCGGGATCGCGAGACCCAGGTGGTCGAGCGGCTGCTCGAAGGGCTCGATCTGGACCTGCTCGACCGGCTCTATCCGCTCGCCGCCGCGCGAGCCAAGGAAGACGAGGCCTACCGCGACCGGGCCCGCAAGGCGACGGCCGAGCTACAGTCCGGCAAGCGCGGCTACATTCGGTTGTGGCGGCGGTTCGTCGAGGTGAGCCGGGCCGCGCTCGAGCGCGAATATCACGCCCTCGATGTCGACTTTGACCTCTGGAAGGGCGAGAGCGACGTCGACCTGCTGATCGCGCCGATGGTCGAGGAGCTGAAGGAAAAGCGGCTCACGCAGAAAGACCAGGGTGCGCTGATCATCCGTGTGGCGCGCCAGGGCGACAAGCGGGAGCTGCCGCCCCTGCTGGTGGTCTCGTCCGAAGGCTCGGCCATGTACGGCACCACCGATCTGGCCACCGTGCTCGACCGGCATCGGACCTATAACCCAGACCTCGTTCTCTATTGCGTGGATCAGCGCCAGGCCGACCATTTCGAGATCGTCTTCCGCGCCGCCTACATGGCCGGCTACGCCACCGAGGGCTCGCTGGAGCATATCGGCTTCGGCACCATGAACGGGACTGACGGCAAGCCGTTCAAGACCCGCGAGGGCGGGGTGCTGAAGCTGCACGACCTGATCGGCATGGCGACGGCCAAGGCCAGCGAGCGGCTGCACGAGGCCGGCCTGGGCTCCGAACTGTCGCCGGAGGAGTTCGACGAAATCGCCCGCAAGGTGGCGGTGGCGGCGCTGAAGTTCGCCGACCTGCAGAACTTCCGCGGCACCAGCTACATCTTCGACCTGGACCGGTTCACCAGCTTCGAGGGCAAGACCGGACCCTATCTGCTGTACCAGGCGGTGCGGATCAAATCGATCCTGCGCAGGCCCGAGGCGGCCGGGGCCAGCGTGCTGGCGCCCATCCTGATCGACGATCCGGCCGAGCGGGAGCTGGCGTTGTTGCTCGACGGCTTCGACAACGCCCTGGCTGAGGCCTACGACCGCAAGGCGCCGCACTTCATCGCCGAGCATGCCTTCCGCCTTGCCCAGGGCTTCTCGAAATTCTACGCCGCCTGCCCGGTGCTCAATGCCGAGCCGGCCGTGAAGGCCTCCCGGCTTGCGCTGTCGGCGACGGTGCTCCGGCAGATGGAAGCCGCGCTCGGTCTGCTGGGGATTGAAGCGCCGGAGCGGATGTAGGGCCGCCAGTGCGTGCTTCGACACGGGCGCGAACAGCGCCCGGCTCAGCATGGCGTAGAATTATAAAGCCCACCCAACCACGTCATCCTGAGCCGCCGCCCAACGGGCGGCGCGTCGAAGATTCCATGGGGGGTGGATAGCAGCCGGCTCTGGCCTTCAGAGTGAGGTCTTCGAACCACTCACTTTGGAGACTGAGATGACCGCCTTTGAGCAGGAAGCTACCCAGCCGGCCGCTATCCGGACTGATCTTGGAGCCATTTTCGTTTCATTGGAACTGAGCAGATCGACGTGGCTGATCACGTCGTTGTCGCCTGGGGCTGGTGAGAAGCTTTCGCGTCGCCAGGTTGCGGCGGGGG